>Ga0210394_10003806_pt1 | contig 18308 bp, 17 predicted proteins | sample IncBWC12MmetaG_FD_160121 | JGI IMG/M metagenome (GOLD analysis project Ga0210394, IMG submission 160121) | Forest soil microbial communities from Barre Woods Harvard Forest LTER site, Petersham, Massachusetts, United States - Inc-BW-C-12-M | ecosystem: Environmental > Terrestrial > Soil >... | reverse complement strand
CCTGGATTCAGACCTGATCGAGCTCGAACTCTCGCGCCAGCTCCTCGTCGACCCCGAGCCAGTCTCCGCGCCGATGCGCAGGCTCGTCGAGGCCGGCGGCAAGCGCCTGCGCCCCAAGCTCGTTCAGCTCGCGGCGGCGATCGGTCCACGCGGCGAACCGCTGCGCGTGGCCGCCCTTGCCGCGGCCGTGGAGCTCCTCCACAACGCGACCCTCATCCACGACGATTACGTTGACGAGAGCACCCACCGCCGTGGGCGTCCGACCGTCGCAGCGGCCGAAGGGCCCGAGCGCGCGATCGCCGTCGGCGATTACTACTTCGCCAAGGCGACCCGCCTCATCGCGGAGATCGGCAATCGCGACGTCACGTCCACGATCTCAAAAGCTCTCGAGGCCATCTGCGCCTCGCAGATCGACGACGTTGCGCTCCGCGGCGCTTTTCCGGGCGACCACGACTCCTACCTGCGCGTCGTGCGCGGCAAGACGGCGGCGCTTTTCGCTGCTGCGTGCGCTTCCGGCGCCCAACTTTCCGGTGCCGCCCCAGACATCGTCGAGGCGCTGCGCCGGTACGGCGACCTGCTTGGCATCGCCTTTCAGATGGCGGACGACCTGGTGGACTTCAGCCCGAGCTCGGGCAAGCCGGTCGGGCTCGACATCCGGCAACGAGTCCTTTCGCTACCTCTTATCTATGCGGCCGAAGATCGCACCGTCGGACCCGAAGTCCGCCGCCTGCTCGCGGGCTCGCTCGGCGACGCGGAAGTGGGCAGGGTCGCGGACCTCGTCACGTCCTGCGATGCACTGCAGCGCGTGCGCCGCGAGGCGCAAGCGCTGGTCGACGCGGCGGTGCGAGAGCTCGAGACCATCGAGCTTGACGGGTTGCGGCCAACCCTCATCGGCCTCGCGCACTCTGCGGTCGACCGAATCTCCTAGACCTGCTCGCCGCCGACGAGGCCGACAGTGCTCATCGCCAAAGGCTGGAAGCGCACATTCTTCCAGCCGGCTGCGCCGGCCATCGTACGCAGCTCCTCGGGGGTCCGATACGAGTCCACCGTGTCACTGAGGTACCGGTAGGCCGCGGGCTGTCCTGAGATCGCGCCTCCGATCGCCGGCAGCAGAGTGCGCAGATACAGCCGGTAGGCGCTCCCGACCAGGTTCTTGGGCGGCCGCACGAACTCCAGCACGACAGCACGGCCGCCCGGCTTCACCACCCGCAGCATCTCGCGCAGACCCCGCACGGGATCGGAGAGGTTGCGCAGGCCGAACGCGATCGTTGACGCGTCGAAGCTCGCGTCGTCGAAGGGAAGGTTCAGTGCGTCGCCCTCCAGGAACTCGAGCGCCGGATGGTCATGCCGGGCGATTGCCAGCATCTGCGGGCTGAAGTCCAGGCCGACGACGCGACCCTGGGGACCCACGATGCCAGCCAGCACCGCGGTCAGCTTGCCCGAGCCGCACGCGACGTCCAGCGCCGAGCCACCGGGCTGGACGTCAGTGGCGCGAGCGGCGCGGCGCCGCCAGCCCCCGTCGACGCCGCCGGAGAGCACCGTGTTGACCAGGTCGTAGCGACGGGCGATGCGATCGAACATCGCTCGCACCTCCTGGGGATCGCGTTCGCCGATCGCTAAACCTTTTGCCAGACGGACGCAATGCCCTGCCCGACTCCGATGCACATCGTGGCGAGACCGTATTCGGCGTCCCGATGTGCCATCTCGCGGACGAGCGTGCTCACCAGCCGCGCGCCGCTGCTGCCCAGTGGATGCCCCAGGGCGATCGCGCCGCCGTTGACGTTGACCTTCGCCTCATCCAATCCGAGCAGGCGAACGCACGCCAGCGACTGGGACGCGAAGGCCTCGTTCAACTCCACCAGGTCGATGTCAGACGGATGCAGGCCGGCCTGTTCGAGGGCCTTCGAAGACGCTGGCACAGGGCCGATGCCCATGTAATTGGGGTTCACGCCGGCGGGCGCGGCGGAGACAAGCCTCGCCAATGGCTTCAAACCTCGCTCCCTCGCCTTCGACGCCGACATGAGGACAAGCGCGGTCGCCCCATCATTCAGCGGCGACGAATTGCCGGCCGTCACAGATCCGTTCTCGTCAAAGGCCGGCCTGAGCTTGGCCAGCGCCTCAAGCGAGGTGTCCGCCCGCGGGCCTTCGTCGACGCTCACCTGGATCGGCTCGCCTTTGCGCTGCGGGATCATCACCGGGACGATCTCCTCGGCTAGCCGGCCCGACTTCTGCGCTGCGATGGCGCGCTCGTGGCTGCGCAGCGCGAAAGCATCCTGGTCTGAACGCGAGACCTCATACATCGCCGCCACGCGCTCTGCGGTCTCCCCCATCTGCAGCGTGCCGTACAGCTCTGCCATCTTCGGGTTGATGAGCCGCCAGCCGAGCGCGGTGTCGTACGCCGTTTGCGGGCCGCGCGGGAAGGCTCCGTCGGGCTTGGGCATCACCCACGGGGCGCGGGTCATGCTCTCGACCCCGCCGGCGATCATGACGTCGGCGGCGCCGGTCTGGATCTCGCGCGCCGCGGCGATCGTCGCCTGCATACCCGATCCGCACAATCGGTTGACGGTCTGCCCTGGCACGTCGACTGGAAAGCCCGCGAGGAGGAGCGCCATGCGGGCGACGTTGCGATTGTCCTCACCCGCCTGATTGGCGCAGCCGAAGATCACGTCGCTGACGTCGCCCGGCTTGATCTGCGCGCGCTCGCAGACCTCCTTCAGCACGATGGCCGCCAGGTCATCCGGCCGCACGTCCTTCAGCTGGCCGCCATAGCGCCCCATGGGCGTGCGCGCGGTCGCCACGATCACCGCGTCATGGAGCTCTGTCACTTTTTGACGCGTTTGGCGAGGAAGGCCTGAACCCCTTCGGCAAACTCGGGGCTCGCCGCCTGCGCCTCCTGCAGGTAAGACTCGAATTCCAGCGCTTCCTCGTAGCTGGACTCGAGTGCGTGCGTGACCGCTTTTTTGGCGCCGGCCATCGCCCCCCGCGGCTGTGTGGCGAGCTGAGCCGCCAACTCGCGGACCTCTGCCTCGAGCCTGTCCGCCGGCACGAGGCGGTTGATCACTCCGAGGCGGTGGGCGTCCACCGCCTGCAGAGGCTTGCCGGTGAAGAACATCTCGTAAGCGATGCCGGTTCCGGCCAAGCGCGGCAGCAGCCAGCTGACCCCGCCGTCCGGAGCCAGTCCGATGTTGACGAAGGCCTCGAGGATGTAGGCCTCCGGGGTGGCGATTCGGATGTCGCACGCGAGCGCGTAGCTCGCGCCGATGCCCACCGCGGGGCCGTTCATGGCCGCGATCACCGGCTTGGGCATGGTCCGCAGTCGCGTGAGCATCGGCATGTACTCGTTGCGCAACACGTTGCCCACGTCCTCGGGCGTGCGCATGCTCCCTCCCTGCGCCAACTCACCGACGTCCGCGCCCGAGCAGAACGCGCGCCCCGAGCCCGTCAAGACCACAACCCGAACGGCGTCGTCCCGCTCCACCTGCTTGATCGCTTCGCCCAGCTGCTTGCGCGTCAAGGCGCCGATCGCGTTCATCTTCTCCGGCCGGTTCAGCTGGATCAAACCCACGCCGTCATGCGTTCGAACCACCACGTGTTGCTCGAGTTCAGTCGTTGCCATCTATCTACCTACCCTTGAATACGCCCTTCCGTTTCTCCAGGAATGCGTGCATGCCTTCTTTCTGGTCCTCGGTCGAGAAGAGGAAATAGAAGCTCTTGCGCTCGCCGGCCAGCCCTTCCGACAGCGGTGACTCGAACGCCTTGAGCACCGCCTCCTTCGCCATCCGGAGCGCAAGTGGCGGCTTCTCGGCCAACCCGCGGGCGGTCCGCCTCGCGATCTCGATCGTCATGGCGTCCGGCACGACCTTGTTCACCAGACCCAGCTCGTAGGCACGGCGGGCGGAGACAGGTGCACCGGTGAGCATGACTTCCATCGCCACGTACTTCCCGACCGTGCGCGGCCACCGCTGCGTGCCGCCCGCGCCAGGGATGATGCCCAGGTTGATCTCGGGCTGGCCGAGGCGTGCTGTGTCGCCGGCGATGATGAGGTCGCACATCAGGGCAAGCTCGCAGCCGCCGCCGAGCGCATACCCGTTCACACCAGCGACCAGGGGCTTGCTGAATGCGGCGATACCCGCCCACCGCCCCGTCTGGTCACGGCGCAGCTGGTCGACCGCGGTGCGGTCGGCCATGTCACTTATGTCAGCCCCCGCCGCGAAGACTCTAGGGCCGCCCGTGAGCACCACGGCGCGCACGCTTTCGTCCGCGTCCAGGTCCCCCAGCGCGAGGTTGACCTCGCGGATCAGCTCCGGACTGAGGGCGTTCAAGACCTTCGGCCGGTTGAGGGTGATGGTCGCGATCGGGGCCTCGATCTCGACGAGGATGTGCTCGTATGCCACCGGGGCTATCATCGACCAAATGGGCACAAGCACGCTTCGGGATTCCTATGGGCGGGTCGCCGACGACCTGCGGATCTCGATCACGGACCGCTGCAACTTCCGGTGCATCTACTGCATGCCCGCGGAGGGCCTCAAGTGGCTCAAGCGCGACGACATACTCCGATTCGAGGAGATCGTCCGCCTGGCCCGGATCTTCGTAGAGCGCTACGGCGTGCGGACGATTCGCATCACAGGCGGCGAGCCACTGGTGCGCATCAATGTCGAAGAGGTCATCGGGATGATCAATGCGATCGACCCGACCCTGGACATCACGATGACCACCAACGGCGTGCTGCTCCGCGACAAGGCGCTTCTGCTCAAGAATGCCGGCCTCAAGCGCATCAACATCTCGCTCGACACGCTGAGCATGGAACGCTTCCACGAGATCGCCCGGAGCGACCAGTTCAACCGCACGATGGATGGTATCCAGGCGGCACGGGAAGTCGGTCTGTGGCCGATCAAGCTGAACATGGTCGTGATGAAGGGGCACAACGACGACGAGGTGGTCGACTTCGCGCGGCTCGCGCGCGCCGAGGGCTACGAGGTGCGCTTCATCGAGTACATGCCGCTCGACGGCGACGGCACCTGGACCAACGACCAGGTCGTCCCTAGCCGCCGCATCCAGGAGCAGATCGAAGACCTCTTCCCGCTGGTGCCGGTCGCCGACCCGCGGCCAGGGCCGGCCACCCGCTTCAAGTTCGCGGACGGCACTCAGGGAGGGGTCGGCTTCATCTCCTCGGTGAGCCAGGCGTTCTGCTCCTCCTGCAACCGCATCCGGCTCACGGCCGAGGGCGGCCTGCGCACGTGCCTGTTCTCCCTGCAGGAGACTCCCCTGCGCGACCTGATGCGCTCTGGCGTATCTGACGACCACCTGGGCCGGGTGATCGAGACCGCCATCTGGCGCAAGGAGGAAGGCCACCTCATCAACCAGCCGGGGTTCATCAAGCCGGCCAAATCGATGTCGCAAATCGGCGGATGATCCAGGAGATCCACGCCGCTTCGACCCACCTGGCGCACAAGGCCATGCTCGAGCTCCGTCCGAACATCGGCCCCGAACCGGCTTTCACAGATCACGTGGACCTGGTCCTGAGACCGGAGGGCTACCGCCTGGTCGGATTCTTCGTCAAGGAGGACCTCTACGCGGCGGCCGTGGCAGGCTTCCGCGTCGTGAACCACCTGGCGTGGGGTCACACGCTGTACTGCGATGACCTCGGCACTCGGTACGAGCACCGCAAACAGAGCTATGCCGGCCAGCTGATGGACTGGATGGTCGACGAGGCCAAGCGCCTCGACTGCGACGAGTTCCACCTCGATTCGGGAGTTGGTCAGGATCGAGCCGACGCGCACCGCCTGTATTTCAACAAGCGCATGCGCATCTCCGCGTACCACTTCTCGCGTCCGGCTTGATGCTGCGGCCCGAGGAAGCTCAGCGGCCTTACACCGTCACTGAGCTCGCCAACGAGATCCGGCGCGAGCTGCGGCCGCTCACCGCCTTGCTCGTCAAGGGCGAGGTGAGCGGCATGAAGCGTGGCGCGAAAGGCCACTACAGCTTCGCCATCAAGGATGGGCAGAGCTTGATCAACGGTTTTCTGTACGCGGACGACGCGCGCCGCGTAGCCACTCTGCCGGAAGACGGCCAGTCCTTTGTGTTTCGCGGGCGCGTCGATTTCTGGACCCAGTACGGGACGGTCCGCTTCGTCGTGGACCAGATCGAGTTCGACGACATCGGAAAGCTCCGCGCCCGGCTCGAGGAGCTGAAGCGAAGGCTCGAAGCCGAGGGTGCATTTGCCGCCGGGCGCAAGCGACCGCTGCCTTTCTTGCCGCGCGCCGTCGCGCTGCTGACATCTCCCACTGGGGCCGTGATCCACGACCTGCAGGAGACGATCTGGGAGCGCTACCCGAACATGGGCGTTGTCGTGTATCCAGTCCAGGTGCAGGGCGCAGCGGCGCCCATGAGCGTCGCTCGGGCCCTGCGGCGCTGCAACCAGGAGATGCTGGCGGACGTGATCGTGCTGGCGCGCGGCGGCGGCAGCTTCGAAGAGCTGTATGCGTTCAACACCGAGTTGGTCGCGCGCGCGATCCTCGATTCCAGGCTCCCCGTCGTGACCGCGCTCGGCCACACCTCTGACCGCACTGTGGCGGACCTGGTCGGGGACGCCGAGTGCCGCACGCCGACCGAGGCCGGGTCCCGGGTGGTTCCGAAGAAGTCGGAGCTGCTGCTCCAGCTCCGCGAGCGTGGACGGCGGCTCGAGCGCGAAATCGGACAGCGCCTGGCACGCGCGAGCGAGCGTCTTGCCACCAAACGGCAACGCATGCTGCAGCTGCTCCCCGCGTTGGTACGCCACCGTGTCGAGCGCCTCGCGCGCGCGTCGGGCGAGCTGGCGCGATTGAGCCCACTCGCGCAGGTTGCGCGCCGCGAGGAAGGGCTGCGCGAGCGCGGCCGACGCCTCGGCAGCGCAGCTTCGGCCCGGCTCAATCGCAGCCGTCAGGCGCTGGCGGCGCGACGCGCCACCGAGCGCCTGGAACGAACGCTCTCGGAACGCTTCGCGGCCGCTACGAGGGGGCTCGACAACCGCCGCCAGCGCCTGGTCGCGTTGAGCCCGGACGGTGTGCTGTCGCGCGGCTACAGCATCACTCAGGACGCCGAGACCGGAGACGTGCTGCGTTCGTCGGACACGACGGCCATCGACCGGCGCGTGCGGATCCGGCTTGGCACCGGACGGATTGGTGCGAAGGTCGACGAGGTGGACGCGTGAACCAGGACCTGACCTACGAGCAGGCGCTTGAGAAGCTGGACGAGAAGCTCAAGCTCCTCGAAGACGGGGAGCTTGGCCTCGAGGACGCGCTCAAAGCGGTCGACGAGGCGCGGATCTATCTCAAGATCTGCACGGACCGACTCGAGGACGCGCGCAAGAAGATCGAGGTCAGAGCAGAGCCGGCGACTCCTCCCGAGTAATCAGACGGCCGGCCCTTCGTCGTCGACGAACGGCTTCAGCTGGTCGATGTCGGATTCGGAGAGGTCCGCGAACAGCGCCATGTCGTCGGCGCGGTTGATGAAACGGACCGGCAGCACCACGTCGCGCCTGAAGAAGCCCTCCGGCCGGATCACGACACCGATGAGCTGGCCGTGATCAAGCAACACGTCATCCACACGACCCAAACGGCGACCGGTCGTGCCGAGCATCACGTTCTCCCCCCGGTCGATCTCCACCTGGCCATCTGATTTGTTGGCGACCTCCTCGACCTTGGGCAAGCCAAGACCGCCTGTGATCAGCTGTCCTTCTTCGACCAACGACTCCTCCGCGGTCGGCGCGGGACGGCGATAGCTCAGGTAGAGCGGCTGGCCCCGGACGTCTTGAGCGGCCATCGACAGGTGGACGACGCCATCGGCGGCGGACGCCACGGCTGTGATCGGAATCACGACCTCGTCGGTGGTGAAGTACTTTTCGGCGGCTAGCACCCGGCGGGCGAGTGATTCCTCGTGCTTCACGATCAGCGCTCGCGGTGTGAATCCGTCCGCATCCACGAGGAGGCTAACGATCGTCCCGACGTTGACCTCGTCGCTGCTCATCACCCCCGCACCCAGCCGGATGTCGGTCTGTTCAGACATCAAAACGATTATCCGACAGTGGCTGGAAGGTCATCCGGAGTGGCCGACTCGAGCTGCTCGTTCATCACCCGCAGTCGCTGGCTGAGATTCTTGATGAACTCCAGGAGCACCTCGGGGTGCTCGTGGACGATCGCCTGCATCCTGTCGCGCCTCAGGACGCGCACCGTCGTGTTCGCGGCGGCCTCGGCGCTGGCGCTGCGCGGCTGATCATCGAAAACGGACATCTCCCCCACCACCTTGCTGGGGCCGTAGCCGGCCAGCGTCACCTCGTGGCCATCGTGGTCGAGGTGCACACGCACCTCGCCTTCGAGCACAACGTACAGCTCCGCGCCGACGTCGCCTTTGCGGAAGATCGTCTCACCTTTGACGTAGTGCCGCGTCACCATCAACCGGTCGATGCTCGCGAGCTGCTCGAGGGTGAGGTTGCTGAACAGCGGTACGCGCTTGAGGGCGATGAGCTCCTTCATGTGGTCGCCCGCTCCTTTGGATGCCGCTTCGGCGGTCTCCTTGACCCACTTGTCGTGATGGTTCGCGAGTGCTTCGAGCTCTGCATTGGTGAGGGGGCGAGCCGAGCCGGAGTCGAGGGACTCAGGATCGAGCAGCTGCGCCAGCGGCCCTGCCAGCCAACCCGGGCCGAAGTTTATCAACGTTTCCAGCGCCTCCATCCTCGCTTGCGGTTCATCTGACATGAGGCCGCGCTCAACCGTGGCGAAGCCACGCTTACCGTGCAGCGCCCTCATCGCCGACAACCCCGAGTCGACCCCCGCGCGGGCGTAATCGTCGAGACCGATTCGGAGCAGGGCGTAGCCGGCGGCATCGTCACCTGCGCGTTCGTGCGCGGCGCGCGCCACGCGGGCCGACAACCGAGCAAGGTGCAGCGCGTCGGCAAGATGGGACTCGAGGTGGCCCCGCGCGCGCTGAAACAGCTCCGGACGGCCACTGCGCATGAGCGCCTCGATGATCGCGGCCGCCGCCTGGTCCTGCGCCGCCAGCAGCGGCAGGGTGAGTACGAGAGCGTCTGGCGATTGGGCTGCCATCGCCTCGGCGGCCAGGCGACGGACGTCACGATCGCCGCTCCGCAGGCCGTCGGCGAGAGCTTCCGCGTAGGCCTGGTGACGGTCCAGCGGGGGAGTCCACCTGACCGCCTGGCGCAGCGCCTCACGCCGCACCTCGATGTTGTCATCACGAAGGCAGTCGATGAGCGGGTCGGAGATTCCCGCGACGTCGCCTTTCATCTTCGCGAAGCTGCGAATCGACTCCAGGCGCACCCGAGGGTCGGCGTCGCGCATCGCCATGGCGATCCTTTCGTGGCCGCCGGCAGAAGCTGCCGCCCAGACCGCCGCGGCTCGATCCTCCGCCACGTTTGACTCCCACAGGTCTCTCAGAAGCGCGTCCGCCGTCTCCCACTTGCGGTTGGCGCCCGCCACCGCGGCGGCGGCGCGCACCCAGCCGTCAGAATCCTCGGCCGCGCTCTTCAGCTGCTCGACGGTGATGCTCGCTGGCGGCGCGAGCTGAAGCGCGAGCCTCCGCACGATTCGATCGTCGACTGCAAGCAGCTCGGGCAGCATCGCGGCAAAGGCTTCCGGCGCTGCTTTCCCAAGCGCGGCCGTCGCGAACTGGCGGGTCTTGTCGTCACCGGTCCGGATGTAACCCTGCAGCTCGGCGGTCTGCTCGGGCGTTGGGCGGCCCAGAGCTTGCTGGAAGTCCGCCAGGCTCAGCGCGTGCGTGCGCAACCGATCGTAGATCGCGGTCACGTAGAGGCTGCGAACCCAGAGCGCGGCGAGGATGAAGAGGATTCCGACCGCGACCCCCATCACCGCCAGCGTCTCGACGCCGGCCGCGACCGTCCGCTGCACGACCAGCAGGCCGACTCCGGTCAAGACCGCCGCACCCGGGAGCACACCGTTGTCCAGCAGCAGCTTGAGCTTGGGCCCGACCTGCGCCGGCAGCGCGTTGCCCAGCACGTTCTCCACCGGGTCGTCCAAGCCGGTCTGCAGCCCATTGCGGACGACGAAGAGGAAAAGCGCGGTCGACAGCACCGGAGCCACCGCCACGGCCGTGAAGCCGACCAGCGTGAAGAGAGGCAAAGCCATGAGCGCGTTCTTGACGCCGAGTTTGTTCAGGATCCACGGTGTGACGAACAGGCTCACGGCGAGCTGCACCACGTAGCTGGCGAGCCAGGCGTTGCCGATCAGGATCGTCAGCGACTGGAGGTTGTTGTGAGTCGCCTGCACGAACAGTACGGCGACCAGGTAATCGCCGATGCGGCTCGCGATCTGAAGCGTCAGGGCGAGCAGGATCAACGCGAGAACCAGCCGGTTGCCCGTCACGTAGCGCACGGCTCCTCTCAGCACGGCCACGACGCCGTGCTTCTTGAGCGCCGCCTCCTGGTCGGCGAAGAACTCGTCCGGATCGTCGACGAAGGCTGGGCGGAAGAGCGTGCGCTCGAGGCTTCGCGACATGATCGCCGCGGCGATCGATCCGAAAGCCCAGACGAAGATTAGAGGCTCGGTCGCGTAGACGGCCACGACTGTGGTCGTCACCCCCGCCAGGATGTAGCCGATGCTCGAACCGGCCGCGATCACCGGAAAGATCCGCTTGCTTTCCAGCACGTTGAAGTGCTGGCTGACGAAGGTCCAGAAGGTGAGCATGACCAGCTCGAACGCGACCGAATAAACGACGTAGGCGGCGAACGCGACCGTCGAGTTTTCGCGGATGACGTAGGCGGCGTAGATGATGACGGCCGCGATCGCGTTCGCACCCAGCGTCATGCGGAAGGCGCGCCCGACACCGAAGCGGCGGGTCACCAAACCCTGGAGCGCCACCATGGGCCAGACCGCAAGCGCGAGGACGATGAAGAACAGTGGGTAAGCCTGGGGCCCTGCCTTGTTGAGGAAGATGGACTGGGCCGCGCTGAACGCGGTGTACATCGCCCAACCCAGAACGATGGCAAAGCCCGCGACCTGCAGGGTGCGGTTCAGCTCGGTGCGACGCACGTGAAGGAACTTCGCCAGCAGGGGCGACATCGCGGCCGGCTGCACGAAGCCCCGGGTCTGCATCAGGTTTGCTGTACGGCTGCGATCCTTTCCAGCGCGGCGATTCGCTCTTCGATCGGCGGATGGCTGTCGAAGAGGTGGTTGAAGAAGCTACCGTGGTGCTCCTTCGGGTTGTCGATGCACATCGCGGCCACCGCGTGGTTGAACTTCTCCATCGGCTTGTCGTTCTGCGCGATCTTCTTAAGGGCGCTGAGCAACCCCTGTGGATTGCGGGTCAGCTCCACCCCGCTCGCATCCGCCAGCGATTCCCGCTGCCGCGAGAGGGCCATCTGCATGATGGGTCCGACGATGGCCGCGATCAGGCCGAAGATCAGTCCGATCGCGAAAATCACGAGCATCGCGCGGGCGTCGCGTGTGCGGATCCTGAAAGCGCCCTGCCAGACAAAGCTGGCGATGAGCGCCGCCATGCCGATCATCGTGGTCACGATCAAAAGCAGGCGCACGTCGTAGTTCTTGACGTGGCTCATCTCGTGGGCGAGGACGCCTTCGAGCTCCTCGCGATTCATCATCTGCAGCAAGCCTGCCGTCACCGTCACCGCGGCATGCCGGGGATCACGGCCGGTGGCAAAGGCATTCGGGCTGGGGTCGTCGACGATGTAGACCTTGGGCACCGGGACGCCGTCGCCGATGGCCAGCGTCTGCACGATGTTGTAAAGCTGCTGATACTGCTGCGGGTCCGCCTCGCGGGCGCCGACCGCCGCCAGCACGGTGGCCGCCCCGAAATAGTACGAGTAGGCGGCCGCGCCGATCCCCAGCAGACCGAGCACGATGGCGCCGATGATCGCCGTGCTCAAGCCGCCTCCGAACTCGCCGATCACAAATCCGGCAAGCAGCCAGACCAGGAGGAATAGCGCGACCAGAACGATGCTGTTCCGCTTGTTGTGCGCGATCTGGTGGTACATCTCAGGACCTACTTAACCAGACTGGCGCTTCGGCCTCGTGACGGTGTCCCTGACCCGCTCAGCCGCCCAGCGGCCCCAGATCTGCGCCCACACCAGGCCGTTCCCGAAAGCCGACTCGTCCTCGGCGTGGTGCTTGAAGTGATAGGCCCACATCGACCGGTAGCGCTCGTACGACATCTGCCGCTCCGCGGCCGGGGTGGCCGGCTTGACGTGGTGCGTCGCGCTCGCTGCCGGCTGGTAGAAGATCTTCCAACCGCCGAGCTTGAGCCGGTAGCACAGGTCGACGTCCTCGCCAAACATGAAGTAGCGCGGATCAAAGAACCCGACTCGCTCCAGGGCGGCCATGCGCACCATGAGGCATGCACCCGACCCCGCGTCCATCTCGTGCGCGTCGGTGTCGGGAAGATGACCCATGTTGTAGCGACCGAACCGCGGGCTCTTGGGAAAGAGCTTGCTGAGGCCGACCGTGCGATAGAACATCGTGCGGGGCATCGGGAACGCCCTACGAGCGTCCGGGTCCGGGCGGCCGTCTGGAAGAACGACTTTCGGTCCGACGGCGCCGGCGTCTGGGCGGGTGAGCAAGAAGTCGGCCATCTTGCCGACGGACCCTGCGTCGACGGTCACGTCTGAGTTGAGGAGGAGAACGAAGCGCCCCTGGCAGCGCTCGAGGCCCAGGTTGGCGGCCCGGCCGTAGCCGACGTTTTTCGGCTGGGCAAGCACCGTCGCCTGCGGAAATTCATCCGTCACGGCCGCCGCCGAACCGTCGGAGGAGTCGTTGTCGACGACCACCGCTTCGACCGGCACATCTGAGTTCGCGAAGAACGCCTGCAGACACTGGAGCAGCAAGTCTTTCGCGTTGTAGCTGACTACCAGTGCAGAAACCAGGGGCTTCGCTTGATCGGGCATCGGGAAGGCATTATCCCCGCCGGGGAGGCCCAGACGCGTCGAGTAGAATGCCCGGGACTGTGCAAACCGGCGCTCGACTGGGTCTCGGCCAGCGCCTGGCCCAGGTCCGGGGGAACCGGTTGGTCCAGCAAAACCTTGTCCTGTTCGCCGGCGGGCTGGTCGCCGGCATCGGCGGCTTCGTCTACCACGCCATCGCGGGCCGGGTCCTTGGTCCAGCCACCTACGGACAGGTTGCCTTCCTGATCGCGGTGTACGCGGTCGGCACCGCGCCGGCGTTGATCCTCATCGTCGTGCTCGCCCGCTACACGGCTACGCTTGCGGCCCGCGGAGACGCGGGGGTTCGATCGCTGCTCGGCCGGACCGCAAGGCTGATCGCCATCCCATGCCTGGTCGCCGTCCTCCTCACCTCTTTGTTCGCGCGGCCTGTCGCGGCCTTCGAACACCTGGGCTCGACGATTCCGATCCTGATCCTGGGATTTGCGATCGCCCTGATCTGGCAGGTGGCCATCCCGCGCGGGATCCTCCAGGGCCTCCAGCGCTTCCCCGCGCTGTCGCTCAACCTCTCGCTCGAGCTGGTCGTGCGCACGGTCGCGGTCTTCGTGCTGCTGAAAGCCGGCTACGCGGTGTCAGGCGCGATGCTGGCGGTGTTCCTCGGGCTTGCCGTGTGCTTCGTGCTGGGGCTCGTCACGCTGCGCGACCACTTCAAGCAGGTTGGGGCGCGCGTGCAGCTTCGGGTCATGGCAGGGTTTTCGTTGACGGCGGCGGCCGGAATCATCGGCATCCAGATCCTCTACAACCAGGACGTCATCCTGGCCGAGCACTATCTCAACAGCCACGACGGAGGGATCTACGGCGGCCTGAACAAGATCGGGACGATTCTCTTTTTCTTGACCTTGAGTGTCAGCCAGGTACTCTTTCCTCGGGTCGTAGAAGCGGTAGCCAAGGAGCAGCACCCGGGCCGCATTCTTCTCTATTCCGCTGGGATTCTCACCGCGCTCGGCATGTGCGCACTGCTCGTGTTCGCGGTAGTGCCGGGCCTGGTCGTCGCGGTCTTGTTCGGCCCGACTTTCAGCGACGCGACGCCTTTCGTGTTCCTGGTCGGGCTCATCGGGTTGGCGCTGGCCCTAGACAACCTCCTTGTGCAGTTCTTCATGGCGGTCCACGACAGGGTCTTCGTGCCGATCCTCGCGCTCGCCGTCGTTGCGGAAGGCGGGCTCATCTTCCTGTTTCACGCGCACGTTGGACAGGTCGTGCTCGATGTGCTGGTGGCGCTGGTGGGCTTGCTTGTGCTGCTCACCATCCGGTGCTACCTGCTGCTGCCGACGCTGCACGCGGGGAGCCTGGTGGAGCCGAATCTGACCCCGACCGAGAGCTGAGGGAAAAAGGTAAGTCCCGGGGCACCTTGCGGCAACCCGGGACTTAAGAAAACGCTCGGCAACGACCTACTCTCCCATCGGGTTACCCCGACAGTACCATCGGCGCAGGAGGGCTTAACTACCGTGTTCGGAATGGGAACGGGTGTTTCCCCTCCGCCATGGTCACCGAACTTTCTTAGTCTAGCGAGTTCGGCGGCGCCGGGCGCGGAGGCTCTTGATCTTGCGAGCTTCCGCCGGCGGGACGTAGTGCGCGCGCCGTCGCATCTCGCGCACGAGCCCCTGCTCCTGCACCTTGCGGCGGAACTCCCGAAGCGCCTGCTCGAACTCCTCGGGATCTTTGACGACTATGCGCACAACCCGGAAAGGATACCGGTTAGAAGGCACCGCTGTTCTGTTAAACGTTCAACCTCGACTACTCGAGGACGTCGGGGCGGACCGTCCGCGCGACAGCGATCACCGCGAAGGCGAGCGCGAATAAGCCGATCACGGCCAGGGCGTGCGTCCCGTCGACCGGCGTCAGCGGCGCGGCGAAAGCGGCCCGCGCGTGGTGGCCTGGTTCGATCAGGTTCAACACGATATTGAGATTGGCGCCGAGCTGGTACTGGCTGATGGTCAGCCACGGGTGGTCCTGTTTCGTAATTCGGGAGCCCAACGCCTCGAGGATCACCGAGAAGTTGTCGACCGGGAAGAACGCCAGCGAGGCGGCCATTGCGAATGCCAGCGATCGCCCTATCCCGGCCGCGGCCGCAGCCATGAGGATGGCGATCCCCATGCTCATCCCTTGCACCACAACCCACATCCCAAGGTCCTGCCAGAACTGATTGGGCAGGTGCTGAAGGGGGGCAAGGCTGCCGGTCCAGGCGTTGACGAGCAGCGCAAGCATCCCTCCGGCGACCACAGCGTACCCAGCCAATAGGACGAGACCGATGAATGCCAGGGTGAGCATCTTGGCAAGGAGCAGCCCCAGCCGTGATGTTCCGCGCGCGTAGATGATCCGGATCGTCCCAGAGGAGTACTCCATGGCAAAGAGGCGCGCCCCGACGATCAGGAGAAAGATGCCCGAGCCGATCTGAAAGATCGTGCCGAACACATCCCTCGCCCCGTACGCCCATCCGGTGGGGTCGGTCTTGAGCTGATCCTGGATGTTCGACGCGCTAGTGATCGCGAGGGTGATGATCGCCAGCAGCACGAACGACCCGGCGAGCATCAGCCAGAAGCTGAGCTGCCGCGAAACCTTCAACGTCTCGCCTCTCAGCATGCCGAAGAACCGGGGGCGCCGCGCGGCAGCGCTCATGAGCCACCTCCCGTGAGACTCAGGAAGATGTCCTCAAGGTCTTTCTGCCGCTCGCTCACGGCGTCGGGCGCCTGGCCGTTTTCGACCAGGAACTTGATCAAGTTGCGGCCCCGTCCGTCGGGCGCCGCCGTCACGACCACGCCGTCCTCGACGCGCGCCTGCTGCGCCCACGGCTGGCGGCGGAGCAGGGAGACAAGCTCGGCCGGAGCATCCACCTTGACCTCGTACTCGCCCGACGACTGGAGCAGGTCGTGGACCGGCGCAACCCGAACAAGCTTTCCGTGGTTGATGATCGCTACGCGCGTGCAGATCTGCTGAACCTCGGTCAATACGTGGCTGGAGATGAACACGGTCTTGCCCGCCGCGGCCAGGTCGCGCAAGAGGTCGCGCATCTCGACGATGCCCGCGGGGTCAAGGCCGTTGGCTGGCTCATCGAGGATCAGGAGGTCGGGATCGTTGAGCAACGCCATGGCGAGACCAAGGCGCTGTTTCATGCCCATCGAATAGGTCTTGACCCTGTCCCGGTCGCGGCCCTTCAGCGAAACGGTCTCGAGGACCTGGTCTATGCGCTTTTCGGCGACGCCACCGAGCAGATCGCCGATGGCGCGCAGGTTGTCGCGTCCTGACAGATAGCCGTAAAGGGCCGGGGATTCGACCAGCGCGCCGACCCGAGGTAGGACCTGGGCGCGGTGCGAGCGAACCTCCTGGCCGAGGATCTCGACTGACCCGCCCGTCGGCGCGATCAGTCCGAGCGCCATCCGGATCGTGGTCGTCTTGCCCGCCCCGTTGGGCCCGAGAAATCCGAAGAGTTCGGCGCGCTCGACCTGCAGGTCGAGATGATCGACCGCCAGGCGCGAGCCGTACGACTTCGACAGGGCGATCGTGCGGATCGCCGCCGCGGTGCTGGCCACTCCTACTTGAGCACCGCGGCGGCGCGTTTTATGACAGTTTCTTAGGGATTCACTCCGCCCAGGGTCACCGTCGCGGTGTGAGTCCCGCTCGAGTTCACCCAGGTGATGCCAACGCGATCGCCCGGCTTGTGCGCCAGAAGCGCGTTGCCGAGGTCATCGATGTTGGTGATCGAGGTGGTGCCGACCGACGTGATGACCGAGTACCGGGTAATGCCCGCTCCAGCGGCCGGAGCCGAAGGCACGACTGACGCCACCAGCGCTCCGGACGAGATGGTGAGGTTCAGCTGGGCCGCAGAGTTCGCGTCAAGGTCTTGCACGGAGACTCCGATGTAGCCGGTCTGGCCGTAGATGAGCTGTGAGCTAGCCTGCCCCGCCCGGATCTGGTTGATCACGCTGAGGGTCGTGTCCGAGGGGATCGCGTAGTTGACCGTAGACGCCGACGAGCGGAAGCCCTGCACGTCGCCGGCGGTGATCATGCCGACCACCTGGCCGGACGAGTTCACGAGCGGGCCGCCCGAGTCGCCGGGATAGATGGTGGCGTCGCTCTGGAGCATGCCCGTCAGCTGCTCCGACTTGCTACCACCTTCGCTCGCGGTGATGGTCTGGTCGAGCGCGGTGATGCTCCCCTGTGAAACCTCAGGGGTGCCGCCCTGGCCGAGCGCGTTGCCAAGGGCGACGATTGGGTCGCCGATTTTGACTGTGGACGAGCTGCCAAAGCTGATTGTCGGCAGACCCGACACGTTTCCATCGACTTGGATGAGGGCGACGTCCGCGCTCGGGTCAACGCCGATCACGTGGGCGGTGTAGGTCTGCGAGCGCCCGGCGATCGTGACCTGGATGCTGGTCGAGCGGTCGACCACGTGGTTGTTGGTGAGAATCTCGCCGTTCGACGTGACGATCTCGCCAGTGCCGGCGGCCTGGCCGGATCCGACCACGGTGTTGATGTCGACGATCGCCGGATCGAGCTTGGCGGCGATTGCGTCTGCGTTGAGCCTGCCGCCTGTGGTTGGCGCGGGCTGAATCGGCGATCCCGGCTGCGCCGGCTGGGAGGGATGCTGAGTATTGGTTTGGTTGTTCGTCTGGGCGACGCTGTTGCGTGCGTTGATCGTGCGGCCGAGGCTCCAACCGATCCCGATGCCGGCGGCCGCGGCCACGACCGCCGCTATGACGACACCGGCCGCGATCTGGTGCCAGACCGAGTTGTTTACGGGTGGGGCGGCTGGTGGAGGAGGCCCCCACGTGGGAACAGGTTCACCTGTGAACCCCGCGCCGGCGGGTGGAAGCAGCGACTGGTCAGGGGGCAGCCCGGCTGGCTGCTCGCCCGGTTGGTTCTGGATTTCCGACATCTGGGGTCTACCTCCGTAAACGTCTGGGAGTCTTGTTTGTGCTCGTTAAGTTGCCGCCGGAAGCTTGGAGGGCGTTGCACGCTCCCTTAGAGTTTGCTGGGAAACGGCTCTTATAGGTTCCCGGCTTCCCACTCCGCCTGACAGGTTACGCAGCGGGTCGCGTCGGGTAGGGCCTCGATCCGCTCGTCTCCGATCTTGCCGCCGCAGTCCTCGCAGATCCCGGAAGCGCCCTGCGCCTGGCGGTCGCGAGCGTGCTGTGCCTGCTCCCGATCACGCTCCAGGACCTGCTGAATGGTCTGGTTGTTGGCTCGCTCGGCCTGCACCTGGGCGAAATCGGATTCGCCAAAGCCCTTACTCATGGCGACTCAGTATCCACCTAGGAGCGGGTTGAAACGCACTGAAATCGGGTAGGGGGTCGGGTCTACCGACCCCCTCCCACACCACCGGACATGCGGGACCGCATCCGGCGGTTCG
>Ga0210394_10003805_pt1 | contig 18317 bp, 16 predicted proteins | sample IncBWC12MmetaG_FD_160121 | JGI IMG/M metagenome (GOLD analysis project Ga0210394, IMG submission 160121) | Forest soil microbial communities from Barre Woods Harvard Forest LTER site, Petersham, Massachusetts, United States - Inc-BW-C-12-M | ecosystem: Environmental > Terrestrial > Soil >... | reverse complement strand
TGCCTCCTTCATTTCGACGCCAAGGATGAGAAAGGCGAAGTGCAGCATTGGACGATCGAACTTTACAATCCGCTGTGGATGACGCGCGCCGGATGGACACGAACCATCCTCAAAGCCGGCGACCCGATCAACATCACGTTTCACGGAACGAAGAGCGGCGCGCCGAATGGCTACATTCGTGACGGCGACGGTAAGCTGACCTCGAACGGCAAGGAACTCACGTTTCATCAGGCCGGAGACGAGCGCACCACGGAACGCTAGCGCCGTCCGCCTCCGTCGCGCTACGGATGGCGGCTAACGATTGAGAAACCTTCGAGGCGAGCGCGTCATGCGCAAACACACCGACAAATTGTCTGCCGACCTGCCGAAGCGCGACTCGAGTTGTCCGTCGCTTTTCCAGACTTCGCGGCGGAAGTTTGTCGAGTCCGTTCTCGTCGCCGGCGCGGGCGCGATGTTCTCCTCGTCCCAGTTTTTATCGCAATTGAGCGCGCAGAGCACGCCGGCGGTACGCGGTGCAAAGGCGGGACGCATTGATGTCCACTATCACCTCACTCCCCCGGCCTTGATTCAGGCGTTTGGGGCCAAGCCGTTCGCAAACGCCGCCAACTCGGCCAACTGGACAATCGAGAACACGCTCATGGACATGGAGCGAAACGGAGTGGCTGCGGTCATGTGCTCGATTGCGCCTCAGGCCGATCCCTTCGCGGATGTATCGAAAGCGGTGGGATTGACGCGTGAGTGCAATGAATACTTCGCCCGGGTTATGACGGATCATCCCGGCCGATTCGGACTATTCGCAGCGCTGCCGCTGCCCAATGTGGATGCCGCGCTCCGCGAGATCGATTATGCCCTCGGCACGCTCAAGGCCGACGGCATTGCTCTGTTCACCGTCTACGGAGACAAGTGGCTCGGCGATAAGGCGTTCGACCCGGTTTTCGATGAACTCAACCGCCGCAAGGCGGTTCTCTTCACGCATCCCAACACTGCAAATTGCTGCAGGAATCTTTTGCCCAATATCGCTGAAGGGACTATCGAGTGGGGCACGGATACGACTCGCGCCATTTCCAATGTGCTCTTCAACGGCACCGCTGCGCGCTGCCCCGACGTTCGTATGATTTTCTCGCACGGGGGCGGTACGATGCCCTATCTGGTCGAGCGCTTCGAGGCGCTGGCTAAGACACCCAAATTTGTCTCACAATTTCCTGGAGGGTTTGCGCCGGCGGCCGGCAAGTTCTACTACGACACGGCGTGGACGACGAATCCCGAAGCGATGTCGGCTTTGAGTAAGCTAATCCCCAACTCGCATATCTTGTTCGGAACGGATTTCCCGTACTTAACGGCCGCGGACCAGCTTAGGGATCTGAAAGAGTGTGGTGTTTTTAGTGCCGCCGATCTCGAAAAAATCGAGAGCCAGAACGCGCTCCCCCTTTTGCCGCGATTCAAAGTTTAGGTGGAAAGGAAGGTTGCCATGCGTCTAACCCGTCGATCCCCGAAACGGCCGCCCGCCGTCGGCCGGTGGTGGCCTTGGCGGAGGTGGAGACGCGGACAATGCCTACGGGGCGAGCATCCGCGAACTTTTTGCTCAGGCGCCACAGATGATCATCATCACGCAGACAGCGAACCAAGTCGGCGTACAGATTGGATCGGAAAAAGAGACTTATACGCTGGACGACAAGCCGATGGTCACTCCCGCCGGCGATCCCAACGCCTTGAAGACTTGGGCGCACTGGGACGGAACGAAGCTGCACCTGCACTTCAAAAAAGGAATGAACTGGGGCAGGGACATCCTCAGCTTGAGCGGTGGGAAGCTCGTCGTGCTGCGCGATGTTGAATCTTGTGGCGGATCGGCGACTTTTAGCATTACGTACTCCAAGACCGAGTGAATAATTCCTCGCTCATTATTTCAGAAATCCGCAGAGCGCGTTTCGAGGCTAGGTCTCGTAGATGGATAAATCGACCCTTTTATTGGCTGCGATCATACTGGCTGTGTTCGGGGCTTCTGTCGCAGCCGGTCATCCCCATTGGGGCACGTTCACTGGCATCGCCATCATTCTGCTGGCCGCGGGACTTGCGGCTGGAACGCTGCCGGTTCACTCCCAGGATTTTGCGGAGGAGCGAACAAGCCCGACCCAGAGAATCTCGAATGGCCTGATTACCTTGAGTTCCGCCGCCATCGTGGCTATTTATGCTGCGGGCTATCACCGAACGAGTCCTGCGGCGCATCGGTTTGATTCGCAGATACCGCAGCAGAGAACGTCCGCTACGATTGCGATCGCGACGCCGCCACCCGGTGCAAACCCAGGCTCCGCCGCGGCCCCTCCGGTTTCGTCTTCCGCGGCTCCTGCGATCAAGAAAAATACCAAGAGGCCTTCGACTCCGTCTCGCAAAGCGGCGCCTAGTAGCGCAAGCGATTCAGCAGGGTCATCCTCCGCACCATCGCCGGCGTCATTGACTAATCCGCCTATCGAAGCGGCCGCGGCGCCTGCGGGCGCAACAAAGAGCGCGTACAAAGACGGCGTCTACTTGGGATGGGGCAGCTGCCGTCATGGTGATATCGAAGCATCCGTTACGATTCAGGACGGCAAGATCGCTCTCGTCGCGATCTCGCAATGCCTGACGCGCTACTCCTGCGGTTGGATCGCGCCAAAAATTCCGGGCGCCGGATTGCCCGACTTACCCTCACAGGTGGTCGAAAGGCAGGGCCCTAAGGTCGATTACGTATCAGGAGCCACCGAGAGCAGCTATGCATTTGCCGATGCAGTCGTCGCAGCACTATCCAAAGCCACAGAGTAACGAGGTCGTCCGTACCGTCGCCCTGATGGGTACCTTTGTGACGGTTCACGTAGTGGGCCGCGTGGCCGGCTACAAGGGAGAGACGGAGAGAACTGAGCGCGAGCGAGCGGTCGACCGCGCGCTTGATTGGTTTTACAAAATTGAGGAATGTTGCACGCGATTCGAGGCCGGCAGCGAAGTGATGCGGCTCGCGACCCGGGTGGGCGTGCCCGTTCCAGTCAGCACTATCCTTTTTGAAGCGGTGCAATTCGCGTTGGCCGTAGCGGAAGCAACTGAAGGCGCGTTCGATCCAACGGTCGGCTATGCCATGGAATCGCTCGGCTTCAATCGCGAATACCGCACCGGTCAAACGATCCGAACCGCTCTCGATTCCAATTTCCCTGTCAGCTATCGGGACGTTCGCCTCGACGCGGATAGCCAGACGATCACCTTGCATCGTCCGCTGATTCTTGATCTTGGCGCCGTCGCGAAGGGGCTTGCGGTCGATCTCGCCGCACGCGAGCTTCAATCGTTCGAAAATTTTGCGATCAACGCGGGTGGCGATCTCTATCTTGGAGGATGCAGTCCCAGTGGTGGGCCATGGTCCATCGGAATCCGCCATCCGCGAAACGATGGGGAATTGATTGATTCGATCCGAGTCTCCAACCGCGCTGTCTGCACCTCAGGCGACTACGAAAAACGGGCCGCGAACGAGGAGCAAGGCCATCACATTCTCGATCCGCACACAGGAACTTCGGCGAACGGCGTGGCCAGCGTGACGGTTATCGCACGTACAGCCATGCTGGCCGATGCGCTCGCGACGGCCGCTTTCGTCCTGGGATCGTCTGACGGGATTCAACTATTCCATCGTTTGGGTGTGGATGGGCTGATCATTTCCCCGACCCTGGAACTATATGCAACTCGAGGGTTCCGTGAGTGCCACTAGCTCTGCGATTTGGCGATTCTTTCAGACGCCCAAGGGTCTTCTCATCATCGTGCTGGCGATTCTGGTTGCGGTCGCCGCCCCGCACGAGGGGATCGCATTGGTAGCGCCCGGTCTCGCAACTGCGGTTTTGGTCGCTAGTGCGATCGACGTGCTAATTCTCCGAAAAATTCGAGGCGCCTGGGAATTTCCGAGCGGCGCAGTTCTCACGGGCTTGATCGTCGCGATGATATTGACTCCACAGGAGCCGTGGTACGTTGCCGCTTCCACTTCGGCCATAGCGATTGCGAGTAAGTACGTCGCCCGGACTCGTTCGGCCAACATCTTTAATCCGGCCGCCCTGGCTCTGGTTGCTACCTTCTACATTTTCAATACGGGACAGAGTTGGTGGGGCGCCTTGCCTGAAATTTCACCTTACGCTCTGATCGTGCTTGTGGCGACCGGCGCGTTCATCGCGGATCGCGTCAACAAGATTCCCCTGGTTCTCGTTTTCCTGTTTACCTACTTTGGGCTATTTACGCTCACGAGCTTCGTGGGCGATCCGGGAAAGGTCGCCGAAATGTTTCGCGCGCCCGATCTCCACGCCGTGCTCTTCTTTGCGTTCTTCATCTTGACCGATCCGCCAACTTCGCCCGTGAGATATCCGGATCAGATTGTGTGCGGAGTTCTCGTCGCGCTCGCCAGTTACGCGACTTTTGAATGGGTGGGAGCGGCCCATTACCTTCTTGCCGGCGTGCTCGTGGGGAACATCTGGGAAGCTTGGCACCGCTCGCAATTTTTGCGCCGTCGCGTGCCGTCGCCGGCGACATAGCGGCACAGCACCAGGTTGGGAAGCAAAGCGCTCCTTACGAAAATCCGATCCAGCGCCCGCCGATTCCTACACCCGCCCACAACAAGACCGAAACGATGGCCACGACTTTGCTCCAAACGGGGCTCAGTCGAGTTTCCTCGGTCATGGTCACTTTGCGTTGGATTGTAAAAGTGAAGACGATCGCCAGAAACAGACACGACATCTTGAACCAAAAGGCGTCATGGTAATAACACTTGATCGCTTCGGAGAGGAACAGCAGGCCACCCGTGATGATCATTAATACGAGGCTGCCGACGAGCCAGGGTTGAGCATCGCGTGTCAGTTGCGCGGCGGACTGACGCCGCAATCCAAGACCTAACAGTCGCAAATCGACGACCAACACCGCTCCCCCGATCACGCCCAGGCCGAGCAGGTGAATCGCCTCGATGACGGGGAATAACCAGGACGACTTTCGGATCGTTTCGCCGATTCCCGACGCTTCGCACCATTGAAAGAAGGTAAGCAGCGACATTAGTGTTCCGCTTGGGCTGGCACACAGCTGGTGAGGAAATTAACGATCGCCGGTTGCGGCTGCCTATCGCAGTCGAACCAGTTATACGCGATCATTCTGCCGGAAAGAACGATGCAGACCCAAAGGACCAGCGAAAGCGCGCCGGCAACTCTGGCAGCCTTAGGCGGTAGATTCTCCACATCCCACGTTGTCACCCGGCGATAAACGCCCGAGTGAAAGATCCACACGTTCAGCCCGGCCAGCAGCAGCATAATCATTTTGGCTCGGAAGAAAATATTCTGATAGGAACGCAGCGGTATCGCTGAGAACAGGAGCGCTCCACTGATGACCATGATCACGAATCCAACCGCGGTCCAAGGCAGCAGGCGCCGGGCCACTTCGGAGACGGGTACGCTCTTCATCGTCCAGCCGAGGAGACGGAAATCGAACATCACGGCCAAGCCGAAGAATAGGCACAGCGCCCATACATGGACCGATTCGATCAGGTCGTAAGCATAGCGGGATTCGTGCAGGCCGGTGCTCCACGACGAGTCGCCCATGCGTTGAAAGAAAGCGAGAAGGGTCCCTCCAATGCCGCCGCTTCCTTCATTGCCTTCGATAGAACCCGACTGCAATGACGCTGCGTCGAATGGTGCCGCTCGCGAAAAATTGGCCAGGCGCGCCCATTTTTCGGCGCCAGGGTCCGGCGGAATCAAGTGGATGTGACCTGCGGCTCCTCTCGATCTCTGTACTCTGTAGGCTGCTTGAGTAGGCGAGGTCACCAAATAGCAGAGAGTCAACGTCAAAATACAGAAGAGCCCGATTAGAACGCGCTTCATTTTTGGAAATTCGTTCTTACCCGATCTCAAGCATTGGGGATCCACTCATGAGCAATCCCGAGCGTAAGCAAATGAAAAGGCTGCGCGGATCGAGTACGATCCGCGCGCCAAAGCAAACGCCGAGCGCCGCGTCCGTTATTTCTTGCTCTCCGGCGACAATTCGTATGGCGCGCCGGTTCCGGACGAGCCGAGGAACAGTTTTCGCCCATCAGGGAACGTAAGATCCCTGCCGTTGGCTCGGTGCGACCCGTCTTTCGCCTGATAGCCATCGACCACCACTTCGGTGCCGGGCAGCAGGGATTCCTTGGTGAACCCGCGCCGGAAAAGGACGTTCGGCGTCCCCGCTTCGACGGCCCAGTTCTCAACCGTGCCATCGGGCTTCTTCACGTCGACGTGCATCCAGGTGTGGGGATTGACCCATTCCATTTTGGTGATGGTCCCCTTGAAACTTACCGGTTTATTCGCGTCGAACTCCGCCGCAAACGCGTGGTGCGCCGAGACTGACGCCGCACCTCCCAGGATTGCGAAACCCACGACCGCTACTACCGTTGCAATTTTCGTTCGCATCAACTTCAGCCTCCTCCGTATGTAGAACCAAAATGAACCGGGCCCGCGGCGGCTCGACTATCCCGATTGGGATAGCTGGCGTCCGCCCCTATTGCTTACCGCCGTACCACTCATAGAACTTATCACCGGACGGCACCTTGCGGGTGATATCCACCGCCATGGTTTCGCCTTCCCAGTGCTTCACCAACTGCTGCTTGCGAACACCCCCATACATGAACTCTTCGACGAATTCATTGCAGCGAAACTCGAGAAGCTGCATGTTCGGTTCCACGCGGCGATACAGCGGCATGGCGATCCGCCAGGGCTGCGTAAAAACCTTCGGGTCTTCGATCGTCACTTCGTAACGAATGATATCAGGCGACATCAGCGTGAAGCGCTCGGTAAGGTGCAGCGCGTCGCTATGGAAATTCCCCGCGCGGTCGAACCAGCTGCGGTCGTTGAAATTTGTGACGTCAACCACGAGCGCATCTCCATCCCAATGTCCGACGGAGTGGCCCATCCAGGTATCATCGGGCGGCCCTGCGACCTTATCCAAATGAATCGTGCGCGCGGTATTCGAGAACTCGTAGGCCATGTGAATCTTGTTCGTGCCTTGCGTGATCTGGAAGGGATAAGGCATGTACATCGCGCGCGGAATGCCCGGCAGGTAACACTTAAGTTCCGGGTCACGGTCAATCCAATGTTCCGCGTTGTCTTTCTTCATCAGCAAAGCTTCCGGCTTGTAGGGGATTTGCCCGTCGCCCTGCACCACGCCGAGCGATCCGGGTACGGCGCCCGCGGCGCCCAGCGCGAGAACCGGAGCCGCGGGCACTCGCGCGTAGTCGAAAGGATAAACGCCGGGCTGCGTGACTGCGGCGGGAAGCGCCGCATGCGCCTGCAAATCCCAGTTGGCCTCGTTATTAGCTTCCCAGATGCCGCTGAAGTTAGGCTTGCCACCGACGCGGGCTGGCCGCGCCGCGGGAGCGGCCGGAGCCTGAGCCGAGGTGCGGCTGATGGACATTGAGACGATCGCGCCGACTGCAGCCGCGGCAATGGCAACCGTTATCATCGAACCTGAAAATCGGCGGCGCATCATGTCCTCCTCGTGGTCCTGTCGTTGCTACTGCAACGGATCGTCTTCGACGCCCACGAAATCCGTGGCGTTGTCGCTAATTCTCGGGTCGGGACCTTCCCCCTTTGCAAAGGCGGCCTCGGCCATGCGCTGTCCGTGCATCAGCCCGGGGGAGGCATAGTTTCCCTCAATGCAGCGAGGCTCGTAATAAATTCTGTTCTCCTGCTCGTTCTGCCTGGTGAACTCCTGCTTTACCGTCCATGGCCGCGTCCACACGGTCGGATCTTCGATGGTGACCACGTATTCGAGCGTGTTCGGCCCGGTGCGCGTCCAGCGCTCCAGCAGGTGCAGATTTTCCCGCGAACCCTGGTAATCGGTCTTTGGGCTGAAATTCGTGACGTCGATCACCAGAGTGTTGCCTTCCCAATGACCACGCGAGTCGCCATACCACTGGCGAATACTGGCCGGCAGGTGCGGGCTTCCGTTCATAACAATATTTCGCTGCCAGCCTTGTCCCTGACCGACGTCGTAGAACATTGCGATGCCGCCGGGCGTCTGCACAATTCGGCGGAAGCTGCCGACTGCGCCTCCAAATTCGGGCAACCCGCCGGTCAAGCAGCGGTCCGGCAATGCGCCATCTTCCGGATTATCGCGGCGATTCATGCGCGCTGTATTGTAGCGGGGAGGAGGCTCGGCAAATCGCGGCGAGGGCGTGGGATCGTATTTCCCTCCGGCACACCCCACCGACTTGTTCTTGCAAGTCTGCGTCGCTTGCAGCAGTGCGAGACGAAATTCCTGCTCAGCGGCGGCCATCTTCTGTGCCTCCGGCGTGAGCGGCGGGATTCGGCCGTTGGGCGGATCCACGATCAACGACGTCCGCGCACCGGTGTGCTTGACGGACATAAACTGTGCGTTATAGGCGCCGGCGACGTCGAGTTCGGTGCCGCGCTCCACACGCCTGTCCCGGCCGATCAGTGCCGCTCGTTCTTTGTCTAATTCGGCCCGCTGCGCTTCGGTGAAAAATTCCTGATTCGCATACTTGGGAGAACGCTGCAACGGCGTGTCCGATTCGTCGGTCCAGATACCTTGCAGATCCGGTTCACCCCACGGCGTTTTCAGCGCCGGAGCTGTCGCCGACGGCTTCGCCGAAGGAGTGGGCGCCGTTCGGGAAGCCGCTTGAGTCTGAGCCGACGTACGCGTGATGGATACGGAAATGATCGCACCGGCCGCAGTCGCGGCAATTGCGAGAGTTATCATCGAGCGTGAAAACCGGTCGCGCATCATATCCTCCTGAATCTTCCGAGATGCCTCACTGCAATGGGTCGTCTTCGACGCCGACAAAGTCCGTGGCATTGTCACTTAACGCCGGATCAGGACCTTTCCCCTGCGCAAAGGCGCGGTCTGCCATACGCGCTGACAGCATCAGCGAGGGGAGAGCATAGTTTCCTTCGACGCAGCGCGGCTCGTAATAAATTCTGTTTTCCTGCTCGTTCTGCTTGGTGAACTCCTGCTTCACGGTCCACGGCCGCGTCCACACGGTCGGATCTTCGACGGTGACCACGTATTCGAGCGTGGTTGGCCCCTTTCGCGTCCAGCGTTCGACCAAATGCAGGTTCTCGCGCGAGCCCCGAAAGTCCGTTTTCGGGCTGAAGTTCGAAACATCGATCACGAGCGTATTGCCTTCCCAGTGGCCGCGCGAATCGCCAAACCATTGGCGGATGCTGGGCGGCAGATGCGGGCTTCCATTCATGACGACGTTTCGCTGCCAGCCTTGCCCCTGGCCGACATCATAGAACATCGCGATGCCGCCCGGCGTCTGCACGATTCGGCGGAAGCTCCCGCCGTACGCGGTTCCAAATTCGGGCAACCCGCCGGTCAGGCAACGGTCCGGCAAGGCTCCGTCCTCCGGCCCATCATGGCGATTCATGCGCGCCGTGTTGTAGCGAGCGGGAAGCTCGGTGCGGCGGGTCGACGGCGTGGGATCGTATTTACCGCCTTCACAGGCCACCGATTTGTTCTTGCAGGTTTCGGTAGATTGCAGCAAGGCCAGACGTAACGCCCGGTCCGCAGCGGCAATCTTCTGCGCCTCGGGCGTAAGCGGCGGAATCCGGCCGTTGGGCGGATCGACAATCAGCGACGTGCGCACGCCTGTGCGCTTGATGGACATAAACGCGGCATTATACGCACCCGCGACGTCGAGCTCTGTGCCGCGCTCCACGCGCTTATCGCGCCCAAGCAGCGCTGCCCGCTCTTTATCCAATTCGGCCCGTTGCGCCTCAGTGAAAAATTCCTGGTTCGCATACTTGGTGGGACGCTGTACGGGCGTGTCCGATTCGTCCATCCAGATACCCTGCAGATCCGGTTCGCCCCATGGAGTTCTCAGCGTTGGGACTGCCGCCGGCGACGTCGCGGACGCCGTCGGACCCTCTTGCGCGACCGTCACCTGCGCCGATTTCAAAAACACAAGCACCAACAAGACCACGGCCAGCGCCCCGATGGACTTTAAAAGCCGAGTGCGCATTTGAGACCTCCCGCTAAACCCAAGCGGAGGGGTGTCCGGAGACCAGTGCGGTCCGAAACCGCCAGATTGCGCCATTATCTTCAAGGACCGGCCTAGTGTCCAGAAGATTGAGGCGCGCCTGGTTGACGCGACGCTCTTACCTCGTTAACTTATGCGCCGATTGCCACAGCAGGGAGACCCCCAATATGCGAATCGGATTCAACCGCCCGACTGCTTTGATTGCCAGCGCCGCGATTGCCGCTGTGTTTTCTCTGGCTGCCATCCGAATGAACGGCCAGGCGGCCCGCACGAGTCGGGCGCCTCGGACAGCGCAGGCGACGCGCGCGGCGCGGACTTCTGACGGCCATCCCAACCTGAACGGCATCTGGCAGGCGACCACGACGGCCAATTGGGACCTGCTGGCCCATACGATGCGACCGGCCGTCGCGCAGCCCGGCGTATATCCCGATGTGCCCGTGCTGGCCGCCCCAGTTCTGGCGCTCGGCGCGGACGGCGGCGTTCCGCCCGGCCCCGGCGTCGTGGAAGGCAACGAGATCCCGTACAACTCCGAAGCAGCGGCCAAAAAGAAAGACAATGCCGAACACTGGCTGGATCGCGACCCCGAAGTCCGTTGTTATACCCCCGGAATTCCGCGGGCCATGTATATGCCCTATCCGTTTCAGATCACGCAAGGTACGGGCAAGATCGAAATGTCATTCGAATTTGCCGGCGCCAGCCGCACCATTCACCTCGATCCGGTCGATCCGCCGCCCGCCGATACCTGGATGGGCCATTCGGTAGGCCATTGGGAAGGCAACACGCTGGTCGTCGATGTGAGCCACTTCAACGATCGCACCTGGTTTTCGCGCTCCGGCGATTTCCATAGCGACGCGCTGCACGTCGTCGAGCGGTTTACGCCGATAACCCCCGACGCGCTGCGCTACGAGGTTACGATCGAGGACCCGAACGTCTTTACCCGCCCGTGGAAGATAAGCATGGTCCTCTATCGTCAGCTCGAAGCCAACGCGCAGCTAATGGAGTACAAGTGCGTTGAGTTGGCGGAGGAAACGTTCCTCGGTCATCTGCGCAAGAAGCAGCTGGTGAAGCACTGGGAGGGCGACACGATCGTGATCGACGTCAGCCGCAAAATCCCGCCGGGCGACAAGCTCTACGAACGGTGAGACGGGAATTTAACACAGAGCGCACTGAGGCACTGCGTTCACCGAGAAAACGCGGATCAGGGACGCAGGGCAATGGCAAAAAATGAGTTATTGGTCGCCACCGCCACCGGTTGCGTTGTCTTCCAGAGCTGGATCCGGCCCTTTGCCCTCGGCAAACGCTTTCTCCGCCGCTCGCGTGTTGGCGAGCATCCCCAGCAGCCCGTAATTGCCCTCGTGGCAGCCGCCTTCGTAGACCATATTCGGTTTGTCGGCGTTCTTCCGCAGCTCCTGCACAAACGTGAAAGGCTTGACCCAAGTCGTCGGGTCCTCAGCGGTTGTAGTGATCTGCAGCGTTTTGGCATCGATGCGCTTGTAGCGCTCGGTCAAGTGGAGGTTTTCGCGCGAGCCGCGGAACTCGGTTTCCTGGCTGAAATTCGTGACGTCGACCACCAGCGTATCGCCTTCCCAGCGCGCGATCGAATCGCCCCAGTATTGGTGAATGTTCTTGGGCAGATGCTGCCGGTTCGTGATGGGGATTGGGCGATTGAAGCCCGTGCCCTGCCCGATGTCGTAATAGATGTCGACGGAATCAGGGCTCTCGACGATGCGCAACACGCCGCCGAAATTGCCGTAGGGCCGGCCATCCGGCGTTAAAATTCCTGCCGGGAGAATCACGGGAAGTCCATTGAGCAGACAGCGCTCGACGCTGCTGCGGTCCTCAGGACCATCCGAGCGATTCATGCGCTCGAGGTTGTAGTCAGGCGGAGGCGCGTTTCGCAGCGGAGAAATCGGTCCGGGCTTGCCACCCGACGTGCCTTGCAGGAGCGCCTCGAGGTACTCACGCCTCTTGGCGATTCGCGCCTGCGCCTCAGGAGTGTAGGCAGGCATTTTGCCATCGGGTGGGTCGGTAATCATCGACGTGCGCCGGCCTACTTCGGTCGGCTTATCGCCGAACCAGTGCTCGTTGTAAGCGCGCGCGACGTCCTTTTCCGTTCCGCGAATGTCCTTGCCGTTGCTTTCGCGGCTGTCTCTCCCGGGCAGTGCATCGCGCTTGAGCAGCTCATCTTCGGCTTTCTGGTGCTCGGGCTCGGTCATGAATTCGCGATTGCCAAATTGCGCCGGGCGCTGGAATGGGACGACCGTCGTATTACTCCACGTGCCTTGCAGGTCCGGAGCCCCCCCCGGGGTTTTTAAAGTGGCTGCAGCCGATGGAGCATTCGAGGCCGTTTGGCCGATAACTTTCGTGCTCGTCAAGCCGACGGCAATTAGGATCGCGGCGCTCAGTGCGATCGCCAACAAATGCGAACGAGCTCGAATTCTCACGGCGGCCTCCTACACGAAGCAGGCCGATGGTAGCACTGGTTTATCGCGTCGCGCCACTTGAGGCGATTCGAACTTGATCCTTGTTTGAGTCCCAACCTGCCTTGAGCCTCAACCTGGCGAACTTACTTGCCGTAGCCTCCCGGCATCTAAAAACTGCGGTTGCCCTCGTGCCGAATATGGCGGAGTCGCATGAAAAGGTACGAATTTGGCTGAGACGCGACAAAGATCGCACGCTGCTAAAAAGCGCTGGGGAAAATCTCCGTGGACGATCGATTTTCATCCGTCATCGCCCGCTCTTCCCGAGAAACTCGATTTCGCCGTAATCGGCGGCGGATTTACAGGCCTCGCAGCCGCGGCCTGGCTGCGTCATTTGGCTCCGGATAAAACCGTAAGCGTATTCGAAGCGGAGCAAATCGGCGCGGGAGCCAGCGGGAATACCGGCGGCATGGTCTTGGCGGAAACCTCTGCCGGGGACCTTCCGGGGCTGGGCGACGTTTTGGGTGGCTTTAGCCAGACCATCGCAGAACTGGGAGTGAATTGCGATTTCGACCTTCGTGGGGCGTGGGAAATTGGGCGACGCGGTGCGCGCCCAGACTCGCCGATTTCCTGGTCCGATTCCGGCGCGCTGCGCGTCGTTGCTGAGGTTGAGGGAGGAACGGTTGACGCAGGCAAGCTCATTAGCCAACTGGCACGCACAGCCAATCGTCTGGGCGCGCAAATTCATGAAGACACGCGGGTTGACGAGATCGCTTTTCAAAATCGGCTATGCCTGACGGTGGGCACGAAGCAGATTTACGCCGAAAACGCCCTGATCGCCACGAATGCGCTGTCGCTCGAATTGAGTGGGCTTGGTGGCGGTGCTGAGCCGAAGTTCACGCTGGCAGTCGCAACCGAGCCTCTAACGCGGGCGCAGCTCAAAGATATTGGACTGGGCTCGGGAAGGTCATTCTATACGGTGGATCTTCCCTATCTGTGGGGACGGATGCTGCCCTCTGGCGGAATCATTTTTGGAGGCGGTCTGATCGGCGTGGAGAATTGGCGCGAACTCTACGAGATCGACATCGACTCGGGCGAGGCGGCCGAACTCATCGCCCGGCTTGAGCGGCGAGTGCGCGGGCTGCATCCGGCTCTCAGCTCGGTGGGACTCACACACCGTTGGGGCGGCCCGATCTTGATCGCCGAAGACTGGAGCCCGGTGTTCACGCACCATCCGCAGAGTGACCGCGCGATTGTCCTGGGTGCATACGCGGGTCAAGGCGTGGCGCTATCGGTTTATCTGGGCCGATGGGCCGCCGAAGCCATGCTTGGTCTCCGCCAATTGCCGAACTGGGGATGACGCGCTGGGAAGAGGTAGAATCTAGTTCGGCCTGACAATGCCCATCGCAAAAAACTTCAGCTGTCGCTTGCCCCTCGAAATCAGCGCGTAAATAAATGCCCCGCGAAGATCAAAGGCTGGAGGACGTGCGACTGGGCAAAGCGCAATGGAGGCATTGGGGGCCCTATCTAAGCGAGCGCCAATGGGGGACGGTTCGCGAGGATTACAGCTCCAACGGCACGGCTTGGGAATATTTTCCGCACGACCACGCCCGTTCCCGCGCCTATCGCTGGGGCGAAGACGGCATCGCGGGAATCTGCGATAGCCATCAGCATATCTGCTTCGCGCCGGCATTCTGGAACCGGCGCGATCCGATCCTCAAGGAACGGCTGTTTGGCCTGACCGGTCACGAAGGCAATCACGGCGAAGACGTAAAGGAATGCTATTTCTACCTCGACGCCACGCCCACGCACTCCTATCTGAAGATGTTGTACAAGTATCCGCAGTCTGAATTCCCCTACGGGCGGCTGGTCTCCGAGAACGGCCGCCGGACGAAAGCCGATCCCGAATTCGAGCTGCTCGATACCGGTGTATTCGATGGCAATCGCTATTTCGATATCTTCGTCGAATACGCAAAAGCGACGGCGGGAGACATCCTGATCCGCATCACCGCTTGGAATCGCGGAAGCGATTCCGCCCCCCTCGATCTGCTCCCAACGATTTGGTTCCGGAATACGTGGTCCTGGCGCGACGACACGCAGCGGCCCAAGCTCTGGCGAGTGCGTGACCAGCTCAACTACGAATGTATTCGCGTTCAGGCTGCGGACGATGTACAGCATTGGCTTATTGCGGAAGGCACACCTAAATTGCTATTCACCGACAATGAGACCAACTTTAAGCGCCTGTTTGGAGTTGAGAACCGTGCCACATACCTGAAAGACGCCTTTCACGATTACCTGATCGGCGAGAATGAATCCGCGGTGAATCCTGACGAAACAGGCACCAAGGCCGCGGCACTCTATCGCTTCGAAATACCGGCAGGCGGCTCCGGAACGGTTAAGTTACGCCTCACAGATCAAAACCCCACTGCTTTAAGTCAGCCGCCCTTCGGTCAGGCGCCCTTCAGCGAAGTGTTCGATGAGGTGTTCCGCGCGCGCATCGCGGAAGCCGATGAGTTCTACGCCCAGTATGCCTCCCGCAAAATGACGGATGATGCCCGGCAGGTACAAAGGCAGGCTTTCGCCGGCCTGCTGTGGTCGCAGCAGTCGTACCACTACGACGTGGACGTTTGGCTGCACGGCGATCCGGCCTTTCCTCCCTGTCCTGCAGAGCGCAAAAAGGGACGTAATTATCGATGGAAGCACTTTCACGCCGCCGATGTGCTGTCCATGCCCGATAAATGGGAATATCCCTGGTTCGCGTCCTGGGATGCCGCCTTTCATTGCGTGGCGTTGGCCGTAATCGATCCGGAATTCGCCAAAGAACAGCTCATTCTTCTGCTGCGAGAATGGTATATGCATCCGAATGGACAATTGCCGGCATATGAGTGGGCGTTTAACGACGTTAATCCGCCCGTGCATGCCTGGGCGGCATGGCGCGTATATAAAATCGAAAAACGCGTGCGTGGCCGCGCCGATCGCGCCTTCCTGGAACGCGTTTTCCAAAAGCTGCTGATCAATTTCACATGGTGGGTGAATCGCAAGGATCCTGACGGTCTGAACGTATTTGAGGGCGGATTTCTGGGGCTGGATAACGTCGGGGTCTTTGACCGTTCAGCGCCGTTGCCCACGGGCGGTCATTTGGAGCAGGCGGACGGCACGAGTTGGATGGGTACGTATTGCTTGAACATGCTGGCAATGGCGCTGGAGCTGTCGCGAGAAGATCGGGTTTATGGAAGCGTTGCCAGCAAGTTTTTCGAACACTTCATCTATATAACGCAGGCGATGAACGATCTTGGCGGCGAAGGCGTCGCGCTCTGGGATGAGGAAGACGGTTTCTACTACGACGTCTTGCATCTGCCGGATGGATCACAGAGTTTCCTCAAAGTACGTTCGATGGTCGGGCTGGCTCCGCTTTTTGCCGTGGAGACGCTCGAGCCCGAAATGCTCGTGAACTTGCCTCATTTCCGCGAACGCGTGCAGTGGTTCCTGGAAAACGTGCCCGCAGCCTCTCGTCACCTTGATATGAGCCAGAAATCGCCTAACGGCCACCGCCAGCTGCTTTCTCTCGTGAATCGCGAACGCCTGCTGCGCGTCCTGAGCTACATGCTGGACGAGAAGGAGTTTCTCTCGCCGTATGGCATTCGCTCGCTTTCCCGCTTTCATCTGGACCATCCTTACACTTTGTGCATGATGGGAAACGAATATCGGGTTGGCTACGAACCGGCCGAGTCCCGCACCGGCACATTCGGCGGAAACTCGAATTGGAGAGGGCCGATATGGTTCCCCATGAATTTTCTGATCATCGAAGCCCTGCAAAGATTCCACTACTATTATGGCGATGAGTTACAGGTTGATTTTCCAACGGGTTCGGGGCGCAAGCTGACGCTCTGGCAAATTGCGGGAGAGCTCTCCATGTCGCTGAGCAGCATCTTTTTGCGGGACAAGAACGGGCGGCGCGCGGTATGTGGCTCAATCGAGCAACTTCAAAGTGATCCTTACTGGCGCAATTTGGTGCTCTTCTTCGAATACTTTCACGGCGAGACCGGCGCGGGATTGGGCGCTTCGCATCAAACGGGATGGACCGCATTGGTGGCCAAGCTGCTCGAGCAAAGCGGGGCACACGCAAGCTAGGGCAAAATAAAAAGCGAGATATAAGAAGACGAGGCATCCAATCTTCAATGACTCCAGAACTTCGCTTTAAAGATAAAGTCGCGCTGATCGCCGGCGGTACCGGCGCGTTGGGTCGCGCGGTAGCGACAGGATTCGCGAGGGAAGGCGCGCGAGTCATTGTGACGTACCGGCACCAGCAAGAATTCGACGCATTCATTTCTCAATCGAAGACCGACGGTTACGAGGCAACAGGCGTAATGGTCGATGCGACCGATCCTGCTGGCGTGGCCCGCATGGTCGAGGACATTCTTTCGAAACGCGGCGCGCTCGACATTCTGGTGAACACTATCGGCGCCTACCACGGCGGCAAACGAATCTGGGAGGAGGAACCTTCAGCTTACGAGCAGATGATGTCTCTCAATCTGAAAGCTGGATTTGCGCTCGCGCGCGCCGTGATTCCTGCGATGATCCGGCAAAACCGCGGCTGGATCGTCAACGTAGCTTCGCGGGCGGCTTATGGCAAGTCTCCCGGCGCGGCTCTATATGCCGCATCAAAGGCCGGGACGCTCGCTCTCTTCGATGCGCTCGCCGAGGAAGTCAAACCTTATCCCATCTCCGTCAATTCTGTCGTACCCAGCATCTTTGACACTCCCGCAAATCGACAGGCCATGCCTAAAGCGGATTACGCGAACTGGCCCAAGCCGGAGGAGATTGCGGACGTAATTCTGTTCCTGTGCTCGCCGCAAGCCCGCATCGTTCACGGCGCCGCCATTCCCGTCTATGGCAGGACGTGAGGCTTGAGCGCGCCGATCGTCATCAAATTTGGCTCGGAAATTTGCGGCTCACTCGATGTCGGGAACGAACGTGAGTGGCTGGCGACGAATGGGCTGGGCGGGTTTGCTTCTGGCACGGTCACCGGCGTATTGACGCGGCGCTACCACGGCCTGTTGATTGCTGCCGTTCCTGAGTTGGGCCGAGTTCTCCTGATCCCAAAAGCCGAAGAAATCCTCCGCTACGCGGGCCGCGATTACGCCTTGGGTGCTAATCGTTGGTCGAGCGGCACCGTTGAGCCACAGGGATTTCGACTCATCGAGCAATTTCGTCTTGCGGGATCGGTGCCTGTGTGGAGATTCGCCTGCGCCGACGCGATATTCGAAAAGCGCATATGGATGCAGGACGGCGCGAACACAACTTTTATCCGCTACGAACTTGTCTATGCCTCCGAACCCGCGGAATTGGAAATCAAAATTCTCGTGAACTATCGCGATATTCACGCCACGACGCAGGCAGGCGACTGGAAGACATCTGTGACGCCGGTTCCAGGCGGTCTGTGCGTGGTCGCTCGCGAGGGCGCGATTCCCGTTTATTTGCTTAGCGATGTCGCGCAGGGAGAGGCGCGTAGCGAGTGGTATCGAAATTACGATCTGGCTGTGGAACGCGAGCGCGGGCTGGACCATCGCGAGGACCACTTGCTCGCGGCAGTTTTCAAGGCGCGCCTCGCGCTCGGCGGCTCGGTAACGTTTTCGTTCAGCACCGAGCCCAAACCGCAGCTCGAGTATCGCGCGGCGCTCACCGCGCGCGAGGACCTGGACCAGAAGCTGCTCGAATACTGGATCGCTGCGCATCCGCGAGCGGCCCTCGAAGCTCCGCACTGGATTTGGCAACTGGTATTGGCGGCAGCTCAATTTCCGGCACGCCGTCGCACTTCAGATGGACGCGAGAGATGGTCGATTGTGGCCGGTTACCCCTGGTTCGGCGAATGGGGCCGGGACGCG
>Ga0210394_10003802_pt1 | contig 18322 bp, 19 predicted proteins | sample IncBWC12MmetaG_FD_160121 | JGI IMG/M metagenome (GOLD analysis project Ga0210394, IMG submission 160121) | Forest soil microbial communities from Barre Woods Harvard Forest LTER site, Petersham, Massachusetts, United States - Inc-BW-C-12-M | ecosystem: Environmental > Terrestrial > Soil >... | reverse complement strand
TACTTCAGCGCGTGGTCGTGGTGTTCGTGACCCGCGGTTGGCGCATCGGCCGCTTGGGCAGCTGTCGTGCCTGCCAAGCCCGCCACGGCAACCAGTTCGAGAATTTCTCGTCGATTCATGGTCGCGCACTCCCCTGTGAACACCCTTGTCCAGATTATGTCACTACCGACAGGCGAGAACAATCTGCCATAGTCCTGGACGGTGAGCGGCACTCACCGTCCAGGGGCCGATCGCTTCTAAGGTCCCGCGGAAGTCGGGGCCGGTGTGATGGTGCCGAACAGGCCGTTGGTTTCTCCGTTCGGGCCCGCCGCGAAATACAGCGTGTCCGAACTCGAGCCGCCGCCGCCGCCCAGCGTCAAGGTCCACAAGCCGTCGATCGTGAGGGCATTGCCCTGCGCATCCCGCAATTCGTCGATGAAGTGGCCCTCGGTGTCGAAGACGTTGATGTGGCCGTTGCCGAAATTACCCACCAGGATCTTGCCGCTGAAGCGGCCGAAGGCGAACGAGGCTCGGGTCACGCCCCAGGGAGAATTCAGCGTGCCGTGGCTCGCGAATCGCCGCAGCAGATGTCCGTCGGTATCGAACACATCGACGAATCCACGCCCGGGTCCCGCCGCATCGTCGTGCTTCGCCGCGTTCTGCTTGGCGTAGGTCACGAACAGATCCCCGTCGATGTTGGCGATGCCGAAGGGCGCATAGCCGGCGGGCAGGTTCGGATCGGTGAAGCCGCCGTCGGTGGTCGCGGGGGTGAACAAGCCGCTCGCACCGTTCGGTCCAAAGACATCGACCGTACCGGCGCGAAAATTCGTGGCGTAGAGGAACCCTCCCTTGGCGTTCAGCGCGAACACCATCCCCTTATAGACGGCGCCGTCGGCCACGGTCGGCGTCGCCGAATTGTCGACCGCCAGCACCGCATTGTCCGCCGGATTGAGCCCGCCCGCCCAGGCGGAAATCGTCCCGTCCTCCGTGGCAAAGATGAAACTCGCCGGCAATTTGGTACCGGGCACGAGGAAGGAGGCCGATGGATTCCAGACGATGCCGGTCGGTGCGGCCGGGGCTGGATTCGGCGGATTGTTCGGATCGACGGGGTGACAAGAACCGACGGGCACGACATTGCCGGGCAGCGGAATCGACACCTGCAGTCCGACCTTCGCGCCGTTCCCGCGGTAGAGAGTCGAGCAGCCTGTCTGATTATCATTGACCCAGAACGGACTGCCGGACGGGCTGAACGCAATTCCCCACGCATTCTGCAGCACGGGATCCTGCGTGGCCGCGCCGGTCAGGTTCGATACGAGCGGCGTGACGACATAGGCGTCGCGCCCCTCCGGTTCACTACCGGCGTTCGCGGCCGCCGCGCCGGCGGCAACGGCGATAACCAATGCTGCGACCAGTTCGCGAATGGGTTGATGCATGAGAATTCCCCTTATTTGTGACGAGTGGAACACTGAGCATCGGTAAGTTCCGCGGCGCGTTCATCCGGTTGAATGTCGCCGCTGTTTTTTTGCGCCGGCACGCGCGCCGGTGCCCACGCACCGGTGCCGGTTGCGTGCCGGATGACAAATGTCGCCGCTACCTACCCTGCCGATACTCGACGGCGACTTCGTCCACGGTCGGATTGGCCTTCGTCACGCCGTTGATGAGTCAGAGCCCCTGCGGCAGTTTCGGCGGCTTCGCGTTCACCACCGCATCAGTCGGCGCCGGAATCGTCGCACCGCCGTTGGCCGTGAGCTTCGGCAACGGCTGCGCCGTCGGTCCACCCCAGGGCCCCGGCGGTTGGACCGGGGGTGTCGGGCTGGGCGCGGGCGGTTGGACGATGCTGCTGCCCAGGGGAGGCGGCGCCGCGCGCGCCAATGAGGAGTCGACGCGCCCCGCGAGCGACGCGGACGTGTCCACGCGCGGAATGCCGAACGGCGCAAGTCCCAGCAGATCGATCGCGGTCTTCGGAATCACCGCATGCGAGTGCCAGCTTGTGTCGATCCCCTGTTTGACCTGCCCGCCGAACATCAGCATCGGGATGCGCGAACCGCCGATGAGTTGAAAGCCGCCGGGATGCAAAGCATCGACGACCGTCTCGGCATTGGGCGTCGATACATGGTCTGCATATCCGCCCCAATCGTCCCAGGTCAGTATGAAAACGGTGTTGGCCCAGCCGCCCGCTTTGACGACGGCGTCCACCCGTTGCCAGGAGAGGTTATGTCCCTCGGTCACATACTGAGGGTTCGCCTTTTGGTCGGGCGCATGCTCATCGTAGCCCGCGGGACTCCACACGAAACAAAAGTCGGGCAGCGTCCCTGCGGTCGCCATGGCTGTGAATGCGTCATTGGCAGGCAGTGTGGAGGTGTGGATACTTTGGCGGCTCTTGGCATCGGCCAATTCTTGGTAGAACGTCAAGGGATAGAGGTCGGTCCCGGTGAACGCGCCCCAGGTGTGTCCGCCGGCCTCCACGTGTTTGAAGATCGTGGGCAAGTTCCACACCGGCGAGGTCCCGCTGGGCGGGTTACGCAAGGTCGGCGTCTGCCCGCCGACGGCGAGCATGTGGCCCGGTGTCGAATTGGTGCCAAGGCCGAAGTGGTAGTCGCAATAGGTGAACTCTTTCGCGAGCCAGCTGTAGTACGGCAGGAGTGCCTCGTTGTCGATCTGCAAGGTGCTGGGCGCATAGTCCCCCATCTTGTAGTGGACCCAGGCATTGCGATCATGCGGCGGGTCCGGCAACGGCGGCGCGGTCAGCAAATGTCCGCGGTTCTGAATATTGGCGCCCCAGGTTGCCAGCGTGGGGAAGTAGAAATCAGGAGTCTTGTTCTCCTGCATCAAGATCACGACGCGTACCATGAGTTCTCCGAGGGTTGACCTGCCGTTGCACTCTACGCGGCAGCTATGACATTGACGTGGCCGTCCTACATCGACACGACGGGCCGCGCGGCAGTTCCGCAATGCCCCGGTGGGGCCTTCGGGTTGACTGGCGAATCGCCAGGCGTTTACTTTGCCCCCGCAGGCGCTCGTCGATCACATCAAGGATGAACTGATTCGTCAGCGCACAGTCGAATCTCAAATCCGCATCGTGCACGACAGCCATCAGGAGAATCGTCCATGAGTCACCCACTTCGACGGGCTCGTTCAGCGCCACAGTGGCCGAGCTACAAAGGCACATCGCAATACGTCGGCACAAGCCCGGTCGGCATGGTGGCGGTCTACGTGGACCCTTCGTTGGGCGCCCCCGCCTTGCAGAATGCACAAGACTTGCTCGGCGACGCGGACCGCGTCGTCGCGGCCAACAACGCCCTATTCGGCGTACCCGGCGACCCGGTCAGCGTCATCGTGTTTGCGTTGGGGGGACAGACCGACGGCACCGGCGGCGCAGACCATGACGCCTGTAATTTCACGACGGGCGGCGCCATCGAAGTGTGCGCGTCCTACGGCAACGCTCAACGAGTATCCGCGCTGTTCGAGGCGGAACTGAGTGAATGCTCCATGGGCGGGAACTTGTGTGGTCAAAATACCGGCGAAGCGCTGTCGCGGTGGTGCGCGGCCAACGTCGGCAACAATGCGCTCGCGGATTTCGCGACGGCGCCCGATTGGGCGCAGCAAGGCATGCCCGATTTCGTCGACAAGACGGACAACACGGATCAAAATCCAATCAGTACCGGTTGCGGCATGGCGTTCCTCTCCTGGCTGCAGAGCCAGGGCTTCACGCTCGATAAGATTGCCCCGGCGATGGTCAAGCTCGGTACCGGCGCGACGTTCGCGCAGCTGTACGCCGCATTGACCTCCGCTCCACAGGCGCAAGCGTGGCCCAAATTTCTCGCCGCCGCGAAAGCGCTGCCCAAGATCGTGAACGACGATCCCTTTGGCAGCTCGACTGTGGCAGGGAAAAAGAAAAAGGGCCGCCCGGCAAAGAGAAAGGGCAAGAGCTCCGCCCGCGCCACGCATCGCCTGCGGAAGTGAATCAACGCTCCGGTTCGTCGCGGCGTGCTGATCCGGCGCCGCAGCATCAAGATCAATCAACTCGGCGGCGTCGGTGGCGGCCGATGTCAAGGTTGCTATTACCGCGCAGCCAGCCGCCGCCAGCCTCGGAACTCAGCCACAGGCGGGACACGCCCTTGGGTCACTGCTGTTACTCATCCCGCCGGCGACCGTTTCAAGAAACGTCCGCTCCTCGCGCAAAATGAAGCGCTTCGTTTCCGCCCACTCGAAGTTCCGTCGGCCCTCCTCGTCCTGCTTCAAACGGGCGCGATAGGATTCATAGTCCGCCAGCGACTTGAAGACGATGACGGCCCAGGCAATGTCGTTGGTACCTTCGTGAGGCAGGAAATACCCGACCAGCTGACCCCCACAGCGGGGAATGATGCGTCCCCAATTCTCCGCGTACGCCTTGAATGCGGAGCGCTGAAACGGGTCGATCTGATAGCGGATCAAGCAGGCAATGCTCATGGTGACGCCCCATTTGCAGATAACGGCACACAGAGCATAAACGCTTGCAGCGCGGTGATGGTTCGTCTAACGTCGAATCATGAAAGAAGGGCCGAACATAGCCAGAATCGCCGCTTTGCTCGGCGATACGGCGCGGGCCGATGCCCTCACGGCGCTGATGACCGACCGAGCGCTTACCGCCACCGAATTGGCGGCCGTTGCCGGTGTGACCAAGCAAACGATGAGCGCTCATTTATCGAAGCTGCTGGATGCATCGCTCATCACGGTCGACCGTCAGGGACGCCATCGATATTTCAGGCTCGCCAACGAGGATGTGGCGAGCCTGCTCGAGTCGCTCACGGGCGTGGCCTTCCGCACGGGAGCCGTCCGCTTGCTCTCCAGCCCACGCGACCCGGCACTACGCAAGGCGCGGGTCTGCTACGACCATCTGGCCGGTGAGCTTGGCGTGATGGCGTACGAATCGCTCGTGGGCAATGACTTGTTCGAATTCTCGGCGCTGGGCCTGCGTCCGAGTGCTGCCGGCATCGGCTGGTTCAAGAGCGCGGGCATTGATACTGAGCTCGTATTGCAGCAACGTCGCGCCCTCTGCCGGCCCTGTATGGATTGGAGTGAACGGCGCTATCACCTTGCGGGATCGCTCGGCGCCGCGTTGCTCGCCCGGGTGTGCGCACTCGGCTGGGCGAAGCGCGAAAAGGCCTCGCGTGTCCTCAGATTCAGCGCCATCGGGGAGCGCCGATTCCGGAATCTCGTCAATGCAAAATCCCCTCGTCAGGACAACTGAGCTTTTCCGCGAGACGATTCCTGGCCTATACTTCTCCTGCGGTGCGTTCTCGCGCCGAGGGATGCAAAGTCTCGAGCCGTCCGGGGAGAGTCTTGACTATCAGCCGCCGCGATGTATTGACTTCAGCCCTGACGGCAGCGGCGGGAGCGGCCGCGACCCCGACGCTCGCCCACGCACAAGCGGCTGATCACGGCCATGACCACGACCATGATCACCAAGCGGTGCCGTCGGACCCGGCGCTACGCGTCAAGGCGCTCGAATCGCTCCTCGTGGCCAAGGGCATCGTCGATCCCGCGGCTCTCGATGCCCTGATCGATACCTACGAGCACAAGGTGGGCCCGCGAAATGGGGCGCGCGTGGTGGCGCATGCCTGGGTGGATGACGCCTACAAGCAGCGTCTGCTGACCCACGCGAGCGCCGCGATCGCGGAGCTCGGCTACAGCGGAGCGGAGGGCGAGCAGATGCTGGTCGTCGAGAACACCGCCGGCGTGCACAACCTCGTGGTCTGCACGCTGTGCTCTTGCTATCCGTGGCCGGTACTCGGTTTGCCGCCGCTCTGGTACAAGTCCGCCGCTTATCGCGCGCGCTCCGTGATCGATCCGCGCGGCGTGCTGCGCGAGTTCGGGCTCGAGCTCGCCGACGATGTCGAGGTGCGCGTGTGGGACAGCACGGCGGAACTGCGTTACCTCGTCCTGCCCGAGCGTCCCGCGGGCACCGAACACCTGAACGAGTCGGCGCTCGCCGCACTCGTGACGCGCGATGCGATGGTGGGCGTCGGCCGGGTCGCTGCGCCGAATGCAGGAGCGCCTGCATGAACGGCATCCACGACATGGGCGGCATGCAGGACATGGGGCCGGTTCGCGCGGAAAAGAACGAACCGGTCTTTCACGCTCCGTGGGAGGGGCGCATGTTCGCGCTCGACTTGGCGGTCGACGGGGACTGGCCCGCCGGTTCCGGGCGTTACCAGCGAGAGTTGATTCCCCCGGCCGAGTATCTGCGCATCAGCTACTACGAGAAATGGTATGCGAGCCTCACCGAACTCTTGGTGAAGTACGGCTTCCTGACGCGCGAGGAGCTCGAGAGCGGCAAATCAGCCGGACCGGCCAAGAAGACAGGGCACGTGATGACGGGTGCGGAAGTCGCCGGGGTGGTGGCGGCCGGTTGGCCGTCCACGGTGGACATCAAGGTCGACCCGCGGTTCCACGCCGGGCAGCGCGTGCGCGGGCGCAATATCAATCCGCCGAGTCATACACGACTGCCGCGCTACGCGCGCGGGAAGATTGGAACGATTGCGCAGGATCACGGGGTGTTCGTTTTTCCTGACACGAGCGCCCTGGGTCTCGGCAAGAAGCCGCAGCATGTGTACTCGGTGCGCTTTGGGGCGCGCGAACTGTGGGGCAATCAGGCCCGGGCCCGCGATTGCGTGTACGTCGCCATGTGGGACGATTACCTGGACCCGGCATAACCCGATGGTGCAGTCCGATGCTCTGGCGACGTTGCCGAGCCTGCCCCGCGACGGGGACGGACCGGTTTTTGCCGAACCGTGGCAGGCAACGGCGTTCGCCCTCGCCGTGCGATTGTCCGCGGAGGGGCACTTCACCTGGAAGGAATGGGCGGCGACGCTGGCGGACGAATTGCAGCGCGCCGCGTCGCGCGGTGAAGCGGACGACGGCTCGCACTATTACCACTACTGGCTTGCAGCGCTGGAGCGCCTCGTGACGGCGAAGGGCTTGTCTGACCCGGCAACACTCTTGGCGCGCAAAGAGGCTTGGGCAGATGCTTATCGGCACACGCCGCACGGCAGGCCGGTGGAACTGCAGAGCGAATCCGGCGGCTAGCGCAGCATGAATAGTCGCGGTGAGGTGTCGGCGGCACCGGGGGCTCTATCGCCCTTGGTCCTCGCGTGCCTGGCGGCGACCTGGCTGGTGTGGGGTTCGACGTATCTCGTGATCCGCTTCGCGCTGGCGGGTTTCGCACCCTATTTCCTGATGGCCACCCGCTTCATCTTTGCCGGCGGAGTTCTCCTCGTGTGGCAAATGGTGCGCGGCGCCTCGTGGCCGGCGCTCGCGGAATGGCGCAACGCCTTCCTCATCGGAGCGTTGATGCTCGGCGGTGGCATGGGCGGAGTTGCCTTTGCCGAGCAGACCATCGCGTCGGGATTGGTGGTGGTGTTCATCGCGGTCATTCCGCTGCTCCTGGTGGTGATCAATCTTGCCTTTGGTGTTCATCCACGGCGCAGTGAGGTGCTTGCCGTTCTGGTGGGCCTGGGCGGCGTGTTGATGCTCACTCAAGGAGTCGGGATTCGCGGCTCGCCGGCCGGACTTGCCGCCATTACTCTCGGCACGATGTGCTGGGCGCTCGGTAGTGTTCTTGCGCAGCGGGGATTCGCGCTCGCACCGGGCGCAACCGGGTTTGCGACGGAGATGCTGTGTGGCGGTCTGGCGCTGCTCTTGATGTCCGGGTTGCGCGGCGAGAGCTGGCATTGGCCGGTGCAGACCGGGGTGTGGCTCGCGTGGTGGTACCTGGTGGTGTTCGGATCGTTGATCGCATTCAGCGCCTATATGCTGTTGCTGGCGCGTACTTCGGCGACGCTGGCTGCGAGTTACTCGCTGGTGAACCCCGTGGTGGCGCTATTGTTGGGCGTGTGCTTGGGCGGTGAGGCCGTCTCAATGTGGGAGTGGATCGCGTCGGGCGTCGTGATGATCGGGGTGGTTCTTTTGTTTTTGGGTCGGCGGGGATAGTCAGGAGCCGCTATCGCGCACGATGGTTGATGAACTCGTTGCGGCGAAATCGAAGTGCGGACCAATCCTCATCGATCGCCACTTGCCGAATAGAATCGAAACCGGACGCCCGCAAGACATCCCATCCTTTGTCGCGATTGAAGTCGCACGAATACCGCTTGGAGGTGCCCTTCGGATACGCGAACCAAAGCACCGCATCACCGGTTGCCTTCGCCACGATGGCCGCCGACAAGCGATCGAGCTCGGTTTGATTCACGACAAAAGCCAGCGCAAACGTGAGCTCCTTGATCCCCGTCATGCGCCGCTGAACGCGCACGCCTTGCAGGGCCTTGAGCTCCGCTTCAAAGGATTTCGGCGCGTTGACGACCAACATCTCGCGCCGCTCGCCAAGATTCAATTTCTCCCATACGCCGGGCATGGATGCGCTCCTCGACGACCGTCCCCGGTTAGGGACGGCTGCATGCTAGCGCGGCGCGATCGGCCGAAGTGCCAACAATTAATATAGTAATTACTACTACCGAAATCGCGGACCGGCGCCGAACGCCTACCACACCCCGCCGAGAGCGACGGTGATCGCCTCGCCGTTCACGCCGCCGGCCGCGTCGCTGCACAGGAAGGCGATCACTTCGGCGACCTCGCGCGGTTCCAGCACCCGCTTCTGGGGGTAGATGGCGGCGCGCTCGCGCCAGACCTGCTCGACGCTGATGCCGCGCCGTTCGGCATCGGCCTTCGCCGAGCGTTCGGCCATGGCCGTGCGCACCCAGCCGGGCAGCACGGCGTTGGACGTGACTCCAAACGGCCCGGCGTCCTGGGCGACCGCGCGGGCGAGGCCGATCACGCCATGCTTGGAGGCGGTGTACGCGCTGCCGGAGCGTTCCGCCTTCTCGCCGGCGGTCGAACTGGTGAAGACGAGCCTGCCGAAGCCGCGCTTGCACATGCCGCCCACCGTCAGGCGCGCGAGCTCGAACGGACCGTCGAGGTTGATGCGCATTGTCTCGCGCCAAACCTCCGGATCCTGCTCCCACACCAGCCGCTCGTGGGCCGAGCCGATCCCGTGGTTCACGACCAGGAGGTCAATCGGTCCCAGGCGCCGCTCGGTGTCGGCTACGGCCAGCGCGCACCCCGCAGCGGTGCCGAGATCGGCCGAGACGTACTCGAGGCCAACGGCCGCAAGTTCCTCTGCGCTACGCGACACCACCATCACGCGTGCTCCCGCGGCCGACAGCAATAGCGCCGCCTCGCGGCCGATTCCCCGGCCGCCGCCCGTGACCAACGCCACACGTCCTTTCATCTCCGAGCTCCCCGTAGTCGCGTCCCAGATCGGCTGAACGCGACCATTACAGCAGTATGTTTCCGTCTCTTCAAATATCGACGCGAGCTCCTGAAGGAACCGCCGTGGTACTGAGGCGAGCCGGGTGCGAAAGCGGTGCGGTAGGGAAGGAGCGAGAACACCTCACCCCCGTCAAATATTCATCGCCTTCGGAAAGGGTTCGTCCGCGATGCGAGTTACGAGCCGGCGTAGAGCTGAAAGGCTCCCCAGTAGAGCGGCTTGCGAAAAACAGATGACGAGTGAATCAGTGCGAGCTTGGCCGTGCGCAGCGCCTCGTCGGGCGCCTTGCCCGCCTCGAGCTCGCCGTAGAGCCGGTCCATCAACAGCGGCGTTGCGGCATCGTCGGCCTGCCACAGCGCGGCGATCACGTGGTGCGCTCCCGCGCGCAGAAACGCCCAGGCCAAACCCACTTGGCCCTCGCCGGCATAGGTGCGAAGGCCCGAACCATAACACGCAGAAATCGTCACCAACCTCGCCCGCACGGGATGCTGCACGATGTCCCGCGCGTAGAGCTTGAAGTCGTCCGGGTTCTCCGGCGGCGGCGACAGGATCACCGCCGAGTCGAGCGGACTCAAACGGCTCGCCGTGCCGTGCGCGACGAAGTGGATGTAGCGAAATCGATCCGGATCGCTCGACGCATACGCCGCAGGCACCGCCCGCGCCTGGCCGACCACGGTCTGACCCTGCGCCGGGAAGTGCCGCTGGACGCGTTCCATCTCGGCCGCCGCATTCGGCAGAGCTTCGAATTCGCGGATCGCCTGCACGGGATCGCCGATCAGCAGCAGATCCCGGGCGGCGGCCTTCGAGGGCATGGGACTCGACCGAGACAGGATCCGAATGGAACCCGCAATCGTCACGGTGACATCCTCGATCCAGTACTTGAATTCATCGGCGGCGGGGACGAGCAGCGTTTCGAAATTCAGCCCGTGCAGCACGCCGTCCGGCAGGATGTAAATTCTGGCGGCCTTCGGGATCATCGCGGCGGCCGGTTTGATCAGAACCTCGTACAACATGGAGGCGGACGACGATGCCGTCTGCAAGGGATCGCGGGATAGTTGGATGTCGCGTCGATACTCCTCGATCAATGCTTGGATGTCGCCTTGGGCAGGTAAGGTGAAGAGACGCGTCTCGTGCGCGCCGATGGCCCACAGGTAGGATTTCTCCGGCCCGAGCGAATAGAAAAAGATCGACGCGTGGAGCTTGCGCGCCGCATCTTGCGCATCGGCGACGCCCCTGTCCCGGGCATCGGCCCTGACTGCCGCGGCGCCGAGACCCTCGTCCAGCGTTCTTGCCCGGCTGCGGTCCAACAGCTGCAACGCCTCGATCGGCCGATGCGCATCGATGAGAAATTGCGCATAGTCCCGGTAGACGGCATCGCCGTAACCGAACGAGGACAGGCGCAGCGCCGCGTTCTGCACCGACGAGCGATTTTGCTCGAATGTCCGGATCGACCGGCGATACCAGAGCTCGGCCTGCCGCGCTTCGCCCAGGCCGCGATGCAGGTTCGCCAACGCGTTCTCGGCATCCATGCGAATTTCGAGGTCGGTGGTCATCTGCCAGGCCTGCATCAGGAGGCGCTCCGCATCGGGCGCCTCCGCGTGCCGCGCAAGCCGCCCCCGCAGGAATGTGGCGTAGGCGACCACGTTGACGTCCTTCGATTCTCGCGCCGTCGCCATGGCGGCATCGCTGTATTTTCGCGCCTCGTCAGTTTGGCCCTGTCCGTCAAGCAGCAGAGCCAAATTCGTTTGAATGTTCACGATCTGGTCGACCGCATCGGCCGCCGGCAGCGTCAACGCAAACTTGAGCGCCTCCTCGTCGTATCGTCGGGCTTCGTCGAAGTTTCCGAGCTTGTACTCGACCAAGCCGGCATCCTGGAGCCACCGTACTCGAGAGTCGGTCATCCCGATCTCCTTCGCTTGCCGTTCGGCCGCTTGAAAATTGGCGAGCGCGTTGTCGAAATCTCCCAAATTCTCGTACGCCCAGCCGAGATTCCCCAAGGCGATCTGGCGCTGCCGGCGGGCTTGCACGGAGGCCGCGAAATTCGCAGCCTCCTGCGACCAGCCCAACGCCTGGTCGTAATGTCCGCTCCGCAAGTTGACGAATCCGAGATCGACGAGGTCGACGGCCTGCAGCAATGGATCGCGAATTCGGCGCGCGACCGCGAGACTGTCTTTGAACTTTTCCAGTGCGAGGTCCGGGTGACCGGAGTCCCGTTGCACCAGGCCTTCCGCCCGCAGCACTTCGCCGATCAGCGCGGAGTGGGTCGATTCGGCGAGGCGGCGCGCCGTACGCAATTCTCGATCGGACTGCTCCACCGCGCCGAGTCGCGAGTGCGCCAGGCCCCACAGCACGTTGCGCTTGATCGCCAGATCGCCCTCGGCGGGAAAGGACTCATTGTCACTGGCGAGCAGCGCAACGACCTCCTTCAGATGGCCTTGCCTGAGCAGTATCTCCGCGTCGAGCAGGCGAAACTTCAATTCCCAAGCCGGGTCACTTCTGGGGCTCCCGGGGGAAAACTTTCTCCGCGCCTCGTCGGCGCGTGTCCGGGCCACATCCAGGCTGCCATGCAAGTAGTCGCCGTAGATGCTTTGAAACAGAGCCGCGGGTTCCAGACTCGCCGATTCGTGGCATCCGAACAAACCAAGGACAAACAAAATCCCCGTCGAGAGGGCCGCCAGCGCGGTTAACTTTCGCCTTGGCCGCCTCCGCCGCCGCTGCAAATACCGACTGTCCCTGAGACCGGGCATCCCAGCTCGGCGCGTATCGCCACCAATTGCACCGAATCGAACGAGACCCGCAGCTCCCCGAGAATGATCCGGCCGAAACCCGGGATCTCCACGATATGGCCGCTGGGCGAGGTTGGTTCCTCGCCGTCGAAACCATTCACCAGCGAGCACAGCAGGTAACCGCCACCCGGCACGGGATTGGCCGTCATCCGTCGGTATCGCGTCTCTGCCCACTGATCGGCATCCTTATTGCCGCGCGCCCTGACATTTTTGATCAGGTTGTTCGCTTGTGACCGCCCGGCGTCCTCGATATCCTGCCACGACAGCAGGGATCCGGGGTGACCCGGGCCGCCGAGCGCCGGATTCAACGCCGCATTCAAGGTCGGCCGACAGTCGCGGCCGGCCAGCCGCAGACCCTCGAAACCGGAGCCGGCCAAGGAGATCTTGAACTTGTTGTCCCCCTCCGGAATCGTGATCGAGAGCTGCGTCACGATGCGCTTCGCCGTCACCACCTCGAGCAGGTTCAAGCCTTCGACGACGGCGGTCGTCAACATGGCAATCGACCCGTCCGCCTGTTGCATACCGGACACCCGCGTGTAGGCACGGGTACAGGCGATGATCTCATCGAGATTGAACGCTTCGGCGCGGGCCTCGGCAAATCCGCCGACCGCCGGCAGCGACACCGGAGCCACCGTGGGGATGACTTTGGCGAGCGGTTCTTTCAAGAAGCCGCCCAGGGCATTCGCGTCTGCGCGAAAGGAAAAGGATCGCTGACGATAAGATTGCATGGCCTGCCTCGCGGTGTTGATTGTTGCTATTAGATCAAGGCTTCGTGTTACATCAAGGGGCGCCGTTCAACGTGAACCGATAGGTCGCGAGCTCTGCGGTGTCGGCACCGGGATTCGACTGTCCTTGGACGACCAACCGATAATCCCCCGGCGCCAACACCCCGGAGGGAACGCGGATGGCCATCGTATCCTTGGCTTGAGTTGCCGACACCGGCAAACGCCACGCGACGGCGCCCGTCGGCGCAATCAAGACGCAGGAATAGCTCGAGAATCGCTCCGCCGTCGGGATATCGAGGGAGATCAGGAGCGGTTGACCCGGGCTCACCGTCGCCGACGGGACAGCTCCGCCCCGGCTATTGCCGCCGATCAAGGAGAGCGAGGTCAGAATCTCCGGATTTTTTTGCTCCATCGGGTCGTGGGCGAGGCGCGGCAGCAGCACGGCATTTTGATAAGCCACCACCACCAACAACAATGCAAACGCGGGCGCCGCGAACGCCGGCCGCCCGAAGAATTCGAACCAAGGTTTCTTGGGAATGCGCGGCGCGCTCTTGGGTACGGGCGATCGCCGCAGTGCCTGCTTGGCTCCGCCCAGGAACGCGGCGGTCGCGCGCAAATCCGCGGCGCATTCCGGACAGTCGAAGAAATGCACCTCGAAGTCGTCACGTTCCGGCGGCGGCATGTCATTCAGGAGATACTTCTCCACGGCCCCGCGCCGCAGCGCGTCTTCATGATCCATGGGCTGGGTGACCTCCGCTATCTCCGATCCGGGCGGCTCGATTCATACATCATCCTCCTGCGAACGCGGGTCGCCCAAGCGTTTCACATACCAAGCCTTGAACGATTGCTTGGCGCGATGCACCAAGACCCGCAAATAATCGCGCGACAACCCGAGTTCGGCGCACACATCGTCCTTGTCCCGTTCCTCCAGCAACACGGCTTGCAACAGGCGCCGATCACGCTCGGGCAAGTCGTCGAGGATTTTGCGCACCACCCGCTCCGTCTCGTCGACCTCGAATTGTCCCGAGACGCTGACCCGCTCGTCGACGAAGGCCTGGTCGGGTTCTTCGTCGAGGCTGAAGTCCTTCGCGCGATGCGAACGATAGTGTTCCAGCAGCACGTGGTTGCACACCGAATTGACGAGCGCGCCGAATCGTTCGGGTTGCTTGATCCCGTCCTTCTCGCGCACCAACGCCAGCACCCGCACGAAGGTTTCCTGCATGACGTCCTCCGCCGCCTCCTTGGAGCTCAAACGCGACCGCAGCTTGAGCCGAATGAGCTCGCCGAAGTAGGCCGCGAAATGCCGTTCGGTGCCCGCATCGCCGCGTTGCAATCGTTCGAGATACGGCGCGTCGAACGCCATGAATTGCAAGCGGACTCCCTCCCGGGCCGAGGCAGGATGTCCTGATTGTACCGGCGTTCTAGTGACAAGAGGACGGCTCCGCCAGCGGCGTCCCAGCAGGCCGTCTGCCGCCCCGCTGATCATTCGTACTCGAGCGCCCCAACCTGGAGCATGGTCTCGATCGCGTAGATGGGGCCGCCGAGTCGCACCAGGGCATTCACGGTCAGGGGGTGGGTTAACCAAGTCCAGATCTCGTGTTCGCTCGAGGAGGCAATGCGGCACAGAGGCTGCAATCCAGGGGCGATGAGGAGTGGTGTTGCATTGCGCAAACCCGTCGGCGGCGGCTCGTGCTGCAACAGCCGGTTTAGGATCAGATCGGCACCGGCCGGGAACAGCACCAGTCCCGCGTGACTCCCTCGGCGGACGATGCGCTGCGGATCCAAGAGCGCAAGGTCGGGCGCCTCGAAGGCACTCGCTTGGTAAGTGGCGCGCAGCGTGAGCTGTTCGACGCGGCACAAGGCCAACTGCGGGGACGGGTCCGGGAGCTGCTCCGCGATGAAATCGAGTAGCGAGTCCGCAGCGGCGGGGAAGAAGGAGGCCGTGCCGCCCCCGGACGCCATCCAGGCATCCAGCAAGCGGCGCCGAACGTCGCTCTGCAGGGTCGACAAGGCCAGCAGTCCCGCATTGACCGGGCGCCGTGCGCCCCACGATCGATCAATCGCCGCGCTGAACCGAACCCCCGCGCCGCGCGACGCCTCGAGGCCGGCGCGCTCCGAGCGGATCCAGGATCGACCCCGCAGTTGGTTTTCGGTGATCACAGTCCATGGTGACGGCGGAGCGCGATTCGTTACAGGGGAGATGTGCATCCATGGGGCCCCCAGGTTGTACGATTCGCCGATCGGTTAGCCGGGCAAAGCGGGTGCGCATGATCACGCGCACCGGCTCATTTATGCTTTGGCCGAGCGCGGCGCGCGGCGCGTGGGGAGCTTGTGCAGTGTCTCACCGGCCTCCAGCATCCGAACGAATTCTCTCAGTCGCCGCTCCCGCGTCTCGGGCCTTTTGGCGTTGTGCAGCCGGTAAAGAATGGCATAGCGGTTCTTACTGTCGAGCGCTCGAAAAAATTTTCCGGCCGGCGGCGACGCCGTCAACGCCTGTTGTAGGTCGCGGGGGACCGTAATCGTCCGTTGGGGTGCGTACGCGGCTTCCCAACGGCCATCGCGCTTCGCGGCGGCCACTTCCGCCAGACCCGCCGGCGAGAGTCGGCCCTGGACTCGCAGACGGTCGGCCGCCGCGCAGTTGATCTGCGACCACTTGCTGCGCGGACCCCGCGGCGTGAAGCGCTGCCGCCACCACCCGGCTGGGCCGGTCGCCGTCTGTCCGTCGATCCAGCCGTAACAAAGGGCCGTCTCGAGGGCTTGTGCATGAGTGAAGGAAGGGCTCTTCAGGCCTTTTTTGGCGAACTCCAACCACACGCCGGGCGATTTCGTGTGGTTCTTCTGGAGCCACGCGTGCCAGGCCGCAGCACTGGTGAATCGCTTGGTCGCGAGCGTCTTGGCGTCGACCATAGGTGCAGGGTCTGTCCTGTGATACTTCCGCGCATCGTATCAATCATTGCGATTCACGGGGAACCTAATGCCAAATCGACACCTCCGTAGACCGGGTCGATAAATTCATCAGTCAACAAAACGCCCCGATGGAAAGCTGGATCCGCGCAAAGTTCTGATCTTCACCGCTCCCAGTGGCCCTTCAAATAGTGCCACCGCGTTCCGATTTGCTCCCATTGGTCGGGAATCCATTTTCCCCGATGCTCGGGGATCCAAGTGCCGGACACCCACACGTAGAAGCGATCATTCCACTCCCAATGCCCGGGTGCCCAGGCATAGCCCGAGCGGGGCGGCGGCGCGGACTCGGCGCGCGCCGCGGGAGGGGCGACATCCGTCATGATCTCCGCCTGCGCACCCGCGGCGACGACGCCGGCGCCGGCTCCCAACCAAATGACCGTCAATAGGCCCTTGCGAAACGATTTCATGGTTAGCTCTCCTTGAGTGTTGCCGTCTTCTTGCTTTATGTACCGATGCGCATAAAATAGCTTCGAGAGCACTCCAAAGTCAATGATTATTTGCGAAACGGTACAAAATAGATGATGAACCCGCCCAAACGCCGGGGACGGCCGCGCGCCTACGATCCGGAGCGGGCGCTCACCTGCGTGCTCGAGTCCTTCTGGAAATCCGGTTACTCAGGCACCTCCCTGGATGACATCGCCGGGGCCACGGGCATGAATCGGCCGAGCTTGTATGCCGCTTTCGGCGGTAAGGAGGAGCTGTATCTCAAGGCGCTCGCGCAGTATTGGAGCATGAGCCGTGTTGCCCTGCGCGAGGCCCTTGCGGATGACGTGCCCTTACGCGAGGCACTGATGCGCGTCTATGACAAGGCGATCTCGATTTATTTCTCCGGCGGAGAGCGCCCTCGGGGTTGTTTCGCCATCGGCACCGCCATCACCGAAGCGGTCGACAATCCTGAGATTCGCAGCGCTCTGGCCAAAGGACTGCAAGCGCTCGACAAAGGAATCGAAGCGCGCATTCGCGCCGCGGCCGCCCGGGGTGAATTGAAGCCGGGCGCCGACCCCGCCATGCTCGCGATGCTGGTCTCCGCCGTCATGCATTCGATTGCCATCCGCGCGCGATACGGAACTCCGCGCGCCGAGCTCAAAAAGTTCGCGCGCGCCGCCGTGGATCTGATCTGCGGCTGAGCGATTGCGTTCAGGAATAGGCGCAATTCATGGTCTCCCTGGCAGGCAGAGGGGACGTAATATATCTAATTCATGGCGAGAGACAGGATGGTTTCAGGGAGCCCGGAACGAAGGTCAGCCTTGCGTCGTTGGGCACACAACGATTTCGCCGACCTCGACATGGCTACAAACAGGCGGCTATCCGGTAAACATTGTAGTGACAGGCGGATACACCGAAACACCTGAAAAGCGGTTTGTGGTCTAAGATCAGAACATCGACTAATACCTACTCAAATTCAAACAAGCAGGGGACGATCATGAAGGGATCGAAGCTTCCGTTAATAAAGGTAGTCTCGGCGGCGGTCGTGCTGACGCTCGGCGCCGCGGCATTGAGCCAGGCAGCAGCCAGCTCGCAAAAGAATGTGCCGGGATGGGTGTCAGACGCGAACCGGGTTGCCAGCGCGAGCGACAGCGAACGCGTCACCATCGTGGCTTTCTTGAGCTTCCGCAACCAGGCGGCGCTCAAGAATTTGATCGCTGCGCAATCCATGCCCAGCAGCCCGCAATATGGCCACTATCTAACGCCCGAACAATTCCACGCGCAGTTTTCGCCGCCGGCTGCGGATGTGCAGCGGGTGCAGCTCTCGCTGCACAAAATGGGATTCCATATCGACCATACGCCAGACAGCGGATTATTTGTGAGGGCCACCGGCAGCGTCGCCGAAGTCAAGGCCGCCTTCGGCGTCACACAGGAGTTGTACGCATACCAGGGCAAGGTTCTGCGCGCCAACGCCGAGACGCCGCGCATCCCGGCGTCGATTGCCGACGTCGTCAGGTACGTCGCGGGTCTCGATCAAAGCGTCGCACTGCTCAAACCGAACCATATCCGACTCAACGAGCACGCCTCCGAGGCGACTATCGCGGCCGCCGCGACTGCGCCCAACGCGCCGCCGGCCCCCGCCGCGAATGCGCCGTCCGAGGTGTGCAGCACCTATTGGGGGGATCACAGCGCCACGCTGTCGACCGCGGTCAGTCCATATCCGACGACCCTGCCGTGGCTGATGTGCGGCTACGACCCGCAGCAGATCCGGGCCGCGTACGGCGCCGACAAAGTGCAGCAGGACGGCTCGGGAGTGCGCGTGGGCATCGTCGATTACTATGCCTCACCGACCATCAAGGATGACGTCAACCGTTATTCGAAAAATCACGGCCTGCCGCGGTTGACCGAGCGCAACTTCCGGCAGATCGTGCCGGCGGGCCTCTTCAACGTGCCGGCCAGCGATCCGTGCGGCCCTCAAGGTTGGTACACGGAACAGAGTCTCGATTTTGCGGCCGTGCATTCCATGGCGCCCGGTGCGTCCATCGTCTATTCGGCCACCGCGTGTACGGATCCGGGCAACGGCGGATTGTATGAGCTCATCGATCATCACTACGTGGACATCGTCACCAATAGCTACGGCT
>Ga0210394_10003799_pt1 | contig 18329 bp, 10 predicted proteins | sample IncBWC12MmetaG_FD_160121 | JGI IMG/M metagenome (GOLD analysis project Ga0210394, IMG submission 160121) | Forest soil microbial communities from Barre Woods Harvard Forest LTER site, Petersham, Massachusetts, United States - Inc-BW-C-12-M | ecosystem: Environmental > Terrestrial > Soil >... | reverse complement strand
GAGCTGCGCTTTACCTCGAACAAGATCGGCGGTTTCTCGTGGATCGCGGGAGCGTATTTCGTCCACACGGACCGGTTCATTTCCACCGGCAACCTGGCGGACCGGGGAGACGGCATTCCCGCTGTCTATTACACTCCGATCGTCAATCCGGCCAATCCGTTCGCGACCAATACCAACCAGACGTTCCTTGCCGACTCGCAGAGCAACAACGCCTGGGCGGTGTTCGGCGATGCGACCTACGAATTCAACGAGCAATGGGAGTTCGATGCGGCGATCCGCTACGACCAGGATAGGCGCCAGAACACCACCGATACGCCGCAACACTTCCTGCCCGATCCCACAGCGCATACCGGGGAGGTGCGCGATGCGACGTTCGACGCGACGCAGCCCAAGGGTACGCTGCGCTACAAGCCGAACGACAACCTGACCTTCTACGGCGGCTGGAGCCGGGGATTTCGCAGCGGCGGCTTCAACCAGACCGGCGTGGGCGCGATCGCGGCCTCGACCCACCACCTCGGCGTGCATGATCTGTTCCAAGCCGAGATCGCCGACACGTGGGAAGTGGGCGCCAAGAGCCTCTTCCTCGACCGGCGGCTGGGTGCGAATCTCGCGCTCTATCACACCGACTCCCACAACGGCTACTTCTTCTACTACGACGCAACCACCTCGACGCAGAATCTCGGTAATCTCGATGCCACGTACAAAGGTGCCGAACTCGAACTGACTGCGAAAGCGACCGACCGCATCGACCTGTACGCGAACTTCGGCTACACGGACGGCAGGATCACCCGCATGCAAGATCCCACGGTCGTCGGCAACGAGCCGCCGCTGCTGACGAAGAACACCGTCAATGCCGGCTTCCAGTACCACCAGCCGGTCGGCGACGGACTCAACGGTGTGCTGCGCCTGGACTATCAGGAAATCGGGCGTACCTGGTGGGACCCGTACAACGTGACATCGCGCGATCCCGTGAGTCTGGTCAACCTGCGCACCGGGCTCGAGGCCGACCGTTGGTCGGTGACCGCCTGGTCGAAAAATCTGACCAACAAGATCTACAATGCGGAGTTCTCTGCGGGCGGCTTTCTCTGGAGGGCGCCGCCGCGCCGCTACGGGGTGGATTTTACCTTCAAGTTCTAGGGGGAAATGCGCCATGGCCCAGTCACAAAAGCTTCCGATCCGACTCCATCACAATGCCTTTGTCACGCGCGATCAGGAAAAGACGCGCCGGTTCTATGAGGACGTCATCGGTATGCCCCTCGTCGCGACCTGGTGCGAATCGGATGAGCTGTTCGGCAAGATGCGCACCTATTGCCACACCTTCTACGGCATGGCCGACGGCGGCGCCCTCGCCTTCTTCCAGTTCGAGGACCCCAAGGACCAGGCGGAATTTGGACCGCAGATGCCGGCATCGCCGTTTCATCACATCGCGCTCGCGGTGAGCGCCGAGACGCAGGCTGCCATCGAGAAGCGCATCGCCGCCGCCGGCATCCAGCCGCCGGACACCTATGTGCTGGAGCATGGCTACTGCCGCTCAGTCTACGTAACGGATCCCAACGGACTGATTCTCGAATTCACGCTCGATCATCCCGAGGTGGACAAGATCTCACGCGATCGGCAGGCGGATGCGCACCAAGAGCTCAAGCGCTGGCTGGCGGGGAATCACAAGTCGAACAACACCTACCGCTGACTGACCACACCATGCGCGAGTTCGATGAGAAGGGCATTACCGAGGCTGTGATCGGCCGCTTGTCCGAATGCGGCGACCCGCGATTCAGGCGCGTCATGACTTCGCTCATCACGCATCTTCACGACTTTGTCCGGGAAGTGAAGCTGAGCGAGCCCGAATGGCTCGCTGCCATTCAATTTCTCACCGACGTCGGCAGGACCTGCACGGATCAGCGCCAGGAGTTCATCCTCTTGTCGGATACGCTGGGTGTGTCGGTGCTCGTCATCACGCTCAACCATCCCGCGGACCAAGGCAGCGCCGAATCGACGGTGATGGGTCCCTTCTACTGGGACGGCGCTCCCGACCTTGCCCGCGGCAGCAATCTTGCCGAAGGAGTAAAGGGCGAGCCCACGATTTATTCCGGGCGCGTGCTCAGCGCGGATGGCCGGCCGCTCGAGAATGCGCTGCTCGACATCTGGTCGGGCGACGGCGAAGGCAACTATGACATGCAGATGCCCGAAGAGAAGGGCATGAAGGCGCGCGGCAGAATCCGCACCGACGCCGAAGGGCGTTACTGGTTCCGCTCGATCAAGCCGACGTTCTATCCGGTTCCCACCGATGGGCCCGTGGGACGCATGCTGTTCAAGATGGGGCGCCATCCGTATCGGCCCGGCCACATACACATGATCGTCTCGGCGCCCGGACACCTACCCGTGACCACCCACCTGTTCGTTGCCGGCAGCCAATACCTGGATTCCGATGCCGTGTTCGGGGTGAAGGAGTCGCTGGTGGCGCAGTTCGACCGGCACCCGGCGGGAGTCGGGCCCAACGGCGAGCGCATCGACGCCCCGTTCTACACGGTGAGCTACGATTTCCGTTTGAGGCCGGCCCCGATATAAACCGTCGCCGACATCTTCCACCGGGAAATGGACGTCATCACCCCGCCCATTTCGGCGGCTACGGAGAAGCGCCCGCCCGCGCCGGAATTTGCAGCGTGTAATAGAATCGTGGCGCCGTTCTCAGCGTCAGCTTTGCCGGTCGACAGCGCAGGTTGTCCAGGCTGAAGCGCGTCGTTTTCCTGAAATCTTGGGTCTCGGGATCCTGCCACTGGCTGTCGAGGACTTCCGCGACGATCTCGCGCGCACTACCGTCCGGCGGCTCCTTACACCGCCCCCATTTCAGCGAGAACGTGTGATCCGGATTCGTACCGCGGTAAATCATGGTCACGACGATTTGGTCCTTGCCGGCGTCGTAATACACGTTGGCGAAGGTATCGGCGTGCACCGCCGCCGCCAGCATTGCAACGGCGAGGCCGCCAAGCAGGGGAGTCCACACGCGAAGCAATGCGCGCCGTGCGCCAGGGCATCCCGCCGCCCACCACCGATCAGCCGACATTGTCACGAGTGCTCCTCAAAATCTGGGCGGTTGGATGCTTCGCCAGTTGCCATTTAGCTATATGAGACGCTCGGCCACCCCGGCGGTCAAGCCGACTAATTGGCGTCTTCGATCAAATATGGTGCCTGCCTCATGGGACTGATGCCAGTCCCTCAGCGCGTGGATTTGCGGCAATTTGAATTTGCAGAAATGTACACCATGGCGTCATTCGCCACGCCATGCATTTCCCGATACCCGCATCTCAGAGAACTCGGGTCAACGGTTCTCGCGATCCATTTGAGATGACCCTTTCCGGCGGCGCCGGCGGACAATGAGATGGGAATCCACGCAAATCCGCTGACCCGCTGATTGGAAATGACCTCTTCCGGCGGTTGCGCGTTCATGTCGTAGACGCTCAGCACGATGTCATCGGCATCATCGTTGTACATTCTGAGCATCACCGGGTCGTCGGCAAAAGCCGCCGTGCTCACCAACAGCATGGTTGAAAGACCCAGGATATTGACGACCTTGTTCATGTGCCTAGGCTCCGTGCCCCCGGTTGCGGACAGATTTCGGCGGACCCGCGCCAAGTTACGAATGACATTTGCCGCGGCGAATTACGGTTGAAACGCCCGCGGAGCCGATGGAAATTGATGAGCAACTGACGCCGCCCAGTCTGGCGGCTAATTAAACGATGGGTCAGCCGGGAGAATTTAGGCCATGTGGATCGTAGAGCTTGCATTGCGCCGCCGCTACACATTCATCGTGGTTGCGCTATTGATTTTCATCATCGGCCCGTTGAGCGTCCTGCGCACCCCCACCGATATTTTTCCCAACATCGATATACCGGTGCTGAGCATCGTCTGGTCATTCAACGGTTTCTCAGCGGAGGACATGGCGCACCGCGTGACCTCGCCTGTCGAACGCGCGCTGACCACCGACGTGGACAACATCGAACACATCGAATCGCAAACCCTGAACGGAGTCGCGGTGATCAAGGTGTTCTTCCACCCCGGGGCGGACATCAATCGCGCCATTGCGGAGGCAGCCGCGAACTCATCGTCGCTGCTGCGCAATCTGCCGCCTGGGATCCTGCCGCCGCTGATACTTTCCTATAACGCGTCCACCGTGCCCATCCTGCAGCTCGCCCTGACGAGCAAGACCTTGCCCGAGCAAGAGCTCTACGACTACGGCAATAACTTCATCCGGACGCAACTCGCGACCGTGCAGGGTGCGGCCGTGCCGCTGCCGTTCGGCGGCAAAGTACGGCAAATAATGGTGGATATCGATTCGCGGGCCCTGCAGGCACGCGGCCTGTCGCCGCTGGATGTGGTCAATGCCGTCAACGCCCAGAACCTCATCCTGCCGGGCGGCACGGCCAAGATCGGCGCGCTCGAATACAACGTCAACTTGAACGGCAGCACCCAAACGGTCGAGGCCCTCAACGATCTGCCTGTGAGCACCTCCCCGAGCGGGCAGGTGATCTACGTCCACGATGTCGCTCACGTGCGCGACGGCTATGCGCCGCAAACCAACATCGTGCGCACCAACGGCACGCGCTCGGCGCTGCTGCAAATCGAGAAGAGCGGCAATGCATCGACTCTCGCGATCATCGCGCAAGTCAAGGCGATGCTGCCGCAGATCTCGGCGGGGCTGCCGAAGGCGCTCGGCATCCAGCCGGTGTCCGATCAGTCGGTGTTCGTGAGCAGCGCCGTCAGCGGCGTGGTGCGCGAGGCGCTGATCGCCGCCGTCTTGACCGGGCTCATGATTCTGCTGTTTCTCGCGAACTGGCGCGCCACCTTGATCATCGCCGTCACCATTCCGCTCGCGATCTTGACTTCGTTGATCGCGCTGTCGGCGCTGGGACAGACCATCAACATAATGACCTTGGGAGGACTCGCACTGGCGGTGGGCATTCTGGTGGACGACGCCACGGTCGCCATCGAAAACATCAGCCATCACCTCGAGGGCGGCACCGAAAAGCGCGAGGCGATTCTGCTGGCTTCCGCGCAAATCGCCGTGCCGACCCTGGTCTCGACACTGTCGATCTGCATCGTGTTCATTCCGATGTTCTTGTTGTCCGGGGTGGCGCGTTATCTGTTCGTGCCCCTGGGGGAGGCCGTGGTCTTCGCCATGTTGGCCTCGTACTTCTTCTCGCGGACCTTGATTCCGACGCTCGCGATGTATTTGCTGCGCAGCGCCACGCAGCAGCCTGCCGGCGCCGGGAAACCGCCCGGTCCGTTCATGCGCTTCCAGCAGCGCTTTGAGCGCGGTTTCGAGAGGTTTCGCGACTTCTACCGCGGACGTCTCGAGTGGGGGTTGGCACGGCCCCGTGCTTTGGCGATCGGGTTCTTGGGCGTGTGTCTGGGTACCTCGTTGTTGGTGCCGTTTCTGGGCCAGGACTTCTTTCCGACTTCCGACACCGGGGAGATTCGGCTGCATCTGCGTGCCAAGACCGGAACGCGCATCGAGGAAACGGCGCGGATCACGGACAACGTGGAGGCGCGCATTCGTTCGCTGATTCCGAAGGCCGAACTCGGCAGCATTCTCGACAACATCGGTCTGCCGGTGAGCGGCATCAACCTGACCTACGATTCGGCGTCGCCGATCGGCAATGCGGACGCCGATGTCCTGGTTACGCTGAATGCGAAACACAGTCCGACGGCACGCTACGTGCAGACGCTGCGGACCGCACTGAACGGCGATTTCCCCGGTGTGTCCTTCGGCTTCCTGCCGGCGGACATCATCAGCCAGATTCTGAACTTCGGCCTGCCGTCTCCCATCGACATTCAGATCGTCGGCGCCGACGTGAACGGCAACCGGGACGCGGCGACGAAGTTGATGGCGCGGCTGCGCCAGGTGCAGGGCCTGGTCGACTTGCGCATCCAGCAGCCCGATGATGCGCCGGCGATCAACATCGATGTCGACCGCACCGAGGCGATGAAAGCCGGCTTCCAGCAGCACCAGATCGGGCAGAACCTGCTGATTGCACTCTCGGGAAGTTCGCAGACCTCGCCCAATTTCTGGCTGAACCCAAAGAACGGGGTGAGCTATCCCTTGATGACCATGACGCCGCAATACACGGTGGATTCGCTGGACGCGCTGCGCAATATTCCGCTCGCGGGCGCCGGTGCCGGTGTCGTTGCAGGCGCCGGAGCGGCAGCGGGCGCAAGCCCCGGTGTCCCCGGAGCGGCGCAGTCGCAAATCCTGGGTTCCTTAGGAAAGCTCGAGCGCGGCTCGCAAGAGGCCGTGATCTCCCACTACAACGTCCAGCCGGTGGTCGACATCTTCGGTTCGGTCCAGGGGCGGGATCTCGGCGGCGTGGCGCGCGAGATCTCAGGCCTCGTCGATCAGGCGCGAAGCAGCTTGCCGACAGGTTCCAGCATCGTGGTGCGTGGACAGGTGCAGACCATGCAGTCCTCGTTCTCAGGCCTCCTGGCCGGGCTCGGCTTCGCCGTGCTGCTCGTGTACCTCCTCATGGTGATCAACTTCCAATCGTGGATCGACCCGCTCATCATCATCAGCGGGCTTCCGGCTGCGCTGGTCGGCATCGTATGGGTGCTGTTCGTCACCGGCACGACGGTCAGCGTGCCGGCGTTGACCGGGACCATCATGTGCATCGGCATCGCGACCGCCAACAGCATTCTCGTGGTGAGTTTTGCACGTGACTCGCTGGCGCACGGCACCGAGCCCCTGCGCGCCGCGCTCGACGCCGGTCTCGGGCGGTTTCGCCCGGTGCTGATGACCGCGCTCGCCATGGTGATCGGCATGTTGCCCATGGCCCTCGGCCTCGGCGACGGCGGCGAACAAAACGCACCCTTGGGGCGCGCCGTGATCGGCGGCCTGCTGTTCGGAACCACCTCCACCTTGCTGTTCGTGCCGGTCGTATTTGCGGCGGTGCATGGATGGCTGAAACGCCGCGAGGCACACATGGCCCTGACGCCGGCCGCCGTGCCCACAAATTAATGGGAGAAGCAACGTGAATAACACTGATTCGAACCTGAACACCGATGGCTCGACGCTGAACACCGATGAGTCAAGCATCGACGAGTCGAGCACCGATAAGTCGAGGGTTACTCCATTTCTGAAAGCACGGCTGCGGCGCCTGACGCCGCTCGTGCTGGTGCTGCTGGCGCTCGGCGTCGGGATCCTGCCGCGGCTCAAGGCGCACGCCGCCCTGCGCACGCAGACCGAATCGTTCAGCGTTCCCGTGGTCTCGGTGGTGCAGCCAAAGGCGGCAGCGGCGGTGCAACGCATCGAGTTGCCGGCCGACGTGCAGGCGTATGAAGAAGCCTCGATCTATGCGCGCACCAACGGCTACCTTGCGCATTGGTACAAAGACATCGGCACCCAGGTGCCGGCGGGCGAGCTGTTGGCCACCATCGAGACGCCCGAAATCGACGCCCAACTCGAGCAGGCGCACGCCGACGAGCACACCGCACGAGTCCAATACGACATCGCCAAAGTGACCGCCGACCGCTGGGTCGGTCTGCTCAAGACCAACGCCGTGTCCCGCGAAGTCGCCGAACAGGACGTTGCCGCGATGAAGGCGCGGGCGGCCACTCTGGCGGCGGCCCAGGCGAACGTGCAACGCTTGAGCAAATTGCAGTCCTACGAAAAAGTGGTTGCGCCCTTCGCGGGTGTGGTCACCGCGCGCAACATCGACGTCGGTGCGTTGATCGACTCGGGCGGCGCCGGCGGCGCAAAGATGGAGCTGTTCCACTTGGCGGAAACGGACAAGCTGCGGGTCTTTGCCGACGTCCCGCAGGTCTACGCCCAAGACATGCGGCCCGGCGTGCCGGCAACGCTGACTCTTCCGCAACGGCCTGACCGCCCCTTGCACGGCACGGTCGCGCGCACCTCGGGAGCGATCAATTCCGCCAGCCGTACCTTGCGCATCGAGGTCGACGTCGACAACCAGGACGGTGTCGTTCTGCCGGGCGCCTACGCGCTGGTCGATCTGGATGTGACAGCGGCGCGCCCGCTCCTATCCGTGCCCGTGAATACGCTGCTGTTCCGCCCGAACGGCGTGCAGGTGGCGGTCGTCGATGGAACAGGCAAGGTGATGCTGCGAACGGTGACCCTGGGACGGGACTTCGGTACGACCGTGGAAGTGACCTCCGGGCTCGACGTAAATGAACGCGTCATCGCCAATCCGGGCGATGCCATCGCACCGGGCGACGCCGTGCGCGTCGTCGGGAATCCGCCTCGCACCGAGAAGCAGTCATGAATGCGGTATTTGGCATCGAGAAGCGCGTGGCCGCCGGCGGCTTGGTCATGACGCTGCTGCTCGCCGGTTGCGCGACCGGACCCGCCTATGTGCGGCCTGACGTTGCTGTGCCCGGAGCGTTCAAGGAGCGGCCCGACGCCGCGGTGCCGCCACCGGGCTGGAAGCCCGCTTCCCCCCAGGACGCTCAGGATCGCGGCGCCTGGTGGGAAGTCTTTCAGGATGCGTCGTTGAATCAACTCGAGGCGCGCGTGTCCGTGTCCAATCAAAGCATCCTCAAGGCGGTGGCGTCGCTCCGGGAGGCACGCGCAGTCGTGGGCGAAGCACGCTCCGCGTATTACCCGACGATTCAAGCGGGGATCGGGCCTGACCGGGCCCGTACCTCGCAGACAGTGGTCGGCCGCCAGGGTCTGGCCGGCCAGACAGTGTGGGACAACACCGCGGCGGTGAGCGCCTCCTGGGAGCCGGATCTATTCAGCAAGGTGGGCCACGCCGTTGAGGGCGCCAAGGCCCGGGAGCAGGCGAGCGCAGCAGACTTGAGCTCGGTTGAGCTCAGCATGCACGCCGAGCTCGCGGTGGATTATTTCGACCTGCGCGGAGTCGACACACAGACCGACCTGCTGCGGCAGACCGTCGTTGCCTTCAAGTCGGCCCTCGACATCGCGACCCAGCGATTCAACGCCGGCGTCGCATCGGATTCGGATGTCGCCTTCGCGCAGACTCAACTGGAGACGGCGCGGTCGCAGCTCATCGATCTCGGCGTGATGCGCGCCCAGCTCGAGCATGCGATTGCGATGCTCATCGGCGAAGCCGCCTCGACATTCGTGCTGCCGGCCAATGCCACGCAGCTCGCGCCGCCGAACATTCCCGCGGGCGTCCCATCGCAACTGCTGGAACGGCGACCTGACGTCGCGGCGGCGGAGCGCCTGGTGGCGGCCTCCAACGCGGACGTGGGCTCGGCCACCGCCGCATTCTTTCCCGATCTGATGCTGTCCCTCACCGGCGGCTACGAATCGGGGGGCTTTGCCCAATGGGCGAGCGCGCCCAGCCGCTTCTGGGCCGTCGGCTTGCCGTTGGTGGGTACGCTGTTCGACGGCGGTCTGCGCAAGCAGAAATTGAACGCCGCCAAGGCGAGCTACGATTCGGCGGTGGCCGACTATCGCCAGGTCGTGCTGACGTCATTTGAAGAAGTCGAGGATAATCTGGCGGCCCTGCGCGTACTTGCCGAGGAGTCGGGGGCCCAGCAGCTGGCAGTCAGCGCGGCACAGCATGAGCTCGATCTGGCGATGCAGCGCTATCAGGGCGGTGCAGTGGGGTACTTGGAGGTCGTGACCGCGCAGAGTACCGCCTTGGCCAATGAGCGCACCGCCATCGACATCGCCCGACGCCGGCTCGATGCGAGCGTACTGCTGGTGAAAGCCCTGGGCGGCCTTTGGGATAGCGCCTGACGAAGCACGATGTTGCGGTTAATAAACAGTTTTGACGGGTGCGCTGAACGAATATCCGACACCGCGTTCGGTGAGGATGAATTGCGGTTGGGATGGGTCAGCCTCGATCTTACGACGCAATCGCAGCACTTGAACGTCGATGGAGCGGTCGTAGACCTCATTGTCGTACACACGGCTGGCTTCGAGCAGCTGATCCCGAGTCAGGATCCGTTGTGGAGCGGCAAGTAACGCGGCGAGCAGATTGAATTCCCCGTTGGTCAGCTCGAGCCGCTGTCCGGGGTGTTTCGTCAGCCGCCGCGTGCGCAGGTTCAGCTCGAATTCGGCAAAGCGGTAGGCGCGAACGTCTGTCTGCCTCGCCTCCGTCAACGCCGCCCCTTTGGTTCGCCGCAGCACCGTCCGAATGCGGGCCAGCAGCTCCCGAGGACTGAACGGCTTGGTCAGGTAATCGTCGGCGCCAAGTTCAAGACCCATGACGCGATCGGCTTCATCGCGTACGCCGGTCAACATGATGACGGGTATCGACGACTCTTCGCGCAGCTTGCGGGCCAGCGTCATCCCGTCCTCACCCGCCAAGCGCAGGTCAAGGACCACCAGATCGATCGCGTGTTCCGTGAGCGCCGCCGACATCTCCTTGCCGGTCGAAGTCAGACTGACGCGCAGCTCGTTCTGGGTGAGGTATTCCTGCAGCAACTCGCGAATCTGAGGGTCGTCATCGACGACCAAGATGTGCGGCTGGATAGTCTCAGGCATATCGGTTCTCCGAGGCCAGATACGATGATCTTAGCATCTGTGCGCGGGGCGCTCACGCTCGCCGCTGCGGCCGCCCGCCTTTCTTTCCGTCAAGGCGTCGCTTCGACAGGGGTCCACGTGGAATCAGCGTGGTAGGTGGTCATCGCTTGCGCGATCTTTCCCGTACTCGCTCCGAGATCTTTCTCGGACACGCCGCCGTCCCCAGTTGCGATGATGGTCATCACTCCCGAGGAGCGGTAAATGGCCGGATAAGCGATGGCCGCAACGCCGCCACCGGAGCTCGGCAGGATGCGATAGAAATAGCCATGGAAGGGATTCGGTTTGCTCGCGTGGGAATGCAGCGTCTGCAGGAGACGATTCGCCTCGCTATCCGTTCCCGGCTGTGTCCCCGTCGTGACCAGCGTGTCGCACATGAGGATCGCCGTCACTTCGTTCTCGCCGATCCGCCGAAAGAGGATCTCCTCGGATCCGGCTTTCGAATCGAATCGCCACACTCCGTTGCGTGATACGAGAGGAATAGGGAAGGGCCAGTTCTCGGCACCGATGTACAGGGTCGCGATTCCGGCGGGCTCGCGGACCCAGCGGTGCATTTCCTGATACTTCTGAACGAAATGCTCACGCTCGAGGGCATCCTCAGCCGTATCGTCGGAGCGGATCAGCTCGCTTCCGCCGCCGAGAATCTTGATCACCGCCCGCTCGTCATGTTCTTGGGCGGCCGATGCCAGAGCGCGGCTCGCCTCGTCGGGTGATGAGAAACCCGCTGGGTTCGGTCCAGCCAGACAGGGTTTGACAGCGGCAGCCGCCAGCAGCGCGGATACCGCGAGTGCGACCCCCGCGGTTGACTTGCGCAGGGGACGCTTCTCGAACTCACACTCTGTTGCGTACATCATTTCAGGCTCCTTCATTCGACTAAACCTTGGTCCTGGCGTCATATTCATCGGTGACCTCCGCCTCCATGGAAGCCTCCGCCTGCATGGAAGCCCCCGCCGCCGTGGAAGCCTCCGCCAAAGCTCGCTCTTCCTCGGGAGGAAAATGTCCGCGCTGCGCTTCCGTGATTGAAGCCGCTGAACGCGCCGGAATGGAGACCGGAGGACCCGCCGCCGTGGTTGGCCCAATTGGCGCCGTGACCGTATGACGAGCCACCATCGCGTCCGCGATCGAAGCCGCTGTGATTGCCAAACTCCCTACTTTGGGGGACGTACGGGTGATCGCCGTGCACCAAGCCGTGTCCATGCCAATCCGTTCCCCAGTGGTGCCAGCCCCAGCCGAAGCCGCCGAAGAATCCGATACCGATTCCGACGCCGAACCCGATCCCCGGCCCATCGAAGTAGAAGCCCGGAACGCCGATCCACCCCGGATAGAACGCGAGGGGATCACCGTAGACCAACCAAGGATCGTATTCCGGCACATAAATCACCTGCGGATCCGCCGGTTCAATGTCAATCGTATTTCCTTGGGTCGTGACGGATTCCTGCGGCGTGCTCTTCAAGTTCCCGGCCTGTTGGGCTCGTTGACGCATCACCTGAACCGCATCGAGGACGTTCTGCGACCCGTTCACGTACGCCTCCCCGAGCGACGATGTCCACGACAGATTCTTATCCATCATGCCAAGCAGCCCGGGAAACTGGGTGAGAGCCTTGACGCCGGGATGCCATGACTCCGCATCGACCGCTTTGGCCAGTGCATCTCCTTTGAGATCCGCATGTTGTTGCAGCCACCGGTCGGCTTCCACGATTTGCGTAGGGGTGGTCGCAGCAGCCAGAACCTGCGCAACTAACGCATCCGGGTATAGCGCAATCGGCGCCACGAGCTGCTCCAAGTCTTCAGTCGGCTGCGCCGGCACCGAAGCGGACAGTGGCGGCGCCGCAGCCGGGGGTTGGGCTTGGGCCACCTCGCTGGCACACCCTCCTTGTAGGCATCCCAGCACGAGTGAACTTGAGACCAGGAAGATCAGTATTCGTCTCGACCGCTGCATCGCTTGACTCCTGCGTGAAAAAACACGACGGTAGATACCGCCGAATTAGGATCGATGCTCGAGTTCCCGGGTTGCGCGCTGATTTCGCCTGATAACGGCTGCGCTACATTTGTAATCGCACACGCATGCTGGGGAGGCCCAGATGGACTCTCGGTGGCAGACGGCAACGCTGGAGTTTTCGGACGGCGCGCAACAAACGCTCCGCGACGATGGCGAGTTCGGCCTTTACCGCACCCAGTACCGGAGTTCGGCCAACGGGGATCTGCAGCCGGCCCTCGTGGTTGCACCGCTCCGGGAGCACACCGCTCCACGGAATCTTCGCCGCATGGAGCACGAGTATTCGTTGCGAGCTGAACTGGATCCCGCCTGGGCTGTTCGGCCTCTCGCGCTCGCAACGCACCAGAGCCGCCCCGCACTCGTGCTCGAGGATCCCGGAGGAGAACCCCTGGATAGTCTGGTTGGAACACCGATGGAATTGCGGCAATTTCTTCGTTTCGCCATTGGACTCGCGGCCGCGCTCGGCCAGGTTCACCGCAGCGGGCTCATCCACAAGGACATCAAGCCCGCCAACGCTTTCGTGGATCCTGCGACCGGGCGGGCGTGGCTGACGGGCTTCGGGATCGCATCGCGGCTGCAACGCGAGCGGCAGTCGCCCGACCCACCGGAAATTCTGGCCGGAGCACTCGCCTACATGGCACCTGAACAGACCGGGCGAATGAATCGCTCGATCGACTCGCGCAGCGACCTGTATTCATTCGGCGTCACGCTGTATGAAATGCTGATCGGCCGCCTGCCGTTCACCGCCTGCGATCCGATGGAGTGGGTGCACTGCCATATCGCAAGGCAGCCGGCAGCGCCCGGCTACCGGTCGAAGGATGTGCCGGCCCCCGTCTCTGAAATCATTTTGAAGCTCCTCGCCAAAACCGCCGAGGAACGCTATCAGACTGCGGCCGGCGTCGAAGCCGATCTCAGGCGGTGCCTCGGCGAATGGGAGACCATGAGACGCATCGACGCGTTCCCCCTCGGCACGCACGACACTTCAAACAGACTTCTGATACCCGAGAAGCTGTACGGACGCGACCAACAGCGCGAGGCCCTGCTGTCCGCCTTCGATCGGGTAATTGCGACCGGAACACCGGTACTGGTTCTGGTCTCCGGCTATTCCGGGATCGGCAAATCCTCGATCGTTCACGAACTCGACAAAGCGATCGTCCTGCCGCGCGGAATCTTTCTGTCCGGGAAATTCGACCAGTATAGACGGGATATTCCGTACGCCACGCTGGCTCAAGCGTTCCGGGTCCTCATTCGCCGGATCGTGAGCGAGAGCGAGTCAGAGGTCGAGCGTTGGCGAAACGCGATTCAGAAATCCGTGGGCCCGAATGGCCAGCTCGTGGTAAGCCTCATTCCCGAACTCGAGTTCATCATCGGCAAGCAGCCACCGGTTGCGGCGTTGCCGGCCACGGACGCCGAGAGCCGTTTTCACATGGTGTTCCGATCCTTTCTGGCTGTTTTCGCCCGTAAGGAACACCCGCTCGCCGTTTTTCTCGACGATCTCCAGTGGTTGGATGCGGCGACCCTCAAGCTGCTCGAGCACCTCATGACGCACCCGGACGTCCGTCATCTCCTGCTCGTCGGAGCCTTTCGCGACAACGAAGTCATCGCCTCTCACCCCTTGATGCAGACTCTGGATGCCATCCGGGCAACCGAGGCTGAGGTGCGCGATATCGCTCTCGCGCCTCTCTCGCTCGACGACGTGATCCAATTCGTCGCCGACACGCTGCATTGTGCGCACGCATCTGCCGCGCCTCTGGCCCAGCTGGTCCATGACAAAACGCTGGGCAACCCTTTTTTCGCAATCCAATTTCTGACGGCGCTGGCCGACGAAGGGATGCTTGCCTTCGAACCGAACGCGGCCGCCTGGCAGTGGGACTTGGGTCGAATTCGGGCCAAACGCTACACCGACAACGTAGTCGATCTCATGGTCGCCAAGCTGCGGCGGTTGTCCGACACGACGCAGGAACGACTCAAGCAACTCGCGTGTCTCGGGAATGTCGCCGAGATCGCCACTCTGACCCTGGTTCACGGGCTATCTGAAGAGGAGATCCACGCCGCACTCTGGGAGGCCGTGCGCATGGAACTGATCGTCCGTCAGGACGGCGGCTACGCGTTCGTCCACGACCGCGTCCAGGAGGCCGCCTATGGCCTCATCCCCGACGGCGAGCGTCCCGCCATTCATCTTCGGATCGGAAGGATGCTTGCAGCTCAAACTCCCGCGGAGAAACTCGAGGACAGTATCTTCGAGATCGTGAATCAGCTCAACCGCGGCGCCGGGTTGATCGCTTCCCCGGAGGAGCGCGAGCGAGTCTCGCGGCTGAACCTGATGGCGGGCGAGCGGGCCAAAACGTCAACGGCCTACGTTTCGGCGCTGGCCTATTTCTCCGTGGGCCGGACGCTGTTGCCGGAGGATGCTTGGGAGCAGCGCTATCCGCTCATGTTTGCGCTGGAGTTCCAGCGCGCGGAGTGCGAGTTTCTGAGCAGTCAGTTGGCGGCGGCGGAAGAGCGCCTCACCGTGCTCGCGGGCCGTGCCGCGACCCTGGTTGACAGTGCCGCGGTGGCGTGCCTGCGCCTGGAATTGTACACGACCTTGGATCGCAGCGATCGCGGCGTCGAGCTGTGCCTGGAGTATCTGCGGCGCATCGGTGTGCAATGGTCAGCACACCCGGCCAGGGATGAAGTGCGGAGGGAATACGATGAGATCTGGCGCCGTACCGGCAGCCGCCCCATCGAGGCCCTGGTCAACCTGCCGCTGATGAGCGACCCGGATTGGCGCGCCACCCTGGATGTCCTTGCCCAAGTCGTCACGCCGGCTTTGTTTACGGACGACAATCTGCTCTGCCTGGTCCTCTGCCGCATGGCGAACATCAGTGTCGAGCATGGCAACAGCGGCGCATCGTGTTTTGCCTATGTCTGGCTCGGCATGATCGTGGGACCGCACTTCAACGACTACCCGACCGCGTTCCGCTTTGGCCGGCTCGGCTTCGAGCTGGTCGAGCAACGCGGCCTGGATCGCTTCAAGGCTCGTGTCTACATGTCCTTCGGCAACCTCGTCAATCCGTGGACGAAGCATGTGCGCACCGGCCGCCCGCTGGTGCGGCGCGCCTTCAATACGGCCAACGAGATCGGCGACCTTACATTTGCGGCTTACAGTTGCAACAATCTGATCACCAACCTGCTCGCTTCCGGCGAGCCGCTGCCCGACATCCAGCGGGAAGCCGAGGCCGGACTCGCATTCGCACGCAAGATACGGTTCGGTCTCGTCATCGACATCATCACCAGCCAGTTGAGGCTGATTCTCACTCTCCGGGGTCTGACGCCGGCGTTCAACTCCTTCAACGATGCGCAGTTCGACGAGGCGCGCTTCGAACAGCACTTCGAGGCGGATCCGCGCCTCGCTCTCCCCTCGTGCTGGTATTGGATCCGCAAATTGCAAGCGCGGTTTTACGCGGGCGACTATGAGTCCGCAATCAAGGCCGAATTGCAGGCGCAGCGGCTGCTGTGGACTTCACCGTCATTTTTTGAGGTCGCCGAATTCCGCTTTTTCGCCGCGCTTGCACGAGCCGCATACTGCAACACGACTTCCGCCGACCAGCATCCTCCGCACCTGGAAGCTCTCGCCGCGCATCTTCGGCAGCTCGAGATATGGGCGGATCACTGCCCCGCGAACTTCGGCAACTGCACCGCGTTGATCGGCGCCGAGATCGCCCGAATCGAAGGGCGGCAGCTCGACGCCGAGCGTCTCTACGAAGAGTCCATCCGGCTGGCTCGGGAGCACGGATTCATCCAGAACGAAGCCATCGCCGGCGAGCTCGCCGCACGGTTCTACGCGGCACGCGGCTTTGCCACCATCGCCCAAGCGTACCTGCGCAACGCCCGGTACTGCTTTCTACGTTGGGGGGCCGACGGCAAGGTACGGCAACTCGACGAGTCCTACCCGCACCTGCGGGCAGAGTCGTCACCACCCACGCCGGCAACCACGATGCGGGTCCAGGTCGAACACCTGGATCTCGCAACCGTCGTCAAAGTCTCCCAGGCGGTCTCGGGTGAGATCGTTCTGGAAAAGCTGATAGACACGCTGATGCGAACCGCGCTCGAACACGCCGGGGCGCAACGCGGGCTCTTGATTGTTCCGCACGGCGGCGCGCAACGTCTGGAGGCGGAAGCCACGACCAGCGGCGATACCTTCACGGTCCGCTTCCGCCAAACGAGCGTCTCGGCGGCGGACCTGCCGGACACCGTCCTCCACTACGTCGTACGGACGCAGGAGAGTGTGATTCTGGACGATGCGTCGGCGCAGAACGTATTTTCCGCCGATGAGTATATCCGCCGCAATCGCGTCCGCTCCATTCTCTGCCTGCCGTTGATCAAACAGGCCACCCTGATCGGCGTGCTTTACCTCGAGAATAACCTGACTCCCGGCGTATTCACGCCGGCCCGGAGCGCGGTGCTGAAGCTGATCGCCTCTCAGGCCGCGATCTCGCTCGAGAATGCCCGCCTCTATGCGGACTTGAAACAGGAAAACAACGAGCGCCGGCGCGCCGAAGAGGCCCTGCTGCGCAGCGAAGCCTACCTCGATCAAGCCCAAGCTGCGAGCCACACCGGCAGTTTCGGCTGGAATGCCGTAACCGAAGAGATGTATTGGTCTGCGGAGACCTTTCGGATCTACGAATTTGACGGGGCGGTTCCACCCGAGCTCGCGCTCATCGTTCGGCAAACGCATCCGGAAGACAGAGAATTGCACGAACAAGTAATCGCTCGCGCACGGCGCGAGAAGAAGGATTTCGATCTGGAGTATCGGTTGCTGCTGCCCGATGGTTCAGTCAAGCATCTGCAGGTGGTCGCCCATGCCTTGGCAAACGAATCGGGCGACCTCGAGTTCGTCGGTGCGGTGATGGACGTCACCCGGCGCAAACGCGCGGAGGAAGCGCAACGGCTGCAGGAACGGGAGCGCGATGAGATGCAACGGCAGCTGCAGCAGGCGGCCAAAATGGAGGCGATTGGGCGTCTGGCCGGCGGCATCGCGCACGACTTCAACAACATCCTCGGCGCGATTCTCGGTTTCGGCGAGCTCGCGCAGAGCAACCTGGGCGAAGGCAGCGCCGTGCGGCACCAGGTCGATCAGGTGATGCACGCGGGTATGCGCGGGAAGGGACTCGTCGACCGCATTCTCGCCTTCAGCCGCAGTGGGATGGGTGAGCGCGCGCCGGTGCAGGTGCAGTCAGTCGTCGAAGAGACACTCGAGTTGCTCGCAGCCTCATTGCCCGCCGACGTGCGTCTCGAGAGCCGGCTCGATGCGGCCGACTTGGCGGTGGTGGGCGACGCGACCCAGTTGCACCAAGTCGTCATGAATCTGTGCACGAACGCGGTACAGGCAATGGAGCGGGCCGGCGTGCTCACCGTCGTGCTCGAGCGGGTCGCGGTCGGCGAGCGCCGGTTGCTTTCGCACGGTACGCTGCGTGCCGGCGACTACGTGCGGCTCTTGGTGAGCGATACCGGCGGCGGCATCCCGCCCGCGGTGCTGAAGCGCATGTTCGATCCGTTCTTCACCACGAAACGCGTCGGCGACGGCACCGGCCTTGGACTCGCGCTGGTGCATGGTATCGTCGCCGATTTCGGCGGTGTCATCGACGTCGCGACGCAGCTGGGCGTGGGCAGCAGCTTCGCGGTCTGGCTGCCGGCCGCCGGCCCGGTGCCAAGGCTCCTGGTGGAACCCGCGGGCGAGCTGCCGCGAGGCAACGGTGAGACCATCATGATCGTGGACGACGAGCGGGCGCTGGTTGCGCTCGCCGAAGAGACGCTTGCCGGGCTTGGCTACGAGCCGGTGGGGTTTGA
>Ga0210394_10003798_pt1 | contig 18330 bp, 25 predicted proteins | sample IncBWC12MmetaG_FD_160121 | JGI IMG/M metagenome (GOLD analysis project Ga0210394, IMG submission 160121) | Forest soil microbial communities from Barre Woods Harvard Forest LTER site, Petersham, Massachusetts, United States - Inc-BW-C-12-M | ecosystem: Environmental > Terrestrial > Soil >... | reverse complement strand
CCGACCATTGGGCTTCGCTCATACGACTCCCCGGTTACGAGAGGACCCCAGTCATCGTTGACCCCAAGCGCGCCTTTGGTCGACCGGTGATCCAACGAGTTCGAGTCCCGGTCGAAGAACTTGTGGATCGGTGGTGGGCGGGGGATTCAATCCACGTCCTCGCTGACGACTTCGGCCTCGAAGAGGCGGAAGTAGAGGACGTTATTCGTGTCGCCACGCGAATCCCAGCGGCCGCCTGAGTTCTTAGTCGATCGTAGCCTCGGCTCCGTTATCGTCCCGGCTGCCCTCAGGGCTCGCGGTTTCACTGTCCACACCCTCCAAACGGTCTATGGCGAGGAGGTTGCGAGAGAGCTAGATGACGAAGTGTGGCTTGGGGAAGCTGGCAATCGCGACTGGATTGTCCTCGCTAAGGATGAGCGGATCCGGCGCCGCCCCAATGAGCTAGCCGCTTTCAGCTCAAGCCGTGTAAAGGCCTTCTATCTGACAGCAGGCGGACTCAAAGGCGATGTCCAGGCCGCGATTCTGCTTAAGCACATCAATCGGATCATTCAACGTTCTCGCCAACCGGGTCCGATGATCTGGGCAGTCACCAAATTTGGCCTTCGACGAGTGCTATGAATGGGAAGAGAGGCGATGACGTTATCGGGAAGCTACCGATAACTCTTTGCTATCGCCAGCGGGATCTGGGTCGGTTGGTCAGTGCACGGTCACGTCAAGACATCGCCTTCCCCCCCGCGGGTCTGAGTTCGGCACCCGGAGCAACTCAGACTGGAGACAGTCAGGCAGTGCAGGCGGCTGAGTAACTCACTGAGCTTTTACCACTCAAGAGGGACGCCAAGATAGTCAGCCACCCTCTGCAACCCATCTCGGCCCCAGAACAACCCGGGTGTGCTGGTCAATGTTGAGCCGTCAGATCGGAGAAACAGAGTTATTCGCGTTAACGGAGAGTAGGTCGCCCGGATACGAGCGACTTCGCCACGGGTGATGGTGTTTCGGTGCGCGGCAAAAGTGGTCAGCGACGGCCCAAACGTAATGGTTGAGTCGTCCACCCGAATGTAAGCCTTTCGACTCCAGATGGCTACGAAAATCAGGACTGCAGCGATGAGGACAAGGATGAAAACGGCGAAAGCGCCAGTGAGCCACGGGTCGCCGAGCCCTTGATAGACCAGTATGTCGAAGCCATTCCCGAGGAAAACAACAGCAAGTGGAACAGAAATGATCGGGACAACCCACTTATTGAAGCGACTCGGCCCAATGGTCATGGACCCCCTTAGCGTCGGGGGAGGCGGCGGAGCCGGTATCGCCAGGGGAAGCGAACGATCTCTACGGTGCATGGCCCAAGAGATGCTGACCGGAATGCCAAAAGCGACGGCAGTCGCCAGTGTTGCAACCAAGGCCGCGCCTATGCCGGCAGTTCTTGCGGTGCCCACAAACACTGCGACAAGAGCAAGCACCTCAATGCGGATCGCCAGTCGCATACGGGCACGCTCTGAGCCCGTTTGTGGGCGGGCGATCTGCGCGGATCTAGGCGCCTGAGTCCGCTGTGAAATCGACAGGCCGAACCCGAAGAGCCTGAGCGTCGGCCCCAGGCAGACGAGCCCGCCGAGCCCGACTAGGAAAACACCAGGAGCGGCGGTCAAAGTTTTGGAGTGGTGCGGACTCAGCAGATCGAAGAGTACGACGGTCCCCAGGGCGACGATGCCGAACCCCAGCACAACGATGGTCCACAGCACCCACGGCATCCGAGACCTATCGACGGAGGGCGGGTGCGCAGGTCGACTAAACCACCCCGACCGGAGCACAGTTGGTAGACCTACAAGCCCGCCGATCGCGATGAGGAATACTCCGGTCGCCACACCGCCACCGCTAGCTTTAGGGTGGCCCGGAATCAGCAGATCTGTCAGCACGATCGCACCTAGGGCGACGATGCCGATCCCCAGCACTAAGACTGCCCAAAGGACCACCGCCCCAGCGACGTGTCCGTAGTGGGTCGGGTCCGCTGCACGCGCCACGTCGAGTTCCGAAGCGTCGGCGAGGGTCGGGAGCTTCTGCCAGGTCTGGCCGTCCCACCAATACTTGCCGTCCGGCGAGACCATTGGAGCAGGCTGCATGGCGCCCAATATTGAGGTTGGTGACCTCAATTCAGCCCCGTTCGAATGCGAACAGGGAGGTGAAATACGCGTGAGCTGCGCTGGCGGCGATTAGGCTCGCGACTCATAGCAACTCACCTCATCTCGCACGGGCGAGTCATTAAGAAACCGTTCCTTGCACAACCTTGCAACGCGCCCTTTGCAGTTTCCTTGCCTAAGGAAACGAAAGGTGATCGCTATCTGGCGTAATTAGGTGGCACTGTGGGGCCTCGAACCACAGGAGTGGAGGGCGACGAGCCAGGACATGGCTACCGTTGGTGTCGATAACTGGCATCAGTAATGAGCAGATGGACTCCAAAGGGCTAGTCGCCTACGTGCCCGAGACGCAGTAGCGCTCACCGTCATTTCAGTAAGGGGTCGGTCGTCCGCCCCAATGGTCCGTTCACGGCTTACGTCTGCTCAAGAGGAAGCACTCGGCGCGCCACATACCTATTTGAGGTAGCTCCAGCTCCTCCTCCAATTATTAAGCGTCGCCGAGGCCGAGGGCACGGGCGTGGTGCGCAGGGTCGTACGGTCGGCCGCTGCGCAGACAGAAGAAGAGAACAGAGATCAGCTTCCCGGCGAGGTGGCCGACGGCAGCGTGACCGGTCACGCCGCGAGCTCGCAGGCGCCGGTAGTAAGCCGAGAATGGGGTGGCCGACTGCTGCGGCGTAATCAGCTGCATGGCCCAGAACCAGACCTCGCGGCGTGCGAGCCGATTACCGCTGTAACCGAGGCGATGTGATGAGACTGTGGTCCCAGATTCACGCGCCTCCGGGTACCAGCCCAGCAGCTTCCGCAGCTGGCCGTCGTTGCGGAAGCCGTTCACATCGCCGATTGCAGCGAGCAGGACCGCCTGCCGCATGTCGCTCATGCAGGGAAAGCTCTCGAGCACAGCTCGCGGTGCCTCTGGCCAAGCCTTGAGAGTGCCCACGATGGACCTCTCGACGTCCTCGATCTGGTGGTCCACGGTGTTGAGCTGACGAAGTAGCCAGCTCTGGGCGTGCCGAATCGGTGCCGCCTCAATCAAGCCGGCACTCTCGGCAGCGAGGCGACGGAGCTCGTCGATGCGGGCGGCGTAGATCCTGACTCGTCCCTCTACGACCAGAACCCTGTAGACGTCGCTCGGAGCGGCGGCAGCTACTGACTCCGGGGTCGGGAACGCCTCGAGGAGCTTGCGCACGGCTGGACTGGTGATGCTGGTCTTGAAGAAGTCCTTCAATTCCGGAAAGAGAGCGTCCTCGACATTTGTGAGCTGGGTTCGAAGCCGGGTCCGCTGCTCGATTAGCCGCACCCGGCTGCGGACCAGCAGGCGCAGCGCGTCGGTGCTTCGGGGGCCGCCCTTCAGGAAGCCGCGGTGCTGAGCGTGGAACTCTCGCTCATATAGAAGACGCGCGATGAGGCGAGCGTCGAGAGCATCGGTCTTGGTCTGCTTGCCAATCGCCAGCCGGCGGCGTTCGTGGAGCGCCCAGGTCTGCAGCCACTGGACCTGGTAGCCATTTCGCTCCAGCCAAGCAACCACCGTCTCGGCACACCACAAGCCGGTCGGCTCGCAGCCGATTCGAACCTGGGCCGGTGAGTGGCCAGAGGCCTGGAGCCAGGTGATGAGTTCCCGGAAGCCTTGGCCATTGGTCGGGATGCGATGGACCCCGACCCGCTCCCAGCTGCCGTTCTCCATCCGCTCCTGGACAATGCCGGCCACGACATGCTGGCGGCGACCCGCATCGATTCCAACGTAGAGGCGGGAGCCGGCGGGAGCTGTGCCGCCCCAGTAATCAGTCAAGGCTGTCGAGGTGGACTGCGCGCCCAATGGTCCTCACTTCTAAGGTCTGGACTCCAACTCCCGACCGGTGACAGAAGGATCTCGCCGACCGGGCCCGGCGAACAGTGCGTGCTCGGTGGTTTTTCGGCGAGGAGGCCTTCACCAACTACGAAATGGCGGTGCCAACGCTTCACCACCGAGGGATCGACCTGGCCGTCGGCCGTGCACAGCGCTGCGGCTCTTTCCCATGTGGCGCCAGATCGGTGACTCGTCAGAGCGGCAATGATCACGCTGCGTGAATACAGGAAGTGAGGAGCCACGTTGTCGTCGAACGCCGTCACGACTTTAAGGCAGCGCACGCACCGCCACCTTCGCTGTTCCACCAGGTGTTCGCCATCGAATTCACGAAGGCGCCGGACTCGACGGCCGTGCGTGCTCCACTGATTGCCGCCGCATCGCGGACAGCCATATTCAGGCTGCGGTGGTACGCTCCCGGTGGTTCTTTACCAGGCCTTCGGAGTGAGCCGGCAAGCCAGCTCCGGAGGCTTTTCCTTGGGTCGAGTCTAGTGCCGGACGCTCAGCTCACGACGGACCAGTGCTATCGCCAGCTCCAGCGCGGTCCTAAGTCCTACAAGCCGATGAAACGTTCACCATCGGGGGCTATCCAAATGCAGCAAGTCGGCGGGGTCTGAACAGCTAGTTATTGCCGCCGTTGTCCGTTTTGGATGGACGAACGCGCGGCAAGACGGATTGTCGCCACAGTTGCGGTGCAACAAGGATCCAAATAACCATTACGACAGTTGCCATGACGATCCCAATCAGGAATCCAGGAATTTGAGCCAAGCCCATGATCACAAGCCCACATAGGATGCCGAGTACCGGCCCCGCCGCGAACGCCGCGTACCTGAAGTCCAGACGCCGGTCAGGGTCCAACTTCCACCGGATGCCGCCCCACACGAAAACATCGCCCCGCCTTGCGGCAAGGAGATTCCTCTGTGCGTCCACACCCCCTGGATTCATTTTCACGGCATGCTCGAATGCCTCCACCGCTTCCTTGCCTTTCCGCTGGCCATTCAGGGCGACTCCGAGATTGTTGTTATATCTCCAGTTGTCCGGCGCCAATCGAAGCGCCTCCCTAAAATCGGCTTCTGCCTCGACAAACCGCTTGAGCTTCAGTGCCGCTCTGCCACGGAGGTCAAAGCCCTGCGGGTAATGAGGTACGAGCTCGATCAATCGTGACGCCATCGCGGCCGCCGCCGCCGGCTTGCCGCACACCAAATTCGCCTCAGCGACAATCGCAAAAACCTCAGGCTTCGTCGGAGCCAAGCGCAATGCGTGGTCCGCAGCAACAAGCGCCTGCCTGCCTTTCCCAAGTTGGATGAGCGCAGCGGCCTCAATGCGATATGGCCACTCCCATTGCGGGGCGTTGGCAGCTGCCTGTTGAGCAGATCGCAGCGCTTCTGCAGGCTGACCAGCGCCCAGCAGGGCGGTGGAGAGCGAGCAACCTAGTTGAGCGTTCTTTTGGTCAGAGCTGAGGGCCGCACGCAGTGGTTGAATGGCATCCTCCGGGCGGCCGGCGGCCATTAGGGACTCAGCCTGCTCGATTGCCTTGGCGGCGCCTGGGTTTTCGCGAAGGCTCATCGCAACATCTTGGACCGCGCATAAGTTTGCAACCCTACCGGCGGATCGGCGCAGGCAGCGTTCCTGGTTTCACCGTCGTTTCGTACCAGTGCAGGACGCCGGCAAGCACCGTGAGCGCATATGGGGCGGTGAAAATGAGGCCGACGTAGCACAGGTACGTGCCGATTCCCGAGATGAAATAAGAGACAAGCGCGAGCCCACCCGCCGCCAGGGTTTCCCGCTGGCTCGTCCGGATCGCTCGAACGAATCCCGCGAAGTTGAAGGCCCCGCCGAAACCGGTCCTATCGGTGAACTCGATGATGAGAGGCACTAGAACAAATGCGGCCAGGAACACCAGTCCGAAGAAACCCAAAAAGCCGAGCATCAGTGGAAAGAACAGCAATGAGATCGGATTCGTGGTGCCCGCACTGCTGCCCGCCTGCTGGGCCGATTGGGTGGGCACCAAGCTAAACACGATGGCAAAGAATCCCCCGTAGAAAACGACAGCCATGACCAAGCCGTAGATCAGGCCAGCGAGGAACAGCCAGACGCCGCGGCTCGCGTATCGAAAGTCGGCGGGCGGCACCTCGTGACGGCCGGCGCGAAGGTTGTCGAGCGCGGTGAGCATCCAGCCGACCTGCTGCAGTGAGCCCACGATCGGGATGAGGCCGATCAGACCCATCAGAATGAGCTTGCTGATCCAGCTGGGATCGTGGCTCGCCCAGGCGAATGCATCTCCGATGGTGGCCTCATCAGACCTGGGAGCGCCGCCCGCCAGCTCGGCCATGACCTAAGCGTAGCGAAGGGGGGTGCTGGGCTCCGGGATACCCTAAGCCGAGACGATGAATTCACAGATCTTTGGCCAGGCGCTGGGTCCAGGTTCTGCCGTTCGCCGAGCGCGTCAAGTCACCGGTCCGAGCCTCCAGGCCGCAATGTACGTACGCCCTCGCGGAGCGTTCCATCGAGCGCAAACCCACCTCATCGGTGGGTTGATCGGCTATCTGTTGCGGCGACGTATCCCGACGAGCACTCTTCCGCAGGTGATGTTGTTGGCGCTCGACACCAAGTACCTCTACCTGTTCAGCGTGAGCCTGTTTCAACAACCTCAGGAAATGGGACGCTGGCGTCAGGGGACATACGCTGCCGCGGCCGATAGCAAAGGGATTGCTCGGTCGCTGACCCTGGATGTTGATGGCCTCGGACATCTGGAACTCGAGGTAGGCACGGCGGGAGCGGGGCGAGCGAATCTACAGGTAATCGATCTCGTGGTCGGCCTATCTCGTCGAGGTTCCGACTTGGTCGGTTAGGAGGGGGGCCGCCTGCTTCAGCCCCTCACGCCAAGAGCGCTCCAATTTCGTAGTACGATAGTGCCGTGGCATGGAGATTCATCACACAGCGCGCAAGCACGGCGTCTCAGACGCCGATCTTCGTCATGTCGTTGACCACGCGCTCTATGCCGGCGCACTCGAAGGGGACCCTCCATTACGCCTTCTCTACCTCGGGCCAGATCGAGCGGGCAACCTGCTTGAAGTGGTCGTAATTGAGCGCGACGACAGTTCAGAGTTGGCGATCCACGCGATGAAGATGCGGCGCCGATACCGAGACCTCTTGAAAGAAGTGATAACTGGTGAGTAAGGCAACACGTAGTCGATCTGGTGGCACGGAATTGACCGAGGAGGTCATCGCCAAACTAGCTGATGAAGCAGAACGCGGTTACGACCTCACTCGCCTCAAACGAGTCATAGGACGGCCGCGGATGGGATCTCTGCCTGCGTCGACATTCCAGGTTCGGCTTGAGCCCGAATTGCGGGAGCAACTCGAGCGGGCTGCGCGTCGTCAGAAGACTTCTCCCAGCGAACTGGCGCGGCGCGCTCTTCGCAGTTATTTGAAGGGGCCGCGCGGTAGAAAAGCTAGGTCAGTCTTAACGAAGTAACCACGACCTAATGGTTACTGGATTGCTCAACAGCTACGGTCATGATGAAGGATCTTCGCATCACCAATCGGAGCGCAAACGTCACAAGGGCGGTATTAGAGCCATGGGGTGAAATCTATGAGCTATCGGCTGGCCGCTCCATTGAGGTGCACTTCGAAGGTGAGCCTGACGATGCTATCGAGGTGTCTTTTTCCGAGGCGGAGGTGAAAATTTGGGCGCCCGGAGGTGTCGTCGCGACCGTCCGAGATTCGGTGTGACTCGCCTCAATCATGCCGCAGAGGCAACTGCCGGGAGCCGAGGGTGGCTCACCTTGGAAGAGTGAGGGGCACACTATTCCTCGGTGGGTTGGCTACCCGGAGTGGCCCAAGTTAAACGCTAGCATCGCTCCGCACTGCGCGTTCCTTCATGCATCGGGAAGTTGAGGCGAAGGTTGGGCGCCCCTCAAGCGAGCTTTGGAGTGCGGTTCAGGTGAACAACGCAGAGGCCGGTGATTTACTGGGTCGGCGCATGAAGGAGCTTCGCGAAATGCCCTATCGGGACCTTATCCGTTTCCTAGATCGACCTGAAGTCACTGAAGTCGTAGGCGAGTCAGGCACGAGATACGGCATCGAGACCGAAGCCTTTTGGGATAGACGGCCCGGCGACAATGTGCGTGTCATGGTTAGCATTGACGACAGCGGGTGGAATGCCTTCTCCCCAATGACGGATGATTTCATTAAGGCCCCAAACGATAAGTTTGTTGGGGAGTGATTAACCCGGCGAGAAGCCGTGCCTCTGGAACAGAAACCTTCTTAGTCGATCGCCGAGTTTGAGCTGCATCACAATTGACTCCCCACGCCGATGGACTTTTTCAGACCGGTGTCATGCAAGATCCGGCACACTTGCCGAACAGATAGTCGGCGGAGCCTAGCCAACCTTCAGATCGAAGTGGCTGACGTAAACCTCAGTGTGTAGGCGTTCTTTGAGCTCGGCTCGACTCGCGGCTTCGAAGAAAAGGGAGAGGGCTTCCCTCAACTTGCCGGAAGCCTCTTCGACCGAATTTCCTTGGCTCGCTATGTCTAGCTCGGGGCACAAGGCCACGTAGCCGTCCTCCTCGCGCTCGATGATCGCGGTCAGGTGCTGAATGTGCGGCACAGCCCCATTTTGACAGCCTATCGGATGGACTTCGGTGGACTCTGGCGGTGGAATGACCTGTAATCACTATCAGGATTGAACTCGAAAACGACTCGGGTGGACGCTGGGGGACGGTCAACTCGACGCCTGGCAGTCAGAAGGTCAGGGGTTCGAATCCCCTCGGGTCCACCAAATTTTGAGATCAGAATCGCCTCTACCTTCCGCTCACTCGAAGCAATCCGACTGCTAAGTGTTCGCCTGCGGACGCCAGAGGCTGAACTCGAGTCGGGTATTGGCGTCCAGTCCCTGTCTAGTTTCATTGAGATGGTGCTCGCGGAGGTAAACGTCGCGCGGGTTTCCAACTCTCCGGCCAACAAGCAGGACCTTAAGATCCGCATCGATGTGAGCCCGACCGGACGTATCGGCGTTCGTCTTGAGTCTCGAACCAGGCTGGACACTGCGTCGTTGCAACGGGTTTCAGAGCAAGTCAGCCGCCTTGCTCCGCCTCTGATCAGCAATGGTCCGCTTGCCTTCGAACTGGAGATCGCCGTCTGGGGCGGCTTTGGAGGTCGAGTGGAACAGTCTGAGGTCGAGATCTGATGGCCGACCCAGGGGGACAAGAACCCAATGTGACGGTGTACCGGTCTAGCTGGACCGTGGACGGCTTGGTACGGGCAGAGGGGAGTCCGTACGGCGACTACGAGCCCATGCAGAGCTCCGGTCAAGCGGTATCCGATCTCCTCAGGTGGATTGAGGCGGAGGACAACCCATTTGGCATGCGGGTACTCGATTGCAGGCCACTATCCTTGACCACGGTCTCAGTCACCTCCAAGCCCGAAATAGCCAGTCGGTTCGCAGATTTGAGGCGGTCAACCGGCAAAGAATATGTAGGTGCCGCTCCCCCGAGTTCGAGTCGATCCGAATGCAACCTTATCTATCCAGCGGCCCTTGAAATCAAGGAAGGCCCGCTATTCAAGGCGATGCGCTTTGAAGATAAATGGGACATCTTTCTTTACGACGACCTTTTGTATTTTTCGCGTAGTTGGACCGGAATCTTGCAGTTTCGAGCGCGGCTTGAGTTCTCCGAAAAGCTGGTCCGCCTGATTTGGATAGAAAGTGCACAGGGGGAACGACACGCAGAACCTACAAGCCAGGCGGCCAAGGACGTCGACTTTCTGATCAAGAGTCACCTTTACCGACTGGAAGGGCCACATTCGCTGCCAGCCGACGTACCAGACGATCCCTCGATCATTGCCGGCTTCTCGATTTCGCGCTATGGAAGATGGGCGTCGTTCGCCACCTATGACGACACCACCAGCTACAAACCATGGTCGCGATAACCTGAATGAATTGGGCTTTGGCTTGCTCGGGCTGGCTGTACTTCTTGGAGGATTCGCGGCCATTAGATGTCGGGTCGGGCCCGCGGATGCGGGTCCCAAGCCTTTGGTGCAAACATCCGATAACCATCCTCTCCCGGCCGACTCGTTGGCCCTTGACGTGCTGAGCCCCTTTGAGCCACTTCGGCCGTCTGACAGCCGATCGGGTGGACTTCGGTGGACACTTGTGGACTAATCGACCATCAGGAATGGCAGGTCTGATCTCGAAAACGACTCGAACGGCCGGCGGCGATCCGTTAACCCAAGGTGGTGTAGTAATCGTGCATTCGTCGGGCCAGCACCGGCTCATTTCAACCCATGACCTCCCCCCGGAGGAGGCCTAGCTTCCGCTTTGCGCAAAGGACGGCGTCCTTGCTAGCCAGATGGTCGTGCGCACAGCGCCAGATCTCGCGGTCGTCGCTGACATGGAGTAGGACTCCGTGAAACGAAGTGGCCCGCTCCCTACGGGTCTCGGCGCAGTTCGCCCACAGCTCGCCGAAATCAAAGTCGAGGTCCTCTTCCAAGTTCACGCGAGGAAGGTACGGTCGAAGGTTGACGGCGCAAGTCGACGCGCTGGCTTATTGACGGGCAATCGCGATCAACCCCTCCCTATAAGCAGGGCTTCGATCAGCGGATCGACAATGTCGTGGCCACGCATGGCCCCTAACCAATCGCTCGGGATGTCCTTCCAGCCCCAATAAATGCCGGCCAGCCCACCGGCAACGCAGGCAGTGGTGTCAGCATCGTCGCCGTAGGCGACAGCAGCTCTGACTGCATCGCCATACGACTCGGCGTCGGCGAAGGCATCCCAGGCAGACCAGAACGTGTCGACGACGTAGCCGCTGCCCGCGCAGGTCGAGAACTCCCTGAGCAGATTTAGTTCCTCCGCTTCGGAACCCTCGAGCAGGTTGCTTGCAGCCCACAGCGAATCCCGGAGCGCCTGTGCCCTGTCGCGATGGCCCGTTAGCAGCCGGTGAGCAAGCAGCACGTAGACAGCACACGTGACCTTGGAGCGCGGATGTGCATGAGTCACCGACGAGGCCCGCATCGCCTGTTGGACCAATTCAGCATCCGCCGCCCCCGTGTTCACGAGCGCGATCGGCAGGATCCGCATCAGTGAGCCGTTCCCGTTCTCACGGTCGCCAGTCGCGCCTGCCTGCTCGGCCGGCGTCCCGGTACGGAACCGCTCGAGCGATTCCCGTGTGATTAGGCCGATATCGAAAAGAGGTCCGGGACGGTATCGGTCCTTCAGCCACCAGTCCAGTGCCCTGCTTGCTTGATCATTTGTGTCGAACCCAACTGTCAGCAAGGAATCGAGCAGGGCAAGCATCAGACCACCGTCGTCACTCCAGGTTCCCGTCGGTTGAGGACGATAGGCCGCCTGATGACCCCAATGAACCTCATGGCGTGGAACCGGTGGACCGAACTCGTAGGGCACGCCCATGGCATCGCCGACAAGGTGACCCCAGACGCCACCGAGCAGGCGATCGTTGACGGCGACTGGTTTATTCCTCACTGATGGCAGTAAATCACCTGACTCACTTGTCTGTGTGGCCGCCTCACAAAGGTATCTGCAGGGTGCCGAGGCCCACTGAACTGCGCCGGTGCGAGGATGAGTGTGGCCGAGACTTTGCGCTGACGCTGGATTCGCTACGCAGAGATTGGCCGAAACAATATGACAGTCGGAAACTTCGCTTTTTGTGGCGCCCCCTGACGGCCGTGAACGAGTGATATCAACGTCACTAGCCTGCCGGCATGGGCGCACTCGAACCGGATTCGGCTCGGGCGATATTTCGCCTTATGAGGTCAGCCGCCGTGGCGAACCTGGTCTGGTCCTGATCGTTGCAGGGCAGCATGTGGTCACTCTTGACGGCGTCGAGTCCCATGGCCGTTTTATTTTCTTGTCCTTTGACTAGCAGTGTGACGTGGTCGCGCTGGACATCCACACCGTTTAGGTCCGAATACCAGAACGCATAGAGATCACCGCCGATAACGACGAGTACACGCCGGTCGGTGACGACCATCGCCTTTGCAAAGCGCACGCCGTGCACCTGGCAGAGGATCTGTTCACCGGCCTGAAGACCTCGTGAGAGAGTCTCTGACTCGCCAAAGGAAAGCGGGTCCATTGGCATCGGCTCTTGGCTTGGCGCTCCGACAGAATCGACGATAGGCACGAAGACGCCGCAGTTGGGGCATCGGCGGGCGTCGCGTACCGCCAGCAGCAAGTTGCATCCTCGCTCCCAGATGGACATCTGATTGCGCACGATGCTCAGCGCCGTAGAGGCCTCGTCAGCTTCCTTCGCCGACATTTTTCGGTACGGGGAGTTCGACGTCACAAGCTGGCAGACCGCGCTTAGCAACAAACCAACCTTGTCGAATCGGAGCTCCTTCACATCGATATAGCTGAGAGGGTAGGCGACACGTCGCTTGATCACCAGGATGCGTCGATTGGTGCCTACCAGCGCACCGACTGCTGCGTGCAACTGGACCAGGACTGCTTCCTCCGCGTCGAGCGCGGCAGCGAGCGTCGCTGGATTGTCGAATTTCAGCTCATCGAGGAATGGCTGTTGAGCCGCTGTCGGGATCGGTAAGTCATACGTGTTCTGGCAGCCGGGACAGATGCCGCTGGGGCTTGGATTCCTCAGCGTTGGGATTGGCTTCGGCGCCTGCGCGGGCGCCGGTTCTCGCTTGAGCAACGGAAGGCACGCGTTGAACAAGGTGCTCTCGCGTGCCTGAAACGGCTCGCTGCCGTTGATCGCCGCGGTTAGCCCCTGGTCCAGATGCTCACGATCCGCGGATGACCTTTGCGGACGTCCGGCGATGGCTTGGCGAGCCTGCTCAATGAACCCGACCGTCTCCTCCGTCTGGTTACGTAGCTGGCCGAGCAACGCGAGCGTGCCCAGGTTCAATACGTCCGCCGCGCTGTTCTCGCCGAATGTTCGCCGGCCAGAAGCAAGCCGCTGGTTCAGCACCGATTCTGCGAGGTCGTATTCGCGCAACGCGACGTATACGTTCGTCAGCATGCGGCGGCCGACCAGCTGGCCATTCACATCGTCGACGCCGAAGCCCATATCGTTGTATCGGGCCCATTCCTCCAGCAGTGGCTGGGCCTCCTGGTAGCGGTACTGATTGAGCAGAAGCCCGGCCAGATTGCCGTTGGCCGCCTGGAGAACATCCACCTCGTCCGGCATCTGGTAAGCGATCTCGAGAGCCTGACGGTATTTGGCCTCCGCTTCTTGAAGTCGACCTGCTTTGACGAGGTCAACCGCCTGCCGGTCCAGACGCTCGTAGTCGTGTTTGGATGCCATGTCAAATCCTCCCTCAAGAACCGAAAAGCATTCCATTGAATGGCGTGCATTCACCGGCAGCGGACGCGGTGACACCCGCCCGTGGCGTCAGGCACTGGCACACGATGGTGTTCTGATAGTCGATCTGTACGGCCCCGTTGTTGGCGATGAAAAGGCTCGTGTAGTCCGCGGTCACCTTTTTGTCCGCGGCGTCTGCTTGAGCCGCGGACAGGTCGGCCTTGGTCGTAGTAAGCGTCGCCTGGGTTGACGCCAGCTGATGCGTGACGGTGTCCCGTTGGCCTGAGGTGGTGTACAGGAAATAGCCGAGCGTGCTGGAGGCGATGAGGCCCACCGCGGCGACTGTTGCTGGAATCATCCACACGGGGCGTCTGCGAGTGGTTGCCTGGAAGGGCTGCGAAGCGACTACCTCTGCCGGCGCACTCGACGCTGTAGGTAACGCTGGGTCGAGAGTCGTATCTGGCTCGCGCAGAGCGACCGGTTCGGGAGGCACGACTTCGACCTCCTGGATCCTCGGCTGAAAGGAGACGACTGCGTCGAATTCGGGGTTGATGGACATTTGGGCTTCCTCCTCTGAACATGACTGGCCGAACGGCCCACATGCTCCACGGAAGCCGTCTCAAAGCCAGTCCCACGCGGGTCTCGAAATTGGTCTCAAAAGGCCGATTCAAGGGTGTGGCCGGGCGGTCGGGCAGGCAACGAAGGCTGTGCGCGCGTTGCAGCGAGGCTTCGCGCGGGTGGCGGGGCGCCTGGACAGCCTGTAAGAGGCAAAACTCAATTCGGCGTGATCAGCGACTCCAGCGCGGTTAAACTCTCGCCGAGCGCTGAACTGACAATGGAGCCGGTTTGGGACGGCAAGCGGTGGAGGTCGTCCGACTGCCGCTGGGTCTGGACCGGCAGTGCCTGGAAGCAATTGGCATGGGGCGATCGCCCCGGCCACGGGATCGCTCTCGGCGTTGTCGCCATCGCGGGCGCGTATGCCGCCCTTGTCCCGAGTTTCTTCATCTTTCTCGTCAGCGGGCTTGGCGGATTTGACCCAGGCGTCGTCATCAGCGGAGTGCTGGGAATCGCCCTGCTTGTAAGCTGGGGCGCGATCTTGGCGGTGGCCGGCCCTCGTCGTTGGTACATATGGCCGTTGGTCGCATGGGCGCCGTTAGTCGTGTGGTCTATCAATGACTACTTCACCGTGTACTCCAACCCGAACGCCGGCGGATATCACCGCACGGATGAGGAGCTCTTGACCATCGCCGTGGTCGCGGGCATCGGCGCCAGCCTGCTGATCGGCGCTGCGGCTGGGCGGATAGTGGCTCGCCGACGGTCGAAAAACTGAGTTGGGCCGCCACTCTCTTCACTCGCGTCGACCTGTCGGGACTGGAGCCACGCAGAGCATGGGGCTTCGTCAGGTGGCACTCATGGACGCGGCAATGCCAACTGGCGCGATGCCAATCGTTGTGTCGGCAGCGCAGCCGGCAGGTGCGACCGCCCATTCGGAGCGAGCACGCGACAGACGCGAGCTTGAGTAAAGTTCCGCGGCAACTATCGCCTCCACTTCGGACGCATCAAAGCCACAGCAGACTGCGATGTAATTGTTTAACCTCTGGCTTGCGCCAATGTCGTGTCAAGCCGCGCCCTCGCGCACTGCTATAGCAAGGGACAACCTCTGGCTACGATGCCGCCCCAGAGAACTATCTCCTTGCGCGCAGAGTCATACATCAGGTACGTCTCCTCGCGACCCGGGGGCCGCTGTGACGAGGCCAAGGGCTGCCATTCGTCTCCGTTATAGAGCCAGGTGTCGTTGGTACTGATTGGCGTATTACTCCGACTGCAATCTGAACCGCCAAATGCGAATATGGGCCCTATTGAAGTGCCGTAAACCTCGGCTGCGAAGGGATTGAACATGCTGTGCGGCGCCGGGTCAGGCTGAAGCGGCTGCGCGGTGTTCTCGACCCAGTCGACTCCGTTCCATCGCCATGGGTATGGGTACACGCTCCCAGCTGCGGATTGGGGTTCGCTGTAGCCCCACGCCATTAAGGCCGCGTTCGCCACGTCCTCGTAGATCATGCCGGACCCAAGCTGATTCTTGGGATGTAGCTGTGTCCAGGTTTGCCCATTCCAACTCCACATTTGAGATGGACACGTGTACCCGTTGGAGGTGTCAGGTGTGCACAAGCCCTGTTTGTCGCGAGATGGCGTTTGGTAGGGATTCGCGTACGCAATCACCGTTCGGGAGGTCGGATCGTACGCACCCTGCCAGGTGATGAACGGGTCTGATGGTGGCGACGCGGCCGGGTGTAACTGGCGCCAGCTGGCGCCATTCCACGCCCACATGTCGTCGTACGCGAATCTTGATGTTCCGTGCGAGTAGTCCGGACTCTCGACCTCCGTGGTTCCACCAAAGAGCACGACCATTCCCATGGCTTTGTCGTAGACGGCGGACGCGCCAGAGCGTGGAGGCGGAGAGACGGCCGGAATGGGGCGGTTCCACCCGCTCCCATCCCAGGTCCAGGTGTCGTTCAGGTACGTGAACGGCCCCCCCGGCCCGCTGGGGTCTTCTGGAACCTGGCCGCCAAAGAGCAGCCACGCGCCGTTCGCAGAGTCGAAGACGCTGGCTGCTCCCTCGCGCCATTGAGGCCCAGTCCTCGCTTGTTGGGTCCAGCCGACCGAGCTCCAAACCCAGGTATCGGAGAACGGATTGGGACCCGCGCCCGCAGTCCCGACCTCACAGCTAATGGCGGCGAAACCCGCAAGGATTACGGCGAGTCCTAGCTGCGCCGAGCTCGATTTCATCAGGTTATCGCGACCATCCGGGCCTGCAGGCGTCTGCCAGTGTTGTCACGGCAACGCTGGCCCCCACGAGGAAGACCCTTGGCATGTTGCAAACACGAGCAGGATGGCGAAGATCAAACTGCCAAATGCGAGGGCCGTCGTGAGAGCCGCATAACGGCCAGCGACGCTCATGGCAGCTCCGGCTCCAGCGAAAGACTCGGCCGCGAGCCCGGCGGCCAGCACGAGAAAGACGGTGGGACGCCCAGGAACATCACTATGAGCGGCCACAGGCCCAACAGGCCAGTTGACCCACTTGGCTGAACGAATGCCGCCGAGGTCGCGGCTGCCTCGAGGGCGGGTGGGACGGCGATGGCCATTCGGCTGCGCCAAACAATGCGGCGAACCGATCCCCACTCCTTCTCAGTTCTGGTGGCATGGCTGAGGATTCCTTCTAAGTTGGCCGAGTCGTGTTCGGGCGAGTCTGTCCGCAGTAAAACGCGGAGCGGGACGCCCAAAGCCACTCGCAAACTAATCCCAATGTGCAATTTGTTCGCGCACGCCTTGGGTGCTGGTGCGATAGCGATCACGGCCGAGCGCCAATGCTGTTGCAACCACAAGCAGCACCAGGGCCACCGCAGCGAAGGCGGCGAACAGGTAGCCAGCCTGCGCGACGGTCAACAGGGCGCGCAGTGAAACCAGCGCCAACGCGGCACCGCCGCCAGCGAGCAGGACGCGACTGCGAACCACGATTCCCGCGGCAACGGTGGTTGTGCCCTGGATTAACAGGACGACCAGCCAGTAGATGTCTCCTGATACGGTCAGCACCGCCGCCCAACCCATCACAAGCCCCAGGCCGAATGCGACGATGAGCTGCCGGATGCGCAGCTCGACGTGGAAGTCCCGCTCGGTGCGCAAGCGGATCCCGCAGATGACGAGTCCCAACCCAGGTGCAATCAGCTGCCAGGAGGGCAGCGAGGTGTCACGGGCGCCGAAATATCCCGCGGTGGTCGCCGCGATGACAGCCAGATAGACGTTAGGCCGGACGTTGAACTTGTGCGCGTCGAGCCACAGCACACCGCCAGTGATCAGCAATCCTGCCGCCGCGAGTCCGGCACCGAGGCTTTGAGGGCCGGTGCGGTCAGGGAAGAAGAATCCCGCCGCACCCGACACGCCCAGCAGCCCAAGACCGAGGTACCGATGCATATCAACGAGAGCGTCGCGGCCAAGCCAAAGCGCAGCGACGCGCCCCGCGACCCAGATGAGCAAGCCGAGTGCGCCAAGTGCCGCCGCGTAATAGATAGTGTCGGCGTCATGAGCGTAAAGCAGGGTCACGGCTCCAACCAGAGCAGTGCCCGCCGCGATCGGAAGCACCCAGCGCTCGCGCTGCTGAATGGCGGCGGTGTAGACCTGCGGCGCATACGCGAGTAGCGCGATGCCTGCCGGGTCGGGATATCCGCTGGCGCCCATCGCTAATAAGGCGCCAGCGGCAACGGTAGCCCCGCCGGCTTCGGTCGACAGCGCCCACCTGGTTCCGAAGCTGGTTCTCACCACCAGGCCGGTGAGGCCGACGAGCCACGCAAGCCCGGCCATCCAGATTTCTTCCAGCTCTATGTCCTGCGTGCGTCCAAGCGCCACGACGATCAGATGAAGCGCCGGCACTAGCAGCAGCGCCGCCGGGTAGGCGAGGAACCATTGCCGCCGCCGGACGCCGGCCATCACGCACAGAGCGGCCAGCGCGACGAATTCGACCGCCATGAGAGCCGGCAGCGCCTGAGCGTACGGCCAGAAGTAGATGACCGGAGCCAGTACGAGCAGGGCGGCCATCGCGTACCAGCGCTCGACCTCGTCTTTTGCGCGGACGTTCCACTCGGCGTGGGCTACAGCGATTGCAAGGGCGATCAAGCCCGCAAACGGCGCGTCGAGCCGGAGCACGGCCGCGCCGAGCAACAGACCGGTGGCGCCGAGCGCAGCCGCGGCCGACCGCACGACCGGCCGGAACCGGCGCACCTGCGAGATCGTCGGAATGAGCGACCACGCGAACAGGAAGGCCGCCGCAATCACGGCTGCGGCGGACTGTTGCCACTCCGGAAGATCCTGCCGCAGGGCAAGCGCGCCACCGAGGAGCACCGTCGTGCATAGAACGGCGAATGCGCTTTCCTCGAGGTTCGGGCGCATCAAGGCGCGGCGCACCGTGGCCCATATTCCGGTAAGCGCAAGAGCGGCGGCGACAACAGCGGAGCCCTGCCAGTTCCAGGGGACTGCGGCCATGACAAATGAAGTCGCGACCATCGCGAGAGTGCCCCACGCGATCCATGGAGTCTCCACG
>Ga0210394_10003797_pt1 | contig 18332 bp, 12 predicted proteins | sample IncBWC12MmetaG_FD_160121 | JGI IMG/M metagenome (GOLD analysis project Ga0210394, IMG submission 160121) | Forest soil microbial communities from Barre Woods Harvard Forest LTER site, Petersham, Massachusetts, United States - Inc-BW-C-12-M | ecosystem: Environmental > Terrestrial > Soil >... | reverse complement strand
ACTCTATGCCCTTGCGTATGCCCTCTTCTGTACGCCGGTTCCAGAAATGGCGGCCGCGAAGATACAACTCGTGTGCCTGCGGATTGACTGACCGCGTCTTGTCGGGATCCAAGCGCCGCTGCTCGTCCGGCGTCAACTTGATTTGGATCTCCTGCGCCACGGCTCGAGCCACCTCCGCCTGTACCTCGAGCACATCGTGAAGACCTCGCTCGTAGCTTTGAGCCCACAGGTGCGATTCGTCGCTGGCCCGAATGAGCTGCACCGTGATGTCGATCTCGCCATGTTCGATGCCGTCAACGCAATCGAGCGACGCTATCAGCCATACCTGGAGCAGTTGCCCACCACGAAACCGGCCTCCGCAGATGCCGCCGCGGCCAGTGCCGCAGCCACGGCGCTTGCAAGCCTCCATCCCGAGGCCGCCGCTAGCTTCAAGGCGGCGCTGGCCGAGTACCTCGCGCACCTCGACGCCGCCCCGGAAGCGCTTGCTAATGGCATGCGCCTCGGGGAGGCAGCTGCGCTCAAGATCCTCGAAGCGCGCGCTAACGACGGTGCGACTGGGGTCGATTCCTACCGTCCCAAGACCAAGCCGGGACAGTACGTGCCAACCGCGGTCATGGTCTGCTCGACCTGGCCCACGATGCGACCCTTCGCACTCGCCTCTGCGTCGCAATTTCGCCCTGGTCCACCGCCTTCACTGAAGGGTCGTGAATGGGCAACGGATTACAACGAGATCAAGGAGTTCGGCGGCAAGGCGAGCACCAGGCGCAGTGCTCAGCAGACCGAGACCGCGCGCTTCTGGCTGATGGTGGGCCCCCAGGCCTATCACCCGCTGGCGCGCCAGCTGGTCGCCGAGCGTCATTTGAATCTCGTCGACAGCGCGCGCTTCATGGCGCTGTTCGCGGTGACCCTGACCGACGCCTACATTGCCGCGTTCGACGCGAAGTATCACTACGAGTTCTGGCGGCCAGTGACCGCCATCCGCAACGCCGATCTCAATGACAATCCGGCCACCGAGCGCGATACAACCTGGCAGCCACTCGACAATACACCCATGCATCCGGAATACCCGTGTGCGCATTGCATTCTGAGTGGGGCAGCTCGGGTGGCCCTGGAGTCACTCGGTCAGCCAATGCCGGAGCTCTCGCTCACCAGCCCGACGGCACCCGGCGTGACACATAACTGGTCGAACCTTGATGACTTCACGACGGAGGTGGCGAACGCGCGAATCTGGGCCGGGTTTCACTACCGGTTCTCAACCCGCGTCGGCACGGCGCTCGGGCGGCAGGTTGGCGAGTACGTGGCCAACAAAGTGATGCAGCCGGTCAGCGGGAGGGTGCAGCGTTGAGAGCCGCCCGGCACGATACCAGTCTACATCACTGCGGATCGCCTGAGCCCGCCGGTCCCCTGACTCGGCGGTCAAGACGGATTGACCCAGCGCTAGTCGCTGATCGCGATCGACACGGGGTTGCTTCCGGCCGCAAACGGCTCGCCGCCCACTGGGGTGAGCGACTTGCTGCCCGCGTCGATGGCGTAGACCGACACACTCCCTACGGCCGCGTTCGCGACGTATACGAAGCTTCCAGTGGGATCGATCAACACGCATGATGGGTGGCTACCCGTCGCAAATGGTGACCCGACGAGCGGAGTTAGTGCACCGCCGACACCGAGTGCATACGCTGATATCCCGTCCGAGCCTTCGTTGACGACGTAGACGACCCTGTCCAACGGATCGATCGCCACCGAATATGGGTGGGTCCCGGTCGCGAATGGCGAGCCGCCTATCGCGGTCAATGTGCCAGAGTTAGGTTCGACCGCAAAGGCTGAGAGAACGTTCGAGTTTGCGTCCGCAACATACAAAAATCGAACGGAAGAATCGACGGCCAAGGAACGAGCGCCGGCGCCGGTTAGAAACGGCGAGCCACTGACGGCCGACAGCTCACCAGTGCCACTCCCAATCGATAGAACCGAAATCGTACCGTCTCCTTCGTTTACTACATATGCATACTGGCCCAATGGCTGGACAGCCACGAAAGACGGTGAAATGCCCGCCGGGAACGGCGAGCCGCTGACTGTCGTCAGGGCCCCGGTGCTGGCATCTATCGTATAGACCGAAACGCTGGCGGCGTTGCCGTTGGCCACATACGCAAACGAGCCGCTCGGATCGATGGCGACCGACGAGGGTCCGGGCCCCGCGGCGAACGGGGAGCCGGTCACGGCCTTCAGCGCACCGGTGCGGCGATCGATCGTAAAGGCCGAAACGGTCGAGTCCGTTTGATTCGACACGTAAGCGAACCGGCCGGTCGGATCGACCGCGATCGAGTCTGGCGCGTTACCTGACGGAAACGGCGAACCGGCGACGGCAGCCAATGCGCCGGTGCCGGTGTCGATCGTAAATGCTGAGACGTCGTTTGAGCCCAAGTTGGCAACATAGAGGTAACGTGAGGGATTGGTCGTGCAGGTCACGCTGATATTCGTAACATTCGAATGACTGACTGTGCCTATGCCATTTGCGACCACACACGTCTGCGACGGATTGGTCGGCTGCGTAGTGACTGTTACGTCGTAAGTCGTGCCACTTCCGAGAGCGATATCGGAAGGAAACTCGAAAGTGCCGTCGGGCGCCGTCACCGCTCCAGCAGAAGCAATAAGTTGACCGCAACAGTTGCTGGGACTTTCCAGGACTAGCCGCGATCCAACCAGACCGCTCACTGTGCCGCCAATCGTATAGGAGGGCGCAATTGTCGGTTGGCCGTCCGGGAACCCGACCACGCCGCCATGGCATCCCGTTAGCGCAAGAAACGCGAACAGGAGCGCGATCGGGCCGCCCGAATTGGACACACCATGCGTCACTGACTTCATATAACTGGATGGAAATCTCACCGATGTGTCGGATAGCGATCCTGGGCCGCTGCCTCTATCGAGCCATCGCGCACTCATCGTGCCCCCCGGAGCCCGGCACCGCCTGATGGAATTGTCATCAGTTCATGAGTGTTTCCTTAGGGTCGCTTCCGGGGGTGCAGGGCTGGGCCGTAGCCGGAAATTTGCCCGCGCCCAGTACACGGGCGCACTCTAGCCGTCACCCGCGCGCAGGCCCGCGGCAGATTGACCACAGAAGATCACCATGAGCCGCTCGTGGACCGGAGGCGGGTTTCTGCTCGCGGGGTGGGAGATCCGTCCCCGACATGGAACGGTGCGCGCCCGCGCCGACCCGCTCGCGGCGCCCATACAGCTCGAGCCTCGGGTGATGGCGGTGCTCGTGTGTCTGGCCCGGCACGCCGGCGAGGTGGTGACGCGCGATGAGTTCATCGCCGAGGTGTGGGGCGGTCGGGTCGTGTCCGACGAGTCTCTGTCGCGCTGCGTCTCGCTGCTCCGGCAGGTTCTCAACGACGATACGCGTGAGCCTCGATTCGTCCGCACGGTCGCGAGAGTCGGCTACACACTCCTGCAAACACCGGAGCCTCTTCCTGCAGCGGAGGAGGTGCCCGGTGCGACTCCCGTGGCAGCGCCACATCGCTGGGCCGCGCGTCTGCGCGACCCCCGACTGCGGATTTACCTCGCCGCGAGCGCGGCGTGCCTGCTCGTGGCGGCGGCAGGGGTTGCGTATTACGCGCTGCGGCCGCCCCTACCGATTGCAGCCGAGCCTCCTCCCCCGGTGACGCGACTCCTCGTGCTGCCCTTCGACACCCGCGCGACGCGCAACTTCGGCCGCGATGTGGGCGATGAGCTGGCGGACGAGATCGCCGACTCGCTTGCCCACATCGAGCGGCTGCAAATCTCGGGGAGCACCTCGGCAAATGCCCTGGCCGCGAGCGGCGTGAGTGCCCTCGAGGCGGGTCGCCGGGTAGGAGCCGACGCGGTCCTCGACGGTGCGGTAGCCGACAGTGCGCAGGGCCTGCGCGTCAGCGCGCGGCTGACGGCCACGCGCGATGCGCGCGTGCTGTGGTCGGAGGTCTACCAGCGCCAGACAGCAGACATCTTCGCCGTGCAAAGCAGTATCGCATCGGCAATCGCACGGACGCTGGTACGGGTGCCGGGCGCGCCCGAGAGCGTTGGCAGCGTCGAGCCGGATTCGCGCGACCTGCAGGCATATCAGCTATACCTTCGGGGCGCCCACCAGGTGCGGCTGCGCGGCGAGGACTCGCTGCGTCTCGCGGTGGACCTTTTCTCCGCCGCCGTACGCCGCGATCCGACCTACGCCCGGGCCGAGGTGGGCCTCGCCAACGCCTACGCGCTGCTGCCGAGCTACACCTTCGAGGATCCCGCCGAAATGTACGCGCTCGCCGACAAGGCACTAAACACTGCCGATCGCATAGCGAACTCCCGCTCGGTGAGCGCGGGCACGCGCGGCTACCTCGCCTTCATGCGCCAGCGATGGATCGAAGCGGAGACCGCCTTCCGAACCGCGATCGCCGTGGATCCCAACAACCCGGATGTACGACAGATGTACTCGCAGCTGCTCGGCGCCGTCGGGCGCCTCAATGCGGCGCTCGGCCAGGCGCGTCTCGCGCAGGAGCTCGATCCGCTCGCCCCCGTCATCGCCGATCGCATCGGGGTATTGCATCTGTGGCTGGGTCAGGACGGGGAAGCCGCGGGCGCCGTGGCGCTGGCACGCGAACTCGGGCTCGAGGAAGCTGCCTACCCTGAGACCAAGATCATCCTCGAGCTCCACCAGCACGCCGACACCGATGCCGCCGCGGCGCTGCGCACTCTGCAGCGTGCGGTCAATCGTCCGGGCAGCTGGATCGATCCAACGCTCGAGGCCTACCGCCACCCGGAGAAGCGCCCCGCCGCCATCGAGCTGCTCGAGCGCGCACGCAAGACGGGCTCCATCTCGGCGCGCATCTACTTCGGCGCCATGGTGCTGCTTGAGTCTCCGCAACGGGCGATGGACGCATTCGGGGCGCTCGGGCAGCGCGAGGCCAATGACCTGGAGTTTCTCTTCTCGGCCGATGCCGCGGCCGTGCGCCGCGATCCGGCGTTTGGGGATTTCGTGCGCCGGTTGGGGCTCGAATCGTATTGGGACCGCTTCGGCTGGCCGAGCGCCTGTCGCCGTGACGGCGCGCGCATCGAGTGCCTCTAGCACCCCATGTGGCACTTGGGCACCAGTCGTACAGCCGCCCCGCCGCTCGCGTGGCTCGCGCTCGCAGCGGTGCTCCTGCTGCCGGCGCGCGCAACCCTGGCGGCGGCCGAGGCGAGTACGCCGGAAGCCAGCCCCCAAAAGCTGGTTGCGACGCTCTCGACACGGCTCTTCGCCGCGCTCGATCGCGATCGGGCGGCGTACCGGCGTGATCCGGACCTGGTGATTCCGCTCATCGACCAGCTGCTGCAGCCGCACTTCGACGCCGAGTACCTGGCGCGGCTCGTGCTCGGCTCCAGGTGGCGAACCGCCGCGGAGGAGGATCGCGCCCGCTTTGCGCTCGCGCTCTACCACACACTGCTGCGGACTTATGCGGGAGCAGTCTCCGAGTGGTCCTCCGACCGCTTCAAGCTGCTGCCGTTCACCGGGGATGCAGTGGCCCTGCAAGCGATCGTGCGCACCCAGGTCACCGGCGCGGCCGGCACCGTTGCTGCGGTCGATTACCGACTGCACCGAACCGCCGAAGGCTGGAGGGTATTCGACGTGATCGTCGATGGCGTCTCCTACGCGCGCAGCTACCACGAGGACATCGAAGGCGAGCTAAGCCAGACCGGGCTTGCATCCGTGATCGAGCGACTGGAGAAATCGAACCGCCGCGCAACCGCACAGGACGCGAGCCATTCACGATAGCCTTCCGCGCGCGTCACTTCGCAGCGCGCAGGTCGCGTAGATGCAGCCCGGCGAGCGGGGCGAGATCCAGGACGACGTGGACCTCCTGATTGCCCGTGTGTCCGTCCACTACGAGTCGCTGCGGACCCGGAGTCATCGGAAAGAACAGGCTCCCGGCCGCCGACCCGCCGGGAGCGATGGACTGGGGCAACTCGAGCCGCCGGCGCTGAAATTCACTGCGTACGCGGGCTTTGTTTCTGTGATTCATGACCGCCACCATCGAGACATCGGCCACCGCGACGACCGGAATGGCCACAAGCACAAATGGGGCGGCGGCGGCAGAGCCCGTCGCCGCGGCGCCGGTGAACATCCCGGAGAGCTCTGACATGGCAACCGCTTCGACCGCGGCCGCATAGAGCGCTGCACCCCCGGCCGTGGCCACCACCTCCAGGCCTGCCTTACCGTACTTGTCCCAGTTGCTGCGGCTGAGGTCCTCGAGCTTCCACGGATCATCCCCCGGCGTGCGCGGCTGCCCCTGCACGTCGATGAGCTGTGCCGAATCGACGATCAGCGGCTCCCCGCCGCGGTTCACGAAGGCGACAACGTACTCGTCCCAGCGCGCTTCCTGCTTCCAGGAGCCCGGACCCTTGAAAACGATCACGGTGCCGAGCTTCACCTCGAGCGGCGGCTCGGGCACCGAGAGGTTCAGCGGCTGGGCGGGCGGTGTGCCGGGCTTAGCGAGGCGAAATCTCTTGGAGGTGACGCAACCGCAGAGCATGCAGCCCAGAGTGATCATCAGGATCAGCACCCCCAGGGGTGAGCGCATGCCGCGGGCATCGGGCAGGCATGGGACAGCGTCGTTGGCGATGTTCTTCATGGGCGGCTCCTCGCGATCCGCAACCCGATATGGGCTGCAAGCGAGGCGCAGCGTGCCCCCCGGGGCCGGGCACCGCGTGACGGAACTGTCATTAATTCATGATTGTTTCCTTAGGGTCGGTGGAAAAACTCCGTTGGCGCACCACGCCACCACCGGGGCGTACAAGGTATAGCGGGTCGGGGCAGTCAGACGGAGATTGCCAATCGCTCCGAGCCGTAGACCCGTGCTGTGACGGCGAGCACGAGTGCAGCGGTCACGAAACCGCAGAGCAGGCACGTCACAACCTGAACCGCAGTCATCGAGCCGCCCATCAGCAGCTCGGTAATGCCGACCTGCTGGCTGAGCAGCGGCACCGCATACATCCACGGGGCCGTCTTCACGGGCATCACGCTGAGCAGGACCGAGGGGAGCGCCGGCACCAGCATGAGGATGCCGAGGTAGGTCTGCGCCTCCCGGTAGCTCCTGGAGAAGGCGGCCACGAGGGTCTGCAACGCGGCGATGAGTAACACAAGGGGCAGCATGAGCACGACCACCTCGAGGGCGAAGGCCGGTCCGAGGTTAAGGTCCATGCCGAGCTTCTCGGTGGGAATGAGGCGTCCCGCCACGGTGAACGCCGTCACGCAGATCAGCAGACTGCTGACCGAGAAGACACAGATCGCTCCGATCTTGCCCAGGAGGATGCGCGAGCGCGGCACGGGATTCGCGAACAGGGGCTCAAGCGATTTCCGTTCGCGCTCGCCGGCTGTGAGGTCGATGGCGAGATACATGCCGCCGATGAACACGGTCACCACGAAGAAGTAAGGCAGGATCGAGAACAACGCGCCGGCCCGCGACCGCGGCGTCGACTGGTCGCGCTCATCGACGACGACCGGGTTGACGAGCGCGGGCGAGAACCCGCGTGCAACGAGGCGCATGGCGCCGTTGAGGCGCGAGTAGCGCTCGAGCATATTCTTCAGGCGGTTCACGGGCTGCTGCATGTCGCGCCGCGAGGAGTCGTAGTACAGCTCGACCTGGGCGGGGTCGCCCTTCTGCCAGGATTTGCCGAAGTCGCCCGGAATGCGCAGCACGGCGGCCGCGTCGCGGTCGCGCACGGCCGCAATCGGATCCGCGACCGGGGGCTGCGGATCGAAGCCCTGCTGGCGCAGTGCCTCGAGGAGATTCGGAGCATTACTCGCTCCGATTACCGGCAGCCCGAGAGGCGCTTCGGCCTGGCTGAGCTGACGCGAGATCACGACGTTCATGATCAAGATGAACATCAGCGGGGCGATCAGCGGACCCGTGACCAGGGCGTTGATCAGGGTGCGCTTGTCGCGCAGGTTCTCGCGCACCTCCTTGAAAAGCACGACCAGCGAGACGTTCATGCCGCGAGTCCCTCGCCGCTGCCGATGATCTTCACGAACGCTTCCTCGAGGTTGGACTCGCCGGTCTGAAGGCGTAATGCATCCGGTGACTCGTCGGCGACGACGCGGCCCTTTGCAATGACGACGATGCGGTCGCAGAGTTGCGCGACCTCTTGCATGATGTGGCTCGAGAAGAGCACGCAGCGCCCCGCGACGCGCAAATCGCGCATGAACTGGCGCATCCTGCGCGTGGCCATGACATCGAGACCGTTGGTCGGCTCGTCGAGCAGCACGTTCTGAGGGTCGTGTATCAAGGCCCGCGCGATTGCCGTCTTCACGCGTTGCCCCTGCGAGTAGCCCTCGGCGTGGCGATCGGCGAAGTCGCGCATCTCGAGCACGTCGATGAGCACCTCGCGGCGGCGTGCGCCCTCGTCGGCGGGCACTCCCTGCAGCTGCGCGAAGTAGTCGATGTTCTCGCGCGCGCTGAGGTGCTTGTACAGGCCACGCGCATCGGGCAGCACTCCGAGCCGCTTACGCACCGCGAGCGGATCGGCAGCGGAGTCGATGCCATCGACCAGCACCCGACCCGTATCGGGCCGCATCAGGGTATACAGCATGCGCAAGGTCGTCGTTTTGCCGGCGCCGTTAGGCCCGAGGAGTCCCGTGATCTCACCGTCGCGCGCCGTGAAGCTGACACCGTCGACCGCACGGATCTCGCCGAATGCCTTGCGCAGGTTCTCGACCTGGATCACGGCGCGGCTCCGCTGAAGTCCACGAATGCCGGCGTCGGCCCGAGGCGGTCCAGACACCTGGTGTCGAGGGTCTTGGGCCGCGGATTGTCGATGAACTGCTCGATGAGCTTCGGCACGCAGCCGCGCCCGAGCACTGCGTGACCCTGACCTTTGAGCACCAGATGCCGCGCGTTGCTGAGTCCGTGCATGATTTCCTCACCATAGCTCGGCGGCGTGACGGGGTCGCGCGCGCCCGAGAGGATCAGGATGGGCTTGTCGCTCCGTAGCGGGGCGTGGAAGTCGGCTGGCATCGCGCCGTGCGGCCAGATCCCGCACTGCGCTTTGATCTGCTCGACGAGCAGATTGCCGAGCAAAGTGCCGGCGTCCTGCGGCTGCTCGCGCAGCTGGTCGGCGTCCTCGCTACAGATGACGCTCATCCCCATACCGCCGCTGATATCGCCGGCCAGGTCCGCGTCCAGCAGCCGCTGTTGGCCGAGCAGCGGGGCGAAGTCACCGTGTTGGGCGACATCGATCGAGAGAGGCAGCAGAGCGGCGGTCTCGGGCTCGTAGGCAAAGATGCGAACGACTCCGACCAGCGAGCCCGGCGTCACCATGCGGGAGACGGGTTGGAAGGTGCGCGGATCGCGGAACGTCACCGCGTGCGGATTCGCGCGCAGTCCGTCGCGCAGCTTGTAGAGGGTCTGCATCGGATCGCCGAACGCCTTCCTGCAGGCCGGTGCTGCCATGCAGTCGGCGAAGTCACTCTGCAGAGCCGATTCCAGGCTGGCGGCGAATCCCGCACCCAGGAGCAGCTGATTGGGGGCCGGCGAGTCGAGCACCACGCTGCGTACCGCTTCCGTGTGGCGCATGAGATATTGCTGCGCCATGCGAGTGCCGTAGGAGACGCCGATCAGGTCGAAGGACGGTGCACCGAGCGCCCGGCGCACCTTCTCGAGGTCCTCGACGGCGATGCTCGTGGTGTAGTAGCGCGGATCGGCCTCGGTCTGCACCTCCGCGAGACAGCTGGCGACGCGCTTGGCTATCTCGTCCGGACCCGGCAGGTCGCTTTCGGCCGCTTGCGCGCGCACGGCCTCCTCGGTCTTCTTGCAGCTCAGCGGGTGCGAGCTGCCCGTGCCGCGCTGGTCGAGCAGCAGCACGTCGTGGTGCTTGAGTACGCCGGCGTACGCGGCCGTGTCGGCGAAATCCTTCGTGGCTGCCTCGCCGGGACCGCCAGCCAGCATGACCACCAGGTCGGCGGCCGGCTTGCCCGCCTCGCTCCGTATCACGGCCAGGTGCAGTCCGATATGGCGGCCCTCGGGTTGGGCCGGGTTCTCGGCGACATCGAAGTCCGTACACCACGCCGCCGTCGTCGCGCCGCTCAGGAAATGCGGCAGCTCGCACGAAGTGAGGTTGAGTGTGCCACGCTGCCAGTGGCGCGGCGGCGGTGATTTCTCCGCCGCGGCTGAAGCTGCCGCCACCGCCGTCCCGGACCCGATGCCTGCCCCGGCTGCACGCCCGCCGTGTGTGCTATTGAGGTGCTGCCATACCAGGACAGCCGCGAAGACCGTCAGAGCGCAAATGCGCAGGATCGTTCGGCCTTTTACGGCCACTGCTCTTACTCCTCAGTGCTTCGCTCGTGACCGCTTTTGGGAAGCTTACCGCAGTATCGCAATCGGCTGCCTCTGGCTACCGATCGCGAACGATGCTCGTGCGGTCCGGTACCATCCACCGGTACGGGATACGGAACGGGGTCGTCATGAGTCTCAGGAAGCTGCTCCCTCTGGCCGTCGTTGCAACCGCTGCGGTCTGCGTCCAGGCGCAGCAGACCAGCATCCACGTCGAGGATCTCGACCGCAGCGCTGATCCGTGCACGGACTTCCACCAATACGCCAACGGTGCCTGGCGGGCGAACAACCCCATCCCAGCGTCCATGTCCCGCTGGAGCCGGCGCTGGCAGGCGGGTGAGGCAGCCAAGACGCAACTCAAGGACATCCTCGAGGCTGTCTCGCAGCGCCAGGACTGGCCGAAAGGCGGCGCCGAGCAGTTGATCGGCGACTTCTATACGGCCTGCATGAACGAAAAGGCCATCGACCGCGCGGGAATCTCTCCGGCGCAGCCGGTTCTCCAGCAGATCGCGGCGGTAAAATCGCCGCGCGACCTGCAGCGCGCGATCCGTACGCTACAGAATCTCGCCGTCAGTGCGCCCTTCAGTCTCGCCTCGGGACCGGATTACCACGACCCGACCCGCACCATCGCCCAGCTGGCCGCTGGCGGACTCGGCCTCCCCGATCGCGACTACTATCTCAAGACCGAGCCGCGCTTCGTGGAGGCCCGCGACAAGTACCGGCAGCACGTCGCCCGCATGCTCAAACTCGCCGGTGCGAGCGAGACGGAAGCGACCGCAGCTGCCACGACGGTGTTCGAATTCGAGAAGAAGCTCGCCGCCGCCGCCCTCGACAACGTGGCGCTGCGCGACCCGCAAGCGACCGACCACCATATGTCGTTTGCGGCGCTCACCGAGTTGGCGCCCCTCGTCGACTGGACCAGGTACTTCTCCGCCGCGGGCATTCCGGCCGTCGACCTGAACGTGAGCGAGCCGAAATTCCTCGAGGCCGTGAACCGGCAGCTGCGCGAGGCACCGCTCGCCGACTGGCAGACGTATCTGCGCTGGCAGTTCCTGAACGCCTGGGCCAACGGCCTGTCTGCACCCTTCGTCGAGGAAAACTTCGCCTTCAACGGCGCCTACCTCGAGGGCGCCAGGGAAATCAAGCCGCGCTGGAAGCGCTGCGCGGAAACGACCGATTCGCTGCTCGGCGATGCACTCGGACAGAAGTACGTTGAGAAGTATTTCCCGCCCGAGGCGAAGCAACGAGCTCAGCAGATGGTGGCCAACCTCGTCGCCGCCATGCACGACACGCTCGAGGGACTCACGTGGATGGGCCCCGAGACCAAGATGAAGGCGCTGGAGAAACTGTCGACGCTCAACCGCAAAATCGGCTATCCCGACAAGTGGAAGGAGTACCGCGACCTCGGCATCACGCGCGCCTCATATTGGGACGACATCGCCGCCGCGACCGTATGGGGCGTGCGCGACGACCGCTCGCTCATCGGCAAAGCCACCGATCGCAGCCGTTGGGGTGAAACCCCGCCGACATCCGATGCCTACTACAACCCGCTGCTCAACGAGATCGTATTCCCGGCCGGGATCCTGCAGCCGCCGGGGTTCGACGCCAAAGCCGTTGACGCCGTGAACTATGGCGGTATCGGCGTCGTCATCGGGCACGAGATCAGCCACGGATACGACGACGAAGGGGCGCAGTTCGACGCACAGGGACGGCTGCGCAACTGGTGGAGCGCGGAAGACCTCAGTCGTTTTCACGAGCGCACCGCGTGCGTCGCGCGGCAGTTCGACGGCTACTTCATCGAGCCGAACATCCACCACAACGGCCAGCTGGTACTGGGCGAGAGCATCGCCGACCTGGCTGGGGTGAAAGTGGCCTATCTCGCCTTCCAGAAGGCGCAACAGCAGCGCCCTGCGCCCACGATCGACGGCTTGACCCCGGAGCAGCAGTTCTTCATCGCCTGGGGACAATGGCGCGGGGATGAGATCCGCCCCGAGCAGCAACGGCTGATGGTGCAGAGCGATCCCCACCCGATCGCCAAGTACCGCGTCATCGGACCGGTGTCGAATCTCGCGGCCTTCGCACGGGCTTTCAGCTGCAAGCCGGACGCCGCCATGGTCCGCTCGGACAAGGATCGCTGCGAGGTGTGGTAATCAGCGGCTGCCCGATAATTTGCGCCTGATCTTCGCGGAGAGCGCCCGGAAATCGCCATGCGCCAGGTGCGTGACCGCCCGCCCCACCAGGCCCTGTTCATCGTAACGCAGGCATTCGTGCATCGCCTCGAGCCAGTCGCCCTGCAATGCATGGCTCTCGGCGTACGCCAGAATCGAGCGAAACCCCGCGCGCTGGGATTCGTTGCTGAAGCGGATGTCGCGGATCTGTTGTGGCGTGAGCTCACCGTCGAAGCATGACGGGTTGTCGATTCCGACGGCCTTGAAGTTCAAGCGGGTGCGCACGCATTTCTCGCAGACTCCGCAGTTGGTCGACAGGTCGGGGGCCTCCCAGCAGACCTTGATCGCCTTGGTCGCAACGGGATCGCGGGCGATCGCCGCGATCTTTTCGGTGCGCGAGAACGCCGCGCCATCGTGCACGATCGAGAAGCCATCGCCCGAGAGGAGGTAATCCGTGCACGGGTTCTGTCCCCACGGCAGCACGAGTGCGTCATAGGGCTCCCCGCCGCCCGTCAGCCCGAAGCGGAACTCGTGCGAGAAGCTATGCAGGCAGCACGAGAGCTGCGCGAGGAAGCTGTCGAGCCAGTCCTGGAAGCGCAGTTCCGCAATGTTCGTCCGCACGATCCGCGGCCGCAGCTTCAGGTGATCCAGGAACGGCCGCACGCGCTCCACCAGCTTGCCGAACTGATCGGGCCGGTCCGTCGGCACGTCGAACCCGTGAACCAGCAGCACCGAATCGAGGGCGTACGGGTCGCCCGCGTGGCGCAGTGCGGTGAAGATCGCGTCCGCACCGCCGGAAAACGCCGCGATGCTGCGAGGGGGCGCACGCGGCGGATCGTCGACGAGCGACTGCGGCTCGATCCGCACCGGCTTGTAGACGCCCGGCCTCCAGCGGCACCACGCTTCCTGGAACGTGGCCAGGTTGAGCAAAGCCGAGCGCGTCATGCGGCCATCGACACGGATGTCCTGGCCGGAGCCCATGGCATAAAAAATAACGGCGTTGACGAAGCCATCGAGCACGAACGGCTCGGGAAATGACTCGCCGACAAAATCGAAATAGATGTCCAGCGGACGACCATCGGTCGTCTCAGTAAGACATAACCTGCGGCGCGTGCCTTCGGCGCGCTGTTCCTGGAAGACTGCTAGTCGCACGGGGAAGCGATGCTAGCTCAGGGGACTGCGCTACGCCACGGCGCGCGCCCCACTACGCGATATGTCGGCGGGCTACGTGCTCGGGCGGCGGGCCGAAAAAGGCGGGTCGCCTCGCGGCGGCCCGCCTTAGGTGCTGCACCCTCGCCGCGGCTAGAGGAAGCCGTGGTGCTGCTCGAAGTCGAAGAAGTCGAACAGGTCATCGAGCGCCGGCGTATTGACCGGCGCGTAGGAGTCGTCCGGCTGCACCGGATTCGGGAAGTTGTCGCGGCTGCGGTGCGACACCGGCGGCAGCTTCCAGTTGCGCTCGATGAACTTCAGGATCGACACGTGGTCGGCGTACTTGTGGGAGATGTAGCCGCCGGCGCGGAGCGGCAGGTAGCGCGGATCCGCCACGACGATCAGCGGAATGCGCGTTCCGTCGCCGAAGAAGTCGACCGGCTGCACGTAGCCCGAGTCGTAGTAGCCGCCGCCCTCGTCCTCGGTGATGAGGATGACCGTATCGCGCGCGTACGGCGATGACTGCACCTGGTCCACGATCTTCTTCACGAAGCCCTCGAACAGATCGAGCTTCGAGGAAGACGGATGACCGTCGACGTAGCCGCTCGGCTTGACGAACGAGACCGCCGGCAGCGTGCCGCCCGAGATATCCGTATACAGGTTCACCGAATCCTGAATGTGCGCTGCGACCTGATCCGGGTGCGACATGATCGAGGTGTCGTACTGGAACGGGTTGCAGATGTTGCAGTACTCATCCGCACTCGCGCCGTTAGCGCCCCAGTTCAGCTGGTACGGATCGTTGACGTAATTGTTCCACTGATCGCCGTAGTACTTCCACGACACGTGCGCGGCGTTGAGATCGTCGCCGATGCTCGGCGTGGCGGACGGCGGCACCGTGAACGGCGTGTTGGAGGGATTGTTGTCGAGGTAGGCGTTGTTGCCGTTACCGAACCAGCCCGGGTTGTAGTTGTTGAGCAGGTAGTAATGGCCGGACTCGCAACGCGCGTCGACCTTCAGCCGCGCGAGGTATTCACGAATCGGACCAACGCCCGCCTGACTGGCGTCGGAGCAGTCACTGTAGGAGCCGCCACCGTAGGCCGCACCACCCTGGGCAGCCGCCGTGTACGGCGGCGGGTAGCCGGAGTTGTAGCTCTCGCCGTAACCGTCCTGGGTGTACCAGTTGTTGGTGTTGGGTGCGGGGTTGGGGTTCTCGATCTCGTTGACCGTGCCCTGATCGGGCGTGTTGACGAACACCTGCGTGCCGTTCGGCGGAGTCTGTGGGTGGCCGTTGCCGTCGCTGAACCAGATGGCATCGCCGTGCCCCAGCATGATGTGGTTGGCGCCCGTGCCGCCGGCCACCGACTGGTGGAAGTTGTCGCTCATGGCGTAGGTGTCGGCCAGGCTCTTGAAGTACGGCGCATCGCCCTGCTGCATGTTGTAGAAGCCGAGCGCGCTCGAGCCCTCACCGGTGGTGGCGGGCACCGAGTCATAGAGCGCGTAGTCGCTGGCGGTCCACTGCGCCGCGGTCGGCGGATCCGCCGCCGAATACCCGGTCGGGTAGAGGAACTCCTCGCTGAAGGATGGCGCGTAGTAGTTGTAGGCGAACTGCGCTTGAGTCAGGCCGTTGTTGCCGGCGCCGATCGTGACTTCGACCCACGAGAAGAGCTTGCTGTTGCAGCCGGAGGGGTTATCCCGCGAGGCGTGCTCGAGGCTGCAGTCGAGCTGCTGCCACATCTGGTAGAAACGGTGCACGGGGCTTGCAGAGTAGTCGGTGTACGACAGGCTGTAGCCCGGGGTCGCCGCATTGGTGCCGTTGGTCAACTGGAAGGGACCCGGCGGCAGGCTGTTGAAATTGACGATGCGCAGGTCCGGCGTATACGAGTACTGACCCGTACCGCCCGACACCAGCGACTGGTAATAAGTGAGCCCATCGGCGTCCGGCGCATCCGCCAGCCCACTTTCGGTCTGTTGCGCCAGGGTGAGCGCGTTCGCCGCGCAGGTGGCCGCGGCCTGACCGGTCGCGCTCCTGCAGGCCTTGGTCGTGAAGTAGCCCTGCGCGTACTCGGGGCCGCCCGCCTGCGGCGCGGGCAACGTGTTGCCGGGGAGTGGCTGTTTCGGCGGGCTGAGCAGGAAGCTGTCCGTGCCGCCGAGGTCGGAGGCCGCCAGCTGCTCGGCCTTGTGGAAGTTCGGGCCCGGGAGGGCGTTCCTGTCGGCATCGAGACGGACGATGCCTTCGCTCAGCAGGTTATGGACGCTCTGACCGTGCCGCGGCGCGTAGGTCGCGAACACATGATCGAAGCTGCGGTTCTCGCCGATGATCACGATCACGTGCTTGATCGGCGTCTCGGTCCGGCCGCTGCGGTCGCTGCCGGAATTCCACACGCCGCCGAACGCCGGCGCCGCGGGCGCCGCCAGCACGGGGCCCACCGACATCTGCAGCATCGCAAGCGTCGCCGCCGTGAGGCGCACACCGTGCAGGGTATGCGCCACGAAATGATTGACCCTCATGCAACCTCCCCAAGGTGTAAGACCAGCGCAGGAGCGCGGGCCCGCTACGCTAGTGGGGCTGTGTTGCAGGGAGTTGATCGTTGTGTGAATCCCGCTCGACGCGGATGGTGCCCATCATGCCGCCGTCCTCGTGCTCGAGCAGGTGGCAGTGGTACACGAAGGTCCCGACTGTGTTCGGGTCGCGGAAATCCATGCGCAGCCGCACGCTCGGGTATTGCAGCATCTGCGCCCTGAAATACGGCACGTTCACCGTGTCGCGCAGGAAGGGCTCGTTGACGGCCATTCCCGACCACTCGACCAGCATGAAGTGCAGCTGATGGATATGAAAGGCGTGCAGCTCGGTCGAACGGTTCTCGATGACCCAGTCCTCGACCTCACCCTGGTGCGCCACGACGTCGGGTGCCGTGGCCGCCGGATCGAACGGTGCCGGGGTCCGGCCTTCTTCGGTAATGTAAAAGTCTGTGGCGCTGTTCGGGTCGGCGGGGTTCTGCAGCTTCTCCGAGAAATAAAAGTGTCGCACGCGCGTCGGCTGGACGTCGCCGAGCCACGGCAGCGCCGGCGCGGCCAGCGGCGCGGAGGCGGCGGGGAGCTTGCGCGGCTCGGGCGCATCCGCGCTCGCGACGATGGCGGCGAGTGCCCGGTTCGGATCGTTCTCGCCACCCTGCCCCGTATCGACCGTCCGGGTGACCAGCAGCGCCGGCGTGCCGAGCGCGGGTCCGTTCAGCACGAATTCGACGCGGGCGCCGGGCGGCACCCCGACGTGATCGACCCAGGTGATCGGGGGTGAGCGGCCGCTCGGCGCGTGCATCGGCACGCCGTCGATGGCCACGAGACCGAGCTGCTGCGGCGCGCGACCGAACAGCACCGCCAGATTGAGGTAGGTCACCGAGCTCGCATTCACCACGCGCCACAGCTGTCGCTCGCCCGGGCGCATGTGCAGCGTCGCCGGCGGGTAATCCGGGTACGGCACCGGCACGAAATTGATCGAGAGGTCCTTGGCGGGTTTGCCGAAGCCGGTGCCGTTATTGGCGGAGTCGCCGTCCCGGTCGATGAGCATGCGCGGCACGACCGGCTCGGACTTGGACGGCGGCGCGTTCGGGTTGAGCAGGCTCTGATCGCGAATGACCAGCAACCGTTGCGGCAGCCCCGCGACCTCCGGCGTGGCCCGTTCGAGGCCCTCGATCACCAGCGGGCCGGATGCCCCACCGGAGACCTGCGTGGCGCTGAACCCATGGATGTGCGGGTGATACCAGTAGAGGCCCGGCGGCTCGTTCGCCGGAATCCGCAGGCGATACTCGAAGGGCGCATCTCCCGGCTGCACGGAGGTGCGCAGCACCTCGTCCTGGTGGCATACCGGAGCGGCGATGAGGCCGTGAAAGTGCAGATTGGTCGAGACCGGGGTCATCGCACCGCTCGTGCATGGGTCGGCGCTACGCGCCGGATGTACATGGGTTGTGTGGCCCTGTCCGGCTTGCGCGACATCGGTCAGTGCATTGGTCAGGCGCAGAATCAGAAGGTCGCCGGGATTGAGCCGCAGTGCGGGCGACTCGGTCCCATCGGGCAGCAGGTAGCAATAGCGCACCGAGCCATCCGGCTCGCGGTAGTTGTGAATGCTCAGGTCGACCTTGAGAACGCCGTGCGCACTCACGAGGCTGCGGGGTTCCGCTACTTCGGCGCCCGGGGCCGGGCGGGTACACGGGTCAGCCGCGTCGCTGCCGGCGCGCGCAGCCGGAGCCAGCGCGCACGCCGTAAATGCCAGGAGCCAGGCGCACCGCCGCATCACCCGCCCCGGCTCTAGCGCGTCCTGGCGCCATGCCGGGAGGTTCGGTCTCTGCGCCCGGCCGTGTCTGCCTCATCGGCGTCGGGAGTGGGGACGGGCGTGACAGCTGACGGATCGGCGGGCGCAGGCGCGGACACCGGAGTCGGAGTCGGGAGGCGCGGCGCTGCCGCAGGCTCCAGTCCCGGAACCGTGCCGGGCGCAGCCGCGGCGGAGGGGGCAGGTTGCCGCGGACCCTCGCGCCAGAAGAAGAACGCGATTGTCAGAATGAACGCCCCGAGCACCAGTCCACCCAGGAAGAGTCGCCTGTCCACGCTACAATCATAACAGTCCGAAGATTACGATTCGCACCGCCCTATGGAAATCTCTCTCCACGGCGACAGCATCTTCCATGTGAAGGACCTGCTCTCG
>Ga0210394_10003796_pt1 | contig 18333 bp, 16 predicted proteins | sample IncBWC12MmetaG_FD_160121 | JGI IMG/M metagenome (GOLD analysis project Ga0210394, IMG submission 160121) | Forest soil microbial communities from Barre Woods Harvard Forest LTER site, Petersham, Massachusetts, United States - Inc-BW-C-12-M | ecosystem: Environmental > Terrestrial > Soil >... | reverse complement strand
CTTTGGGGTTCGACGCGGACCTCGACACGGCGCAAACTAGCCAGCAGCAGATTCATTTCGTAGCGGAAGCCTGTAGCGCTGCGGAGATTTCTGGCGGAGGGATACGTCGTTTCGATTCTGCCACGACAGTATTCTAGCAATCCCCAGCCCCGCGGCAGCTCTTCGCGGCTCAGGAGTCCGGCGGGGACCAGGTAGAAGCGCTCGCAGCCGACTCCATGCTCCGGCTTGAGGCGGAAGGGCTTGGCGCGATCGGCGAGGAGGTCAGAGCGCGTGACTTTGCACTCGACCAGCACGGAATGGCAGGCGCGCTTCCAGCCGATGGCGTCGGGCATCTCACCGCTTGCGCAGGCCTGCTCGGAGAGCACTACTCCGCAGCGATAGCTGCGCAGCCAGCGTACAGCTTTTTCGACCAGTTGGGCATGAGTCATGGGGCCGGCTTCCGTGCCTTTCGGCTAACTGAAAACCGAAAGGCTGACGACCGTCGATGGAAGCAAGAACATTTGTATCCGTAGACGCGGATATGCGGAAGTGACTGGATGGCTACGTTGCTGGCTAACGCCTCCCGTATCGGGCCGCCATATACCTGCCCAGCACCACAGGCCTGGCCTCATATTGGGATTTCGCGGTCATCTGTAGGAAGCGAACGTTGGCTGAAGTCAAGTCGCCTAGTTCGGCCAAGTAACGGTTGGATTCCGCGATTTCCAACTCGCGAGGCTTCTCGGTCGATGTGATAAATGTGTAAATTCCGTACCGTGCATCGTCAGCGACGTCATCCAGGAGGTCTCCTGGGACTTTGAGCACGTCGCCAGGTCTTTTCTCGTCGTGCATGCGACTCGGAATGGCTTCGATCAGTTTCGGGCAGGTGTCCGCAATCTGCCATTCCCCTGTCTGCAGCATTTGATACATCAGTTGCCATCCGCCGATTCGGTCATTCGATGCACGGATCACGCCGAGATCGTAGGGTTCCAGCACTTCGTTGATTTGATCGGCGATCGTATGGCCGTCGCCGACATTCTTGAAGTTTGAGGGATCTAAATACACGGCCTGAATCTTCCGGCGTTGCCCCTGTATGGGCGGTGCGACTAGGCGCTCCACGACTTCTCGGGCAAATTCGTAGGCTGGTAAGTGAGCCGCAACGAACTCTCCGATAGTCTTGATTTTTCCATCCTGAGTGCGAACGTGAAGGTGAGCCGAGGCACTGGACTTGCCAAACCCATAGTCCAAACTCAGGAAGTGCGCGTCCCACCAGTGAGCACCCACCGTTGCGCAATGGATTACCGTCTTCGACGCATTCCAGTTGGCGAAGTAGGCCCCTTGGAGTTCACACCAGCAGCCTTGCTCCATGGCGGCCGACAGAGAACCTGACATCATTCGCAAGCGATACACATACTTGTCATCCAGTAGCTTGTGGTCGCTGAGCCGGCCAGGAATGAAGGCGACAGAGAAGCCGTTGCCATCTGGATCCTGCAATGGATAGTGATCCGATGGCCACGGTGCATCCCAATACAGCTTGCCAGGTTCGGCGGAGCTTTGTGGGCTATGAATCGGACAGGCGCCGCGAAGGAACATCGTCTTGTGCCAGGCTGCGCCAAAGTTCCCCGGGTTGCTCCCCAGAGGCATTCTGAGCCGCAGACTGCGATCGGTAGAACTCAAGCGACCCAGCATGTTTCGAATCTGGTATTCCGTGTGAAACGTCGACTCATCGAAACCGATGAAGCTGTAACGCGGACCCAAGTAGTCCAAGATGTTCCTATCGGTTGAAATGTAGGCCAACCGGATCTTGGCGCCCGAAGGAAAAGTCCAGGTCCAGAAGGGATGGCCCACGTACTTGGCACCCATCGCGCTGTAGAGACGGAGTGTTTTATCAACGACATCTGTCATCTGTGTAAATTGCTGACGGAAGATGATCGCCCGCAAGTTAGGATTTCCAGATTCCCGCGCAGCGTCGACAATCATCGTTTCGGTCTTCAGAGAGCCCGCCGCCCCGCCGAAGAACAAAATGTCCGCGGTGGATTCCAGGGCAGCTGTTTGGGCTGCGGTCTTGGGAGACCAGCCCGGTGGGAACACGTCAAGTTGACTCACTCGATTTTGGTGTTCCTGGATCGCAACGAGAGCCCGGGCTGCGGCGCGAGATTCCAGCGACCCAAGCGGAAAATCCGCCGGCTTGGGATCAGAAAGTGTTGCGGGCAGAGAGTGTGCCTTTCCGCGATTTTCCATGGCTTTCACTCCTTTTGACTGTCACTGGCTGTTGCGCCCACCGTAGCCGTGAACCACGCGGGTAGCGTGCCGCTTTGTGCGTAGGCTTCCAGTTCCTGCATGGTCATCCGCTCGAACAACTCGTTCAGGTTTACGTGCTCACTTCTGTCTACCCATTGGCCGGCTGCGTTGATCTTCGAGTAGGCCTGGACGGCCGCAACCACGGCAGGAGCGGTGACCTCCACTTCACCAGCGCGCTCGATGATCTTTTCAAGCGCTGCCCTGACGTTCCTTTGCCGTTTTGCAAATAAGCTGAAAGCGTGTGCGTGCCGATAAACACTGGCACGGTTCGCCAGTTTGTACTGTTTTGCAGTCGTGGCTGGGCTGACCCAGTTCACGAAATCTCGTTCGATCTCTTCCCGCTGCGCGTGCAAGCAGACGGAGCAGTTGTACTCGTGGCGGCCACGATTGATCTCGGATGCTTTTTCCCTAGGCACTGACGTTTTGCTCGTCACCTCGGTCACTCCTCGATGGCCTTCCGCGAGAACAAGATGATTTCGGAAATCAGTTGCCGATCTTGCAAAGACTTACAAGGACCAACAATGCCAACTGTGCTCTGCTATGTCCTTTGTTTGACGTTTGCCAGCGGATTCGAATCCCACTCTCTCCGCCAGTTTTAAACTGAGGTCCTTCGCTGCGCTCAGGATTTCGCCAGCGGGCTCAGACGCCCGCTAAACGGCTCAAGTTCGAATCCCACTCTCTCCGCCAGTTTTTTAGTTACTTGGCACTTGCAATCCGGGTCACTTCACCACTAGAACCGCACCGTTCGCCGTCGCTGTATATGACGAAGTGTATGAGAGAGTCGAGACACTCCGCTCGAAAGGCACATCCTCAATGTGAATGTGTGGTCGATCCAGGCCGCACATAACAAGCGCCAGAGTCGCGGTCAATACTCCGCCAGTCACAGTCCTCACCTCGTTCTTCATGGGAGTTCCTCCGAACCTCTGTTACAACTCCACCCAAAGTCTAGTTCACCCTGCTGTGGATAAAGTGACCGGCAACGTCTGTTGTACTGGCTTTCCACGAGGGGGGCGACCTAAAACCCGTGCTCCGAAAGTGGATCATGGACATCCATCACATCATCAACGCTGTGGTCAACTGGCTGGTGACGTACGGCATGCCGATATTCTTGCGCTGGTGGGGTCAGCGACGGAGGGCGCGCACACTCAAACGGAAAAAGAGTCCTCCTACGACGACGGCGCAAATCCGTGCGCGACCCACACGATCACACGGCAACAGCCGTAAGCCAGGAGTGGAACCAACACAACCACTAACGCGAGGAACCACGATTCGCGGCTGTAGAAGGCTCTCAGCGTCCACAGGTCGGTACCGGCCTTGATCTTCGCCCAGTCCGAACATCCCTTAAGGTCAGGCGTCCCCTGGTAACAATCCTGAAATTCGTGCTGCTCGATCTTCTCTGCTTGTGCGCGACGCTGCATCGGATACACGAACAAGCAATAGACGATCCAGAGTGGAGTCAACACTGCAAACAGTCTCTTGAATCCGCGCTTCATGGATTGCCATCATGACACTAATGACGCTATTTTTCACGCTTTTCGATGAACCCAACCTCACCGCCTGAAACTATAGAAACCGTTTAAAGGTTTCTTGCAACCCGCATAAACACAGGCTGGAATCGCTATCCGTGTGTGACACCATGACTTGCGGAACACAGTGGCAATCGAACCCCACTCTCTCCGCCAGTTTTAAACTGAGGTCCTTCGCTGCGCTCAGGATTTCGCCAGCGGGCTCAGACGCCCGCTAAACGGCTCAAGTTCGAATCCCACTCTCTCCGCCAGTTTTAAAGCACTTCGGGATGAAATCACCCGGAAGCCAGGAAAAGCGACGACTTCGGTTTGCCGATCCAAACAATAGCAACAGCACGAAGTAGAAGCTTTCTATTTCGCCGAACTCAGGCAAGGTCGTAGCGATCGAGGTTCATGACCTTATTCCAGGCAGCCGCGAAGTCCTTCACAAACGCCTGCTTCGAGTCATCGCACGCATAGACTTCTGCGATGGCGCGGAGCTGGGAGTTTGAACCGAAGAGGAGATCGACGCGGGTTCCGGTCCACTTGATTTTGTCCGTCGCCCGATCGCGCCCCTCAAACACACCTTCGGATGCAGTGGAGGCCTGCCACTTCGTATTCATGTCGAGGAGGTTGACGAAGAAATCATTGGTCAACGTCTCGGGCCGTCTGGTGAGGACGCCGTGTTTGGCCTGTCCGAAGTTCGCATTCAGGGAGCGCAGGCCGCCGACGAGAACCGTCATCTCGGGGGCAGTCAGTGTTAGCAAATTCGCTCGATCCACCAGCAACTCTTCGGCCGACAGTTTCTGTCCGCTGCGGAGGTAGTTGCGGAACCCGTCCGCGACCGGCTCCATTACGGCGAATGAGTGCACGTCGGTCTGCTTCTCGGAAGCATCCGTGCGCCCCGGCGAGAAAGAAATCTTCAGCTTGTGTCCGGCCTTCTTCGCTGCTTCCTCGACGGCTGCGCAGCCGCCCAGAACGATCAGGTCTGCGAGCGAGACCTGCTTTTCTTTGTTCCGGCTTTTGTTCCCATTGGATTGGGAGCTGTTGAACTCCTTTTGGATCGCCTCCAGCTTCTTGAGAACCTTCGTCAGCGCGGCCGGCTGGTTCACTTCCCAATCCTTTTGTGGAGCGAGGCGAATGCGCGCGCCGTTCGCACCGCCGCGCTTGTCGGAGCCGCGGAACGTCGCCGCCGATGCCCAGGCAGTCGTGACCAGTTGGGAGATCGACAATCCGGATGCGAGGATCTTTGCCTTCAGAGCAGCAATGTCCTTCTCCCCGATCAATTTATGATCCACGGCGGGAACAGGGTCTTGCCAGACCAGACGCTCCTTCGGAACCAGCGGGCCAAGGTAGCGCGAGATCGGCCCCATGTCGCGGTGCGTCAGCTTGAACCACGCCCGCGCAAACGCGTCTGCGAACTGATCGGGATGCTCGTAGAAGCGCCGTGAAATCTTTTCGTAAGCAGGGTCGAAGCGCAAGGAGAGGTCAGTGGTCAGCATGGATGGCGCGTGGCGCTTTGAGGAATCGTGGGCATCCGGCACCGTGCCGTTGCCTGCGCCATTTTTCGGTCTCCACTGATGCGCACCGGCCGGACTCTTGGTCAGTTCCCATTCGTAGCTGAACAGGTTGGTGAAGAAATTGTTGCTCCACTTCGTAGGGGTCGTGGTCCAAATGACTTCCAGGCCGCTGCCGATCGCGTCACCGCCTTTGCCGGTCTTGAACTTGCTATTCCAGCCGAGGCCCTGCTCCTCGATGGCGGCGGCTTCCGGATCCGGACCCACCAGTTTCGTATCGCCAGCTCCGTGGGTTTTGCCGAAGGTGTGACCGCCGGCGATGAGCGCAACCGTCTCCTCGTCATCCATTGCCATGCGGGCGAAAGTCTCCCGGATATCGCGTGCCGCGGCCAGCGGATCCGGCTTTCCATTCGGGCCTTCCGGATTCACATAGATCAGACCCATCTGCACGGCCGCGAGCGGATTCTGAAGATCACGGTCGCCGCTGTAGCGCTCGTCGGCCAGCCACTTGCCTTCAGGCCCCCAGAAAATATCCTCTTCGGGCTCCCAGACATCGGGGCGGCCGCCGCCAAAACCGAACGTCTTAAAGCCCATCGACTCGAGGGCAACGTTGCCTGCAAGAATCATGAGGTCGGCCCATGAGATTTTCCGCCCATACTTCTGCTTGATTGGCCACAGCAGCCGGCGGGCCTTGTCGAGGTTTACGTTGTCCGGCCAACTATTGAGCGGTGCGAAGCGCTGCTGACCGGCTCCGGCCCCACCGCGGCCGTCGCCGATGCGGTACGTGCCCGCGCTGTGCCACGCCATGCGAATGAAAAGCGCCCCATAGTGGCCAAAGTCGGCTGGCCACCAATCCTGCGAGTCCGTCATCAAGGCATGCAGGTCTTTGATCACGGCGTCCAAGTCGAGGCTCTTGAATTCTTCAGCGTAGTTGAACTTTTTGTCCATCGGATCGGACAGGGGGGAGTGCTGGTGGAGGATCTTGAGGTTCAGCTGATTCGGCCACCAGTCGGCATTCGTCTGGGCTCCAGCCGCGGTGTGTATGAACGGGCACTTTGCTTCGGTTGACATGATTCTCCTTAAGCTTAAATAGAGTATGACGAACTACGAGCGCATTCTGGTTCGCGCCATCACTAACTCCTTATCGAGACTTCAGCTATCGGTAGCGTGCTAATTTGTTATGCGGCGCTTGGTCAGTCATGGTGGAAATAGAAGAGGTTCCCGTCAGGATCCTCCACGGTAAATTGCCGTAATCCCCAAGGCTTTTTCTCCAAAGGGTCCACTATATTTGCACCTAACGACTTCAGTTCCTGGTACGACGCATCGACATCTTCGGCATAGACCCAGTGCACGGCAGGTTCGAACGGCGGCTTCCTCTTCCGAAAAAATATTGGCCCCATATCACCGCGTGACACGGCCCCAATTTCCTTGCCTGGGTAAAGCCATCCGATCTCAAAGCCGAGTGCATCTCTGTAATGCCGTTGTGCGCGTTCGACATCGGCGACCGGCAACTCCGGCACTGGCTTGCCAATTGAGCTCAGTTTCTCTTTTGTGTCCACAGAGCCTCCTTTGTGCAACAAAACAGCGCACGCCATTGGGCACAGAATGCGGTTGCTCAGGTTTTCGCACGGCAGCGGCGACAGAGGCCAAATACCTCGATCAACGGCTGCGACAGATCAAAGCCGTCAGGCGCTTGCCGGGATAGTCGTTTGAAATCGACGAACTCTCCTTCGATGTCCTGCACCGATTTGCAGCGCGAGCAAACCAGGTGGTGATGCGGTTTGAGATTGCCGTCCACGAGCAACGTGGCCGCATGAGGACTGACTTCTCGCAGCATCCCACACTCGATAAAAAGCCGCAGGTTGTTGTAGACCGTGGCGACAGAAATAGATGGAATGCGACGCCGGACCGCGGCGTAAATGTCCTCCGGGGAATAGTGGCCGTGGGAAGCGATGACGGCCTCGTAGACCACCTGACGCTGGTGCGTGACCGCCAAACCATGCTTCGCGGCCAGTTCGCGGAATTGTTCATGGGTGAAGCGCATGATTATCGGATGATAATTAGTATAAAACAATCGGGAGCGGTGTCAACCGCCATCTTTCCTGTGGCCTCGAAGCCTCGACGGTTGTTGACCGGCTTAGACAGAATCCGGTCGATGAGTGATATGACGATGTATCACCACTTGAGACGATTCCCTAACCATTGGCGGCTCGGATCACGAAAGGACGGCCAACCAACCACGATCCGAGGTAGAGATTGCGAGCGAGCTACAGTTTCACGGACTTGTTCATTGTCTAGTGCGACTGGATTAGAACGGCATTAGAACCCAAGGAATGCCGTGTGATTTCCGAGGCAAAGCTGGCGCTTTCCTGTCCGGAGGCAGCGCGCCTGGTGCTTCTCAATCCAACCTTGCTCGACGGCAGCCTGGGGACGACCATGGAGCCGTGCGACATCCAACTCCGTGGAGGCGATACCGCCAAGGGCGTCCGCGGGCTGCAGCCCTGGTTCTGGCCAATCCGGGAGTAAGTACTTGCCATCGTCGGCAATCGCGCCTACCCGCTGTGGCAGCGGTTGTTTCTGGTGGGGGTCTTGTGCCGGCAGGTGGATGCCATTGCCGCAGGGAGGCTCGATCTCGAAGACTCCATCCCGGCGTTTCTACGCGACTTTGAAGCTACAGTCTCCTCCGGTACTCTGCTGACGGCGATGGACGCGATCCCCGTCGACATTGGCCGGCAGTTGGATGTCGTGTTGAGGCTGGCCGGGATGCTGCTGCATCAATCGAATGTCTATTCCCGCTTCGCCGAGTGCATGCAGGCCTTTACGGCGGGCATCGGCAACGGCCCGGGCGCCACGTTCGAGGGCCTGACCGCCCATTACAAACTGGCGCACGACCGATGCTATGAACCGTTCATCGAGCGGCATCGATATATCCTGGAAAACTACGTGATCAACACCATTTTCCGTTGTCAATTTCCTTTCGGGCGCGAAGGAATGCGGGCCGGCGCTTCGCCTTCGATGACCCGCGAATATGTCCAGTTGACAGCGCAGTTTGCTTTGATGAAGGGACTGCTGATTGGAGTGGCCGGGGATGGACGGCGCGGCGGGGTCCGCGATCCTGCTCAGAAACTCAGCCCCGACCGCAATATCACAGCGTTAAATGCCTGCGCAGGAGGGTACGGAAAAGGATTTTCCGCTCTATTCACTCCATTCTCACGACACAGGTGTCGCAGGTACCTGTGCCGCGTCCTCAGGTAGAATCTGCTGGGCGGACAATACAGGCATTTGTTGTTGAATCCCCGGCTACGCCGTGAGCATCTTTAAACGGCAACCGAGGATTCTGGGATGGGCAATCTGACAAAACTCGCAATCATTCCATTGGCTTTCGCGGTTCTCATGAGTTCGGGGTGCAGCGATACCCAGGCGAAGCAGCCTGCCGCGCAGCCGCTGCCGGTCAAGACGGAGACCATCAGCCTGGCGCCGGTGCCGCGGCTGGACGAGTATGTGGCGACGATCAAGTCGCGGCGCTCGGCCAGTATCCAGCCACAAGTGGATGGTTCGTTGACACGGATCCTGGTGAAGTCGGGCGATCAGGTTCGCACCGGGCAAGTGTTGATGACCATCGACCCCTTGAAGCAGCAGGCGACCGTGGACCAGCAGCGCAGCACCGAAGCGCAAAAGAAAGCAACCTACGACTATGCCCGGATTGAGGTGGAACGGCAACGCAAGCTTTACGAGGGTGGTGTGAGCAGCAAGCAGGACTACGAATTGGCGGTCCAGGCTTTCGAGAACTCGAAAGCGGATTGGGAAGCCTCGACGGCGGGGCTGGTCACACAACAGCGCGAGCTTGCGTATTACAACCTGACTGCCCCGTTTAATGGAGTGGTTGGCGACATACCGGTTCACATCGGTGACTACGTGTCGCAGCAGACATTGTTGACAACCGTCGATGAGAACGCGGAACTGGAAGCCTACGTCTACATTCCGACGGAACAGGCAGTGAATATACGCCTGGGGCTTCCGGTGCAGATTGTGACCAGCGGCGGAGAATTGATCGAAAGCACAAAGATCGATTTTGTGTCGCAGCAAGTGGACAACGGAATCCAGGGCATCCTGGTGAAGGCGCCGATCCACGCTACGCTGGATAAGTTCCGCAATGCGCAACTGGTAAAGGCGCGGGTAGTGTGGAGCACGGCGCCGACGCCGACCATTCCGGTGCTGGCGGTGACGCGCATCGGGGGCCAGGCGTTTGTATATGTCGTGGCCCAGGCGGAGAACGGCGCCGTCGCCAAGCAGCGCGCCGTTGTCCTGGGCGACACGATCGGGAACGACTATGCCGTCACCGACGGCCTGAAACCTGGGGAAAAGGTCATCACCTCGGGGATACAGTTCCTCATCGACGGGACGCCGGTGCAGCCGATCAGCTAGTCCACGGCTTTCCGAAACCAACTCACCGCGTTTGCGGTCGCGGCCAAAGAGGAGTCCAGGTTTGGTTGATTTTTTCATTAAGCGCCCGATTTTTGCCACAGTGTGCGCCCTGCTGATTATTCTTGCAGGGGCAGTCTGCATTCCCACCCTACCGATCTCGCTCTATCCCAACCTGGCGCCGCCGCAGGTTACCGTCAGCAGCAACTATGTGGGTGCGAACGCGCAGGTGGTGGAGTCCGCGGTAACGATTCCTCTGGAGCAGCAGATCAATGGCGTCGAGGGCATGCACTACATGACCTCGACCAGTTCGAACGACGGCACCAGCAACATCAACGTAACGTTCCGCACCGGGTATGACCTGAACATTGCGGCGGTCGATGTGCAGAACCGCGTGGCCACGGCGCAAGGGCGGTTGCCACAGGAAATCAAGAACACTGGCGTAACCATCACCAAGGCGAATCCGAACTTCGTTTTTGCGGCGGGATTCTACTCGCCCGATAACAGCCTCTCAAACCAGTACATCTCGAACTATCTGGACGTCTACGTGAAGGACGCGCTGAAGCGGATTCCTGGCGTAGGCGACGTCATCATCTTCGGCGAGCGCAAGTACGCCATGCGGATCTGGCTCGACCCGACGAAGCTGGCAGCACGCCAGTTGACGGCGGCTGACGTGGTTTCCGCGCTGCAAGAGCAAAACGTCGAGATCCCGGCAGGGCAGTTGGGGCGTCCACCGGCAGATCCGAAGCAGAGTTTCCAGGTGACGCTGCGGGTGGTGGGACGGCTGTCTGAACCGAAAGAGTTCGAGAACATCATTCTCAAGAACACGCGTAACGGGATCGTGCAGATCAAGGATGTAGGACGAGCGGAAGTCGGCGCGGAGAACTACGACACGAATCTGATGTATAGCGGGCACCAGGCGATCGGCGTTGGCGTGCAGCAGCTCTCCAACGCCAATGCGCTGGCAGTGGACAAAGCCGCTAAGGCCCAACTAGAGGAGCTGTCCAAGTCGTTTCCTCCCGGAATCAAATACGTGATCGCGTTCGACACGACAACCGTAGTGGGGGATTCAGTCAAAGAAGTGGTGACCACGCTGGAAGAGGCGATTCTTATCGTCATCATCGTGATTTTTCTGTTCCTGCTGGACTGGCGCGCGACCATCATTCCGGCAGTCACGATCCCAGTTTCTTTGATTGGAACTTTTGCCTTCATCAAGATTTTTGATTTCTCGGTCAATTCGCTGACGCTGTTCGGCATCACTCTGGCTACCGGGCTGGTGGTCGATGATGCGATTGTGGTCATTGAAAATGTGCAGCGCCACATCAATCAGGGGGAGAGCGATACCCATGCCGCGACCTCCGCAGCCATGGCGGAGGTGGCGAGCGCGGTGGTGGCGACTTCGCTGGTGCTGATTTCGGTGTTCGTGCCGGTATCGTTCTTTCCGGGCACGACGGGGATTCTCTACCGGCAATTCTCCTTAACCATCGCGTTTTCGATTGCGATCTCGCTGTTCAATGCGCTAACACTGTCGCCTGCTCTGGCGGCGATCCTGTTGCGGGGAGAGGAACACAAGTACTCGGTCTTCGACTGGACGCATATCAAATTGCTTTCGCAGGGGTACCGCAAGTTTGCGCATGGAGTGGACGCGGCCATCCATGGTTTAGCAACTGGCTACGGCAAAGCGATTTGCAGAGTGCTGAGTTATCGCTACCTGATGATTGTGCTGTTCCTGGGCGGGCTGGGGGCAACGGCGTACATGTATGTCCACGTGCCCACCGGATTCGTGCCGCAGGAAGATCAGAACTATTTCATTGTGGTGGTGCAGGCGCCGCAAGGGGCGTCACTCTCTTATACGACTGACATTGCTTCGCAGGCCGAGAAAATTCTGCTTGCCGATCCCGATATCTTCGGCACCTTTTCTGTGCCCGGGTTTTCTCTGTCGGGCGGGAGTTCGTCGAACTATGGGCTGGTATTCGCGCCGTTGAAGCCGATCGATGACCGCAAAGGCAAAGGCCATGCGGCCAGCGATATTGTGGCGCGGGTCTCGCCGAAACTTTTCGGTATTCCGGGAGCGATCGTGGTGGCCTTCGAGCCGCCGGCCATCAGCGGCATTGGAAGCTTCGGTGGATTCCAGTTCGAGTTGCAGGACTTGGGGCGCAATACGCTGCAGGATATCGACACGGTAGGGCACAAGATCGTGGCCGGCAGCCGCCAGCGACAGGACCTGACAGGGTTGTTCACCAGCTTCACGGCCAACGATCCGCAGCAACTGGTGCAGATTGATCGCGAGAAGGCGAAGGCGATTGGAGTGCCGATCAACCAGGTCACGCAGGCGCTTGGCGTTTACATGGGTTCGCAGTATGTCAATGATTTCGATTTCAACAATCGTTCCTACCGGGTTTACGTGCAGGCGGACGAGCCGTTTCGCATGAACGCTCGCGACCTGCGGAATTATTACGTGCGGTCCGACTCCAGCGGGCTGGTGCCGCTGGGAAACATCGTCACTCTGAAGGAAACGTCAGGGCCGCAGGTCATCAATCACTACAATCTGTTCCGCTCCGCGGAAATCGATGGCGCGGCGGCGCCGGGATACAGTTCCAGTCAAGGCTTGCAGTCGATGGAGGAACTGGCGAAGCAGAACATGCTGCAAGGCATGTCGTTCCAGTGGACGGGGCTGGCGCTCGAAGAAGTCGAGGCCGGCGGCAAAGCGATCATCATTTTCGGGCTGGGCATTCTAGTGGTGTATCTGACGCTGTCGGCGCAATACGAGAGTTTCGCGCTGCCGTTTATTATTTTGCTGGCGGTACCGATGGCAGTGCTGGGCGCGCTGCTGTTCATACAGATGCGGGGGCTGGTGAACGATGTTTATGTGCAAATCGGCCTGGTGATGTTGATTGGACTCTCGGCGAAGAACTCGATTCTGATTGTGGAATTTGCGGAGCAGTTGCTGAAACAGGGCCGCACCATCATCAACGCCGCGATTGAAGCGGCGGAACTGCGATTACGGCCCATCCTGATGACCTCGTTCGCATTCCTGTTCGGTGTGCTGCCACTTTATTTCGCCACCGGCGCCGGCAAACTGGGAAGGCATTCGGTGGGGACGGCGATTGTGGGCGGCATGTTGTTCTCCACCGTGCTCAATTTGTTCTTCATTCCGGTGTTGTACGTGATTCTAAAGACTCTGCTGACCTCGTTCTCAGCCAAGAAAGCGGAACCGACGGCAGAGCCGGTGAGCGTGGCTTAGGTTTCAGTCGTCTTCTCGATCTCCCAAACGGTTACAGTAAGACAGTGGGCACGGACCATTGACGGACACTGCTGACAAGGCCTTGACGCCGCCGGGCGCATTGAGTTTGTTGCGACCGCTGCGCGCGCCCATCTTCCGCAATCTACTGGTGGCGGACGTTGTCTCCGATATTGGAACGTTCATGCAGAGCGTTGGGGCTGCATGGTTGATGGTGTCGCTGGGCGCGGGACCGATTTACGTCGCGCTCACGCAAACTGCTTCTTCGCTGCCGTACTTTCTGCTGGCTCTGCCTGCGGGCTCCGCCGGTGATATTGTCGATCGCCGCAGGCTGATTCTGTTCACCGAATCGTGGATGGTGGGTGCGACGTTACTGCTGGTGGCGCTAACCATTGCCGGGGTTATGTCGCCCTGGCTGCTGCTGGTGCTGACCTTTGCGATTTCGGCCGGAGATGCCTTTGAAACGCCGACGTGGCGCGCAATTCTGCCTGAACTGGTATCCAAAAGCGACCTGGAGGCCGCATCTGCGCTTAATGGAATTGAATTCAATCTGGCTCGAGCGGTAGGGCCGGCGCTGGCTGGCTTCGTTATAGCGGCGGCGGGCGTGGCCGCGGCATTTGTCATCAACGTGGTGTCGTTCTTCGGAGTGATTCTGGTGGTTGCGCGATGGAAAAGACCGGTCCGCAAACGGACGGCGCCGCCAGAAACACTAACCGGAGCCACGGTCGCCGCCCTTCGCTACGTCCGCCACTCACCGGAAATCCTCGGGGTGGTGGTGCGGACGGGCATCGTCATGTTCTTTGCCAGCGCGATCTTTGCGTTGTTGCCGACGGTGGCCCGGAGCGTCAACCCAAGCGCGATTGGTTACGGGCTGTTGCTTGGTTGTTTTGGAGTGGGCGCTGTGGCCGGAGCTCTCTTGTTGCAACCGGCGCGCTCCAGGTGGTCGACGGAAATGGTGGTCTCATCCGGCGTCGTGATCTTGGGTCTGACGACTGTGGCGATCAGCGGTTTACACCGGATCAGCACGCTGGCTCCCGTCATGCTGATTGGAGGAGGGGCCTGGATCACTTTCATTTCTCTCATTAGCGCGCTGGTTCAGAACCTGGCGCCGGATTGGGTAAGAGCCCGCGTACTGTCGATTTTCGTACTGGTGTATATGGGGAGCTTCGCTCTAGGAAGTGCAGCCTGGGGTGCGGTTGCTCAGCGAGCGGGAGTCAGGACGGCGCTTGTGTACGCGGGCATCGGGACAATTGGTACGGCAACGCTGGCGCTGGTGGCTAAGCTTCCTAATTCGACTGCGGACCTGAGTCCGTGGAACCACTGGCGGATGCCGGTGGTTGTGAAGGAGGTTGGATCGGAGCTGCAACGGGGCCCGGTGCTGGTCACGGTTGAATACGTCGTCGTGCACGAAAAGATGGCGGAGTTCGTGGAAGCGATCCATGAATATGGACGCATACGACTTCGCGATGGAGCATACCGGTGGGGAGTGTACCGTGACACTGAGGCGGCGGACCGCTACGTCGAGATATTCCTGGTGCATTCGTGGGCGGAACATCTGCGGCAGCACGAACGGCAGACGAACGCGGACCGCAAGATAGAAGAACGTTTGCGTGGCTACGTCACCAAGGAGCCGGAGGTGCATCATTTAATCTATGCGTCGGAGGAGGAAGCATAGCTGCGGGCCAGTCTGGGTCAGGAGGTCGAGGACTTTGAAGGTGACACACGCCAACGGGGGACGCGGGCTGGAGCGTGGCGATTTGGTACTCCGGACCTGGTCAATGAGTATAAGGGCGATGTTACGTAAACAGAGTGGTCAGTCTTTATCTCAGACTTATCCTTACTTCGACACGGGCTTTTGCCTCAATGGGCTCCTTCCCGCATGTGGCCGGGATGAATCTCCATCGCCGGACTGAGTCTAGGGCTTGTTTATCGACATCATCTCCACCGGACCGGATGACCACTGGATCGTGGACCTTGCCCTTCCTGTCTACCATTAGATCGAAGATCGTCATGGCGGTCTTCGGTCCTTTCCTCTCCCAGCTCGCAGGAGGCAATGGGTCAGGCGTGAAGGTAGGTTTAGGCGGCTTACATGGCGGCTTCTGCCCCGATTCCTGCTTTGCCGGTGGCGCCGCCTCAGTGTTGGATTGTTGACCTACACACGCACTGCCCATACTCACGATAACCCCACAGATCAACGCCTGTAGTGGCCGCACTTGGATCTCCTGATTCCGGCACAAGCCAGATTCAACATGATAACTGTTGTTGACGGGCGTTTACACTCACGACCCCGGTCCATCTCCCGGTCCCGATTGCGGCGCGCCGACGCCGATGCTAGACTGCGCGAATGGCTACCAAAAAGAAGACCAAGAAGAGGCCTGCAAAGGCGAAGAGAGCCGCCAGCAAGAAGTTAACCAAGAAGGTGAAGCGTCCGAAGAAGGTGGCGAAGAGGAAACCTGCCCCGAAAAAGAGGGCAACGAAAAAGAAAGCCGCCAAGAAACCGGCCCGGAAGAGGCGCGGGCGCGCGGCTGCGGAGTCCTCGATAAACAGACCAGACTTGCATTCGGGCGGACAGTCGGGAGATTTGCAGGGATTGTCCAATGTGGAAAGCGCGGATTCGGAGAGCGTGGACGAGTTGCTCGAGGAAGGGAACGCGTTCGAAGCGGACGTTTTGACGGGAGTGGAACGTGCCGGTGATCGCGGCGAAAGGGAGGTCCACACCCATGAAGTGCCGGAGGATGACGTGCCCGGCGAATATCTGGATGAAGAGTAGGATGTCTTCTTTTGTCGTCGAGGGCGGGATCGATCAGATGAATGGTTTATGAACGCCGTAAGGCGTGGGCGGAGACGCGCGGAGCGGGCATCTGGGCCAGGGATGTCACCGTTTCGCGGGTGATGCGCGCGGCCAGTTTGCGATCGGCAAACTTTCGGGTTTCCGCGGCGAACCGTACCCGGGCGCAAATCTGGCGCCGGGAAAGCAAACGCAACAAGTGCGGGAAGAAAGACATCGTGCCCCAATAGCAGATATCGTTGGCGGCTGAGCCGTCGGCAACGTCATAGCTGAGGTGGGCAGAGACCACAGACGCGCCTGCTCTGGTGGCGGCATCAAACAGTGCGGGACGAAAGGGCAGCACCTGGCTGCCATCGGAACTGGTGCCTTCGGGAAACAGCACCACCACCGAACCCTGCGAGAGCGCCTGAGACATCTCCGCGTTGGCGGTATGGGCGGCGGAGGTGCGGGCACGGTCCACGAAGACGGTCCCTGAGAGCTTTGCCATCAATCCGAAGAGCGGCCAGGAGCGAACTTCCTGCTTGGACACAAAGACGCAAGGGTGCAGGGCGCTGAGCACCAGAATGTCGAGGTAGCCCAGGTGATTGGCAACCAGGAGGCCGCGGGAAGGGAATTCGCCGTCAGGGTGAAGCTCAATTCTCAGGCGATGTAGCGCCTTTGCACACCAGTGGTGCAGCCACTGGGCGCGCTCACGCGTGGACATTCTGGTGCGTACGCGAATGACGAGGAAATGGGCGCACGCTTGTAAGGCTGTGGAAACCAAAACGAAGAGCCGGAGGACGGTCCGTAGTTGTTGGGTTGGGCGGTGGCGAGGTTTCATGCGTGACGGTTAAGGTCTTGGAGCAATGGAGACTGTATCACAGATTTGCGGGAGATCATCAGGTGAGACCTTAGGGTAGTGGGCTACTTTGAATTCAAAGTAGGCCACTACCGACCTTAGCTTTCGGTTCGCAGTATGATAAATGGGGATGGCCACGGAAAGATCGGAAGGAGACACACTGGCCGGCAGCGAGAGGGAGCGCAACGGGAGCTTCTATCTCGGGCGAAAGCCGGCGAGTTTGGCGCTGCTCTCGGTGCTTGCGGTGGTGTTCTTCACCGGTGTCAGCGGCTTGTCGCGCGTTTATCATGCGCAACAGGAGGCTCTGGCGAACCGCTGGTTCACGCGTGGAGCGGCCGACCTGAAGGAGCAGCGTTTTGACCGCGCCGTCAGCGAATTCCGCACGGCGCTGCTCTACTCGCGTGACGATTACGCCTACCAGCTCAATCTGGCGGAGGCGCTGATTGGCCTGAAGCGGAGCAATGAAGCCTTCGCTTACTTAATCAACCTTTGGGAACGAGAGCCCGAGAACGGGCGGGTGAACCTGGAGCTGGCGCGGATCGCCGCCCAAGAGAGACAAACCGAACAGGCGCTGCGTTACTACCATAATGCCATCTACGCCATCTGGCCCGGCAATCAAGAAGTAGAACGCCGTGACACTCGCCTGGAACTGATCGAATTCCTGTTAAGCACGAATGCCAAGACACAAGCGCAGTCGGAGTTGATTGCGCTGGCCGCCAATCTGGATGGCGATCCAGCGCAACACACACGTGCTGGAGACCTTTTTCTTCGAGCACAGGACTATGAGCACGCACTCGCCGAATACCGGATGAGCTTGAAGTCAGACAATCACAACCCAGCTGCATTGGCGGGAGCGGGGTGGGCGGCGTTCGAACTCGGCCGCTATCCGCTGGCAGAGCGCTTCCTTCAAGGCGCCGTATCCGCCGATCCTGGTGATGGACAGAGCGCAGCCCGCCTCAAGACCGCCGAACTGGTGTTGCAAATGGATCCGTTCCGGCGGCAGATTTCGGCCGCAGAGCGCGACCAAATTGTGATGGACGCTTTTGCGGCAGCAGGGGAGCGAATAAAGGCGTGCCCGGCTGCGGGCGATTCGAAGGGGATAGTTCCGGCGGCGAGCGGTCAGGCGGGAGTAAGTGAGGAGTGGGTGAAGATGAAGCCGCGTATCACGCAACGGGGTATGCGGCAAGATCCGGACCTGGTAGAGAAGGCCATGGACCTAGTGTTCAAGGTAGAGCGCCAAACCAGCACTACTTGCGGAACTCCGAATGGGGAGGATTTGGCACTGCTGCTGGTCGCGAAACTGCACGAAGGGAATTGACTTGGAGAGCGGGCTCAAATCAGAAACTGATGCCGCGCCGGCCGAGGCCGTGGCCTCGCTTCCCGGGCGGTCTTCGGGAGGTCTGCTGCGCTCAGTTTTTCGAGAAGAAACGTTCTTTCTTATCTTGTCGGTCTTCATTGGGGTTTTCTCGGGATTGGCGGTCGTCTGCTTCCGCTTCGCCATTGACTGGTGCCGTATCTATCTAGTGGGATCGGGGGCCACGCCATCGACGCTGCGACTTTTGCTTGCGCCCAGCCTGGCAGGACTGATCATTGCCGTGCTGGTCATTCATGTATTTCCAGGGGCGCGGGGGAGCGGGGTCAATCAAACCAAAGCTGCGTTGTATATCTATAACGGCTACATCCCACTGCGTACCGCTGTCGGAAAGTTCATCACGGCGGCATTGGCGATCGGGGCGGGACACTCT
>Ga0210394_10003795_pt1 | contig 18343 bp, 17 predicted proteins | sample IncBWC12MmetaG_FD_160121 | JGI IMG/M metagenome (GOLD analysis project Ga0210394, IMG submission 160121) | Forest soil microbial communities from Barre Woods Harvard Forest LTER site, Petersham, Massachusetts, United States - Inc-BW-C-12-M | ecosystem: Environmental > Terrestrial > Soil >... | reverse complement strand
ACCGGCTTCACGTGCTCGACCGTCCGACGCGCGACCGTAAATCTCGACTTCCTCGCTCGTGGACCCATCCGGGTTAGTCGTTGTCTTGGTCACGCTCTGCCGCGTCAGCGCAAGGTTCCCGTTGACGCCCGGTTCGTAAATCGCCGTGTTGTCGACCACCTGATTGCCGGACTTTGTCTCGACGGTCGATGCGCGCTGCGCCTCGTACAGGCTCCCGTTCGCGTCGCGCAGCATCACCGTCTCATTCTCGCGCTTCCCGTCGCTGGTAGGTTCGACGGTTAGCGTGCGCTTCTCGGCCACGGAAAACGATCCGCTCAAATCCTTCTTCTCGATCGCCGTATCGGTCACCGTTCCCGCGCCCATCTTGTGCGTCTCCACCGTCTTGCGCTCCGCCTCCGCCATGTTCCCGCTGATGTCACTGCGGTAGGTCGTCGAGTGCACAGTGGATTCACCGTCGCCCGTTTGGGTCGCTTCCGTCACGATGCGGTCGGTCTGGACGATCTGCCCGTTGGCGCCATAGTGGCGAACAATGCGCTCCGTCACCGTCGTGTTCCCGCTCTTGCTGAGGACCTTCTCTTCGGTTTGCGATAGCGGCACTTCGCGGCCGTTAATCGACTGGCGAAGATCGGTGACGACGCCATCCGTCGTCTTGACCTCTCCACCGGCGATCCGGTTCCCGTTAATATCGGTGGTGTACGTCGAGGACGCGCTCTGCGCGCTCAAAATCCCCGCAGCGATGAAAAGAAGACAAGTTCGCACACCTTAAGACTAAGCCAAACCCCCATCCGCGGCAATAGAGTGAACACCTTACTTGTCTCCTCCATAACTGTCGGGGTTCCATTTCCTCCATGGAACCCCGAGAGTGATGGAGGGGATCTGTCGATTCCCTTACAATAGATACAGCAGTGAAAAACTTCTACATCGAAACCTTCGGATGCCAGATGAATGCTCACGACTCGGAAAAAGTCATCGGCACGCTCATCGGCGAAGGCTATTCCCAGGTCTCGACCCCCGAAGAAGCCGAGCTGGTTTTCTACAACACGTGCAGCATCCGCGATAAGGCCGAACAGAAGGTCTTCCATCGCCTCCAGCAGTTCAAGCGCGAAGGAAAGGGCAAGAAATTCGTGGTGCTGGGCTGCGTCGCGCAACAGGAAGGCGAGCGCGTCTTCGAAAAAGCGCCGCACGTCAGCATGGTTTGCGGCTCGGCCAGTTACAACCAGTTGCCGCAGATGCTGGTGCAGCTCGAAGCAGGCAACAAACGCATTACGGGCTTGAGCCTCGATACGGACGACACGTTCGAAACACCCTTAACGCGCCGCGAAAATCCGCATCGCGCCTATCTGACCATCATCGAAGGCTGTGACAAGTCGTGCGCATATTGTGTGGTCCCCTTCACGCGCGGCCCGGAACGCAGCCGCACCAGCGACTCCGTGCTCGCCGAATCGCGTCAGCTCGCCGACGCAGGCTATTCCGAAATTCAACTGCTCGGCCAGAACGTGAACAGTTATCGCGACCCTTCGCCCGCCGGCTGGGATTTCGCGAGACTCCTTGATAACGTCGGCCGTATCCCCGGCATCCGGCGCGTTCGCTTCACGACGTCTCATCCGCGCGATTTCGTGAAACCCATCATCGACGCGATCGATGACAACGAAAACCTCTGCAACCACGTGCATCTGCCCGTGCAAAGCGGCTCGACTCGAATCCTGAACGCCATGCAGCGCCTCTATACTCGCGATGAATACATGCGGAGGATCGAATGGATGAAAAACGCGCGCCGCCCCATCGCCATCACCACCGATATCATCGTCGGCTTCCCCGGCGAGACAGAACAGGACTTCGAGCAGACGCTCGATCTGCTGAAACAAGTCGAATTCGATTCCCTCTTCGGCTTCAAATACTCACGCCGTCCGAACACGCCCGCACTCGCCCTCGACGACCAGATTCCGGAAGAAGAGAAAACAAGGCGCCTGATCGTCGTGCAGGAGTTGCAGCGCGAAATCCAGACCCGCCGCAACGCCGAATATCTCGGCGCGGTCGAGGAGTGCCTGGTCGAAGGCTTCAATAAAGCCACAGGCCAGTGGATCGGCCGGACCTCCCGGCACAAGACGCTGAATTTTCTCCGCCCCGCTTCGTCCGACGATATTCTTGGCCGTTACGTAGACGTGCGCGTCACCCGCGCCGGCGCGAACTCGCTGGTGGGCGAGTGTGTAAACTGATACGAAAGGGGAGCAACGCATGGAAGTCGAAATGAAAATCCGGGGATTGATGATGGACCCGGTGACCAACATGCCGATCGTCGTCCTGAAGGACGTCAACGGCAGCGCGATTCTTCCCATCTGGGTCGGCATCTATGAAGCGAACGCCATCGCGCTCGAAATCGAGAAAATGCCCACGCCCCGTCCCATGACGCACGACCTGATCCGCAATCTGTTGTTCGGCCTCGAAACAGGCGTCAAGAAAGTCGTCGTCAGCGACCTGAAAGACGATACGTTCTACGCCGTCATCTGGCTGGAGCGAGCCGGGCAAATGATCTCGGTCGACTCCCGTCCCAGCGACGCGCTGGCCATTGCCCTTCGCCTCGATTGCCCGATTTTCGTCGATGAGACGGTGCTGAAGACGTCCAAGAGCGTAGCCGCCGTGGCCGAGGTCGGGAGCAACGAAGAGGTTCGGAAGTGGCTGGAGAATCTTAAGGATGACGACCTGGGCCCCTACAAGATGTGACTTTTCCCTGGGTTCGTTTCGTAAAAAAGCGGCCCCAGCCGATCGAGCATAGCCTGAGCCTTAGGCTCCCAATCCTTCAAGCCCGTCAACAATTGGAGTTCCACAAATCCGTGCACTGCGGACCAGCACAGCTCCGCCAGCGCGCCGTCATGCTCGCTCCCTCCCGTACACGCCCTGACCGCCCGAATCAGTTCTTCGTAAGCCGGTTTCGCTCCCTTCTCGAACCCATCCGACCCAGGGGGAGGACACAAATCCGGCCGCAGCAGCAGTCCGAAAAGCCCCGGCGTCCGCATTCCGCTCTCGATGTACGCCATGCCGACCGCCCGAAGCACCGCAAAAGGGTCCGGCCCGGCTGCGGCGCGGCGTTTCTCCATCCGCTCCGCTACCCGGATCCATTGTTGCGCGACGTAGGCGCTCAATAGCGCCTGATGATCACGGAAGTGATGCAAAGGCGCGGCATGGGACACGCCCGCAAGCCGTGCGCACTCGCGCAACGTCACCCGGTCCGCGCCTTTAGTTCGAACCAGTTCGTCGACGGCATCGAGCAAAGCCTGCCTCAGCTCGCCGTGATGATATTTCTTTGCCAAGTAAGACCGTAGCGAACTATCTTGACAATGTCAAGATCATTGAGTAACCTATCTTTACGTTGTCTACATAGGAGGCTGCGATGAAGGTGATCAATGATCGGCTGTGCGCGCAAGTCGATGGCGAGGCAGTGGTTTTCCTCATCGGGATGCGCTTCAACAAACTGTGGAAAATCCACAAGTGGCTTCCCGTCGTCATCGCGATGCCCAAAATGCTGGGCGAACTGGAACAGAAGCCCGACCTCGGCTTACTCAATTACCACCTGTGGTTCGGCCGGACAACCATCGTGCTCCAATACTGGCGATCGGTCGAGCATTTGAACTCCTACGCCAAGAGCCGCGACCGCGCGCATCTCCCTGCATGGGCAGCATTTAACCGAGCTATCGGCAAATCCGGCGACGTCGGGGTCTGGCATGAAACCTACCGCATTAAAGGAGGGAGTTACGAGACCGTCTACGTCAATGTGCCTCCGTTTGGGCTGGGTAAAGCGACGAAATTGGTCCCCGCGTCCGGTAAAAGAGAGTCAGCCACGGGTCGCATGTCGCCAGCGTGAGTGTTAAGAAATGCTGGGAGACCAAACTCCAACGACCTTGAAGACGTCATATAGGGCATGAGACGGATTTTTTTGATCGCCGCGCTGGTATCGGCTCTAGGAGCCATAAAAATAGCGGCGAATCCACAGATCCGCCGCCCGGTGCAGCATTTTATTCACTTGTATCGCGAGATGGATGACGATATGGGCTTTCTCCCGCGCGCGGTGTATAGCTGGCTGCTGGCGCAACGAACCGAATAGTGGCGCGAGCTTTAGCTTGCAGCATCGGCTTCCGCCGATGACCCGGAACGTCGGCTCAAGCCGACGCTGCAGACTAAAGTCCGCGCCACCCAGTCCGCGCTACGGAGTCGTCTTCTTCTTGGCAGCCGGAGGACGCGCTGGCGGGGCGTTCTTTCCGGTCCAGCCTTCAAGCTTATCCTTCTCCACACCCATAGTCAGCATGTACGGATCCTTGGTGAAGGACTTCGCGATCCCCTCGAAAGTCAGCGTCTCGCCCGCTTCCATCTTACCCGGCAGCGCGGCTTCGAAGGTCAGCGTGCAATCCGCGACGCCGTCTTTTTCGACAGCCAGCACGATGGTCTTCGGTTTCAACGCAGGAGTCATGGAAACGATCTTTCCCGAGAATTTCGGCAGAGCGCTGTCCTTGATATCGGCATCGAATTTCGCCTGTCCGCCGTCCCCCGTCAGGATCGCCTTCACATCGCGCCATTGCGCCAGCATCGGATTGCCCTCGCGCTCTTTGGCTGCCTTCGCTGCGTCTTCATTCGCCATTTCGACATTGCTCTTGATGTGATAATCCCCCGGCAGCGCAGAGCCAGCCGCAAATGCCAGCAGTTTATCCTCGCCTTCCAGCGTCCCGTGATAGGTCTTATACGCCCGATCGACGAAAGTCCTCATGCCCCCGCGATCCTTGTCCGGCAGGCAACCCGGCCCTGTGTAAGCTGCCGCTCTCGCGTAGTGGAAAATCGCATCCGCCTGCATTTCCGGATGTCCTTTCTTCGCGTCTTCCAGAATCGTTTTTCCCAGCCACACGTTCAACTGGACCCGCGTCGGATCCTGCTTCAGCCGTCCTAGAACGGCCTCCTTACCCTGCTGCTCCGCGACCCAATCGAGCTGGTTCTGAGCGAAGGCGACCATCTGCGGCTTCAGTTGACTCCATTGGTCGTCGGTCTGATTCGCCGGCTTGTTCTTCGCGGAGAAGACGTCATCGGGATGGTCGATGATAAACCGCGCCGCGTCCGTTACGGCCGCCAGATCGTCCGGGCTCGGCGGTTTGATCTGCGGCACATCAACGAAAATCATGCGGAGCAAGTCGAGATTGTCCGGATGCTTCTTGCGGAGTTCCTGATCTGCCATGATCTGCTCGTGATACCGCTTCAGTTGTCCGTAGGCGATCAGGTACGCATTGGTGCGCGCCTCGTCGTAATCGCTTTCCGGAAAATCGTGCTTCCATTTGTCGAGCTTCTCGATTTGGGCAGCCGGATCCTTCTCATTCGCAGCGGCGATCCCCAGCGTCTGCTCCTGGTCGTTCTTCCATTTCCGATTATCCGCCGGCGGAGGCGTCTGCGCCGCCGCGAACGCCATCATAGCCACGCAGGCGATTGTTAGTGTTTTGGTGTTTGAAAAGGTCACGTGAGCCTCACTCGGGTGAAATTGGTTTTTTAGTGCTCGCACTTTTTTTCAGGTTTTCGTTCCTGCCGGTCCATCCGGTCAGTTTAGCTTTTTCCGTGTCGAACGTCACCATGAACGGATCTTTCGTAAAGGTCTTGGCGATTCCCTCGAACTCGATCTCACCGCCCGGCTCCATTTTACCTGGAAGCGCTCCGTCAAGCTTCAATGTTACATCGCCGGCCGAATTTTCGATGGCCAGCACCAGTTCCTTCGGCTTCGACGCCGGCGACATCGCCACCAGCGTGCCCTTTAAACGTGGGACGAGCGCGTCCTTCATGTTCGTTTCAAAATATGTGTCGCCCGTGGGCGATGTCAAGGCGGCCTTGAGATCCTTCCACAGCGCCCTCTCCGGATGCGTCTTGTCGAACATCTGCTCGGCTTCGATCCTCTCTTTTTCGATCTGCGCCGCGCTCTTGATCTGAAACCCGGCCGGAGGTATCGCGTTCGTTTTCGCATCGGCCATCAATTGCGCGAGCCCCTCATCCGACCCGTGATACTTCACATACGCCGTATTCAGATAAGCCGTCAGATTCTTGCGGTCGCCCGGCGGCAGGCTCCCCGGCCCGTCATAGGACGCCGCGCGCGCGAAGCAGTACAGAGCCGGCTGCTGCTTTTCCAGATTCGTCTTGTTCTGCTCCAGCATGGCGTCTGCCAGCCAGTAGGAAACCTGTCCCTGCTTCGGATCCAACTCGATCGCCTTCCTCAGTTCCACTTCCGCGCGAGCGAAATCCTTGCGCGTCCAATCGATCCAGCCGGCGGTTTTCTGCGCGAACACCCGCATCTCGGGCTTCGCCTTCGCCGCCTCGGCGTCCGTCATTTCAGCCGGCCGGTTTTCCTTGGCGTAGATCCCGTCCAGATGAGCGAGGATCGTGGTGGTCGCGCGTTCGGCGATATCCAGATCCGCTGGAGCCGCGAGCGTTAGTTGATAAATCGAACCCACGATCGTTGATAGCGCGAACAGATTATTTGGATTGTCCCGCAACACTTCGGCCGCCGCATTGAACGCTTCGCGCGTCTTTCCCAGTTGACGGTAGGTCTCCAGATAAAGTTGACGCCGGACTTCGGCCAGTTCGCTTTGCGGATATTGCTTGGTCCACTTGTCTAAGGTATCGAGCCAGACTTTCGCATCCTGTGTCTGCGTAATCGGCTTATAAAGGTCGTATTCGGCGGGGTCTTTCCAGTCCGGCTTCTTCTTTTCCTGAGCCGCCAGGCTGGAAACAAGCGCTGCCCCGATCACTACCGTCGCGGCGCTGGTCTTCAACAGCACTGACAATCTCCTCACTTCCTGGAATTTGGTACTTTGCGGAGTATAGCGGAACCTGAAGTATAGCCGCAACCGCCTGCCTCCGTTCATTGAGCTATTCGGCGTATATTGGACTCCGCGCGGGCCAAACTTGTTCCCAAAAAGAAGGCGCAGGGCGCCGGGCGCCGCGCACGAGGCGAAGACACGCGGTTTTTTCCACCGACACCTGGCGCCTGGCGCCTCGCGCCTAGTATCCTTACGGAATCCAATGCGCTGGGTCGACCTGGGAGTCATCGTTCTTTATCTCGCCGGCATCACCTGGTTCGGAACCCGTTTTCGCGGATCCCAAAAGACCCTTAAAGACTACTTCCTCGGCGGCCGCACCGCGCCCTGGTGGGCCATCGCTCTCTCCATCGTCTCGGCCGAAACCAGTACGCTCACCGTCATCGGCACGCCGGCGCTCTCCTTTCAAGGCAATCTCGGATTCCTGCAAGTCGTCTTCGGATACCTGCTGGCCCGCATCGTAATCGCCAGCATTTTTCTGCCCGCTTATTTCCGGGGCGAGATGTATACCGCCTACGAACTGATGCGCGTTCGTTTCGGGAACCGCATCCGCCGCCTGACCGCCGGAACCTTTTTGTTGCTCCGAGCCCTGGCGGAGGGAGTACGCGTCTTCGCCATCTCCATCGTCATTTCGATTGTTCTCGGCACCGGGGAAATGACGTCGATTGTCGTGATCGTCTGCCTGACGCTGGTCTACACCTACGAAGGCGGACTGACCGCTGTCATCTGGACGGACGTCATCCAGATGGTCCTCTACGTAATCGGCGCCGCTCTCAGCTTCTACATTATCTTGGACGAAATACCGGGCGGTTGGTCTCATGTGCTCGCGGTGGCTGCTCCGCTGGGGAAATTCCAGGTTTTCGATTTCCGTCTGGCTCCTCCCGCGATCTTTTTCACCCGCACTTACAGCTTTTGGGCAGGCCTCATCGGCGGATGCTTTCTCACCACCGCAAGTCATGGGACCGAACAATTGATGGTCCAGCGCCTCCTCGCTGCGCCCAACGAGCGCCAGAGCCGCACCGCTCTATTCGCAAGCTGGGCGGTCATTTTCGTCCAGTTCACGTTATTTCTCGTCATCGGCATTTGCCTCTTCGTCCTCTATTCCGATAATCACTGGAAACTGCCGGACGTCCAGGACAAAATCTATCCTCTGTTCATCTGGCAGCATCTTCCCGTAGGAATTTCCGGTCTCGTCATTGCCGCGATCCTGGCCGCCGCCATGTCCAACCTCAGTGCGGCGCTGAACTCGCTAGCGTCGACCACGGTCATGGATTTTCTCAAGCCTTTTTCCCGGTCTGTCACGTCCGACGCGCTGTGGCTTGGCGTCGCCCGCTACACGACGCTCGGGTGGGGAGCGATCCTGTTCGGCGTCGCACTCATCGCGCGTCATTGGGGCAGCGTGCTGCAAGCCGGATTGTCGATCGCCTCGATTATCTACGGCTCGCTGCTAGGCGTGTTCCTTCTCGGCCTTTTGACGAAACGCGTCGGCGAGATCGCCGCCATGTGCGCGATGGCCTGCGGATTGGTCCTGATGCTGTACATCCGCTTCTTCACTCCTATCGCCTGGACGTGGTACGTTCTCATAGGCTCCTCCGCCACGTTCGCGATTGGTTTGGCCCTCTCATTCCTATTCAGGGAGAAACAGTCTGCAACCCACTCCGCAATCTGAACCCACCCTGCGCCGAGCGCTGGGATTATGGGCGGCCATCGCCATCGTCATCGGAACCGCCATCGGCAGCGGGATTTTTCTTGTCCCTTCGGACATGGTGAAGGCGGTCGGTTCACCGGGCATGGTTTTCGTCGTCTGGGTCTTCGGCGGCATTCTGACGCTGTTCGGCGCGCTTACCTACGCCGAACTCTCCGCCGCCCTTCCCGACGCCGGTGGCGAATACGTCTATTTAACCGCGGCCTATGGCCCCTTTTTCGGCTTCATTTATGGCTGGACACAGACCTGGGTCGCGAAAGCGGCGTCGATCGCCACGCTGGCCACGGGATTTTACACATATCTGGCGGATTTCCTGCCCGGCCTGAAAGTCGTGTCCTATACCATCCCTTTACCGATCGGTCCCGGCGGCAGTTCGCTCGAAATTCGCTACGGCCAATTGCTGGGAATAGGCTTGATATTGTTCCTCGCCTCGGTGAATTACCTGGGAGTGCGCGTCGGCGGAGGCGTGCAGATTTTCGTCACCGTGCTGAAGCTGGGGCTGATCGGTGGGTTAATCGTCGCCGGCCTCTCCTCCAGCCATGGAAACACAGCGAATTTCCACCTGGGGATACCGGCCGATCCCGGCGGGATTCCCGGCTTTTTCGCGGCCCTGGTCGCCGCTTTGTGGGCTTACGACGGCTGGAATAACGCCGGAATGCTCGGCTCCGAAATCGAGCGCCCGCAGCGAAATCTCCCTCTGGCGCTGATTTCGGGCACATTAATGATGATTGCCGTTTACCTGCTCACCAATCTGGCCTATTTTTACGTTTTAAGCGGAGCGGAGGTCGGCGCCAGCGAACGCGTCGCCGCCACCATGATGCGCCGCGTGATGGGGCAACCGGGTGGTGCCGTGGTCAGCGTAGCCGCCATGATCTCGATATTCGCGGCATTAAATGGGTCGATTCTCTCCGGATCGCGGGTGCCTTTCGCCATGGCCCGAGACGGTCTGTTCTTCAAATCCATGAGCCGCGTCCACCCCGCGTTTCGCACGCCTGCCGCGAGTATCCTACTGTTGAGCGTCTGGTCCTGCCTGATCCTGTTGACCGGCAAATACCAGCAACTTTACACCCTGGTGATCTTCCCGAGCTGGATATTGTACGGAATGACCGCCGCTTCGGTGATCGTCCTCCGCATCCGCCGGCCGGATTTGAACCGCCCATACCGGGTTTTAGGCTACCCAGTGGTGCCCGCGATCTTTGTATTAGTGGCGATTGCCCTTCTTTATTCGACACTTATGAGCTCGCCGCGGGAATCCGGGATCGGATTGGTGCTGATTATCGCCGGATTGCCATTCTATTTCTTCTGGAAAAAGCGCCTCCCGGCCGAAAAGGAAAAATTGACATAGCTTTACGGATCCCGGGACCGCCAGTACTGAAAAGGGGAAATTTTGTACGATTTTGTTCGGAATTCAGAACAAAGGTCTTGAAATCGCCCTAAACATAGGTTTATGCTTGGACTGCATCTGTCGGGCGATGTTTCTGTTCTGTTCCTTTTTCAGAACGCAGCGCCGGATGGGACGCAACCGGGGAATGCGAATAAAGGAGATTAAGACGACAAAAATGGATGTCCTTAAAATGCTGGCCGAATTACGGCACGAACGTGAGCAGATTGAAGAAGCCATTCTGACATTGGAGCGGCTGTCGCAGGGGCGAACCAAACGCCGCGGCCGTCCACCGGCCTGGATGGCGACAGTGAAACGGCGGGGCCGTCCGCCGGGCAGTAAGAATAAAGTCAAGGAAATCGTAGCAGCATAAACAGTGGCGTGGGTGGGTACTCCCCTCTTCGAGTCCGCCCACTGTACACTGTATTAAGAAGTGACTCCAAAACTAACGGGACAGGTGAAGGCCGGTGGCTGCGCCTCGAAGCTGAGCCCAAAGATTTTGGACCAAGTTTTGCCCCGCATCCCTCGTGTCGCGGACCCGAACGTTTTAGTAGGATTTGATACCTCCGACGACGCCGGTGTCTACCGCGTCACTCCCGATCTGGCAATCGTCCAGACGGTCGATTTTTTCACTCCCGTTGTAGACGATCCTTATGCTTTCGGAGCGATCGCCGCGGCCAACGCGTTGAGCGACGTGTATGCCATGGGGGGCCATCCGCTGACGGCGCTCTCGATTCTCGCCTGGCCCGCGTCGGGGGATATCGATACCTTGGAAGAGATCCTCAAGGGCGGCGCCGAGAAAATTCACGAAGCGGGCTGCGTGATTCTGGGCGGCCACAGCGTCAGCGATCCGGAAATAAAGTTCGGCTACGCCATCACCGGAACCGTTCATCCCGATCGCGTGAAGACCAATACCGGCGCGCGGCCGGGCGATGTCCTGATGTTCACCAAGAAGATCGGCACCGGCGTTATTTCGACCGCGCTCAAAAAAGGCATCGCCAAGCAGCAGCACGTCGATCGGGCGATGGCGCAGATGCTGACGTTGAATCGCGCCGCCGCCGAGGCGATCGAGAATCTGGACGTCCACGGGCTCACCGACGTGACCGGATTTGGACTGTTCGGCCACGCGCGGGAGATGGCGATCGGCAGTAAAGTCACGCTGGAAATCGATTCCTCGCTGGTGCGTTTCCTCGATGGCGCGGTGGAATATGCGCAGGCGGGCGCCTTTTCTGGAGGATTGGGAAATAATCGCGAATTTGTCGCGTCCTGCGTGGAAGGTTTTTCGCCCTTTGACGATCTCTTTTACGATCCGCAGACCTCGGGCGGGCTGCTGATCGCGCTGCCGGAAAAAGACGCGCTGGAACTGGAGCGGAATTTCCCGGCTGCTTATCGGATCGGAAAAGTTTTTGAACGGCAGAAAAAGCCGCTGAGAATTATATGATTATCATCGCTCTGGACGTATCTTCCGTCGCCGAAGCGCGCTCTTTGGTCGCCGCGCTTGGCGATGAAGCGGATTTTTATAAGGTCGGCCTGGAACTTTACGCCGTCGGCGGCATGGATTTCGTGCGCGAATTGAAGGCGCAGGGTAAGCGCGTTTTCCTGGATCTGAAGCTGTATGACATCAGCGAGCAGGTGAAGAGGGCGGTGGCCGCCATATCTTCCTCGGGCGTCGATTTCCTGACGATTCACGCCGTCAAACAAGTGATGCGGGCCGCGGTCGAGGGACGCAGCGGATCGTTAGAACTGCTGGCGGTCACGGTGCTGACCAGTTTCGACGAAAACGACATTCGCGACGAAGGGTACGCGCTCACGCTGGCCGAAGTGGTGGAAAGACGCGTCGGCCATGCGATGGAGGCAGGGGTCGACGGCATCGTTTGCTCATCGCTGGAAGTGGCCAGAGTTCGCGCGATGACCGGGCCGAAGATGACGCTGGTGATTCCGGGCGTCCGCTCGGCCGGCAAGTCCACGGGCGACCAGAAACGAGTCGCAACGCCGGCGGACGCGGTCGCCAATGGAGCGGATTATCTTGTGGTCGGACGGCAGGTCACGCGCGCTGAAAATCCTCGCGCCGAACTGCTGAAGATTCTCGACGAAATTGCGGAACATGCGAACACAGACTAAAGTCTGTGCACAGGCTTTAGCCTGTGAAAATCAACACAAAATGACTACGATCACTCACCTGGAATGCGCCGCTTGCGGAAAACGGCATGAAGCGGGGCAGATCCATAATCTGTGCGAATGCGGCGGACCTCTGCTGGTCCGCTACGATCTGGACAAACTGCGCGAAGGCTGGAGCCGCGACTGGATTCCCAGCGGACCTACCAGCATGTGGCGCTACGCGCCGGTGCTGCCGGTGTCGAAACCGTCGGCCATGATTTCCCTCGGCGAGGGGATGACGCCTCTGGTTCATACGAAGCGGCTGGGCGCGCGCCTGGGCAGTGAAGACCTGTGGGTGAAGGACGAAGGCGTCAACCCTACCGGGTCGTTCAAAGCCCGAGGGCTTTCCTGCGCGGTATCGATGTGCGCCGAACTGGGCGTGAAAAAAGTGGCGATTCCGTCGGCAGGCAACGCTGCCGGAGCAATGGCCGCCTACGCTGCCGCGGCCGGGATTGAAGCGCATATTTTCATGCCTCGCGACGTGCCACAGGCCAACTATATTGAATGCCGCGCAGCCGGCGCGCGGGTCACTTTGGTTGATGGATTAATCAGCGACTGCGCCAAGATCGTGATGCAACGCAAGGATCAGGAAGGCTGGTTCGACGTCAGCACTCTGAAAGAACCGTATCGCATCGAAGGTAAGAAAACGATGGGCTACGAAGTCGCCGAGCAGTTCCGCTGGACGCTGCCGGACGCGATTTTCTACCCTTGCGGCGGCGGAGTGGGCCTGATCGGCATGTGGAAAGCGTTCGCCGAAATGGAAGCGCTGGGATGGATTTCCTCGAAGCGTCCGAAGATGATCGCGGTGCAGGCCGAAGGCTGCGCGCCCATCGTGAAGGCGTTTGAGGAAGGCAAGCCAAGAAGCGAGTTTTTCGAACACGCGGAGACCGTCGCCAGCGGCCTGCGCGTTCCCAAGGCGCTAGGCGATTTCCTGGTGCTCGACGCCGTTCGCCAGAGCGCCGGAACGTGCATCGCGGTCAGCGATGCGGAAATGATTGAGTCGGCCGTTGAACTGGCCACCGACGAAGGGATCTTCGCGGCTCCCGAGGGCGGGGCGTGCGTGGCGGCGTTGAAGAAACTGCTCGCGACGGGTTTCCTGACGCCGCAGGAGAAGATTGTCATCTACAACACCGGCAGCGGATTGAAATACCTGGAAGCGTATTCGCCGGGATTCCCGCGCTAGCTGTCATGCCGGTGGTGGCCCAAGCTAACGATTTTTTGTGAAAAGCCGGACGCTGACCGCTTCCGATGGTCGCGGTTCTCTTTATCTGGATGGATCGCCAAGGCTCGAAAAAGAACCGCGACTATCAGGAGTCCGCATGAGCCTGCTGCTCACCGATGGTGATGAAAAACCCGCCGCGGGCGAATTTTTTGCAAATATCGGGCGAAGACAAGGCGGGTTTCTCAGGGGAGCGGTCCAAGCCGACTTTTCACACGGACCCCCGTCCCGACCTCAGCCGGTCTAATTGGAAACCATCGTATGCGACGCCAGATCGACGGTCACCACGTCGGTCGGCGATTTGAAGACCTGCCCGTCCTGGGCGGGGTGCAGTTCTATCCGGAGTTGCGTCGAGTTCACCACGATCCGCAGATAGCCGTAGTGCGTGGCATCGTAACTTTCGAAGATCACGTTCGGGTTCACATTGACCGGCGTCCGCGGCGTTCCCTTGATCGGGCTCAATGGCGAATGGCCTCCGTTGCCGCAGACGACGTAAGGAATATCGAACTTGTTCACGCTGCGGGTGAATCGCTGGTAATTGTGCGCATGGCCGGACAGGTGAGCGTGAGGCCAGTAGCCGGCCTTGGTGCAGGCGGCGTCAATATCGGCCAGCATTTGAGGACTTCCTCCGTGCGCGGCGCCTCCGCTATAAGGCGGATGATGGGTAACGACGATGGTCGCGCCGCCTTTCTTCTTGGCTTGTTGCAGCGCGCCGACCAGGAACGTGAGCTGCTGATCGTCGACGGGCGAGGTTTTGGCGCCCTGGCTGGAAACGACGCCGGGGTCTTCGAGCACATTGCTATAGAGGCCGATGATGGTGACGAACGGCACGTCGAGGGCGAAGTAAATCGCGGGCTGCGTCATGGCCGTGCGGATCAGGCCGCCGGATTCCGGCGTGCGCACCGGTTCCGCATTGACGAAATTGCGCAAAAATGCGTCCAGCGTGGCCACGCCTTCGCCAGTGTAAACCAGGCCGTCGTGGTTGCCGGGTACGGCGAAGATCGGGGCCGGATAGGAGCGGTAGGGCTCATAAAACTGGTCGTAATAATACTGCGCCTGGCCGAAACTGTAGACCACGTCTCCCAAATGGAAACAGAAGGAGGGGCGATCGGCGGGCGTGGGATCCGAGAAATCCCCGACCATTTTATCGGTCACCAGCGATTGGGTTTCGGGGCCTTTTACCGATCCCGTGTCGCCGAGGGAGTGAAACACGATCTGCCCGGATTTCTGGATGGCGGCGACCGTGGCCGCTCCTCCCGTGCCCAGGACCTGGTCGAGCGTCATGGTGAGATTGGCGCCGGAGCGGGGGGCGGGAATGGCTTGCAATAAGTTTTTCTGGACCTTGTTATAGAGAGGATTGTCGCTGCCGTGGGCGACCGTGAATTTCGACGGGTCGGGGGACGCGGAGGGCTGGGCGAACTGGGGCTGGGTGGAGACGGGGTTCACAGGCGGCGCCGGGTTCTTTCGTGGCATTTTGAGGACACTCCTTGTGAGGATAAGTGTCGCCGGGCGTCGATCGCGTTTCGCGATTCATGCAAATTTCACGAAAGCCGCCTGGTGGGCGCCCCACCTGAAGCTCGCCGTTCCGCTGAACCGCCATGCGTCAGCATGCGGACAGACGGGAAGCTCTATGGAATAGTGAAACCCCAGATGAAGGAATCCTGCTTGCCAGGCTGGGGATTGCCGGTGGAGGGCGAGACGGGGAAGGTTTCGAAACCGGGGGGAAAAATGCTCCCCGTAGCCATGCCGGTGATCCAGACGGTGCCGTGGATATCGGTGGTGACGCCGTAGACGCTTTGCGTGCCGGGGCTGGTGACGTAGCTTGAATAGACCAGTTGGCTGGCGGGAGCCTTGGCGGCCGGATTCAGGACGGTGACAAAGCCGTCCAGGCCTCCACCGGCCGAGGCTGTGTTAATCGCGGCGTTGGTGACCGGGAAATTCCTCGACAGAGTATAGCCGCACAAATAGTAATAGCCGCGCGCATCGCGATTCAGATCGTAGACGACTTCGCCGCCGTAGCCGCCGAGGTAGGTCGCATAGACCGGCCCTTTGAGGGGGGCCAGCGCGGTCATGTCCCAGATCGTCAGGAAACCGTTACTTCCCAGCAGATTCCCCGACGGGTCTACATTGGAGCCGGCGGGCATGACCGGTTGATAGGCGTTTTGCGTGACCGGAAAGTTGGAGGACTGAGTGTAGCCGGCGATGGCGACGCGGGAGCCGTCCAGATCGACCAGGATCTTCTTCCCTTCTTCATATCCCGTGGAGCCGCCGAAAGAGGTGCAATACATGACAGTGGATGTGCTGGGATTGATGACGGCCAGAAAGGCATCGCCGCCGCCGGCGTAGCTCTCATAAGCGGTCGAGGTGTAGGGCATGTCCCCGGAGAAGGTGTAGCCGGTGATGTAGACGAGCCCGTTGTTATCGGCGGCAATATCGCGTCCCCAGTCCTGCGCTCCGCCGCCCAGATAGGAAGCGAAGATCAGTCCGGCCGTGCCCTGCTGGGTGGGATCGAACTTGGCGACAAACGCGTCATCGCTACCGGCGAGCGAGCCCTGGAAGGCCCCCACGATCGGCAGATCGGTCGAGTTGGTGTAGCCGGTGATGTAAATGAATCCGTTCAACTGAAAAATTCCGTTGCCCGATTCGTTGCCGGTGGTGCCGCCGTAGTAGGTGGAGTAGATTTCGCTGTAAATGCTGTCCTGGGTGGTGTCGAGCGCCGTCATGAACGCATGCGTCAGGTTGGTGAGAGTGGTGGAATAAGCCGCGCCGGAAATGGGGAAATCGGTGGAATCGGTGTTGCCGGTGAAGTAAGCGATGCCGGCCTGATCCACTTTCATGGCGGTCAGGAAATCGTTTCCGGTAGTGCCGCCGAAATACGTGGAATAGACAATGACCTGGGTCGAGTCCGAGGCGTAGGGGTCGATTTTGATAATGAAGCAATCGGCCTCGCCATAAAGACTGTTGTGATAGGAATCGCCGCCGAGAGGGAAATCGCCAGAATAGGTATAGCCGCCAACGTACATGTAGCCTTGCGGGTCGGTTCCGACGGAAACACCGACATCTCCGGCGGAGCCGGCGAGGAAGGCGACGTAGACCACTGCAGGGTCTACGATGAGCTGCGCGGAGCGGTCGTAATCGCCCAGATGGAACCGGACTTTATGATCGTCGCCGATTTTGTATGAGCCTTCGACAGTGACCAGTTCACCGGAGGCGCGGCGCTGATAGACGGAAGGAGCGCGCTCGATGAGTTCCTTGTCGCCAAGGGTGAGAACCAGGTCGCCATGATCGTTCAGACGGACCGAATCGGCGCCTTCAAAGGCCAAGGCGATGGGCGAAGGGTCTGCGCCAGGGGCGATTTCGAAATCGTACTCCAGTTCGCCGTTGCGGCTGTAATAGACCAGGTCGATGCCCGGATAAACGCCGGTGCGGCGCAAGCGGGTGTAGTTTTCGATGCGCTGGTAGGTTTTTCCTCGAAAAGAATTGGTGGGGTGCGCGCTGTGGTTGAGGCCGATAAAGGGCGCGGCGGGATTGGAGTTTTCAAACCTCATGCGCAGGACGCTGTCGCCCAGGCGCATGGCGGTGCCGGTGTTCTCAAAGCGGAAGGCATAGCCCAGACCGCGGGCCGACCATTGGCGGTCGGCGCTTTGCTCAAATTGAACCGGAGCGGTTTGCAGTAATTTTTGTGGCGATGCGGCGAATGCGCCGACGCAGACGAATAGCAAGAGAGCGGACCGCATGAGTAGTGAGACGTAACTCCCAAACCCCCGGGTTGCGGGGATCTTTCATTATCGCTCTATCGATTAAACATTGCTAGCGTGCACATTGTTCACGGGTGTGAAAGAAAAACGGCCACACCAATGTAGACCCCGCTCCCTGTGGTCGCGGCTCGGCTGCCTGTTATCAGTGATCTACCGAGCCGCGACCGCAGGGAGGGAGACGGCAAAAAGCTAATGGCTGTCGCCGTCGTGGTCGGCGTCGCCCGAGGCTTTGAGGGCGGCGGCGCTTAACTGGACGCTATCCTGTTTTTGAGAAGGCGCGGGCGTCTTGGGGGTCGGGTTATTCTGCACGGCGCTGGTAGGAGACGCGGCGCTGGCACTGGTAATTGGGCTGATCATAATCAACCTATCGGCCAGGATCGGGTTCGCTTGAGGGTAAATTACGGCGGATGCAGAAATCGTAGGCCGCGCCGCCGATCAGGCCGCCCAGCAATGGTCCGGCGATGGGCACCCAGAAGACCATGGAACCGTCGGTGAGGCCGTTGTTTTTGAATCCGGCGGCGACCGTGAACAGGCGGGGACCGAAATCGCGCGCCGGGTTGATGGCGTAGCCGTGCATTCCTCCGAACGCCATGCCGATGACCACCACGACGAGGCCGATCATGAGAGGAGCCATGTTGCCGGGAGGCGTGTTGCGGTCGTCGGTGATAGCGAAAATCATCAGCAGAAGAAGCGCGGTGCCGATCACCTGGTCGAAGAATCCGGCCGAGGGCTGCATGGGGAAGGCCGGAAAAGTGGTGAAGACACCGGCGGTTTTTTCGAGCATCGGGTCGATGGCGAGGAACTGCGGGCGGTAGTTAAGGAAGACGATGGCGGCGGCACAGAAGGCTCCGGCGATTTGCACGATCGAGTAGGGCAGAACTTTCTTCCACGGAAAGCCCCGGTAGACGGCGAGAGTGAGGGTCACGGCCGGGTTCAGGTGCGCGCCGGTGGTTTTTCCGGCGATATAGATGCCCATGGTGACGGCCAGTCCCCACGCCAGGGTAATGTTGGTATAGCCGCCTTTATTGAACAGGACCTCCATAGCGACGACGCCGTTGCCGAACAGGATGAGGACCATGGTGCCGAGGAATTCAGCGAGAAGCTCTGCGGGGAGCCGGTTGTTCATCGTTACAGGATACTCGATGCACGTCGCTCGCAGGCTGACCGCTCCCGAAGGTCGCGGTTTCAAAAACCGGAATGGAACCGCGACCACCGGGAGCGGTCATGTGCGGACGACGCGGCGGCCTTCGATTCGATATTGGCCCGATAAGACCAGCGCGATGGCTT
>Ga0210394_10003794_pt1 | contig 18347 bp, 17 predicted proteins | sample IncBWC12MmetaG_FD_160121 | JGI IMG/M metagenome (GOLD analysis project Ga0210394, IMG submission 160121) | Forest soil microbial communities from Barre Woods Harvard Forest LTER site, Petersham, Massachusetts, United States - Inc-BW-C-12-M | ecosystem: Environmental > Terrestrial > Soil >... | reverse complement strand
CGAAGCCAGGTGCTCTATCCAGCTGAGCTACGGGCGCCCGCGCGCAGTTTAGCGGTCGGGAGCCGATTCGGGAAATTCTTGAAGATCCGCGAGCCGTGCCGTCAACAGGCGGCGCTCGGGCTCCAGAGTGGCCGTCTTCAAGGCAGTTCGATAAGCCTGGCGCGCTTCGTCAAAACGCCCGAGCTGCTGCAGAAAGCGGCCTCGCGCCGCATGCAACAGGTGATACTCCGTGACCTTTCCGCGCGCCGCCAGCGAGTCAACCAGATTCAGGGCGCGCGCAGCGCCGTCGACCATCGAGACCGCCACTGCGTGATTCAATTCAATCACAGGAGTGGGTTGCAGCCTCAAAAGCACTTCATACAGCCCGACAATTTGCGGCCAGTCCTTGAGCTCGTCGTCTCGTCCCTTCACATGCAATGCGGCTATGGCGGCTTGCACCGTATAGGTGCTCAGAGATCCCGGAACCCGCAAGGATTTTTCGACCAGTACCAATCCTGCCGCGATTTCGGATTGATCCCAACGCGACCGGTCTTGATCCTCGAGCAGCACAACATCGCCGGCGTCAGACACTCGGGAGCGACGGCGCGCGTCGTGCAACAGCATGAGTGCCAGCAGCCCCATCACAGCTGCGTTGTTCGGGAGCAATGCATCGATCAACCGTCCTAGCCGGATGGCTTCGCCGCACAGCTCGACATCGATGAGTTCAGGCCCCGCAGTTGCCGCATAGCCCTCCGTGAACACCCCGTACACCACGGCCAGCACGCCTTCGATTCGCTGGTCAAGTACCGACGCATCGGGCGTCTCATATGGAATCGCGGCATCGCGAATCTTTTTCTTGGCGCGCACCAGGCGTTGCGCCATGGTTTCTTCGCTGACCATGAAAGCGCGCGCCACCGCTTGCGTGGACAGTCCGCATACTTCGCGCAGAGTGAGTGCGATCTGCGCTTCGGCGTTGAGTGCGGGATGGCAGCAGGTAAATATGAGACGCAGCCTATCGTCTCCGAATACGGCTTCGTCCACACCGTCGAGCTCGATCTCGTCGGCCGCTGCACTGGCCAACTCGCGATCGGCGATTTTTGTTCTGAACAAGATATCGCGGCGAATGCGGTCGACCGCCTTGTTGCGCCCGGTATTGATCAGCCAGGCTCGCGGGTTGTCCGGGACGCCGTGCTGCGGCCATTTTTCAAGCGCGGCGGTAAATGCCTCTTGCCGCGCTTCCTCGGCCAAATCAAAGTCGCCGAGCAAGCGGATCAATGTCGCAAGCACCCGACCCGCTTCTCGGCGAAAGATTTCTTCGATCATTGCCGGCGTCGATCGAATTCTTCAGGTCATCGGCGGCCACACCGGCCGCACCTCGATGCTGCCGTAGCGGGCGCCGGGGATGCGTGCCGCGATCGCAGTTGCCTCGTCGAGATTCTTTGCCTCGATCAGGTAGTAGCCCCCGAGCTGTTCGCGGGTCTCCGCAAAGGGTCCATCCGTGATCGCCGCTTTGCCGTTGCGCACCCGCACCGTCGAGGCGGCCGATACCGGCTTCAGCCGGTCGCCAGCCTTGAATTGGCCCGCCTGCACGATCGATTTGGTGAAATCCATGTACTCATCGGTGACGTTCTTGCGTTCCGATTCGGACAGCGCCCCGATCTGCGCTTCGTTGCTGTAAATGAGCAATAAGTAGTTCATGTCGCGTTCCTAGGGTTGTTGGCGCGATTCGCCATTGACCAGTCGAACCGAGCGCAGTCATTTCGACATTTAAAGGCCGAGATATCCAACATTTTGTTGCCGCCAAGGGCTTGGCTTACGCCCGCAAGATCGTTAATGAGCTCGAAACGCCCGGCATAAGGGAACTATATGGCCTCTGTGCAATCAAATAAAGCTGCGAAATCATGTGCTTACAGGTTACCGCGGCTGCGCTGGCGGCTCTTCGCCCTTGGCCGTAAGATCATGCTGGGTCTGTTTCACTCATTAGCACCGATAACTAGAGGATTCCCGATGAAGGCTTGGATACCGCTCTCGCTTGTTTTCGCACTCGGCTTTGCTGCTCACGCTCGGGCAGATTGTTCTTATCCGAAATCCCCCGATGCGCCCCCGGATGGCAGTACGGCCACCAAGGATCAAATGGTCGCCGCGGCGAAGGCCTTCAAAACCTACAACGGCGACATGAACGCTTATCTTGACTGCCTGCAGCTGGAAATCGATGCAGCGGCGCCGAAAGATCCGTCGAAGCTGACGAAGGACGAGCAGGCCAAGGTGAAACAACAGCAGGCCATATTGACGCAAAAACACAACGCGGCGGTTGATGAACTGCAGGCGGTTGTCGGTCGCTTCAACGAACAGCTGAGGATTTACAAAGCGAAACAGACGTCATGACGTTCAGTGCGGCGGACCACTCCGCCGCCACTTTCAAACTATGCAGGCCGGTACGCTCATTACGCCGCGTCTGGCCGAAGAGGCCATCTACTCTCGGCTGACGTGTTTGCCCATCGAATCACTGCCGCTGACGCAGTGCGTCGGGGGAACGTTGCGCGAGAATGTTTATGCGGAACGTGACCATCCGCCGTTCGACCGCGTCACCATGGACGGCATCGCGGTGGACAGCGAGGCGCTGCGTCAGGGTCAGCGGCGCTTCCGAATTCAGGGGATCCAGGCTGCCGGCGCACCGCGTCTTAAGCTTCTGGCCGGCGAAGACGCGATCGAAGTGATGACGGGTGCAATTCTCCCCGTCGGCTGCGACAACGTAATTCCCGTCGAGCAGCTCGATGTGGCCGACGGCATCGCATCGCTCAATTCAACGGTGGTAAGTGCCCCTTTTCACAACATTCATCGGCGCGGCAGCGACAGCCGACAGGGCAGACTCTTGCTGGAGGCCGGTACTCTGCTGCGTGCGCCGGAAATCGCGGTTGCCGCCTCGGCCGGCATGGCACGAGTACGCGTGAGCAGTCAACCGGCGATCATGGTTGTCTCGACCGGTGACGAGTTGATTGAACCGGGGGACCCGATCGCGGATTTCCAGGTGCGCCGATCCAACGCCTACGCGGTCGCGGCTACATTGCGCAAGCGCGGCTTTGGTCGTGTCGGGGACGACCATGTGCCCGACGATGAAAATATGCTGCGCGAGCGGCTCGCGCTGCACCTGACAACCCACGAAGTGGTGGTCTTGAGCGGCGGCGTGTCGATGGGCAAGTTCGATCTCGTACCCAAAGTACTCATGCAGCTGGGTGTGCAAGAAGTGTTTCATAACATTGCACAGCGGCCGGGCAGACCGATGTGGTTTGGCATCGGTCCACAGGGCCAGGCCGTATTTGGATTGCCTGGCAATCCGGTCTCCACTCTCGTGTGCTTGATCCGCTATGTCATTCCGGCCATCGCCGAAGCGATGGGCACCAAGCGCGCGCCGGCCGAGCGGTTGGCCTTGGCCTCGCCGGTAACCTTCAAACCCGTGCTGACGTATTTCTTGCCCGTCATCATCGAGCACGACGATTGGGGCCGTCCCTGGGCAAATCCGCGGCCGCCGAATGGATCGGGAGACTTCTTGAGCTTGGCCGGCACCGATGGCTTTGTAGAACTGCCGCCGGGACCCAACACCTACCCGAAAGGGTTCGTCACCAGCGTTTACCGCTGGTAACCTGATTCGCATGACATCCATCGTTCACGACATTCGCGGCGCACGCAATCCGCTCGATCGGCTTGGCCGCCCGCTGCATGACCTGCGTATCTCGGTCATGGACCGCTGCAATTTTCGCTGCCCCTACTGCATGCCAAAGGAGCGGTTTCACGAGCACTACCAGTTTCTGAATTCTCACGAACGCCTGTCCTTCGATGAAATCGTGCGTTTGTCGAAATTGTTCGCCGCCTTGGGCGTGCGCAAGCTACGGCTCACCGGCGGAGAGCCTCTGCTGCGCACCAATCTGGCCGATTTGATCGGCGATTTGACCGGAATTCCCGGCATCGACGATATCGCGCTAACGACCAACGGCGTGCTGCTCGCGAAGCATGCCGTCGATCTGCGCGCCAACGGACTGAAGCGCATAACGGTCAGCTTGGATACCTTGGATAAGGACATTTTTGCCCGCTTGAGCGGCGGATTCGGCGCTTTAACCCAAGTCCTGGACGGCATCGAGGCCGCCATCGCGGCGGGCCTGACGCCCCTCAAAATCAACACAGTCATCGAGCGGGGCGTCAACGATCACACCGCGCTCGAACTCGTCGAGCGCTTTCGCGGCTCGCCGGTGATCGTACGTTTTATCGAATTCATGGATGTCGGCAATCGCAATCATTGGCGGCCCGAGATGGTCGTTCCCTCCCGCGAACTGGCGGCCCGCATCAGCGCGCGCTGGCCGATGCACCCGGTATCCGAGAACTACCAGGGTGAAGTCGCGAAGCGCTGGCGCTTCGACGACGGCGGCGGGGAAGTCGGCTTTATCTCATCGGTGTCGCAGCCGTTTTGCGGCGCCTGCAGCCGCGCGCGCTTGTCTTCCGAGGGTAAATTCTACACTTGCCTGTTTGCGACCCAGGGAATCGATCTGCGCGCGCCGCTGCGCGACGGCGCCGACGATGCCGATCTGCTGCGGTTGATTCGCGGCGCTTGGGACAAGCGCACCGATCGCTACAGCGAGCTGCGCGAGGAACTGCGCGGCAAAGACCTCGAGACGAAAAAGATCGAGATGTACTACATCGGCGGATGAGACATGAACTTTACCCATTTGGATGCCGATCATCGTCCGACCATGGTCGACGTCAGCGAAAAGACCGCGACGCAGCGCACCGCGATCGCCGAGGCAAAAGTGCATTTCCCACCGGGGGTCGCCGCCGCGCTGCGCGACAGCGGCCTGCGCTCGCCGAAAGGCCCGGTGTTCGATACTGCGATCGTCGCGGGCGTCATGGGTGCGAAGCGCACTCACGAACTGATTCCGTTTTGCCACCCGCTGGGACTGGAGAATTGCCACATCGCGATCGATCTGGTGGCCGATTCCGCGGTCATTCGCTGCACGGTGAGTGTGCATCATAAAACCGGTGTCGAGATGGAAGCGCTTACCGGTGCGAGCATCGCCGCGCTGACCATTTACGATATGTGCAAATCTTTTTCGCACGGCATCGTCATCGGCGATGTGCGCCTGCTGGCCAAAGACGGCGGCAAGCACGCGTACTCGATGCAGGGTACGCCGTGAACCTGGACGTGCCGCCGATCTACGGCCTGATCCTCGCGGGCGGCTCAAGTTCGCGCATGCATCGCGATAAAGCCGCGCTCAAGTACCAGGGCAGCTCACAGCTCGACCGCGCCTACGAGCTCGCGAGCCGGCATGTCCCTGAAGTTTTTGTATCGGTGCGCGCCAATCAAACGCTTGATCCGGTGCGCTCGCATCGGCCCATGATCGTGGATAGCGTCGCGGGCGAGGGACCGATCGCCGGCATTCGCTCCGCGCTTGCCGCCTACCCTACGGTTGCATGGCTGGTGCTGGCTTGTGATTTGCCGTTTCTCTCGGATGCAGCGGTCGAATATTTGCTACGCGCGCGCGATCCGGCCGGCATTGTCATCGCCTACCGGAGTGCTCACGATGACCTGCCGGAGCCGCTGTGCGCCATCTGGGAACCCGCGGCGGCAGCCATGCTGGCCGAATACCAGGCCGGCGGCGGCCACTGCCCGCGAAAGTTTCTGATCGGTGTCGGCGCGCCACTGCTTCAGCCGCTTGACAGACGGGCGCTGGATAACGTCAATACTCCCGAAGAATATGCGCAGGCCATCATGGCACTGGAATCCGAATCGCCCATGCAACTGCAAATACGCTACTACGCCTTGATGCGCGAGCAGGCCGGCCGCTCCGAAGAATCGATCGAGACTTCGGCGCCTACTCCGGCTGAGTTGTATGCCGAGCTCAAGTCCCGCCATGCCTTCACGCTGGCGCCCGAACAGCTGAAAGTTGCGGTCAACACCGAATTCAGCGATTGGTCGCGAAAGCTCAAGCACGGCGACGCGGTGGTTTTCATTCCTCCGGTAGCGGGCGGCTGATGCGCTTTCGCTTTACGCAAGCAGCCATCGACACCCGCACGGCACGGCAGGAACTGCAGAACCTGGCGGCAGGCGGCTACGTCAGTTTCGAAGGTTGGGTGCGCGATCATAACGAGGGCCAAGAGGTCACGCGCCTAGAATACGAAGCCTTTGAAGCGCTGGCCGTGAAGGAAGGCGAGCGCATCGTCGAGGAAGCGCTGCGGCGATTCCCGGTGGTGCAGGCCTTGTGCATGCATCGAGTGGGTGCGCTGGCACTGGGCGAAATGGCTGTATGGGTGGGGGTGAGTTCCGAACACCGCGGCGAAGCTTTCGATGCCTGCCGTTTCATCATTGACGAGGTCAAGCATCGCGTGCCCATTTGGAAAAAGGAGCACTACCGGAATGGCGACTCCGGCTGGGTGAACTGCGAGCGTTGCGCGGCGCCTGCGCAACACACGCACGCAGCGGAACATCACGACCACGCCGCCGCTACCTCCGAGTAGCGATGCAGCCCGACTATTCACGGCAGCTGTTGCTCAAGGAAGTCGGCGCTGCGGGCCAGGCGGCGCTCGAGCGCGCCCGCGTGCTGATCGTAGGCTTGGGCGGCCTCGGCAGTCCGGTGCTTCAATACTTGGCGGGCGCCGGAGTGGGATGCTTGGGGCTGGTCGATGCCGACAACCTGGATCCCAGCAACCTGCATCGGCAGCCCATTTACGCGCTCGCCGATGCCGGCAAACCCAAAATCGATCTGGCGCGCGCGGCCATCCATAAGATTAATCCCAGCGTGCACGTCGAAACGCATGCGAAAACGTTCAATGCCGACAATGCACTGCAGTTGACCCGCAGCTACGACCTCATCATCGATTGCACGGATAATTTTCGCGCCAAGTACTTGATCAATGATGCCGCCGTGCTTGCGCAGCGGCCTGCGGTGTTCGCCAGCGTCTACCAGTACGAAGGGCAGCTTCAGGTGTACAAGCCGCAGCCGCAGCATGCCTGTTTGCGCTGCCTGTGGCCGGATGCCACGGCCGACGGCGTGGTGGGCAATTGTGCTGAAGCCGGAGTGCTGGGGCCGGTCCCCGGCGCGTTTGGCGCGCTGCAGGCGCTGTTGGCGATTAAAATCCTGCTCGGCATTTCCGGCCAGCTCGACGGCGAGTTGCTGCTGCTGGATTTCATGAACTTCTCCAGCCTCAAGCTCAAGGCGCCGCGCCGCGCCGAGTGTCGCGCTCCCGGTTGCACGCATATCCGCGGCTTAGCCGCAGAGGAGCGCGACCTCGAGATTGAGTTGCAATCACTGGATGAGGCCGCCACTCGCGGGCTCGAAGTGATCGATATTCGCAGCGCGGAGGAATTCGCGGCAGAGCCTTCCTTGGGTAAGCACATTCCCATGCCGAAGCTGCTGGCGGATCCGGGCGTGTTGAATTCCGGACGGCCGGTGCTCTTGGTGTGCGCTTCCGGCAAGCGCAGCTTGGCGGCGGCGCGCGAACTGCGAAAACGCGGCGTTGCCGTACGTTCTCTGTCCGGTGGGCTGCAGAAGCTGGAGGCCTGAGGCTTGCTGTTCGGCAGCAAATTGCCCGAGGTTGGCACCACGATTTTCACCGTGATGTCGCGGCGCGCGCTCGAGGAGAACGCGCTGAACATCGGTCAGGGATTTCCGGATTATCCCATCGATCCACGCTTGGCGTCTTCGTTGTCGGAGGCCGTCACCGCGGGCCGCAATCAATATGCGCCGATGGAAGGTGCTATCGAGCTGCGCGAACAGATCTCGAGCAAGCTCAATACCTGCTATCAGCAGCGGTTTGATCCAATCGACGAGATTACCGTCACCTGCGGCGCCACCGAAGCTCTGTACGACGCGATACAAGCCGTTGCGGGAGCCGGGGACGAGGTCCTTATCTTCGACCCCGCCTACGATGCGTATGAGCCGGCGGTGCGACTCGCGGGCGCTCGCTGCGTGCGCATAGCATTGGCGCCTCCGGCGTTTCGGTTCGACTGGGACGAGGTGCGACGCGCACTGAACGCTCGCACTCGACTCATCATCATCAACAGTCCGCAAAACCCCTCCTGCACCGTGGCAACCAGAGACGACCTCGATGCCCTTGCCGCCTGCGTCCGGGATCGGCCCATTACGATCCTCGCCGATGAGGTGTATGAACACGTGCTGTTCGACGGCCGCCACCATGCATCGGTGCTGGCGCATGCCGAACTGCGCGAGCGCAGCTACGCGGTGTTTTCTTTTGGCAAGACGCTGCATGCGACCGGCTGGCGCGTCGGCTACTGCGTCGCGCCCGCCAAAATGACGCGCGAACTTCGCAAGGTGCACCAATTCAATACCTTCAGCATCGCCGCGCCATTGCAGCACGCCATCGCCCGTTATCTTTCCAGTCATCCGGATGCATGGCATGGATTGTCAGCATTCTTCGAAGCGAAGCGCGATTTGCTCACCGGGCTGCTAAGGGGCTCGGGATTGGAACCGGTGCCGGCGGCCGGCACCTATTTCCAACTGATCGATTACGGCGCTTTCAGCAACGAGAGCGATATCGGTTTCGCCGACCGGTTGATCCGCGAGGCGAAGATAGCCACGATTCCGCTGTCGCCGTTCTACGCGAATCCGCCGCCGCTGACGCTGTTGCGGCTGTGCATCGCCAAGCAGGATGCGACGCTGCGAGCGGCGGCTGAGCGCCTTTGTGCTTTCGCAAGGATCGCGTCCAGCATCGAATGACACGATCACTGCCGCCGGCCTCGCTCGACTGGTGTTTGTTTCTCGACGTCGATGGAACGTTGCTCGAAGCGACCGACACTCCTGCGCACACGGTCTCTGACCCCGAGATCAAGGCGCTTTTGCGCGACGTCAGCGAGCGTCTCGGGGGCGCGGTTGCGCTGATAAGCGGTCGCAGGATCGAAACTCTCGATGAGCTGTTTGCACCGCTGCGTCTGCCGGCGGCCGGTCTGCATGGAGTCGAGAGGCGCAATGCCGGCGGCGAAATGCAGGGCGCCAGTTTTGTGGACTCGCAGCTCGATGGCGCGCGGGTTGCGATAAGATCCCTGGTGGCAGCACATCCCGGAACACTCTTCGAGGACAAGGAGCGGATAATCGCCGTACATTTTCGGATGGCGCCGCAATACGCAGAGGCGATTGGTCGCGCGATTGTCGCCATCGCCAAGCCGCTCGGCAGCAACTATCACATCCAAGGCGGAGATATGCTGTTGGAAATAAAACCGCGAGGCTTCACCAAAGCCACCGCCATCAAGGCGTTCATGAAGGAACCGCCGTTCAGCGGCAGGCTGCCCGTGTTCCTCGGCGATGATCTTACCGACCGGGACGGCTTTGCGATCGTCGAGGCGTACGGCGGCATCTCGATCGCCGTGGGTGATCGGGTGCGCGGTCAATTTCGCTTGGGTGATGTTGCGTCAGTCCGCAGCTGGCTGCGCGAAATTGCCGCTTTGCACGATTCGCATCGCGCATGAGCAGACTGATCCTGGTCCGTCATGGGGAGAGTTCCGGCAACCGGGAGCGTATTTTCGCAACTCAACCGCACGAGCTGCCGCTGACGGAAACAGGCTACCGCCAGGCGCAAGCCGCCGCCCAGCGCATTGCGGCGCTGTTTCGGCCAAAGCTGGTGGTCACGAGTTCCTATGTGCGAGCGAGCGAGACCGCGCGTATCATTGCCGGCGCGCTGGGTGTGCCGCTCGAGATTGAACCGAATCTGCATGAGCGCGAAATCGGCGCGCATCGGGGTCTATCGTACGATTCATTGCTCGCTGCGCCGGATTACGATCCGAATCGACCCTGGGCGTGGAAACCTGAAGATGGCGAGAGCTACGAGGAAGTTCAGGCACGCGTTGGCCCGATTCTTGACCGCCTGGCCAAGGCTCATCCGAGGGATGATGTTGTCATCGTCAGTCACGGCGGCGTGATGATGACGCTGTGGGCCTATGTCACGGGCAAGTGGGACGGAGCGCATGCGCCGCCGAACTGCGGCATCGTTTTGATTGAACATGGCCCGCTGGGTTATTCCCGCCCGCAGATCATCGGCGATGAAAGCCGCGCATCCGACGCAGGGGGCTAGCGCGGGAAGCTATCCGACTTGATTGGCCGGCGCGGATGTTGCGTCGGCGGCTTCGTCCAACCATCGGCGCAGACACTGCTGCAGCTCCCCGCGATCGATGGGTTTCGATAAATAATCATCCATCCCGGCTGCCCGGCACTCATTGTCGGCGCCCTTCATGGCATGGGCGGTCAGTGCGATGATCGGGATGCGCCGGCCAGGGGCTTCTCGCTGGCGGATTTTTCGGGTGGTCTCGTAGCCATCCATGAGGGGCATCTGGCAATCCATCAGGACCAGATCGTATCGGCCGGTTTCCCAGGCCGTAAATGCCGCCTGGCCATCGGCGGCGACGTCGACCCGATAACCCAGCTTTTCGAGAATACGGCACGCGACCTTCTGATTCACGACGTTGTCCTCGGCGAGGAGGATGTGGTAGCTGTCGCGCGCGCGCTGCGAGCGCAGGGCGTGCCGGGTCACGATCGGCTGCGTGGCGAGACGCCAGCCTTCCGCTTGCATGCCGAGCACCATCAGCAGGCAATCCGTGAGATCGCGATGGGTCACCGGTTTCAACAGATAGGCAGCGAAACCAAGCTCGGCGAACAACTGTCCATCGCCGCGTTGTCCGGAGGAAGTGAGCAGGATCAGGCGCACTTGGCGCAACTCCGGCTCGCCTAAGATGGTTTTACCCAAGGTCGCGCCGTCGCAACCCGGCATTTGATGATCCAGCAGCGCGACCTCGAAGGGCCGGCCCGCGGCGGCCGCATGCCGCATCAAGCTCAATGCTTCATCGGCGGAGCTCGCGGATACCGCGTCCATTCCGGAGAGCGACAGCTGTCCCATCAAGACCTTGCGATTTGTCATGTTGTCATCGACTATGATGACGCGCTGGCTGCGCAGCGACATGTGCGGCGCTGGGCGTACCTTCGCCGCGTCCTGGGCGATGCCGAGCCGCGCGGTGAACCAGAACGTGGAACCCGCGCCCTCCTCGCTCGACACACCGACTTCACCGCCCATCAGTTCAACCAGCCGCTTGACGATCGACAGCCCGAGGCCGGTGCCGCCGAACCGGCGCGTGGTCGACGAATCCACCTGCGTGAACGGCTTGAAGAGCGCATCCAGGCGGTGTGCGGGAATGCCCATGCCGGTATCGCGAACCTCACAGCGTATGGTTACGCCTTGCGCATCTTTATCGGCAACCCTGCATTCGATGGCCACCTCACCTTGCTGCGTGAACTTGACGGCGTTGCCTCCCAAGTTGAGCAGAACCTGGCGCAGGCGGCCGGCATCGCCGCGAACCAGATCGGGCAAACTGGGATCGAGCAGCGCGATGACCTCGAGCCCTTTCGGGTGCGCTTGAATCGCGAGCAGGCGGGCAACGTCTTCGATGGTGTCGCGCACGTCGATGTCGAGACATTCGAGTTCGAGTTTGCCGGCTTCGACCTTTGAAAAATCCAGGATATCGTTGATCACCGTCAGCAGCCCCGCAGCGCTGTCGCGCACCGTCTGCGCGTAGTCGAGCTGCATGGGGTTGAGCGGCGTTTCCAGCAACAACTCGATCATGCCGATGACGCCATTCATCGGGGTGCGAATCTCGTGGCTCATGTTGGCGAGGAATTCGCTCTTGGCTTTATTCGCCGCTGCGGCGGTTTCCGTCGCCTCAATCAGCGCCAGTTGGTAGCGCTGCCGTTGGGTGATGTCGCGCTCCGATCCGGACACCGTCATGGGCTGCCCGGCGGCATTGCGTTCCAGCGCGGCGCGGATCCGATACCAGCGCCACTCGCCGGCGTGCGTTTTGCCGCGCACTTCCACGTCCATGAGAACGTCTTCGCGAATGCATTTCTCGATGGCGTCGCGCAGCTTTGCAACGTCCTCGACATGAATGACATCGAAGAATTTCTGGCTGACGCCCAGGAATTCACTCTGCGCAAACCCGAATAGTTCGGCGAAGTGCGGCGAGACCCACATTTCGCGCGTCGCCACATCCAGTTCCCACAGACCGTCGTTGGCGCCGCGTATGGCGCGAGTGAGGCGCGCCTGGGTGTTGCGCAATTGCTCCTCCGCCGCCTCGCGCTCGGCTTCGCGCTCATAGTTATCGAGGGCGAAGGCGACGTTGCGTCCCATGTGCCGCAGCAGCTTGACGATCTCGTCGTCAAATGCCTGCCGTTCGCCCGATAACAGCAGCAACACGCCGATGGTCCGGCCGCGCTGAATGAGGGGCAGCGCGGCTCCCGCCGCGATGCCGGCCGGCCCCGCCTGCGCGTGGAAGTGGGCGGTTCGCTCATCGTTCACGTAATCGTTACTGATGCAGGGCTGTTGCGAGCGAAATGCCGAGCCGATGAGGCCGCGGCCCTGCGGAGTGGACTCGTCAATCGGCAACCGCGCATCCAGCAACTCGCCTGCGCTCACGCCGGCTGCGGCGACGATGTGCGCAGCTGCCGCTTTCTCGTCAAGCACGCACACGCTGGCGCCGAGCAGCTTGCCGTCGCGTACCGCGGCGTCGCACACACGCTGGTAAAGGTCCTCCGGCGTCGCCGCCCGCATGATGGCTTCATTGGTGTCGCTCAAGGCGGCAAACATGCGCGCAAAGCGCTGCGCCGCGATCTCCGCGAGCTTTCTTTCGGTTATGTCCCGTGAGATCGAAACTATCGTCCAGCGTCCGTCGAGGCGCATGGCATGGCGATGCAATTCGACGTAGCTTTGCCGGCCGTCCGGGTAGCGGCCGACGGACTCCTTGCGCATGACTTGCGGTGCGGCCGCGATCAGCTCATCGTAGCTGCGGATCAGATCCTCGGTTTTTTCCCTGAGCAGATCCTTCGGCCCGAGTTTCAGCAGCTGATCATAGCGAAGACCGGTCTGGCGCAGCGCGCCGGCCGTGGCGTCCATGAACAGCATGGATTCGCGATCGACCATGTAGATCGGATCTTCGCAGGCGTCCATGACGGCGCGAAAACGCCGCAATTCGCTTAGACTTTGTGTTGGCAGCGCATGACCAGGAATCGGATCGCCGGGCCGAAGCTCACTATAGCCGCGCTGTGCAGCGCGCGCACGCGCCCACACGGCGATCCCCATGATCGCGGCGCCGGCGGCACCGGCCAGGATATAAGGCAACACGAGGAGCATCGCTAAGTCCTCAATACGGTTAACCGCCTCTCAAAAGGACGGTACTTTGAATCCATTGCAGCAGCCGGATCGAGGGAATTCTGTGCGGTGCCCGACAGTTTTACATAAAGAAGGGTCCCCTAAGCGAGGCGCCGAGGGTCTTAAGGTCAATCGCGAATCTGACCCGCGCCGCGCACCACATACTTGTAGCTGGTCAACTGCGCCACGCCCACCGGGCCACGCGCATGAAACTTGACGGTGCTGATGCCGATTTCAGCACCCATGCCGAATTCGCCGCCGTCGGCAAACTGAGTCGACGCATTGTGCAGCACGATGGCGCTGTCGACGCGGGTTAGAAACCGCTCGGCGGCAGCCGCATCGTCGGTGACGATGCAGTCGGTATGTTGGGATCCGTATTGGGCGATGTGTGCGATGGCCGAATCCACATCATCGACTATGCGCACCGCGATGATGGCGTCGAGATACTCGGTATACCAGTCCTGCTCGGCGACCGGTTTCACGCGCGCATCGACGCGCATCGTCGCGACATCACCGCGCACCTCGCAACCCGCATCGAGCAGAGATTTGACCAGGGGCGCAAGATGCGTCGGCGCGCACTCGCGATCGACCAGCAGCGTTTCCGCGGCACCGCACACGCCGGTGCGCCGCATTTTTGCATTCACGGTGATGCGATTCGCCATCGCAAGATTGGCGCGACGATCGACATACACGTGACAAACGCCTTCGAGGTGTCCGATCACCGGCACTCGCGCTTCCTTTTGCACGCGCGCGATCAATTTCTTTCCGCCGCGCGGCACGATGACATCGATGCTGTCGGCCATGTCCGCCAACATGTGGCCCACCGCGGCGCGATCGCTGGTCGGCACCCATTGAACGGCGTCTTCAGGCAATTCCGCAGCACGCAGTCCCTGCACGAGACAGGCGTGGATTGCGGCATTGGATCGCGCGCTTTCCGAACCGCCGCGCAGAATGACGGCGTTGGAGGATTTCAGACACAGGGCGCCGGCGTCGGCGGTGACGTTGGGCCGGCTCTCGTAAATAATGCCGATGACACCCAGGGGCACGCAGACCCGCTGAATCAGCATCCCATTCGGCCGCGACCATTCCGCGAGGCGCGTGCCGATGGGATCATCGAGCCGCGCGATATCCTCGAGCCCGCGAGCCATTGTCTCCACCCGTGCTTCATCCAGGCGCAGCCGATCGAGCAGCGCCGCCGCCAGTCCGCGCGCGGCCGCTTCACGCATATCGCCCTCATTGGCCTCCAGCAGCTTGAGTCTCGAAGCGCGCAGCGCCGCCGCCGCCGCGAGCAGCGCGCGATTCTTTTGCGCGGTCGGGACAAACGCCAGAACCTCGGCAGCTGTCCGCGCGGCTCTGCCCATGGTGCTCATCAAATCCGCGACGCCGGCCTCATGGTTCACAACAGCACCAGATCATCTCGGTGCACTATTTCGTCGCGGCCTCGAAAGCCCAGCAGCTGCTCGATCTCGGCGGACTTGCGGCCCATGATGCGTGCGGCATCCGCGTCGGAATAGGCACAGATGCCGCGCGCGACCTCGACGCCGCCGGGACCGATGATACTTACCGTGTCGCCGCGGTCGAAACGTCCTACAGCCCGGGTTACGCCCGCGGGCAGCAAGCTCTTGCCGCTCAGCAACGCTCGAACGGCACCCTCATCGATGGCGATCGCGCCCGCCGGCCTCAAGGTACCGGCGATCCACTGCTTGCGCGTCGCCATCGGCGTCGAGGAAGGTACGAACCACGTGCAGCGCGCGCCATCTTCGATTCGCTGCAGCGGATGCTCAAGGGCACCTTTGGAAATGCACAAATGGCAGCCCGCCGCCACGGCGATTTTGGCAGCCGCAATCTTGGTCAGCATGCCCCCGGAGCCCAAGTCGCTGCCCGTCCCACCAGCCATCGCTTCGATGACCGGCGTAATCTCGAGTACGCGGGCGATGAACTGCGCGTCGGGATCATCCTTGGGATCCGCGGTATACAAGCCGTCGATGTCCGACAGCAAGATCAGGCAATCCGCGCCCACCATTTGCGCCACGCGCGCGGCCAGACGGTCGTTATCGCCGTAGCGGATTTCCGCCGTCGCCACCGTATCGTTTTCATTGATGACCGGCACCGCCTTGAGCGTCAAGAGCGTGTTAAGGGTGCCGCGCGCATTCAAGTAGCGGCGCCGCTGTTCGGTATCGCCCAAGGTCAAGAGGATTTGCGCCACGGTGATTTCATGCGCGTCCAACAGCTCCTTGTAGGCGTGCGCGAGGCGAATTTGACCTACGGCCGCCGCCGCCTGACTTTCCTCGAGCTTCAGTTTTCCCGAGCCTAGATTCAGCTGTCGTCTGCCCAGGGCAATGGCACCGGAGGACACCAAAATGACCTCTTGGCCGCGCTTGCGCAACGCCGCCACATCCGCCGCCAGGCTTTCGAGCCACGAGCGATTCAGGCGCCCCTTGTCGCCATCCACCAACAGGGTCGAGCCGACCTTGACGACGACGCGCTTCGCGTCGGTCAAACGGCGAGCGGCGGCTTTGCGGTCTGCAATGGTCATAAGAACTCAATATTGCCATTTACTTGAGCAAGCGGCCTCCCCTAATATCCCACTGCCGATTCCCCCGCGCCAGATTCAAAGAAGGACGACCAGAAGTGGGCAGAGAGTACGAACCGATCGTCGGACAGTGGTACGAAGATCTGGAAAACGAAGAAACCTTCCAGGTGCTGAAACTTGATGAAGACAAGGAAACCGTTGAGATTCAACACCTGGACGGCGATATCGAGGAGCTGGATGTCGACGAGTGGGCCGAGCTCGATCTGGAACTCACCGAAGAGCCTGAAGGGTGGTCAGGCTCCAAGGCGGAGAAGGATGCCGACGACGATGAGGATGACGAGGATTGGGATGAAGACGAAGACGACGAGGACGACGACGATTTAGATGAGGAGGATGAGGAGGATCGCGAGGAGTATTAGACGCGTTCCAGCCAACCATGCCGGTCAGGCGCGTCGCCCTGCTGAACCGCGATCAATGCCGTGCGCAGTGCACGCGTAATCGGCCCTACCTCGCCGTTGCCGACGCGATGCTCGGTGCCCGCATAGACCAGCGTGCCCACTCCCGCAAGCACGGCGGCAGTGCCGGACAACGCCGCCTCACCCTTGTGTGCCCAGTCGAGCATCTCCAGTACGTCGAATTTTCGCTCCGTGACCGTGTAGCCTAAATCGCGCCCCAGGGTCAGCAGCGAGTCGCGCGTGACGCCGTGCAAGAAGGTCGAATCGAGGCTGCGGGTCAACAGCTCGCCTTCACGGATCAGGAAGAAATTCGCGGCTCCCGTCTCCTGCACCTGGCCATCCGGACAGAACAGCACTTGATCCGCATGGTATTTCGCTCTTGCGTTCAACGTCGGCCCCATCGCCGCGGCGTAGTTGCCGCCGGTTTTCACCATGCCCATGTGTTCCGCCGAGCGCGTATTCTGATCATCGACGAGGATGCGCAGCGGCTTCATGCCGCCGGCAAAATAATCCCACACGGGACTTGCCAGCACGATCAACAGGGCTTCGCTGGTCGGCGTGGCGGCCGCGCCGATGTTTGCCGTCGTGCCAAAAAGAATCGGGCGCAGGTACAGCGCACCCGGCGCCTCGGGCACGGCGTCGCGGCAGCGATTGATGACGGCGCGCACCATGTCGGCCACCTGGATCGGATCCGGTTCCGGTAGCACCAGCTGCCGAGCGCTTTGCTGAAAGCGTTGCAGGTGCCGATCCATGCGAAATACATGCACGGATCCTTCGGCCCGGCGGAACGCCTTGAATCCTTCGAAACAGGTGCTGGCATAGTGCAGCACGTGCGCCGCGGGACTGATCTCGAGCGGTGCGACGGGTTTGATCTCGCTCTTGCCCCAATGACCCGCCTGGTAGGTGGCCACCGCCATATGGGAGGTGAGTAAGGTGCCAAACGCGGGCCGTTGAGGTTGAGCTGTCATGGGGATTTCACCGTGGGAATAAAAATCGTCGCCGGATGCTCGAGAAACTCTTTCAAAGCCTGGATCATTGCCGCTGCATCATAACCGTCCACGAATCGATGATCGAATGAGGAAGACAAGTTCATGATTCGGCGCACCACGACCGCCCCTTGTTGAACAACCGGCCGCTCGACGGCCTTGTTGAGCCCGATGATGGCAACTTCCGGCGCATTGATGATGGGCGTGGATGCGATGCCGCCGAGCTTGCCCAAGCTGGTCACCGTGATGGTGGAACCAACGAGTTCCTCGCGCGTCGCTTTGTTGCTGCGCGCGCGCTCTGCAAGGCGACGGATTTCGGCGGCGATTTCCCATAGTCCCAGCACCTGTGCGTTGCGCACGACAGGTACCTTGAGTCCATCGGGGGTCTGAGTGGCAATGCCGACGTGTACGGCGCGGTGCCGCACCAACACTCCGCGCGCGGCGTCGTACAGGACATTGCACTGCGGAAAGGAGTCGAGGACCCGAATCAGTGCCATCACCACGAGGGGCAGATAACTCAATGAACCGGTACCCTTTGGCGCCGACAGGTTCAAGTGCTGACGCAACGATTCGAGTTCGGTCACGTCAACTTCTTCGACGTAGGCGAAATGCGGAATGTTGCGCTTGGCTTCGCTCATGCGTTCGGCAATCAAGCGTCGCAAGCCGATGACTTTGATTTCCGTTGTCTGCGGGCCCGCCGTCGCGCCAGCCGCACTCTTGGGGCTGGCGGAAGGTGCGATCGCCGCTTCGAGATCACTTCGCACGATGCGACCGCCCGGCCCCGAGCCTGCCACGGTCGCGAGATCGACACCGGCTTCGTGCGCGCGGCGACGATTCGCCGGCGATGTCATGACCCGTGCCGCACGAGTACCAGGCGCGACTGCTGCGCTCGGCGCAGGTGCACGCGGCGCAGCAGGCGCCGCCGCCGCGGGCGCGTCGGCGGCCGAGTCGTCGCTCAATTCGAACACAATGAGGGGCGAGCCGACGGCGACCTTTTCGCCCGGCGCACCGCTCACCGACAACACCCTGCCGCTCACCGGCGCCGGCACTTCGACTGCCGCCTTGTCGGTCATCACTTCGACGATGAGCTGATCTTCCGTCACTTGATCACCCGGCTTCGCATGCCAGGCAACGATTTCGGCATCCACGGTCCCTTCACCAAGATCCGGCATCTTAAATATGTACTGGCTAATGAAGCCTCCAGCA
>Ga0210394_10003793_pt1 | contig 18348 bp, 13 predicted proteins | sample IncBWC12MmetaG_FD_160121 | JGI IMG/M metagenome (GOLD analysis project Ga0210394, IMG submission 160121) | Forest soil microbial communities from Barre Woods Harvard Forest LTER site, Petersham, Massachusetts, United States - Inc-BW-C-12-M | ecosystem: Environmental > Terrestrial > Soil >... | reverse complement strand
ACGGCCGTTCAGCATTTGAATTTCCTAAAGATCGATAGAATCTAGGCCCTATTGGCCATCTTTGACGCCATTTGAAATAGAAGGCTAAGGTTTTTATTATCCATTCGAGAGAATAGTTTAGTGAACGACAGAAGCTCTCTCTCTTGCTTAGTGTTGACTGCCTTACTCGGAACAGCTTGCAACGGTATATTCGGCTTCTTTACATGCGCGTCATCGGTGAAAAGCCGGTACAGCGGAATCTCCAACGCACGCGCCATCTTCTCCAAAGTATCGACAGATGGCACCGTGTGGCCGTTTTCAACCCTCGAAATGTAACAACGAAGCAAACCGGTGCGCTTTTCAACGTCACCTTGCGACATACCTTTCTGTTCACGCAGTCCCCTTAAACGCTCACCAATTACCATGTGCATTGCCTCCGATCGTCTCTATTTCCGTTTTGCCAGGCAAGCGGCCCCGTCCGTCATCGCGTGCAAGCTGCCGGTTGGATGTGTCGGCCATCTTCCATTCGCCATATCCCCATGGGATTGGATTCTTGAAGTTCTGGGGGCAGACAAACGTCGGGAAAATTCTGAAAGGAAACAGGCCGCGTGAACCTAAAGATCGCCCGCCCTCCCACAGAAGTGCTCCGGCCGTCGGATGTCGCAGGATACGGCCCACCGTGGACCATGGCTTCACAGACCTCCACTCCTGTCGGAGACCCGTTGAAAATTAGCCTGCCAACCTTGGTTTGAAGAAGAGAGACAAGATCAGAAAAGTCGCGCAAGTCGTTTGCAGTGCCCAAAATCGTCGCCGTGAGGTTTCCCTCCAAGCAGCGAGCTATTTGCAAGAGTTCTTCCCGACTTTCCGCATGCACCAGCAACGTCGCGGGACCGAAAACCTCATCTTGGAGCACCCGGTTAGCGAGCCAGCTCCGACCGTCTATTTCAAAAACCGCGGTTCCTACACGACAAGTATTCTCGGATATCTCCGGCGCCTCAGGCGCGGTCCATCTCAGCCGGACATCCGGTTGCGCGGATCTCTCCAAAATCGCGCGACGGTATGAAGCCGCAATATTGGGATTTAGCATCACTCCCGAGTCTTTCTTCGCCATCAGGTCCGTAAATCGGGAAACGAATGCACCGGAATCGCCCATCGTGATTACTACGCCAGGATTTGTGCAAAACTGACCGACGCCGAGCGTTGCAGAAACATGGAGATCTTCTGCAACAAAGTCGCTGCGAGATTTCAGGGCGCTGGGCAAAATAAAAACAGGGTTCACGCTGCTCATTTCGGCATAGAACGGAATCGGCTCCGGCCGAAAGTTGGCTAGTTTCATCAAGGCCGTTCCACCCGCGCGCGAACCGGTAAACCCAACGCCTTTAAGTAGAGGATGCGTGACGAGCGCCTGCGCCACATGGTGTCCGGAATCGTATAGCAGCGAAAACACACCCTCGGGAAAGCCGTGCTTCAATGCCGCGTCCCGTATCGCAGTCCCGGCGAATTCTGCGGTCCCCGGATGCGAATAGTGAGCGAGAACGATTACAGGATTGCCAGACGCCAGGGCCGAGACGGTGTCCCCTCCAGCGACCGAGAATGCGAGCGGGAAATTGCTTGCGCAGAAAACCGCTATGGGACCGACCGGCCGTAGCATGGATCGCACATCCGGTTTAGGAACCGGAATACGTGCGGAGTCGGCGCGGTCAATTCTGGCGTCGACCCAGGAGCCATCCTCGACCATATCGGCGAAGAATCGCAATTGAAAACAGGTGCGTTCTCTCTCGTTTCGGACACGAGTTGCGGCGAGACCCGTCTCCAATACCGTGCGTTCCACCAGCGTTTCTCCGAATTGAACCAAGTTCTCGGCGATGCTGCGCAAGAACAACGCTCGCTCCTTTCCTCCCTTGCGGTCGGAATGGACGAAACTCTGCGCAGCAAGCTGAACAGACTTATCCACTTCTATCTCGGACGCGGAATAAAAATTTGGTGGAAGAACGTCTCCGGTCGAAGGATTGAAGCCGTTCAGTACCGCGCCCGTTTTTCCGCCGCGGCCGTAACCGATTATCGATTGACCGGTCAGTTCCATGGGATCTGCATTCGCATCCAGCACGCTGAATTGTGAAAGTTAGCCACTGCGCTCCCTGGCGGCACTAGTTCATCACATGCTGCCCGCAAGACCTCCTCGAGATTCATCTGAAGGACTGGTAGCAGGTGCTCGAGCTGTTCCAACGTGCGAGGCCCAATGAGCGGGGCCGTAATCCCCGGCTGATCCTTGACCCACAACACCGCCAATTGGGCTGGTGATATGCCGAAGGATTGGGCCAATTGTACGAATTTATTTCCGACAAGAATGGCACGGGCGGTAATGCGATCCGCGTAGATGCCACCGCGCAAACTAGCTCGCGAATCAGCCGGATAGACGGAACCGTTTGAATACCGGCCCGCCAGGAGCCCCATGGCCATTGGCGACCAAGGAAAGAGACCGAGGCCGTACGCCTGGGAAAGCGGTACCAATTCGTTTTCGATCCGGCGGTCCAGCAGGTTATAGGGGGGTTGCTCCGAGATGAAACGAGCATATCCATTTATTTCGCTGACCATTAAAGACTCCATCACCTTCCAGGCCGGAGCGGTTGAGCTGCCGATGTATCGGACCTTACCCTGCCTCACTAAGTCAGTCAGCGCAGAGAGGGTTTCATCGATAGGAATATCGAATGACGGACGATGAAGTTGGTACAGATCGATATAGTCCGTCTTGAGTCGACGAAGCGACTGGTCACAAGCGCTTATCAGATGTAAGCGCGAATTGCCTCTGTCATTGGGGCCAGGACCCACGGGGTAGTACGCCTTGGTCGCGATGAGAACTTGCTGACGGCGGCCGTTCTGTTCCAGAGCACGGCCGATAATCCGTTCACTTTCCCCGTTCGCATAGCTGTTACTGGTATCGATTAAATTGATGCTCGCGTCTAAAGCTCGATTGATGATTGCAATAGATTCTGATTCAGGAGTAGGATTGCCGAAGTTATCTGTGCCTAGGCAAAGAGAGGAGATCTTGACGCCCGTTCGACCCAAACTGCGATATTCCATTCACCTTACCTCGCGGTGTATCCCGCATCGACGGTCAGCAGTGATCCCGTGATATAACTGGCTGAGTCCGATGCGAGGAAGAGCACAACTCTCGCAATTTCCAAAGGGTCCGCTAATCGTCCTAGCGGAACTGTCGCTGCTAGCCGTTCCATAAGTTCAGCCGTAACCGGTTCAGTACGCTCGGAAGCGAGCATTGGAGTGTTCACTTCACCAGGGCATACGGCATTGATACGAATGCCATCTCTGACGTGGTCCAATGCCATCGCTCGCGTAATTTGGTGAACGGCTCCTTTAGAAGCACAATAAGCTACGGCGCCTGTTGCACCGACGGTACCCCAAATTGAACCGAAGTTTACAATAGCGCCGCGTCCCAGAATCTTCATATGCGGCACTGCCGCGCGACTCATAAAAAACACGCCCTTGACATTCACATCCATAATTCGCTGCCACTGCTCATCAGACGTGTTGAGCGCATCGGCGCGCACAATAATGCCGGCTGCGTTTACCAAGACATCTAAACGACCGTGGCGTTCCAAGGCGGTTTCAACTACCCGTTTGCAGAAAGAGGCGTCGCTGACGTCACCGATAACAGGGGGACCGGAATTGATATCGTTGGCCACCTGCTCAGCCAGTGGTCCATTGCGATCAACAACAATGACTTCTCCACCGGTAGCGGCAAACTCGCGAGCCGTGGCTGCACCCATTCCGGACGCAGCGCCCGTCACGACAGCTACTTTTCCCGTGAAGGTCATGTTAACTTCTCTCGTAGGTCACTTCTCCGCGTTCAGGTTCTCGATCACTGCTACTTCGGAGGCATCCGCTTCATCAGGATACTGCCGCAGACTGCGAAGAGAAGCAAACCGGCCTATTGAACGTCCGCGTCGAAAGATCGAATGGACCGACAAGCCAAATCGTTCTGTTGATTGACCTGCCAGCGGCAGAAGTTCCACCCGCGTCGCATACCCCGCCCGACCCTCGGAGAACTAGACTACCGAACGATCACGCGCAGGGAACGTAAGCTTGCATTACTTGAGATACTGATTAAACCACTGCACGGTGCGTTCATAGTAGTCGTGAGTGTGCGCCGGCTGTCTACTAACGCCGTGTCCGTCGTTAGGATAAATGGCCATTACTGCCACCTGGTGTAAGCGCTTCATGGCCATGAACATCTCCTCCCCCTGGTTCAGGGCTGCATAGTTATCCTCAGCCCCCTGGATGAACAAGGTCGGCGTGTGAATATTCCGAATATACTTGAGTGGCGACACGGCCCAGAGGCGATCAAGATCGTCGTAGCTGCGGACTTCAATGTCGCTCTCTCCCCAATTGAAGCTTGCATTGATTCCCCAACCACTGAGCAAGTCACTGGTTCCCGAGACGGGCACGGCCGCCTTAAAACGGTCACCGTGAGTTGTGATCCAGTTAGTCATATGCCCGCCGTAACTTTGGCCGGTTACGCCCATGCGGTTGGGGTCGATGAAAGAGTAATGTTGCAGCACATAGTCCACGCCTAACATCACGTCCTTATAATCTCCACCCATTACATCTCCTACGACCAAATCGGAAAACTTCTGACCGTTATCCGTGCTGCCGCGCGGATTCATAAAAACGACTACGTAACCCGCACCCGCAAATCGCTGCAGTTTGACAGTTGCTCGCAGATCGTAGCCATACTGAAAATGCGGACCGCCATGAACGTCGAGGATCATTGGGTATTTGCTTCCGGGATTGAAACCGTAAGGACGGATGATCCAACCCTCGACCGTCTGGCCGTCAAAACTAGAAAAGGAAAAGTGTTCAGGTTCAATCGTATCCAAGTCTTCGACCATTTCCCGGTTGAAGTCGGTTAGTTTTTCATAACGATCGCTCCCCGGAACGGTGCGAAAGATTTCCGATGGGTGGGTCCCATCCGTGAAAGAGTAGAAGACTTCGCCAGTGCGGGCGACCGCAAAACCGGTAACGGTGCCTTTGAGGTCGATCAAACGAGCGAGCTTCCGATCACGCAGTGCAACCGAATACAACAACATTGTGCCTTCGTGCTCGGCCCTGAAATAGACTTTGCTGCCATCGCTCGACCATGCCGGATCGTGACACCACATGTCTAGCGCCTCGGTTAGCTCTTCAGGCTGGCCGTTTGCACTAAGCACGTACACCTTCTCAAACTCCGCGTCACTCTCTTTGCTACGGTAGGCTCGCTTTCGCCCGAGGTAGCCGATCTCGAGTGAATCCGGTGCCCACACTGGCACGTACTCCGGACCGGGAGTGTGTGTCAACTGAACGACCTGCTCACCGCTGGGCGAGAGTTGCACCAGGTCGTTATTCGCGTTGTAGTCGTCGTCCCCGGTTCGGTTGGAAACAGCGACGATCCATTTTCCATCCGGCGACCAGTCGATTGAGTGATAGTCATAATCCCCGGAAGCAATCTGGGTCGCTTTTCCACCTCCCGTTGAGATAACCCATACATATGTCCGGCGTAAATCGGAGTAGTAGTAATCGCTTTTATATAGAAGGCGGTCTACCAGCATGACGTCATTTCCGTTGGGCGGGTCAAGAGGAGAAAATAGATTGGAATAGTGGCGCGGTCCGGCAGCTGTGAACGCCAGTTGCTTGCCATCGGGTGACCAACTAAGCTCGTTGCCCGTGTCTCCGAGAAATGCGTTGGATCGCTCAAATGTAGTCAACTTTCTCTTATCGCCTCCGTCCGCGTTCATCAGCCAGACACCCAGTTCGCCCTTGGCCGAGTCAAAATATGCGATCTGCTTGCCATCCGGGGACCATCGCGGGCTGGAGGCGTATCCCTTCTGTTCGGTCAGAGAAGTAGCTTGGCCCCCGGCCGTGGCTAACACCCAGATAGATGCGTAACCTCGGTTGTTCGCTACGCTCCGTTCGGACAACACGAATGCCAGCCGGTCTCCAGCAGGCGAAATCTGGAGCGAGTGAACATCCTTAAGACGGAAAGGGTCCAGATCGCCCCAGGCTCTCTTTTTGGCGACTTGGCCAGGAGTAAAGATGGTGAGTACGAACAAGAAGCCAAAGAAAGAGACTACTGATTTGTACATTTCTGATCTCCTCCGCTGCCTGGGTGTGAGCCTTGAACAGGTTGTCCATTCGATGCAAGCGGAGTACCCGGCTCCTCCGAGAAAATCGCCCTCGTTCTAGGGTCCGTACCCGGGAGAGCAGCGGCTCACGGCCTCTGAGATATCCTGCCTAAAAATTGAACTCTGCCTTCAGTTGGATAATTCGGGGCGACGCGTCGCCACCAAAGAAAACACCAAAAATACTCGTAGGAACGCTTACTGTGCGTGTGATGTGGCCGAAGTTTGGATTGGAGATGTCGTTCACCGGCAGGTCGAAATTCGGGTGATTAAAGACATTGAAGAATTGCACTCCCAGTTGGAGCTTAGCGTCTTCCATAGGCCCTTTTAAATGCAAACTCGTGCTTTTGTTGACGGCAAAATCCGCACTAAAGAACCCTGGCCCTCGAAAGAAATTCTTCATGCCGTTGGTAAAGTCAGTTTCGGTTCCCTGTGCGATAAACTGAGAAGTACTGAGGCATGGTGGGGAGTTGGGTCGAGCTGCAGACTCACCGCAGCTCGAGACCGGGCCGCCGAGAAATTCAGGGAAAATAGGACCTGCAAAATTATTGCCAGACAAACTACCTGCGAAAGCACCGTCGATGACGCTGAACGGGAATCCGGTACGAGCAAGAAATGCGCCGGAAACTGTCCAACCTTCGACCAAGTCGCGAAAACCGTGCCCACCTAGAGCTTGCCTGATCGGAAGATCCCACACGTAGTTCATGTTAAAACTGTGTCGCGCGTCGTAGTCAGAAGACCCATAGTTCGCACGGATGTTGTACGGATTTTCCGGTATTAATATGCTCGGCGCGGTGGTGACATTGAACGGATTCATTCCATCGCCGGACACGTCATCCAATGAATGACTCCATGTGTAGTGAGCCGCCAATATTCCTTGGCCCCAGCCCCCAGTGATGCGTTGCTGGAACGACAACACGACGCCATTATAGTTGGAAGTACCAGCGTTGTTGAACACCGCCGCATTGTGGAATACCGGATCGGGTGCGGTTGCCGGGAGCGAGCCAAACCCAAACGCGTTGGCCGAAGCGTTATCAATCAATTCGTGGTATCCATGATTGCCCACGTAATTGATACTCGCGATCGTGTTACGGCTGAAGCCGTATTGAACTTCCAAATTCCATTCTTGATACTGCGGCACTTTCGTTTGCCCGTCGAAAGTATTGAGATTTGGGGCGGAGAAAAACGGTTGGAGAGCGGGCGGGACGCTGGCCTTTATTTGCGCCAAAGTCAGTCCGTTGGCAAATCCGGTCACAAAGGCTTGGTTGGTGGCGGCCGCATCAAGAAATAAATTGGTCGTCTCTCCCGGCGCCAAGTTGTCGTTAGACGGTACGAACGTGTTGATTTCGGGCACGTTCGATGCGAAGTTATTGACAAACCATGTTGGGTAACCACTATAGAAAATGCCTACCCCGCCGCGAACCACGAGATTGGACAACCCTGAGAAGGGCTGCCAGGAAAAACCAAGTCGCGGACTCCATGTAAGAGGAACTGTGCTCTGAACTGCCTGATGTTGTGAGGACAGAATCGCTTGGTTGAGCGGTTCATTGGGATCATGGGTCACTCCAAAGAATGGTCCATTCAATCGTGCAAAACAATTGTTCCGACAAATAAGATTGGAGTAATGTTCGACCCGTAATGCTGCTGTTAGAGTGAAATTTGGTTTCGCCCGCCAATCGTCTTCGATATATAGGCCCCCGATCCACTGAGCAAAAGGCAAATCGATGCTCTGTGGGTAGCTCTGAACAAGGAAGTCGCCCGTCGACCCACCATTAAAAAAGTCAGGAATGCTGTTCACGTTTTCGGTTCCTCGTGTGTTGAAACCGAAATAGCTGGTCATGTCGACGCGATGGAACTTTCCTCCGAATTTGATTGTATGGTGGCCTAAAACCTTTGCCACGTCGTCGCTGAAGCCGTAAGAGGTAGCGTCTTGGCCGTTAGGCTCGCTACCGGTTATCCCGCCCAGTGTAGTAAAGCCGTTTACGTTGAGTTGGGTGGGGAATGCGGCTTGCTTCAGAGTGGGATTGGCGGCATCGAACTTGGCTTCTAGCCACTTTCCCGAAAGAATAAACTGGTTTGTGGTGTTTCCACTGAATGTGTGAGTCCAGTTGAACTGCCCGTTCCACTCCGGCTGGTAGCTAGTGGAGTTAAACAATTTATTGATAGGATCCGTAAAGGTGGGCTGAGTGCCTGGATCCCAGGACACCTGGACAAATGTCAGATCCTTCGGTCCAACTATATAGTCAAGGCGCCCAATCAACTTATTTTCCCAGACAAAAGTATTGATAGCCGACCGGATACTTAGTGCACAAGGGTGCCCCGGTGTGCCCAATAGCGGGTCGACGGTCGGGGAGAGCAAACCGCCGCAGCCAAGCGGGTCTCCTCCGTTGCCGGGCTTGGCATTGGCAATACCTGGCGCAGTGTTGTACAGATTAAACATACCAATACCTTGATTAACACCGCCGATAGGTGCTACTCCAGGACAGATTCCCGCCAGATTCTGGCAGTAAAAGGGAATCGAATTGGTTAATCCAAGACTCGTAAGGTTAGTGACTGTTGCCTGTTCGAATTCTGGACTAGGAACTACGGTGAGCCCGTTTGTCGGTAAGTCGACGGCGACTCCTTCGTTATCCAAAAAGAAGAACAGCTTATCCTTCTTGATTGGTCCTCCTACTGATCCGGCCCAGGCATTAGCATTGGTAAATGGCTTTGGAACCCCCGCGCTATCGTTAAACCAGTCGTTCGCATTAAGAGATGAACCGCTCCAGTAATAGACTGCATTGCCATGAAAGCTATTGCCTCCGGATTTGCTGACGATGTTGACTTGCGCGCCAGCGAGCCCGCCATATTGGCCTCCATATGCGTTGGAGACCACCGTAACTTCTTGAGTGCCATTTTTCCCAAGAAACAAGTTCGACGCGCCGGCGGTGTTCAAGTTGCCCATCTCGAAATTGTCATCTCCACCATTTGTGGTGAAATTGTTAGCGTTACCCGGTAGGCCGAATACTTCAAAATTGCCGTAACCGGACTGAGTGTTCACCTGAGCTCCAGGACTCAATTCCCCGAAATAACTGAGGTCATTGCCGGGGTCAGGTAGCTCTGTGACCTGTCTCTCGGTAAGCGTGGTCGCTATGCTTCCGCTCCCGATCTGAAGGAGCGGGCCGGTACCGGTTACTGTCACGACCTGATGTGCTGCAGCAACTGCAAGACTGATGTTTACAGTCGTTATTTGCCCCGCCTGTACGACGATGTCCTGGTTCACAGTTTCAAACCCAGCTGCGGACACTGAAACGCTGTATTTGTCAGGAGGCAGAAAGTTGAACGAATACGCGCCCGAGGAATCCGTGCTGTCATCCTTTGTAAATCCCTTACCAATGCTGGTCACTGAGATCTTTGCCTGGGATATGATCGCGCCGCTTGAGTCTGTGACCCTGCCACTTACAGAACCGGTGTTGGCAGTCTGCGCAAAAGCGCTTTGTAGTCCGGGACCTGCAAGGAGAATTGCGAACAAAGTAAAGGTTCCAATTCGTAGAATATTCATCAGCCCCTCCCGATTCGGCAGGAATGGATATAGAATAATCTCAGAAGAAGTGTATGCAATATGCGATATCCTATATTCCAGTGGTGTCCTGCTGTCAAGCGCTTTCTTGTGTAAGCGCCTCTCTTCCTTAGAGGGACTCTGGCTGCTATCTCGCAAGTTCTTTATGTTGAGCGTAATAAAACAATGCCCTAGCCGATGGAAACGGGCTTGATCGGAATTGTGGCTTTATTTTCAGCGGAGAATCGGCTACGATGCGGCGGCTATAGGACGTGCGACCGGGCGAAAGTATACCGTGAGCCGAGCATACAATATGCGTTATGATGAAGTTCCGCCGCGAGAAAGTCCCGATGCACCCAAGAGCTTTGTCATACCCCGCCAGTCATTGACCTCCGCAGTCGCAGATCAATTGCGGGATAAAATCATCCGAAGCGAGATTCCAGAAGGCAAACAACTGAATCAGGGCGCTATTGCGGCCGAGTTTCAAGTAAGCCGCATCCCGGTCCGCGAGGCATTGAGACAGCTGGAATCCGAAGGCTTGATTACGATCGTTCAGCACCGTGGTGCGGTGGTCTCTTCGCTCTCTCCGGATGATATCGAAGAATTATTTGAGATCCGCTTGTTGCTTGAATGTGAAGTGCTCAAGCTTTCCATTCCGGGCTTGACCGAGTCGCATCTCGCCCGTGCAGAAGGAATTTTGGTGGAGTACGAGAGAGAATTATTGCGACCGGAACACATTTCCGAGTGGGGGCGCCTCAATTGGGAATTTCACTCTGCACTTTACTCCGGCACACGCAGTCCACATTTCATGTCCATTATAAGAAACGTTAACAACAATGCCATGCGCTATACCGGGCTGCAGTTGTATTTGACCCGTGAGTTCGAGCGTGCCAAAGAGGAACACCGGAAACTGCTCGAACTGTGTCAAGCACGAGATGTGATCGGTGCCTGCTACTTGCTGCAGCAGCATATTAAGCATGCGGGTCAGTCTCTGAAGCAAGTACTACGCGACGCCCGCGCTGGCGCGACGACATCGCAACCAGTGGACAAGCCAGTTTCGGAGCGGTAATGAGTGGTGAAGCCATCGTTGCGATGGATATGGCGCTGCCTGGTACTCGTCGCTAAGTGCCCGTCCGTTTAGCCGCGCTCATCGTTAGCTCATCAATAACACCGAGCCGATTTCGGAGAACATGATTAATAGTGTTTCGCGCTTCTTGCAATTCTGTACCTACGAGCTCGAGAAGCGGAGGACGCACTCGCGAACTACCTATTCCAACCTCCGACTGCGCTAGCTTTATCAGTTGCACGAACTTTGTCACAGTGTCCATCCGCAATAGCGGGAGAAACCAGCGATATAAATCGAGGGCTTTTTCGCGCTCGCCATTGAGCGCCAGAGCAAAAAGATTCACCGATTCCCGCGGTAGCACATTAGCTAGGCCAGAAACCCAACCTGAAGCTCCAACGGCGACCGCCTCAACAACCAAGTCATCTACGCCTATGGAGAGTTCGAGTCGATCCCCGACGAGCGCGCGAATTGCGGCCACGCGCCGGACGTCCATGCTGGACTCCTTCACGGCCCGCAAATTCTCGTGTTCGTCCACGAGTTCTTGGACGTACGCAGGAAGAAAATCCGTTCCGTATGCGACCGGATTGTTGTACAGCATGCAAGAAATCCGAACTGCGTCGAGCACGGCGGCGACATGAGTTTTCATCTCGCGCCAGTCTCCTTGGTAAACGTAAGGGGGCAATATCATTAGGCCTTGGCATCCCAGGTCGGCAGCTGCTCGGGCCAGCTCTACTGCCCCCGATGTGGAGAGGGAGGAAATGCCAGCCACTACGGGACCTCGACCTTCCACTGAATGCACACAAGTACGAAGGATTTCGAGTTTCTCATCAAATGTAAGTGTCGCGCCTTCTCCCAGAGTGCCAAGTGCGATGATTCCTGTACAACCCTCACTAAGTAGCCATCGGCAATGGCGCTCAATGCGAGTGTGATCGACGCGATAAGTCTCATCGAAAAAGGTCGTAATTGCAGGCATGACGCCCTTCCAGTCCATTAGTAGCCTCCAGTTGGCTTCGGTCTCTCTGGTCGCACAGATCTTCAGAGCACCGCAGCTAGCATATAGTATACCACATACAGTATGTAGTTGTGATAAGGTACGCCGCAGTTTTGACATGGTTTTAATTGAACTTACGTTAGCTGACTATCAAGGCTGAGATGGAGCGGGTTTTCGATATGGCTGAAAAAGGTACATTGGCTACTGAGGCAGCGGTAAGCCACCGTCAATTCAGACAGGAGCTAGGTTTGTTCGACGCCACGATGGTTGTGGTTGGAGTGATGATTGGATCGGGCATTTTCATTGTTTCTGCCGATATGTCGAGGTTGATCGGCAGCTCTGCTTGGCTCCTGGTGGCTTGGGCGATCGCGGGCCTGATTACTATCGCAGGGGCAGTCTGCTATGGCGAACTGGCGGGCATGATGCCGCGCGCGGGTGGGATGTTCATCTATCTGCGTGAGTCATTATCTCCCATGTGGGGTTTCCTCTACGGTTGGACGTTGTTCACCGTGATCCAGACCGGCACTATTGCCGCGGTTGCGGTTGCTTTCGGGCGCTTTCTCGGCGTGCTCTGGCCGCTTGTTTCGGACGATAGATATCTAATAGGGCCAGTGCACCTCAGTACCCACTACGCACTCTCTCTATCCACGGTGCAGCTGGTGGCAATCCTTCTAATCGCGCTGCTCACGTCCGCAAACACGCGTGGTCTGAACTATGGCCGTGTGGTCCAGAACGTCTCCTCGATTGCTAAGATAGGGACGCTCTTCGCGCTTATCATTGTTGGAATTGGGCTGGGAAGTAACGCCGTGGCGCTTCACGCAAATTTCGTCAACGCTTGGTCGCGACACGGCTTTGAGCCAATTGCGCCGGGCTTGACAGCCGGCACAACTTTCGGCCTTATCATTGCGCTCTGTTTGTCGCAGAGTGGTTCGCTTTTTGCATCTGAGGCGTGGCACAACATAGCATTTGCCGCTGCCGAAGTGAAAAACGCGCGCCAAAACGTAACGCTAGCTATGGTAATAGGTACCATTTTAGTGATACTGCTGTACCTTCTAGCGAATCTCGCATATCTCGTAACATTACCTTTATCTGCGATCCGACATGCCCCAGTCGACCGAGTCGCAACTGCTACGTTGCGAGTCATCTTTCCCGGCATCGGCACCAGCGCCATGGCCGTGGCAATCATGGTTTCAACATTTGGCGCTGTCAACGCGTTAGTCATGACAGGCGCGCGCGTTTACTACGCCATGGCCTGTGAGCACCTCTTCTTTCCCGCCACTGCACGTCTCAACAGTGCTCACGTTCCGGCGCGATCACTTCTGGTGCAGGGCGTCTGGGCTATGCTTCTGGTGTTGCCTCGGACTTATGATCCGGTAACGGGCAAGTACGGGAACGTCTATAGCAACCTTCTCGATTACGTGATTTCCGCCGTGTTATTGTTCTACATTCTGACCGTACTTGGTCTGTTCCGATTGCGGTTCATTAGACCTAACGCTGAGCGTCCGTACCGCGCTGCCGGGTATCCCGTAGTGCCTGCGTTCCACATTCTGTGCACCGGCACAATACTGGTGGCATTGCTCGCGTATCGGCCGACGAGCTCATGGCCGGGCCTCGTAATAATATTGTTAGGAGTTCCAGTTTATTTACTGTTGCGATCAGCCAACCAGCGTGCGAGCGCAGGCCCAGTTTCGCCTTGAAAAAGACTGGCGACTCCCCCGGGGCTCCGCGGCGATTAGAGTATTCACAATGGTAATGAAATCGGTTTATCACTTTAACGTACGGCACCCATAGAGACAGTCACTAGGAAGGGAGGATCGATGCGGGTATCAAGGATGATTTGCGCTGTCGATCTGCATGCCGCGGGTGAACCTGGACGCGTAATCATTGGCGGTGTACTCGACGTGCCCGGTCGCACGATGTTTGAGAAGAAAACCTACCTGGAGAATCATGCTGACGGTCTTCGAAAGCTTATGCTCCGCGAGCCAAGAGGGTATCCCGCTGCGAACTGCAACTTATTGCTGCCACCAACCAATCCTAAGGCGCACGCAGGTTTCGTCATTATGGAACAGGTGGAATATCCGCCTATGTCGGGCACGAACACAATTTGTGTGGTCACTACCCTTATCGAGACGGGAATGGTAGCTGCAGATGAGCCTACCACCACACTCACGCTAGACACGCCGGCTGGCCTGGTGGTGGTCAAAGCGGATGTACAAAACGGTAAAGTGAAGCGAGTCACATTCGAAAACGTTCCGTCGTTTGCCACCCATTTGGACGCGAAAGTAGAAGTACCGCATCTCGGAACCGTTACCGTCGATGTCGCGTATGGCGGGATGTTTTATGTTATCGCAGAAGCCGAGCCTCTCGGCCTGCACCTTACGCCAGACGAAGGGCGAGATATTGTTCGGGTCGCCGAAATGGTCAAAGCCGCCGCCCGCGAGCAACTCCCAGTCGTGCACCCTGAGAATCCCGGGATTCGTGGTATCACTATCGCGGAGCTTACCGGCGCACCCACAAACCCTCATGCTGTTGCCAAAAACACAGTGGTTTGCTCTACTGGCGAGCTCGACTGGAGCAGACCTGCCACGTGGACTGGCGCCATTGACCGGTCACCCTGTGGAACTGGCACTTGTGCCCGCATGGCCGTGCTTTACGCTAAGGGAAGACTTAGACTCAACGAAACATTCCCGCACGAGGGCATACTCGGGACAATTTTCACAGGTTGCCTTGTGCGCGAAACGCAGGTCGGCCAATATCAAGCAGTCATACCCACACTCAGCGGGACAGCATGGATCACAGGCTTCGCTCAGTACGTAGTCGATCCCGAGGATCCTTTCCCTGAGGGTTTCACCGTTGGCGACATCTGGGGCGCCGCAGTCGATAAAGCATTGACCTGAGCCGTGATCGAAACTACCTTCCGAAGACGAGAATGCCAAAACTACCAGAGTCGTTCGCGGGAACAAAAATCTGGTGAGTTTTAGAATCTAGTGCCATCGTCTTCGATCCGGGATGCGTGGGGATTCGCGCAACAAACGAGTATTCATTCGGTGAATCTTGGTGGAACACATCGACTGCGCCCTCTCCAGTAGAATTAAAAATTAGGCCGGTAGCGGGATCAAAGGCAGAGGCATCCACGTGATCGCCGATTGGCAGAGTTGTGATGACTTTGCCGGTCTCCGCGTTCACAACAGCCATGACATGGCTGCGGCAGCCGATGAAAAGGCGGTGATTCGCGCGATCAATGGCCATACTCGAGGGGTGCTCGCAAGGCGCGAGTGGCCAACGATCCTCGATCCTTAATCCGCGGGAATCAATTCGCAAAACAACATTCTTATCCTCCAGGTTGACGAAAACGTTTCCGAGGCTGCCGGCTGCAGCAAATTCTGGGCCGCCGCCCAGATCGATCGTGCCTGCGACCTTTCCAGTGGCGGCATCGATTGCGGTCGCGCTATTTCCAACTCCATTCATGACAAAGACTCGGCTAGTGATGGGATCGTAGACAATGGCGTCGGGCTTCTTTCCAGTCGAAACTTGGGCTATAGGCATGAGTGTCTTCAGATCAAAAATTGTGACCGTGTCAGTTTTCCCGTTGCTGGTGAATCCGCGGCCCAGCTCCGGCGCGATTGCAATTCCATGGACGCCGAGTGTATTAGGGATTTTACCGATGACGTTTGCGGAATCCAGATCGAGCACGTCCACCTTCGTTTCATGCGAAACATAGAGGCGGCGGTTTGTTTCATCGATCGAGAGATAATCCCAGGATCCTTGGCCCCCAACGGGAATTGTTTTAAGGAGACGATAACCCGAAGCGGCGAGACCACCTGTAACTGCACCGAGAAGAATTGCACAAGTCAGCATGTATCTTTTCATCGTCATTCTCCTGGAGCTTCCCGCACCGGAATCGTGAAAGTTCTTTCCGGCTTGGGAAACAAACTACGGATTCTAGTCATACACGAACAGCAACGTCAACTTCTCCGCTCGCTGCTATGGAGTTTGTGCGACTCCGGAGATGAAGTTGCGATGGAACACAATAAAAGTTTTTCGCCGCTTGCTATGATCTCCTGTGAGTTCACTACAGTTAAGGTGCAGATTCCCCATCGGCGCTACCAATCTCGAATACCTGGCGATCAAGGGATCTCCTTTCTCGGCGGAATATTTCGCAAATCCCAGCACTCGTCCAGTAGCCCCTCGTTTTAGCAGCCACAACTCTTCGGTTCACAAAGAGACGCGGGATATAGTTTTGCGTTGAGCGCGAAGATGAAGTTGAAATTGGGAATTACCCAGTCAACGCTTGGAGAAATTCAGAATTGGAAATGTTCTCCATCGACGGCGAGATTTGTAAAACGCCGAGTGGACTTGAGGTAAGGGTAAGCGCTATACAGACTTTCTTTGCATGACCTTCATTTTTTGAACCTGACAGGAACTCTTAACATTGACGTCGACCCGTTATTCCGCTCGCGAAAATGTGAAGGCTTCCACCGATCAACGCGTTGCGAATTTGACAGACTTCGAAAATAGATGTTAATAAAAGCAGGTTTGTAGTAGAAGGGAGAAACCGTGTCTGACTATGGACTCATTCCAGTAGATTGGGAAGCGCGCTTCGATCCTCAACGGATGTTGCGCGAACGCCTGCAGCGAGCGAAAGACGCGCTCAACAATTCGGATCTTGATGCACTATTCGTGTTTCGTACCGAGGATGCCCGGTATTTGATGGGCTACCGCCACCATCTCGGTCCTGCTTTCATCATGGGGAATGCCGTAACAGTACTGGCCCGAGGTCACGAACCGATCCTCTGGTCGATGGATTTTGAACACTGCCGTCACCGTATGCCCTGGCTTAGTCCGGATCAGATACGGCCGCGTGCGAATTTCCGTGAAAAGATCGGAATGAAACGATGGGCCGAACAAGTAGAAGGTTTGGTGGGGTCGCTTGCGGGCAAGCGAGTTGGCATCGATATCTGGGATATAAACATGGAGACGGCGATTCGCGAGGTATTCCCGACAACGACATTCGCTGATGGATACCAAAGCGTGCTCATGCGGGCTAAGGAGATCAAAACCCAAGACGAAATTCATTGCCTCAAGATCGCGAATGCTATTACCGAGGCGGCACTTGATCGTGCACTCGAATTTCTGCGTCCCGGAGTAAAAGAATGTGAAGTTCTTGCTGTCGCTTGGAAAACCATGACAGCGATGGGCAGTGAATGGACTCAATGTTCGAACATAATCTGCTCGGGTCCGTATACCGCGCCCTATCGTCGTTTTACATCCGATCGGATTATCCGTAATGGCGATCTCGTCATTCTCGACATCGGTGCGGGATATAACGGTTATTGGGGCGATTTAACTCGTACCTGGATTTGTGGAAACGTAAAGCCAACTCCGGCGATGCGTGACCTCCATCAGAAGTGCTACGACGCGCTCTTCAATGCCGGTAGCAAAGTGCGACCCGGTGCGACCAACGCCGAGGTTTTCGCCGCGGCCGAGCCCTACGTTCTCGACAGTTTGGGACACGGGTCCGGCGTTAACCCTTGGGAAGCCCCCTACTTCAGCCCTGCCTCGAAAGAATCGCCTGTGGCGCTCAAGGAGGGAATGGCCTTTAATCTGGAACCGTATGCCGGAAAGCCAGGCATAGGGGGCATCCGGCTTGAGAACGATCATATCGTCACCGCCGGCGGCGTCGACATCTATACGACGTATCCGTTCGACGAGCGCCTCGTAAACGATCTTCATCCCCTTGATACGACAACCGGCCGAACGAGGTAACACTCTTCTCATGGTCCGCCAACAAGTGAACCCCGATCTGCCCTCCTTTCGACTCGATGGCCGCTTGGCGGTTATTACCGGGGCTAGCCAAGGCATTGGGCGCGAGTTCGCACTCGCTTACCAGCGCGCGGGAGCCGAACTCGTGTTGGTGAGTCGAAACCGTGAAAAACTTCTTGGAGTGCAGCGCTTGGTAAAAACTATAGGCGGAACGGCCGTGATAATTCAAGCTGATCTCAGCCAGATGAGCGACATCCGCTCCCTCGAACGATCCGTATCTAAAGTTGTCAAGGGCAGAGAACTCGGACTCGTCTTGGTAAACTGCGCAGGCTTTGGTTTTACCAAGCCCGCGCTGGATGTAACCGAAGACGATTGGGACCAACTTGTCGATCTTCATGTTAAGGGCACATTCTTCTGCTCGCAATTTTTGGGGCGTTTAATGATCGACCGCGGCTACGGCAAGATAATAAATCTCAGTTCCACGTGGTCTGCGAGCACGGATGTTGGTAAGAGCGTCTATGGCCTTGCCAAAGCAGGAGTCTCCTATCTTACCGGTGCTCTCTCCACCGAATGGGCTCCCTTTGGCGTGCGCGTAAATGCCATCGCACCCACCGCAACCCTGACCGAGAATACCAGCCGCTCGCTGCGCGAAAATAAAGCGCGTGCGAAGCGCCTGCTCAGTCGTATCAAACTCGGGCGGTTTGCAGAACCCTCCGACCTTATCGGCGCTGCTCTCTTCCTGGCGAGTCCTGCCTCGGATTTCGTCACGGGGCATACACTTTTTGTCGATGGAGGGTGGCACGCCGCTGGTTGAGCAACTCCTTTAGCTGCTTGAACT
>Ga0210394_10003792_pt1 | contig 18357 bp, 16 predicted proteins | sample IncBWC12MmetaG_FD_160121 | JGI IMG/M metagenome (GOLD analysis project Ga0210394, IMG submission 160121) | Forest soil microbial communities from Barre Woods Harvard Forest LTER site, Petersham, Massachusetts, United States - Inc-BW-C-12-M | ecosystem: Environmental > Terrestrial > Soil >... | reverse complement strand
AGTGATTTGAAAGACTTGGGCGGGATCATTGGCGAAGGGTGGGGATTGTAGCATTGGGGGTGGGGGGTGGGGGGTGGGAGCCCGGTTGTCGGTTGTCGGTTCGTCGGTTGTCGATTCGTCGGCTCGTCGGTTCGTCGACGGGGAGTTGCCAGTCCTCCGAGTCATACTCCCACACCCCACTCTCCACTCCCCACTCCCCACGTCATAAGATGCCCAGCCATGTTCCGAACCATCTGGGCCGTGATCGTGGCCATCGTGGTGACGATCCCGCTGGCGATCACGGTGATGATCATCGCCCTGATTTCATCGTCGTCGCCATGGATTGATTCCGTGATCCGTCTCTGGGGGCGCCTGATGCTTTGGGGCGCGGGTATCAGGATTCGGGGCGACGGCGTCGAGCGGATCGATCGCGCCAGGCGCTACATCCTCATCGCCAACCACCATTCGTACTTCGACATCCCCTGCATCTTCGCGGCGATTCCGCAGCCGATCCGCTTTATGGCCAAGAAGAGTCTCTTCAGCATTCCCATCTTCGGCTGGGCCATCGGCCGGGCCGGATTCATCCCCATCGACCGGAAGAACCGGCGGACGGCGGTGAAGTCGTTCGACCTGGCCGTCGATCGGATCCGCAAAGGAAACACGATCGTCATCTTCCCGGAGGAAGGGCGCTCGCACGCGCCGGCCATGCGCCCCTTCCAGCGCGGCGCGTTCCTGCTGGCCATCCGGTCGGAGCTGCCGATCCTGCCGCTGGCGATCGATGGGACGTACGAGGCTTTCAAGGTGGGCGCGAGGCGGATCACGCCGGGTGTGGTGACGGTCCGGGTCGGGACACCGATCGAGACCGTGGGGCTGAGCGTGCGGGCGAAGGACACGCTGCTCGATCAGTCGCGGGCGCAGATCGAAGCGTTGCTTGGACTTCCGCATCAGCCTTAATCTTCCAGAAGCCTCTTTTCGAAACGATGATCGAACTGAACCGAATCTCACGGACCCGTCTGGAAACCGAGCCGTACCGGTGGGCAGCCATCGACAAGCTCTTTTCGCCGGAAGACGCCGCCGCTCTGGCGGCAACGTTTCCGCGCGACCACTTCAAACGGCTTGCACAGTACGACGGCCAGAAAGACTTCGAATACGAGATCCGGTGTCTGATCAGGATGGGCGAGCTGTCCACATCGAGAGCCGGATATCTCAGCGGCGCCTGGCGGGCGCTGGCCAATGAACTCCTGTCTCGCGCGTACCGCACGGCCATGGCGTCAATGACCGGCATCGACCTGAGCATCGCGCCGCTGGAAGTCAATGTCTTTCACTATCCTCCCGGAGGATCCCACGGAGCTCACCCTGACCACCGGGACAAGATCGTCACACACGTCATCTACTTCAACGAGTCCTGGAATGACGATGATGGCGGCTGCCTGACGATCCTCCGTTCGTCCGATCTTCGTGACGTCGCCAGGACGGTATCGCCTCTTGTCGGCAATTCCGCCGTGCTGGTACGTTCCGATGACTCATGGCATGCCGTCTCGCACGTGTCGAAGAACTGCCGTCTATCGCGGCGTAGCCTGACGGCCACGTTCTATCGCCCCGGGTGTGTGAGCACGGTCTGGCCGAGCTGGGACCAGGTTCTTTTTCACGACACTCCCGGTCGTTTGCATCGTTTGTGGGGCAGGTTGAAGGAAAGAGTCAGGGCTTGAGACGCTCTACACGCTCGGAATGAATCGCAACCGGCGGACATTGTGTGGCGCGCAGAGAAATCCGCAGATCGCCCGTCATGCAGATCGTTCTCGTCAATGTAGCACCCGACACCAATCGGGGTGCGTGCGCGCTGACCTGGGCATCACTCGATCTCGTTTTCAGAGCTTTCCCACGCGCATCCGTCGCAATCGTACCGATTGCGGTGACTCCTCCGGACGCCGCCCCCTTTCGCCACACACTGCGCCGGTATCCGAATGTCGAGATCCTGCCGCCGCTATTCGATGGAGAGGGAAAGCGCCCCTTTGCTCTTGTTAGCCGTCTCGCACGGAGTCTGTTCGAGGTGTTTCGTCTTGATCGCGAGCGGCGGAACAGGAATCCCACGCTCGAATGGATCCGCAATTGCGATCTGGCAGTGTCTGTCGGCGGCGTCACCTTCGAAACGTATGGGGGCACGCTTCGGGATGACGCAAGATTGGTGATCCGCCTGCTCCCCCTGCTGGCCGCCCAAAGGATCGCTGTTCCGTCGGTGCTCGTGGGAGCACAAGTGGGCCCCTTTCGGACGTGGATGGGAAGCCGCCTCTTCCGAAGGATTGCCACGAAAGCCGCCGCTGTGTTCCCACGAGACCATGTGTCGGCCTCCGAGGTTCAAAGGGTGGGGACGCACGGCCGGTCCATCCTCATGCCAGACAGCGCCCTCGCTCTGGAGGTCCCTCGGACCGGGGCTGGTGAACTATTCGAACGACGCCGACTCGACGCAAGCGCCAGGACGCTTGCTCTCGTAATTTCGAGTGCCTTGCGCGCAGATGAGCGAAGCGACTTCCATGTGACTCTTTTCGTCCATGTCGCGAGGCGGCTCGTCGCGTTGGGGCTGGTCACTCAGATCGTCATCGTCATCCAGGCTGACGAAGATCGGGCAATCAGCACCGATCTCGCCCAAACCCTGCAACTCGATCCTCGGTTTGTCATCGACGATGATCTCGATCCTTTCGAGCTCTCGAACGTTTACGGTGCCTGCCGGATGGTCCTTTCGAGCCGTCTCCACGCAGTACTTCTGGCGCTGCTCGCCGGCGTGCCCGCCATCTCACTCGCGCCCGAGGTCACGTTCAAGGAGCGCGCGGTTCTCGGGCTCCTCGGACTTGAATCGCTCTGTGTGCCCACGAAGACGGGCCCGGACCGCGCGGCGGAGATCTGCCTCGGTATTGCGTTAGAAGAAGATCAGAACCGCCGCGCTGTAGAGACCGCGGTCTGCATGGCGCGCGAGCAATTGAAAGAGGTCCCGCGGCATCTTAGTAAAGCCGTATTGGACCCGCACCGCGGATAGGGTTAAACGAGGAATCCGCATCGGGACGTTTGAGACGCCCTTGGGCGTTAAATGGTGTATGCTTCGCCTACACCCTTCAATACTTGCGGAGCATCAGATGAGCAATACGCAAGACATTCTCGCGCGACCAGGTCCCGACACTGGTCCTGACGTCGTTTCATGGATCGACCGTCAGCTTACTTCGGGCAAGCGACTCCCCTGCGCATTTACAATGATTACGCCGGATCGGAACGTGGTGATTGGCACCGGCGCACCCGAATTCACGCTCTCCATTCACAACGGCCGCGGCATGAGCGCGCTCCGGTCCGCCTCCGAACTGCGCATCGCGGACGCGTACGTTCGCGGCGACATCGACCTTGAAGGTGACACTGTCAAGGCGATGTGGTTGCGCGACCTCCTCTCCGACAGAAACGTCTGGCTGAAGATCTGGCGGCGCCTGCAGCCGCTGCTGTTCGGCCGCGAGCGGCTCAACCCGGCATGGATAGCGAAGCATTACGATTCCAACAACATCCAGTTGCTCGCGCTCGACCGGGATTACTTCGCGTATACGCCCGGCATCTACCTGACCGACGACGACACGCTCGAGGAGAGCTCCAGGCGCAAATACGAGGCGGCGTGGGAATCGCTCAGGCTTAAGGACAGCGACGAGCTTCTCGAGATCGGCTGCGGATGGGGTGGAATGACGCGGTATTGCGCCAGCCGAGGAGTGCGGGTTACCGGCATCACCCTCTCTCATCACCAAAAGGAGTTTACGGAGCGGTTGATCGATACGCATCGCCTCAACGCGAATGTTTACTACCAGGACTTCTTCACCTTCAAGCCAGGGCGCCGATTCAGCGGCATCTCGTGCATGGGCGTGATCGAAGATCTGTCTGACTACGCGCGCGTCATGACCCGATTCGCAGAACTCCTCGAACCGGGCGGGCGCGCCTATCTCGACTTCGCGGCGGGCAAAGTACCGTTCGGCACATCGAGTTTCGTCACCAAACATGTATGGCCCGGCACGTTTCGTATGGTTTACATGCCGGAGTTGATGGGCGCGATCGACCGGTCGCCGATGCAGCTCGCCGCGGTTCACAACGACCGCCGCAACTACTACCTGTGGGCTCGCAACGGCCAGCGCCGCTGGACGGAACATCGTGAAGAGATCGTCGCCACCGCCGGTGAAGAAACGTACCGCTTGTTCAACCTTCTGTTCATGGGCACCGCGGGTGTCATGAGCAACCCGTCGCAGGAGGTATCGGCATACCGGATGGTCCTCGAGTTGCCGGGGTGAGGAAAGCTATCCCCGGATCGCCCCCGCCACCACCCGACCATCCTCCTCCCCCAACGTCCTCACCTCGATCGTGAACCGATCGTTGAGTATGCGACCAACGATCGGCGGATCGTGCCGGAGGAAGCGTGAGGCGAGCTGGCTGGCGTCGCCGGGAACTTCCACGGCGATTGAGGGGATCGTCTCCGAGGGCGTGGTGCCGCCGCCGAGGGCGCAGTCGCTGTCGATGACGCGGCAAGCGGTCCCCTGCACCATGTCCGACGCGCGGGCGCGCAGCACATCGAGCGGCGTGGCCAGCATCCGGTAGATCGGGATCTCCGTCTCGTGGCGGCCGGTGGCGAAGGCGCGGAGTGTCTCGGCGATCACGGCGTAGGACTCCTTGCCGGCGCGCAGCGCGCGCATCAGTGGGTGCTTACGGCAACCGTTGATGATGTCTTCATAGCCGATAATGAGCCCCCCCTGCGTGGCGCCGATCAGCTTGTCGGTGGAACAGGCCACGGCGTCGACCCCGCCGGCGATCAGCTCGCGAATGGTCGGCGCGGAGCTGAAACCGTACACCGTCAGATCGACCACGCGGCCGCTTCCCTCGTCATACAACAGAGGCAGTTTACGGGCGCGGGCCACCGCCACCAGTTCGTCGATCGACGGCGACTCGGTGAAGCCGACGATCTCGAAGTTCGAACGATGGACGCGGAGGATCGCCGCCGAGGCCTCGGAGACCGCGGCGTCGTAATCGCCGGCGCGCGTCCGGTTCGTCGTCCCCACCTCGCGAAGGCGCGCACCGCCTTGCTGGATGACGTCGGGGACGCGAAACGAGCCGCCGATCTCGACCAGCTCACCGCGCGAGACGATCACTTCCCGTCCCCCGGCCACCGCCGCCAACAGCAGCAAGGTGCCGGCGGCGTTGTTGTTGGTCAGGATGACCGCCTCGCAGCCGAAGAGCGTGCGGCAGAGCTCCGTCAGATGCTCGTCGCGGCGGCCGCGCGATCCTTCGTCGAGGTCGAATTCGAGATTCGAGTAGCCGGTGGTGATGGCGGCAGCGCGCGACCAGAGGGCAGGATCGATGGGCGACCGCCCCAGGTTCGTGTGGATGATGACGCCGCTTCCGTTGATCACGCGGCGCAACGTCGAGGCCGTGGCAGTGGCGAGTTGTTGCCGGGCATCGTCGACGGCGGCGCTCTCGTCGAACGGTGCCCGATCGCGCCGGATCCTGTCGAGATGGGCGACCACCGCGTACTTGACCCGCTCTCGCCCGAATTCGGCGATCACGCCCGCGAGGCCCTCGCTGGAAAGAATCCGCTCCACGGATGGGATACTCCGGAGCGCGGAATCTCCCGAGGCAGAGCCCGATTTAGCCATGGAGGGGTATTGTAGTGGCCGGGGGTCGGGAGTCGGGGGTCGGGGGTCGGAGAAAGGCAGCGCAGGTTTGCGGTTCCCAACTCCGACCCCCGACCCCCGACTCCCGACCCCCGCGGAAACACAGTGATCAAGCAAGACGACGAGCTCGACAAGCTCGAAGAAGACATCCGGAAGCTGAAGAACAAGTACGACCAGTTCTTCAACGGCATCCAGAAGCTTCCGCCCATGCACGAGCGGCGGCTGCTCGAGGTTTACATCCACGAGCTGGGCAAGCAGAAGATGCGCGACAACACCCGCCGCTTTCGCTACGGGCAGCTCCTGACGCGCTACAACCAGCACCGCGAGATGTGGGGCCGGAAGATGCGGGAACGGGAAGAGGGGCCTCTCGACTTCCGGCGCCGGTCGGCCGCTTTGAACGCACCCTCCGCGCCCTCCGCACCGCCCGCCCCGGCGGTACCTGTAACGTACCCGAAGGGGGACGCGTATATAAAGATGACGCCGGGAACCAACGGCGAAGAGATCGACCGGTTGTACCGCGATATCGAAAAGGAACACCTCAAACTCGGCAAGCTGCCGAACATCACCATCGACCAGCTGAAAGCAATGGTGCAGAAGCAGAGTGATCTCGTACGCGAGAAATATCATGTGGCCGCCGTCGCTTTCCGCGTGGACGTCGTCGACGGCAGAGTGAAACTGAAAGCGAAACCAATCCAGGACTAATGATGAAACGACTCCTACTCGTAACCGCACTGCTGGCGCTTGCCGCCTGTTCCTCCACCCGCAATCACGCCGATCACGACCAGAATGCGTACGACCATCCCTTCTACCAGCGCTACCTGAACACCGGCTCGCCGCTCGATGCCCAGATCACCGGCACGATGAACGCGCTGCAGGCCAATCCGCGCTCGGCCAGCCTGCACAACACGCTGGGGCAGCAGCTCCTCCAGAAGGGCTTTCCGAAGGATGCGGAGACGGAGTTCGAGCGCGCGGTCAACGTCGACGCCCACTTCTACCCTGCCTGGTACAACCTCGGCCTGGTGCGCATGTCGCGCGGTGACTGGATCGGCGCCCACTTCGCCTTCGGCCGGACCATTCACTACAAACCGGGCCACTCGGCGGCGCTCTTCGAGCTCGGTCTGATGGAGGAGAAGCGCGGCCATCAGAGCGCCGCCATCGAATACTACGCCAAAGCGTTCGCGATCAATCGTTCGCTGCTCGACGTGCGGGTCAATCCGCGCATTCTCGACAGCCACCTGGTCGCCTTCGCCCTCATCAAGGCCTATCCGAACGAGCACTCCCGCGAGAGCATGTCCTTCCAGCCGGCACCTCCCGGCTACATCCAGCAGGGACTCGAGGCACCGTCGCTGCAGCCCACCGCGGCGCAGATCGTGCTCCCGTCGTCGCCTATTACCAGCTCCTCACAGCAGCAGCAACCGCCAACACCGGGGGTGCAGCCGCAACCGGCACCGCAGCCGGCGAAGCCGCCGCTGTAGCGGGGGCTTGGCGATAGCGTAGCGCCGGCGGCTCGCCGGCTGTACCGCCAGCGGCTCGCTGGCGATTCCCGACACCGCCGCCGGGCCGGCCGCCGGGCCGGCGGCGGTCCAGCCGGCGAGCCGCCTGCGCTACGCAACCCCGCAACCCTCCGTACGCCATACTTACCCCATGACGCTCCCGCGCGGCGCGCACCTTGGGCCGTACGAAATCGGGGAGATGATCGGCCGCGGGGGGATGGGTGAGGTCTATCGCGCCACCGATACACGCCTCGGGCGCGAGGTGGCGGTCAAGGTTCTCTCCTCACATCTCGCCGACGACCCGGCCTCGCTGGCCCGCTTCCGGCGTGAAGCGCGCGCGGTGGCCGCGCTTTCCCATCCGAACATCGTGGCCGTCTTCGACGTCGGCAGCGAGGGTGACACGCAGTACGTCGTCACGGAACTGCTGGAAGGCGAGACGTTGCGCTCCAGGCTCGCAGCCTCGCCGCTGCCGGTCAGCGAGACGCTGCGGATCGCAGCCGCCATCGCCGACGGTTTGGCCGCCGCGCACGCGAAAGGGATCATCCACCGCGACCTGAAACCGGAAAACATCTTCCTGTCGAGACCGAAGGTAGGCCGGACGCTCCACTCCGACCGTCCGAACGACGTCGTGAAGATCCTCGACTTCGGCCTGGCCAGCATGCAACCAGTCGCCGGCGCGCCATTCGATTCAGTAGCGCAGACAGCCAACCTGACCGAGCCCGGCCTGCTCATGGGGACGATCGGCTACACGTCGCCCGAGCAGCTCGCCGCCAAGCCTCTCACGCCGGCCACCGACGTCTTCTCCTTCGGCTGCGTGCTGTACGAGATGCTCCGTGGCCGGATGCCGTTCAAACGCGACAGCAACATGGAGGTGATTGCCTCCGTCCTGCGCGACGCGCCTTTCAGCCACGCGGAGGCAAAGCTGTTGCCGCCCGCGACCCGTGCAGTCGTCGAGCGCTGTCTCGAAAAACAGCCGGCGGACCGATTCCAGAACGGCGCCGAAGCTGCCGTGGCGCTACGCGAGTTGATCGACGCGGAGGCAGGTGGACGGTTGAACATCCCGCCACCTGTTCGCGAGCCGGCATCGAAACCTCGTAAGACGCGACTGGTTCTCGGATCGCTGATCATCGCCGTGATCGCGCTGGCCGCCTTCCTCTTCACGGTGATCGCGCGTGGACGACAAGTCATCGACGACGGCTACGACCTGCGCGCCTCGGATATCACCGGCGACTCCGAAACGCGCCGGCTGACGGGGCTGGCCCTGCACGCCGACAGCGCCGGCAATCGCTCGGAAGCGATTCAGCTCCTGACCGAAGCGGCCCGGCGCCAGCCTGCTCCGCCGCTTCCCGCCGCATTCCTCGCGGAGCTCACGTATTACAACGGTGACCGGAACGCAGGCTTGCGCTGGGCGGCGGAAGCGAAGCGCCGCATTGCCAGGACGACATCGGCGTATGAAGCGCTGCTCTGCCGCTACCTCATGCCTGAGAACAGCGGCGCCACGGATATGGCCATCTCGTCGTCACTCCTTGAGCTCCGTCCGCGCGCGTGGCGGCTGCGGCTGGCCCTGGCGCACCTTCATCTCAGCCGTCGCGAGGAGCTCGCGGCGCTCGCGCAGTTGACGCAGATCGACGTCGGCGCACCCGATGACCGCCGTCTGACCATCGTGCTGGCCGACCGCGCCTCGCTCGGCGACATCGCCGGCGCAACCCGCGATCTCAAGCGGAGCAAACTTGTCGGCCGTCCCGCGCTGTACACCTACACTCAGGCGCGCATCGCCTGGAGCGGCGGGCACGCCGCCGAGTCAGCGCGATTGTTCGACGCCGCCGCGGAAAGCGCCACGATCGGAAACTTCGGGCCGGTGGCCATCGAGTCACGCACGCTGGCGGGCATCGCGCGCATCGGCATGAACGACCTCGACCAGGCGCAGTCGACCTTCGACCTGGCCGCGGTCAAGGCGCACGACGCCGGTTTGGGGGAGAACGAGCTGGAGGCGTACGCGTTCGGCGCGTACGTTGCCGGACGCCGAGGGGATACTGAAGGTCTGGCACGACGACTCCGGATGGCCATCACTCTCGCCGAAGCCGGCACGACGGATTACGCCGCGCTCCATCTCCTGGCGGCACGAGAGCACGTCAGCGCCACCTTCAGCTCGGCAGTCTCCCCCAACGCCGAGGAGAGCCCCGCCGTCGCGACGCTGATCAAAGCGCGCGACGCCTGGTCGCAGAAGGATGCGGCAACGGCATCGCGGCTGTTACAGCAATCGCGTTCCGAGGGGATCGACGCCACCTGGTTCAGCGAGGAGGCCGCGCTCCTGGCCTACGACCTCGGCGGACCCTCGCGAGCCTTCCGCGCCGATCCGCCGTATCCCAACCGGCTGCGGTACATCGCCATCTGGGAGTTGGGACGGCCGCGGCGGGCGATGTGACCTTCGTCGTAGACGTCTGGCCGTCGCATTGACGACTGCGGGGTCGACTATCCCGCATTTTCCAACGATCTAAGAGGAATCGCGGACGCCGGTGTTTCGTCGAGAGCCCCCGCGCTCCCCCGCGCTTTTCAGCGGGGGAGGCCCGACGGCCTGCGGCCGGCCACCGTGCACGAAGATGTTACCCGTCCCTCCGAGAACACGCCAGCGAGCGACCACCTGCATGCGGGTTGGAGGTTGAAATCGACCCCGGCCGGGGGTCGCGGAGAAGCGCACGCAGATCGCCGGAGCTTGCCGTGGTGAATAACGATCACGGCAAGCGACCGCCGAAATTCGGAAGCGGTAAGCGCCCGCTCCTCAATGGGTTAGCCTTGAGCGAAAAAACGAAGATCTGGCCCTCAAGATTCTCACGAGTGCAGGCGGCCACCGCCTGGAAGGACGCGGTTCTTCACGCCGAGACCTTCCGGTTGATGATTCCCCGAAGTGTGCACTCCGGGAGCCCACGGCAGGAGGAGTACAACTCGACTCCCGCATTGACGAGCACCCGGCACTATCCAGCGCTCCGGCTCGTCAGTTGGCCGCTATCAGGAAGTTTAACGCGACACACCGGCGGAGTAACGCGACACACCGGCGGATGAACGCGCTACATCGGCGGAGTTACGCGATACACCGGCGGAGTCACGCGATTCACCGGCTCAGTCACGCGATTCACCGGCTCAGTCACGCGATTCACCGGCTCAGTCACGCGATTCACCGGCTCAGTCACGCGATTCACCGGCTCAGTCACGCGACACACGTGGCGGAGTTACGCGACACACCAGGCGGAGGAACACGACACAAAGGCGGAGTTACGCGACACACCAGGCGGTGTAACGCGATACGCAGGCGCAGGAACGCGATACGCAGGCGCAGGAACGCGATAACCACGCGCAGGAACGCGATACACAGGCGCAGGAACGCGATACGCACGCGCAGGAACGCGATACACAGGCGCAGGAACGCGATACACAGGCGGTGAAACGCGACACGCGGGCGGAGGAACACGACACGCAGGCGGTGGAACACGGGAAGATCTTGAGCTCGCGCCTCCCTCCCACCGAGAGCCCTTCTCCCCCCCGCTGAAAAGCGAGGTGGTGAGAAGGACGCTCGACAAACACTGTGTTTGCGATTTCACTTAGATGGTGTTCACCACTCCGTCTTCTCCAGGATTCGTCGGGCCGCAGCCGAGACAAATTCATCCTTTTGATCACCCACCTGATCGCACACGCGGTTGATCGCCTCGGTCACCTCATCGGGAGAGTGCCGGGCAACATATTCTCTCAGCGCAGCGCTGAATACTTCGCTTCGCGGCCGCTTTTCTCGGCGCGCAAGCCGCTCTACCTTCTCAAAGACGTCATCGGGAATGGAGACCGCTGTTTTCACACCAACAGGGTAACCGGGATGCGAAGGCCGCCGTAGTCTCCACCCTCTACGGGCTGGCGGCGCGCCGGTAACGCGGATCAGTTTGCATCATTCTCACCTGCCAGCCGGTAGCGCATGACCACTTGCCACACTTCCTTCAAGGGTAACCCTGCGCTCGAAACAAAAACCCCGGCGTGTGGTGGATGCCAGACACCGGGGGGATTAAGGGATGCCGCCCCGTAGGGCGGATCCTGAGTCGATATACAAACCACAGTTGACGCCATGGGTGACTTCGACCCAAAGCGGCTCGCTCATTCGCGGCTGCGCATCTCCCGAATCAGGGCTTCCGCGGAGATCGTCTCACCTCGCCTGCCCTGGGCGATGGACTCCAGAAGCACCGCTTCGAGCTCGGCGTCGACTTCGAACGTCTCTTCGCCGTCGAGCGCGGGGAGCGTTACCTCGACCCCCTCGGGCAATTCGCCGTCGACGACTACGCGACCATCGATCACCCTGCCGGATGCGATCTGCATGACGTCGATTCTAACGCGAACGAGATCTGCGTATCGAGAAGAAGCCTCATTTCCCGTCGAACGCATCAAGAAGATCGCCGGGGAGAGGATCATCGAAATCATCCGGCACCACAAACTCGCCCGCCGCTAGGCCAATCGAGCGCGGTCCAACCGCCGCCTTCAACGGGCGGATCTCCGCGACTGCACGATCATCGCGAAAAACGACGACAGTCTCGCCTTCCAGGACGCGATCAAGGTACTCGCCCGGGTGCTTTTCGACCTCGTCAACGGTAGCGTTCATCCGGGTCAGTCTAGCACCACCCAAGCAGGCAGCCGGTGTTGGTGGATGTTGCAATCACATCCCCAGATTGAACGACGTGAAGTTCATGGGCACGTCCGCCACGACGATGTGCTTCACGAGAAAGTGCTCATTCCCAAACCTGCGATATCCCTCTCGAATGGCCTCCGACTCACTGCCGAAGGTGTCGACGAGATCGCTGCCCTTCACGAGCGCGTACTCTCCTGCCGCACGATCGAGCAGGCTCAACCTGAGCCGCTCGAACACATCGAGCTCGGTCTGCAGTGTGATGGTCCCGGATGTAGTCATGATCGCTCTCCGATGAGGCCCGTTGATCGTTGTGGCCGTTCGGGGCCACTCAGGTGGACTGCGCAAATTCCCGATACCACTCCCCACGCTCGATTTGATACGTAAGCGCGCGTAGCGTTGCGTCATCGATGAACTTACCCTGAACCCGAATAAACTCGGGTAGAAATTTTCGCTTGCAAAGCGCAGCGTCCCAGATCTGGCCGTTGTCGACAGCCAGGTCCGCCAAAGCCTGCGCTTCCCAGGGTGCGAACATTGGAAAGAGGGGGACGAGTGGTTGCATGCGCTTCTCAGCCGAACGAAAGTCAGCCGCAGCTCCCGCCTTTCTGACTAGTGCTGGGATTATCTGCCTCGGGAACTTGGGCGCCAGCTTGTCGATCAGGAGCTCGCGCGTGAATGCTTCCGACTTGATTGGGCTACTCTGAAGGTGGGATATGAACCCGAATGGTATCGTGCCATCGATCGAAAGCGGCGTGATGATCGTTTCAGGTCTCGAGATGATGAATCCCACTTCCTGCTGCGCCCAGTTCGACGCGACAAAGTTCGCGCTCAAGAGCGGGATGAATACATCGCAACTCTGAAGCTCTTCCAGAATTCGCTTTCGCCACACGTCGGACGTTTCCAAGTCCTCATGCGCCAGGAAAGCGTCCATGTCTACCGATGCTAGTGCTGTCTTGACCTGTGCTCCATAGATGCGGTCTCGATGCGAATACGAGATAAAGGCTCGTGCTCTGTGGTTCATCCTTGCCATTTTGCCGTGTTTTGTCTCGGGATTCAACTTACGCGGTGTCGTTGAGGAGAGCGTCTACGTCCGCGAGAGCGGCCTTTCGGGAGGCGGCAGACAATCCATGTAGGTTCTTCTGCATGACTGCGAACATGTCGTAAGCCAATGAATCGAGAGTCCGCCAATTCTCTATGAATTCCCCCTTAAATCGCCCGGCAATCTCCCGATTCCTGAGCAGGATAGCTGAACTCATCGTAGGGGTACCTTTCAGCGACGAGTACGCGCGCAACCCGAGGTGGACGGTATCATCATCGAAAATCTGAAATGAGAACGGGCGCAGTGCCCCTTGAGGAATTGGAAACGCTCGAAACGAGTACCTTGTGTCGTATTGGATGCTGAGGCGGCGGCAGAGTTCCAGCCATGCGAAGCTAGCATCCGGCTCGTTCTCTGGCACGTATGAAAGAACACTAAACGACGGGCCCGAGGCATCACGAACCAGCGCGATGGATTGCTTCACGTATGCACGATACATCGGTATGTTCAAAGGCACTGGTCCACCGAAGGCGTGGACGGTTTTTGCGGCTGCCTGGTGCTGCTGTATGGTGCTCAACGCTTCCTTCGCGGAGCTTGAGTAAAGAACCTCGCTATCGAGGAGCAGTTTGGGCAATGTCACCTCGACGTCAACTACGGCGGGAGCCTCGCCTGGCCAACTCTCTCGCCAGTTCACCACAAAAATGGTTTGGTCGTCGCGGGGCTCCGTAGCTTGGACGATCCATGGAAATTGCTTCGCTACCTCAACCGCTTCGCCAACGAGCTCATAGCGAAACGGTTTGCCGAGATCTGCTGCACGGTAGGCCGCTATTGAAGTGTCGTCCAAGAACTTGCCATCCATCAATTTTGGTTCACCATAGGCGGTCGCAAGTGCTGGCTTCAAATAATAGAGTCCCTGTATGGCCTTCAACTCGAAGCTGCGAAGCAAGAGAACGCCAAATTCGACAGCTTTGTCGAGCGTCTGAGATTCAATGAACCAAGAATCACCACCGATATGAACGGCACGGATAACAGGCACGGCCGCGCGACAGCGGTCAATGAGCGTGTCGATCACGTGCACAACCCCTGCACGAACGCGCTCAGAGGTTAGCGCTACCCGGTCCATCTCCCTGCCGAGGGATGTCGCCATCGCCGCGAAGCCTCGCATCTCAAGCACTGTGATTCCGTGTTTCATGCCGTAAGCTTACCTTGCTCGGTGAAGCTGTGAAGGTCAAGGCAGATCTCTCAGCTCCATCGCCAACCGCTAGGGATCGTGCCCCTCACCCAACCCTACTATCATGTCCCCCGCATGTCCGACCATGAAGAACCCGAGATCCCTGAATCCGAACTGATCCGCGTCCGCCGCGAGAAGCTGGAGCGCATCGTGGCCCTCGGCTTCGATGCCTATCCGACCAAGGCTGACTTTGATACGACGATCGCCGAGGTCGTCAAAACCTACGGCGAGAGGAAGGCTGAGGAGCTGGAAGCGGCGCACGTCCAAGTCAAGATCGCCGGGCGGATCATGGCCATCCGGGCCTTCGGCAAGGCGGCTTTCCTCGTCCTCTCTGAGAAGACGGCGCGCATTCAAGTCTACTGCCGGATGGACACGCTGCCGGAGCGGGAGTGGGCGCTCTATCAGAACCTCGACGCCGGGGACTGGGTGGAGGTGGGGGGGACGCTGTTCCGGACGAAGACGAATGAGCTGTCTGTCAAGGCGGCCCACCTCGGCTTTCTGGTCAAGGCGCTGCGGCCGCTGCCGAGCAAGTGGCATGGGCTGACCGACGTCGAGCAGCGCTACCGGCAGCGCTACGTCGATCTCATTGTCAACGACACGGTCAAGGCCACGTTCGAGACGCGGGCCAGGATCGTCCGCTACATCCGCAACTACTTCGACGCGAATGGTTTCATCGAAGTCGAGACGCCGATGATGCAGACGATCGCCAGCGGTGCGGCAGCGCGGCCGTTCCGGACCCACCACAACGCCCTGGACATCGACCTCTTCATGCGCATCGCCCCGGAGCTCTACCTCAAGCGCCTCATCGTCGGCGGCCTCAATCGCGTCTACGAGATCAATCGCAACTTCCGCAACGAGGGGGTCTCCACGCAGCACAACCCCGAGTTCACGATGCTGGAGTTCTATGAGGCCTACGCCGACTACAACGACCTCATCGAGCGCACCGAGGAGTTGCTCAGCGGGCTGGCGCGCGAGGTGTGCGTCGCGGAGAAGGTTTCCTTCCGCGGGAACGAGATCAGCTTCGCCCGGCCCTTCGCGCGGTTCACGATGAAGGAGGCCATCGCACACTTCGGGGCGATCGATATCGCCCGTCTCGACGATCGCGGCGCGCTGGAACGGTTCCTCCTGGAACGCAGCGGACGCGAGGAAACGGATCTGGCCTCGGTCAACAACGGCAAGCTGATCGCCGAGCTCTTCGAGCTCGTGGCCGAGCAGCACCTCATCAACCCCACCTTCATCACCGACTTCCCCACCGAGGTCTCGCCGCTCTCGAAACAGCGCAAGGACGACCCCGACTACGTCGAGCGCTTCGAGCTGTACATCGGCGGGATGGAAGTGGCCAACGCCTTCTCCGAGCTCAACGACGCCGACGAACAGGACCGCCGCTTCCGCCAGCAGCTCGGCGAGCGCGAGCGCGGCGACGACGAAGCGATGCAGATGGACGAGGACTACGTCCACGCCCTCGAGTACGGAATGCCGCCGACCGCCGGCGAAGGCGTCGGCATCGACCGGCTGACGATGATCCTGACCGATTCGCCGTCGATTCGGGATGTGATTTTGTTTCCGTTGATGAGGCCTGTTCGGGAGTCGGGGGTCGGGGGTCGGGAGTCGGAGAAGGGGACGTGAGAGCCTTGTTCGCTTCGGGTTTGAACCTTGGGAGTCAGAAGTCAGAGATCGAGGCTGACCTCACCATCTCCGACCCCCGACCCCCGACTCCCGACCCCCGCCTCGCATGATCGAAACCCAAATCGCCCGCCGTTACCTCTGGTCCGCCCGCAAGCAGCGGCATACGGCGTTTCTCTCGTCGATCTCGATGCTGGGTCTGGCCGTAGGCGTGGCCACGCTGCTGGTCTCGCTGGCGCTGATGGCCGGACTGCAGGGGCAGATCAAGATGCGGCTGATCGCGTCGAGTCCGCAACTGCTGATCGAGCCCTCCGGCTCGCCGACGATCGCGGACGCGGATGCGATCTCCGCGGCGGCGCTGCGCCTGGGCATGCACGACGTCCATCCGCTCGTCAGTGGCATCGGATGGGGCGCCAACGACCGGCAGCGGCGCGGCCGCCCGATGCGCCTGAGCTCCGGCACGACGCGGCCGCTGGAATCGGACACCGACATCGCCGTGACGCGCGACTTTGCCGCCGCGCTGTCGCTCGACATCGGCGAGACCGTGACCGTGGTCGCGCCGCGTACGCGCCTGACGCCATTCGGCCCGATGCCGGTCTGGAGGAAGTACCGGATCGCCCGGCTTGTCCCCCTCGGCATGGAGGGTCCGTCGTCCGATGACTCCTTCGCCACGGACGGCATCCTCAACCTCCGCGAGATCGAGAGCCTCTTCGGCACCGGCGGTCAGCCGACATCGATCGAGATGTACGGCCAGGAAGACCGCGCCGAGGAGATTCAGGGGAAACTGGCGGCACGGTTCCCGGGGGTGCAGGTCAAGACGTGGAAGGAGATCAACCGCCCGCTCTTTCTGGCGCTGCGCCTGGAGAAGATCGTGATGTTCGTGACCATCTCCATGATCATCTTTGTGGCCGCGCTGAATCTGATCTCGTCATTGTCGATGCTGATCCTGGAGAAGCGTCCCTCGGTGGGCGTGCTCCGGACGCTCGGTGCGACCGAACGGACGATCCTGACGATCTTCCTCGAAGTCGGCCTGCTCATCGGCCTCTCCGGCACGGTTCTCGGCAACGTCTTCGGACTCAGCATCGCGTGGGCCGTCAATCACTACCATCTCGTCCCACTTCCGGCCGGCATCTATCCGATCGCCTACCTGCCGCTGACCATCGACCCGACGGACGTCCTCGGCGTGAACGCCGTGGCCGTCATCCTCTCGGTCATCGCCACCTGGTACCCGGCCCGGATGGCCTCGCGGCTCGATCCGATCGCCGCAATCCGTGAGGAAGCATGAAGCGCACTCCCCTCGCCGCGGCTGTCTTCTTCTTCGCGGCCTCGTGCGCGAATATCGTTCATCACGACCTGATCCTGACGTTCGACGAATCCGGCGAGAACGTCACCGTGGCCGCGGTCACGTCGATCCCGTCGTCGAAGGACTCCCATGACCATGACCGCGACGAGCGCCTGCGCGAGGACATCCTCGCCGGCCGTGACGAGTGGGGCCTTCGCTTCGCCAACGCCAATCCGGAGTCGTATCGCGTCACGCTCGATCGCGAGCGCGGGGAACTGGTCCACGTCGAGCGGAGCGCGCGCATCGACAACGCCGACCTGCAGAAGATCTTCTTCGACGTGGCCGTGTCGGCGGTCGTTACACGCGGCGACGGCTGGGCGGAGCTGGCCATCTATCCCGGCACCTCGACGCGGGCCACGCGGTCGCAGCGCGACGACGCCGAGAAAAAGCTGCGTACCTATTCCGAGCACGCCATCGTCTACTTCGACGCGGTCCGCTCGATGTACGACTACCTGGACGGGCATCCACAGCGCGCGGAAGAGCTCTTCGCCGCGCTCTATCGCGATGACAACGACCCGCAGCCGCCCGTCGTCAGCGATCAGGAACACGATCTCGTCACCGCCGTGCGGAAAAGCATCGACGGCCTGACCGAGAATGACGACACGCAACTGCTCGAGGCGGAGGCGGACATCGTCTACAACCCCATGCCGGCGCGGATCGTCGTCCGCGTTCCGGGCCAGCCGCTCCTCGTCGAAGGGTTCGCCATCGCCAGAGGGGGCGATCTCGTGGCGGAACCGCCTTCGCTCCTCGATGCGGTCGCATCGCTCGAAGGACGCTGGGTCACGCCCGATCCCCTCGCCTTCGCCCTCCGCCCCAACGGCGGCGACCCCGCCAAAGAGGCCACCATCATCGCCACCATGCCCCGCCGCACCACCGCCGTTATCGGCCCCATCGAAGTCGGCGACGCCCTCGTGCAGAAGCTGCGTCCCGCGCCAAGGTACCGGGTGCGGTGGATCGTGAAGACGAATGTGGATCGGTAGGGAGTGGGGGGTGGGGAGTGGGGAGTGGGAGAAAGGCAATGTTGAATGTTCAGTGTTGAATGCTGAATGTTGAATGCACCCAACAACAACCACTGTCATTCAACATTCAACGTTGAACACTCAACATTCAACATTGCTTTTCTCCCACTCCCAACACCCCACTCCCACCGTCTTTCTCCCACACCCCACACCCCACCCCCCACTCCCCACCCCCCCAACCATCACAGCTCCTTCATCATCACCACCGCCGCCTCCCCGTCCGGGTAATAGGCCTTGCGGATGTACTCGGCTTCGAAGCCGAGAAACGTGTAGAACTGCTGGGCTTCGTCGTTCGA
>Ga0210394_10003791_pt1 | contig 18363 bp, 11 predicted proteins | sample IncBWC12MmetaG_FD_160121 | JGI IMG/M metagenome (GOLD analysis project Ga0210394, IMG submission 160121) | Forest soil microbial communities from Barre Woods Harvard Forest LTER site, Petersham, Massachusetts, United States - Inc-BW-C-12-M | ecosystem: Environmental > Terrestrial > Soil >... | reverse complement strand
AGCCCGGCTTCGCGGATGCCCTTGCAGACGTCGAAGCCGTCCCGTTTAGGCAGCATGACGTCCAGGATGATCAGGTCAAAGGGAAGCTGCGTGGCCTTTTCAAATCCCTCGTCGCCGTTGGCGGCGCAGTCCACGGCGTAGCCTTCGTTCCGCAGGCGGTCGCCCACCGTCATCTGCAGGGCTTCTTCATCCTCGACAAATAACACATTTCCGCGCATCCAAACTCACCGCCGTAACGTCCAAGGTATTGAAAGGGGCGCGCTCGTGTCCTCGCGGATACGCGCATCCCTATTGAATTCTTGACACTTTTTCTCGCAGGGTGCTAGATAGACTAACACAGCCTCCGCCTGGGTTCGCGGATGCCGCCCTATGACTCCACAGCGGCCACCAAATCGTTCTTACGTCGCTTGCCTCGTCGCGTTGTCGGGGGTACTGGTCCTCGGCATCGTGCAATGGAGTTTTTTGCCCGTTCTTATTCAGAATGGGCCAAATACGGCCGGGGCCGTACTCGAATTCTCCGCCAGTCATACATCGAAATTTGCAGCGCCGTTCAAGGCTCTGCACGGCGACGGATGGACTCCGTGCGTTGTCCAAACGAGAATCAAGTTAGTGCGAGCTGCATGCACGACCGTTCGGCCGGCGGATGCCCCGATCTCTGGCCAGCGCGATTTTTCCCTCACCCATCGCCCTCTCCGAGCGCCACCTTCCGCGTAACAAGCAGCAAGACTCAGTCCCCACATTGATTCTCGTTGAACATTAGCTCGGACTTGCATCGTTCGGGGCGGTGATTCTCCTTTTGCGTTTCAGCAAGGGCCAGCTCTAAGCCCAGAGGGCTCGCGAGATTGCTGCAACAAGGTTCCGGTTGCTTTCCTACCGGAAATTGAGCCACGAATTTCAATTTCGGAGATGCGATGACTTCAAATCCGACGAGCTCAAATCCCATCGACCCGGCCGCGCTGGAGCAACTGAGACAACTCGATGCGTGCGCTGTCGCCAACGCGATCGAAACCTTCGGCGTGCGATTGCGCAATTCCGGCTTTGCTGACTCGAGCGTTCGATGCCAATTCGAAGAACTTCCTCCGCTGGTCGGCTATGCCGCCACGGTGCGCGTCCGGACCACCGAACCGCCCATGGAAGGGGACAGCCATTATTACCGTCTCGACTGGCTCCAACATCTCGTCAGCGTCCCGGCGCCCCGCGTACTCGTTGTGGAGGACATGGATTCGCAACCGGGGCTCGGTTCGTTTGTGGGAGACGTCCACGCAAATATCCTAGTCGCGCTTGGCTGCGGCGGCTTGGTGACGAACGGCGCAGTGCGTAACGTCGAAGTGGCTCGGGCGCTAAAGTTCCAAATGTTCGCCCATAACGTGTCGGTATCCCATGCCTTCGCCCACGTTTTCGATTTCGGAGGCGCCGTTCACGTCGGCGGGCTGCAGGTGCGGCCCGGAGACCTTCTCCATGGCGACCGGCACGGCGTGCAGACGATTCCAAGTGAGATCGCGCCCAAAATTCCCGCCGTGGCGCAACGAATGAAGGCGGAGGAGAAAGCGTTGATTGACTTTTGTCAGTCGAGCGCCTTCTCTCTCGAAAAGCTTCGTTCGGAAGTTGACGCCCTTAGAATCAAGAGAAAGAATTTGAAGGGTTGAACGCGTGACGCGAGATCGTGGAGGTCACCCAGTGAGCCGTGCCTGTCGAATTCTGGAAATTTCCATGTTCCTGACATTTTCCGCCGCTCTCATCGGCTGCGGCGACGGGCGCAAGGCGGCCGCGGACGCAGCAGACGCTCCGGCCGCCGCCGTCGTCAAGGTATCGCGCGGCAACATCTCCGATACGCTCGAAATCGCTTCGGAATTTCAGCCCTTTCAGGAAGTGGACGTATACGCAAAAGTCTCCGGCTACATTCAGAAGCTCAACGTCGATTACGGAACGCACGTCAAGCAGGGGCAAGTCCTGGCCACACTGGAAATTCCGGAATTGCAGCAGCAACTTCAGCAGGACGAAGCCACCGTCCATCGCAGCGAGCACGACTTGTCCCGCGCGAAAGAGGAACTGACTCGCGCGCAATCTGCGTACAAAGTCGCCCATTTAACCTACACACGGCTCGCCGACGTGCAGAAGACGCAACCAGAACTTGTTGCGCAGGAGGAGATCGACGTCGCGCAAGGAAAGGATCTGGAAGCGGACGCCGAAGTGTCCGCTCAGAAGGCGGCTCTTGACGCCGCAGAACAGGAGCTGGTTGCCGCCAAGGCCGCTTTGGGAAAGGACCAGGCGTTGTACGACTATTCACGCATGACGGCGCCGTTCGACGGCGTCATCACGCAACTGTACGCCTTCCAGGGCGCGTTGCTTCCGGCGGGAACTTCGTCCTCCTCGAACAAGGGCGATTCCGCTCTGTGCCGGCTTTCGCAAAACGATCTTTTACGCCTCGTGATTCCCGTTCCCGAAAGAGCAGTGTCCAGTTTGCGCATTGGAGAGGCTGTTGCGGTGGACGTCTCCGCAATCGGCAAAACGTTTCAGGGAAAAGTCGTGCGGTTTTCCGATCAGATCGACTTGACGACGCGCACGATGCACACCGAGGTGGACGTTCCCAATCCGAAATATGAACTCGTCCCTGGAATGTACGCGTCCGTAAGAATTCCTCTTCACTCGGCCGCGCAGGTTCTGACGATTCCCGTGCAGGCCGTGCAAATCACCGGCGAAGGCAAGGGAATCGCGATGGTCGTGGGGTCCGGCAACAAGCTGGAACGCCGCGAGCTGGCGCTCGGCCTGCAATCCGCAACCGACGTCGAGATCACGAAGGGTCTTCAGGAGAACGAAGCAGTTGTATTTGGCAGTCTCGATCAATACAAGCCGGGCGAAGTCGTCGCGCCCAAGCCCGTTGAGCCTGCCCGCATGGAATAGGAGAAGCAGATGCCTTCTTTTGCAGTTCGGCACCCGTACTTAATTGTTGTATTTTGCCTCTTCGTCGTGGTTCTGGGATTGACGAGCCTGGCCCGCATGCCGGTGGACATGTTTCCGCCCATCAAAATTCCCGTCGTCCTCGTCGCCACCTTCTATAGCGGAATGCCTCCCCAGCAGATTGAAGCCGACATTACCGACACGTTCGAGAGGTTTTTCACGTTGGCCGCGGGCGTCGACCACATGGAGTCGCGATCGTTACCCGGCGTCAGCCTGATCAAAATTTATTTCCAGCCGGGCACTGACGCCGATGCGGACGTCACGCAAATCTCGAACTTAGCTATGGCGGATCTTCGCAGACTTCCGCAGGGAACTCTGCCTCCTGTCGTTTTGAAAGTAGACGCCTCGAGCTTGCCCGTGTGCCTGCTGACCGTAGAAGGCGAAGGGCTGGACGAAACGCAGCTGCACGACTATTTGCAATTCCAGATTCGCAACCAAATTGCCGGAGTTCCGGGCGCAACCGTTCCGCCTCCGTACGGAGGCAAGTACCGGCAAATCATGGTCTACGTGGACCCTCAAAAATTGCAGGCGCACGAGCTCAGCCCGATGGATGTAGTCCGCGCGACGAATTCTTCGAATCTGATTTTGCCTGCCGGTGACGTGCGCCTCGGGCCCATCGACTACAACATCTATACGAACGCGCAGGTCGAGGACGCGAGCGCCCTCAACAATCTTCCCATCAAAACCGAAGGAGAAAAATCTGTCTTCATTTCCGACGTAGGGAAGGCGGTGGACGCCTCCGCGCTCCAATACAACATCGTGCGGGTCGATGGCCAGAAATCCGTCTACGTCGCCGTGCAAAAGCAGGGAGGCGACACCAACACGATCGCCGTGGTGAACGGAATCAGGGATTCGATCAAGAACTTGCGCGACATTCCGTCGCAGTTGAAGACGTTCGTCACGTTCGACCAGTCCGTATTCGTCAAGGAAGCCATTTCCACCGTACTGCGCGAAGGCGGAATCGGCATCGTCCTGACCGGCGCGATGATCCTGATCTTCTTGGGAAGCTTCCGCGCGACGATCGCCGTCTTCCTTTCCATCCCCATCTCGGTGTTCATCACATTTTTCATTCTGCACAGCGCAGGCAAATCGATCGACGCCATGGTGCTCAGCGGCCTGGCGCTGGCGTTCTCTCGATTGATCGACGATTCGGTCGTCGTGATCGAAAACGTCTACCGCCATCTTGAAATGGGCGAAGAGCCGGCAGTCGCCGCGGTGAACGGCGCGAATGAAGTCGCGTTGGCCGTGCTGGCCATCATGCTGGTCGCGGTGGTGGTGTTTTTCCCGGTCACTTTTCTCTTCGGCGTGAGTTCCTATCTCTTCGGCGCGCTCGCGCTCGGCGTCGTGCTGGCGCTCTTCGCTTCCTACTACGACGCGGTCACCGTCGTGCCTCTTTTTTGCGCCAATTATCTCAAGGCCATTCACGACCACGGTCACGCCGAAGGAAACGGGGAAAAGTCCTGGGGGCAGAGATTTCACGCGGGCTTCAACGCAAAATTTGAAGTCATGCTGAATTTCTACGAGAAATGGGTGCGCCGGGCGCTCGAAGTGCCGGGTACGGTCGTCGTCGGCTTCCTGGTTCTCTTCTGCCTGTGCTTCCTCCTCTACCCGTTCGTGGGCGTCTCTTTTTTCCCTCGCACGGACGCGGGCCAGTTCGTGATCAACGTGAAAGCACCGACGGGCACGCGCATCGAAGTGACGGATAGCTACATCAACAGCGTCGAGAACATCGTCAAGCAGATCGTTCCGCCCAAGGAGCTGGAAACCATAGTCTCGAATATCGGCCTGACGCCGGACCTATCTTCCTTGTTCACTCCCAACTCCGGGATGCACACGGCGTTCGTGCAGGTCGGCCTGAAAGAAGATCACAGTGTCAGCAGTTTCTTGTATATGGACCGGGTCCGCTCGCGAATCGCTTCCCAGCTTCCGCAACTGCGCACCTATTTCCAATCCGGGGGATTGGTGGACGCCGTCCTGAACCAGGGCGCTCCCGCTCCCATCGACGTTCAAGTGAGTGGCATGGACCTCAACGCTGACGACCGGGTGGCGCAGGATCTCGCCCGCCAGTTTCGGGCGATCCCGGGAATTTCGGACGTCTATATCCCGCAGGACATGGACTATCCGGCGTTGCAGGTCAACGTGAATCGCGCCCGGGCGAGCGAGCTGAGGCTAAGCCCGCAGGAAGTCGTCGACAACCTCATCACTTCGCTGACCTCGAACGCGATGATCGCGCCCGGCTACTGGGTCGATCCCCGTACCGGAAACAACTACCTCGTGACCGCGCAATATCCGGAGGGGCAGCTCCATTCGGTGGAGGACTTGAAGGCGATGCCGCTGCGCGGTCCCGAGGTGAAAATGCCAACCTATCTCAATCAGGTAGCGGACGTCCGGATCATTCAGAGTCCCACTGAGGTGGATCACTATCAACTGCAGCGCGCAATCGACATTTACGTCGCGCCCTCCGGCGAGGATCTGGGCAAGCCCACGGCAGCCATTCAGAAAATCATCGCCGATACGAAGCTGCCCTCCAACCTGCGCATCAACCTGCGTGGACTCGTAGTCACGATGCAGAATTCGTTCCGCAGCTTTGGCATCGGCCTGGTGTTGGCAATTTTGCTTGTGTATTTGATTCTGGTCGCGCAGTTCGCTTCGTTCACCGATCCGTTTCTGATCGTCCTGGCCGTGCCTACGGGCCTGATCGGCGTGATCATCACGCTGGTTTTGACCGGAACAACTCTAAACATCCAGTCGCTCATGGGCATTGTGATGCTGCAGGGCATGGTGGTGTCGAACAGCATTTTGATTGTGGACTTCGCGAACGTGCTGCGCGGCGAAGGCCGTGGGCTCGTGGACGCCGTGGCCGTGGCCTGCCGCATTCGCTTGCGTCCGATTTTGATGACTTCGCTCGCCACCGTCGTTGGTTTGCTTCCGATGGCGTTCAAGCTCGAGACCGGCAGCGAAGCCTACGCTCCGTTGGCCCGCGCCATTATCGGCGGGCTGATCTCCTCGATTCTTCTCACAATCTTTGTTGTGCCGGCGGCGTACCTGCTGATGTACCGCCGCCGCGAGGCGGCGGCCGCCGCGCCGGCCGCGCAGGAGGTACACTGATGCGCCGGCTTCAACAGTCTCACTTCATCCTGCTTATGCTTGCTTTGCTGCTCGCAGTCACACGATGCAGAGCACAGGCGCCAGTGGCTCCGTCTCCCCAAATGCCTCAGCCGCAAATCCAAGTTCAAGCCGCAGCCAACCTGCAGAAGCTGACTCTACAGGGCGCGCAAAACATCGCCATCCAGAACCATCCGCAAATTCAGGCAGCCACGCAACTCGCGCGGGCGGCGGCCGCGCAGGTCACCGAAGTTCGTTCCGCTTACTATCCCCAGGCAAACGGCGCTCTAACCGGAGCCGAGGCCCAGAGTGGAAGCCGAATCGCGGCCGGATTTCTAAACAGCCCGAGCATCTATGACAAGTTCGCCGCCGGCGTGTCCGTCTCGCAACTCGTCACGGATTTTGGACGCACGCACGAGCTTTCCAAAAGTTCAAACTACCACTCGCAAGCGCAGCAGGAGAGCGTTGTGACAAGTCGCGCCGACGTGCTGCTGCGCGTCAACGTCGACTATTACAACGTGCTAAAAGCCCAGGCCGTGCTTCGCGTGGCGAATGAAACGGTAAAGAATCGCCGGCTCGTCAGCGATCAGGTCACACAGATGGCCAAGAGCAGTCTCAAGTCCGGATTGGATGTCAGCTTTGCCAACGTGGATTTGAGCCGCGCTCAGCTTCTTTTGGTCCAGGCGCAGAACGATTTGCAGGCGTCCTATGCCCAACTTTCCGATGCGCTCGGTTATCCAAATGAACGAATATTTCAGCTTGCGGACGAGCCGTTGCCCGGCGTGCCTCTGCCGGACGTCGAACCGCTCGTTACCGAGGCGCTGCAAAACAGGCCGGAGATTCTGAGTCAGGGACTGGATCTGAAGTCGGCGCGAAGCTATGCGACAGCGGAGCGCGACTTATGGTTTCCGACGCTCTCGGCGGTCGGCGTCGCCGGACTCGTGCCGTACCGGCAGGATCCTCTGCCCAGCCGCTACGCCGCGGCTGGTTTTGACCTCAACGTACCGCTCTTCAACGGTCGGTTGTACAACGCGCAGCACACAGAAGCGGTCGCCCGCGCCGCCGCCCAAGAGCAATACCTGCGCGACCTGCAGAATCGAATTGCCCAGGATGTGCGCACGTCGTGGCTCAACGTTTCGTCCGACTATCAGCGGCTTTCTGCGACCGAGGAGTTGTTGAAGCAGGCGACGCAGGCGTTCGATCTGGCGCAGGCGCGTTACAAACTGGGATTGAGCTCGATCATCGAGCTCAGCCAGGCTCAGCTGAGTTTGACGGAAGCGCAGATCGATCAAATCAGCGCCCAATACGATTACGAAAGCCAAACGGCCAATTTGAACTATCAGCTCGGCCGCATGCGATAGCAGTAGCGCCGGCGTCTCGCCGGCGGTTTATTTTGCTTCTCAGGCGGCAAACCACCCAGCTCCCGCCCTTGACACCCGAAATCCCGCGACCTATCCTGTGGCCCTTGAAAATCTCCATCGGTTCCGACCACGCGGGTTTCGAGTACAAAGAAAAAATCAAGGCCCTTTTGACCTCGCTCGGCCACGAAGTGCGCGACTTCGGGACGTCCAGCAACGAGCCGGTCGACTATCCACTGTTCATCCGTCCGACCGCAGAGGCTGTCGCGCGCGGCGAATGCGAGCGCGGCATCGTACTCGGCGGATCGGGAAATGGCGAAGCGATCGTTGCCAATAAGGTGCGCGGGATTCGCTGTGCGCTTTGCTGGAGCCTTGAGACGGCGCGGCTCGCGCGCGAGCACAATGACAGCAACGTTCTCTCCCTCGGCCAGCGAATGATTCCTGAAGACCTCGCGCTGGAAATTGTGAAAGTGTGGCTCGTGACGCCGTTCGCGGGCGGGCGGCACGCTCGCCGGATCGCCGAGATCGAATAAGAGAGCAGGGAATTTTCCGGGGTGATCATGAAGCGATTTTTGAAAATATCCTTCGCGGTGGTGGTGTGCCTCGCCGCGCTCGTCGCGGTGGCGATCACGTTCACCGTCGGGTGGCGTCCGATCATTGGGCCCCGCGCGCGCCCCCTGACGAGCCGTGTATTCGAGCGAACCCCGGAACGCTGGGCGCGCGGCAAATACATCGTCGAGCACCTGGCCGCCTGCGCCGACTGCCACTCCCCACATGATTGGAGCAAGCGCGACGCTCCGATCCTCCCCGGCATGGAGGGCGCTGGGCAAAACATGTCGGGTCTCAAAGGTCTGCCGGGATTCGTGGTGGCGCCCAACCTCACGCCCGATCCCGAGACCGGAAGCGGCACATGGAGCGACGACGCGCTCGCCCGGGCGATTCGCGAAGGGATTGGACATGACGGCCGCGCGTTATTCAACATCATGCCGTACGAGAACTACCGCCGTATTCCCGACGAAGATCTCGCTTCCATCATCGTGTTCCTGCGCTCGCTTCCGCCGGTCCGAAATTCCTTGCCGAAAACGGCCATCATTTTTCCGGTGAAATACCTGATCCGGAGCGTGCCTCGCCCGGTCACAGATCCTGTGGCCGCACCTGTCCCCACCGACGCCGTGGCGCGAGGCGAATTTCTGGTCACGATGGCCGGTTGCAGGGATTGCCATACCCCGATGAACGACAAAGGCGAGTTTCTTCCGAACATGGAATTGTCAGGCGGCCAGATATTTGAAGGTCCGTGGGGGAGAGTTGCCAGCGCGAATCTGACGCCCGATCCTTCCGGCATTCCGTACTATGACGAGACTCTGTTTTTGCAGGCCCTGCGAACGGGATACGTCAGAGCGCGGTCCCTGAATCAGATCATGCCATGGCGGCACTACGGCGGCATGACGGACGACGATTTGAAGGCGATCTTTGCGTATCTAAAGTCGGTCAAGCCGATCCATCACGTGGTGGACAACGCCGAGCCGCCGACGATGTGCGCGATCTGCAACGCCGCACACGGGGGCGGGGAGAAGAATCAGGGGAAGTAAGACTGTGGTCCGCTGGCGTCAGTCTAGTCCACCGCAGGAAGCTTGGAAACGTCCCATCCGCCACCGAGCGCTTTGACGAGAAGCACGGTGGAAGTCAGTTGACGCGTCAACAGGCTCACCTCGGTGCGTTCGTTCACGAGAGCGGCGTTCTGCGCCGTGATCACCGTGAGGTACGTATCCAGCCCGCCCTTGTACCGGTTCGTGGCCTGATCGAGGGCGCGATTCGCTGCTGCGACTGCATCATCCTGCGTCTTGGATTCGTCCTGAAGAACGCGAAGATCGGACAGCGAATCCTCCACTTGCTGAAAAGAAGTGAGCACCATCTGCTGATAGTCCGCGATCAACTCGTCGTACGTGGCAATCGCCTGGTCGGAGACCGCGCGCCTTCGGCCGAAGTCGAACACTGTTTCGGCGGCGGATCCCCCGATGGACCAGAGCGCGCTTGGCCCTGTCAGCCAATTTGGAAACTTGCTGCCCTCAAATCCCGCGATGATTCCCAAAGTGATCGAAGGAAAATACGCCGCGCGAGCAATCCCAACCTGTTCGTTCGCAGAGGCGACTCGGCGTTCCGCGCCCGCAATATCCGGCCGCCGCTCGAGCAACTCGGACGGCAGTCCCGGGGGAGGAACGGGCGGAGCGGCGGGAAGCGGGGCCGAGTCCAGGCGAAACGTCGAAGGAGGCTGACCGACGAGCACCGCGACCGCGTGCTCAAACTGATCGCGCGCCGAAGTGATGTCAATGTCCTCCGCGCGAGTCTGCTCCAGTTGCGTCGCGGCTAAATCCACGTCCTCGCGGGAGGCGACGCCGCCCTGAAAACGGCTTTGCGTGAGCTCGAGCGCCTTCTGAAAAGCGTCAACATTATTGTCAAAGAGACGCTTTTGCTCATCCAGTCCCCGAAGCGTCAGGTAATCGAGGGCAAGTTCCGCGTGCAAGCTCAGGCGAATCGTCTCCAGGTCCGCGGCAGTGGCTTGCGCGAGTTCGCGGCTGGACGCCACGCCTCGGCGGATGCTTCCCCAAGTATCCACCTCGTAGGAGAGGTCTCCCTGCACGATAAGGTCCGAATAGTTGACGGGAGAAGTGGCGCCGCGCAGCGCTCTGTTCTGTGACTGGCGATTCTGGGTCGGCGTGACGCTGGCCGTGACCAGCGGGTAAAGGTTCGATCGCGTTGCGCGCAAGGCGTCGCGCGATTCCTGAAACCGGTCCACAGCCGCGCGCAAAGTTTGGTTGGAAACGGTGAGCTTATTTTCCAGGGCATTCAATTGGGGGTCGTTGAAAATTTCCCACCAATTACCCTTTTGCGCCTGATCGCTCGGCTGAGCCGGTTTCCAATTCCCGATTTCTTTGTACGCGGGAGGAATCTCCGCGGTCGGCTTCGTATATTTCGGGCCGACGGTGCATCCACCGATCGAGATCGCGCCGACAAGTAGGGCAGGAAAAAGAAACTGTGGAAGGATTCCGCCGATTTTGCCGCGCCGAAATGATTTTTGATCGCAGGTCAACCCAAGCATTAGGGCTTCCTCTGCGCGGGCGCGGCAGCATCGGCCACGCGGACAGTCGCGCCGTCGATGAGCGAGTCGGAAGGATTCAGTACGACCAAGTCGTCGACTTTCAGCCCCGCGGCGATTTCGATCGCTGTCCCGAAATCCCGGCCGGGAATGATCGGCACGAGTGAAATCGTCTTCCCATTCTTCACCACGGCCACTTGCAGTCCCGCGGATTTGAAAATCGTCGCGTTCACCGGTAGCGTGAATGTATTTACCGGAGAAGGCAGCTTGAGGTGGACTTCAACGTAGCCTCCGGGCTTCAGCAGATGGCCCGGATTCTCCACGTCCACTTCGGTCAGCAGGGTTCGGGTCGAGTTGTCGATGGCTCCGGAAGTCCGAACGACAGTGCCTTCAAATCTCTTGCCGGGGAATTCCGTCAGCGCAAGTTCGGCGCGAAGCCCCGGCCGGATTTGCGGCGACTCCAGTTGTGGGACGTTGACGTAGACGCGCAACCGATTCACGGCGGCGATATGGAACAGCTCGCGCGACGTTCCACCGCTGCTGCCCGAATCGATGAGCGCCCCGATGTCGGTATTGCGCGCCGTGATCATGCCGTCGAACGGCGCGTACACTTTCTCAAACGACTGCAGCTCCTCGAGCCGCTTGACGTTGGACCTCGCCGATTCGGAGGCCGTTCTGCGCGCGTCAAAATTTCCCGTGGCGTTGTCGACGTCCTGCTGCGACACCGAATCCGTCTTCAGCAAATCCTTGTAGCGGGTGGCCGTGATTGACGCAAGGTTCAGATTGGCCTCGGCTGTAGCCTGGTCCGCGCGCGCCTGCTGCAGTTGATGGTCGACTTCCGGGGAGTCGATCTCGGCCAGCAGCTGTCCCGATTTCACTTCGGCGCCGATGTCCGCGTACCACTTTTTCAGGTAGCCGCTCGTTCGCGCGAAAATGGGCGCGTCGATGTACGGCTGCATGTCGCCGGGCAGGACAAGTTCCTGCTGGGGAGCGCCGGGCTTGGGGTGAACGACGGATACAGTCGGGATCGCCAGATCCTGCGTTTCCTGAGCGAGCTGCGCGTTGGCTTCGCGCCGGCTCGAAATTCCCCAGATCACGACGACGGCGGCTACGATAACGACCACCACCAACAAAATCGTGCGAATCACGGGACTTCCCGGCGCAGGCGCGCCGCCATTCTTTCCGGACGCGCCGGCCGGCGCTTCCGTCCCCTCCCGCTGATTGGTCACAACCTCCATCTTCTCCTCCGAAATATTGGCCCTGGTCCCGACTACTCGCCTGGAATCTCGATGATCGCCGATTGTTCCGGGTTCTTGCGATAACCGTGAATCAAGCTGTAGACCGACGGCACGAACAGAAGCGTCGCCACCGTTGCGAAAATCAGGCCGCCGATCACCGCGCGTCCCAGCGGAGCGTTTTGTTCGCCGCCCTCGCCCAGGCCGAGCGCCATCGGCAGCATGCCGATGATCATTGCCATCGCCGTCATGATGACCGGCCGGAAGCGCGTGAAGCCCGCCTCCTCGGCAGCCTGGATGGGATTTTGGCCTTCCTGAACGCGCTCCTTGGAAAAGCTCACTACCAGAATGCTGTTCGCCGTGGCCACGCCCATGCACATGATCGAGCCGGTCAGCGCGGGCACATTGATCGTTGTGTGCGTTACAAACAGCATCCAAACGATTCCGGCGAGCGCTGCTGGCAATGCGGAAATGATGATAAACGGATCGAGCCACGACTGGAAGTTGATCACGATCAGCAAATACACCAGCAAAATCGCGAAGCCCAGCCCGGCCAGCAAACCTACGAACGAGGTGCGCATCGTGTCAATCTGTCCCCGCACGAAGATTTGGCTGCCGCGCGGCAACTGGCTGCGGTCGCTATCGATGATTTTCTGGACATCCTTCGCGACTCCGCCCAAGTCGCGGCCCTGCGTCGAGCTGAAAATATCGATCATGTTTTGCGCGTCGTAGTGCGATACGGTCGCCATCCCCGTTCCCCGCGAGATGGTCCCCAAATTCGCGAGTTGCTGCCACGGCGCGCGACTGTTGCCGGAGCCGCCGCTTACGGGGATGTTCTCCAGATCTTGAAGGGACTGAATGTCGTATTGCGGCGCCTGCGTCGCGACGAAGTAGCTGACGCCGTTCCTGGGGTCGAGCCAATAGGAAGGCGAAGTTTGGAAACTGCCGCTCAAGGAAACGAGTAAGTTGCCGGCGACGTCGCGCTGAGTGAAGCCCGCCTGCATCGCCTTGGTGCGGTCCACGTTGATATGCAGCTTGGGCTGATTGAACGGCTGCTGAATGCGCAGGTCCGCGATCCCCGTTACCGTTCTCAACTGCCGCGCAAGGTTCTCGGCGAACTCGTGATTGCCATCGACGTCCCGGCCCATGATTTGAATGTCGATCGGCGCGGGCAAGCCGAAATTCAGGATCTGGCTGACGATGTCCGCCGGCGGAAAATAAAACAGGACGCCCGGAAACTCGCGGTTCAGCTTGATCCGCAAATCGTGCATGTACTGATCGGTGGGGTGGTGCTTCGCGTTCAGGGAAATCAAAATGTCGGCGTCTTCCGGGCCGATCGGCGCCGAAGTGCTGTACGCGTAGTTGTACGCGCTGTAGGGCAGGCCGATGTTGTCGATCACGCCATCTACTTCGTTCGCCGGAATGAGCTCATGGATGGAGCGCTCGACGTCGTTGCAGAGCTCCGCCGTCTCCTCAATGCGCGTGGCGGTTGGCGCGCGCACGTGCAGCTTGATCTGGCCCGCGTCGACGCTCGGGAAAAAGTCCTCGCCCAGCCAGGGATATAGCGCGAACGAAGCGACGCAGACCGCCAGGAAACCCATCGGGAAGACCACCCGGTGCGACAAGCACTTTTGCAGAATTTCCCGGTAGAAGTTGCGAAGCCTTTCGAATTGCAGTTCGAAGTGTCCCTGCAACCGGACGAACGGGTTCATGCTGGCGAGCGATCTCTCGACCGATTCTTCTTCGTGGGCCTTCAGCAAATACCGCGCCATCGTCGGCACCAGGGTACGCGAAAGCATGTAGGAAGCCAGCATGGCGAACACGACGGCTTCCGCAAGCGGCACGAACAGATATTTCGCCACGCCGGTCAGGAAGAACATGGGCACGAACACGATGCAGATCGAAAGCGTGGAAACGAACGCGGGCACGGCGATTTGCTGCGCGCCGTCCAGAATTGCCTGAATGATTTCCTTGCCCTGCGCGAGATTGCGATTGATGTTCTCGATTTCCACCGTGGCGTCGTCCACGAGGATGCCGACGGCGAGGGCCAGGCCGCCGAGCGTCATGATGTTGATGGTCTGCCCGATGGCGCCCAGCAGAATGATCGAAGTCAAAATGGAAAGGGGAATGGAGACGGCGATGATCAACGTGCTTCGCCAGCTTCCCAGGAAAATCAAAATCATCAGTCCGGTGAGGCACGCGGCGATGATGGCTTCGCGGAGCACACCGTTGATCGAGGCGCGGACGAAGAGCGATTGGTCCGCGATCGGCCGCGCGCGAAACTCCGGCGGCAGGCCCGCAAGCACCACCGGCAGCCGTTCCTTCAGCTGATTGATGATGTCCAGCGTCGATGTGCTCCCGAGCTTCATGACGGTCATGAGCGCGGCGCGTTGGCCGTCCACAAGCACGATGTTTGTCTGAGGAGGATTTCCGTCGCGGACGTGCGCGACGTCCCGAACGTAAATCGTGTTCGTGCCGACGGTCTTGATCGGCAAGTCGTTCATTTCCTCGATGGATTGCGGGCTCCCGTTCAAGTCCACATCGTTTTCGAAGCTCCCGATTTTCACCGTTCCGGCGGGCAGAATCAGATTCTGATTGGTGATCGCGCTGACCACGTCATTCGGCGAAAGCCCCTTGGACTGAAGAGCCGGGATATTCAAGTCCACCTGGATTTGCCGCTGTTTGCCGCCGTAAGGGTTGGGAAACACGGCGCCCTGGACCGTGGCCAATTGATTGCGCAGGAAATTTGCCGCCAGATCGTTCAATTGCTGTTCGGAGAGCCCCTTCCCCGAAAGGGCGAGCTGGATGATCGGCACGGACGACGCGTTATACGCGAGAATGAACGGCGGCGTCGTTCCTGGCGGATCCTGTCGCAGGTTGGATTGCGCGAGCGCCGTGACTTGCGCCATGGCCATATCGATGCGCACATTGGGATGGAAAAAAATCTTGATCACGCCGAGCCCGTTCAAGGATTGCGATTCGATGTGCTCGACGTCATTGACTGTCGCCGTCAGCCCGCGCTCGTAGATCACCACGATGCGCTGGGCCATTTCCTCAGCGGAAAGTCCCGCGTACCCATAGACGACGCTGATGACGGGAATGTCGATGTTCGGGAAGATGTCGATCGGCGTGGAATAGATCGAAAGAATTCCCAGGATCAGGATCAGCAAGGACATCACCACAAACGTGTATGGCCTTCTGAGAGCTAAACGGACTATCCACATACAGAACTACTTCCTCCCGGGCCCGCCCGCGCGGGAATTCACCCAGCGCAAGCCAAAAACTCGTCCTTCCGATACCAAGCCTTCCAAGTCCCGCCCGAACCCGGACCGATTGGACTCCGAACCTTGCTGGCTATCTGGAAGTATATTCCTGGTCCGCGCTAATCCACCGGGATTAGGCGCCGCTCGGGGTCAATCCGAGGCACGCTACACCGCATTAGTGTGATGCGACAGCCCAAAATCCCGTTACAAATACATTTTCTTAGATCGCAACCCAGAGCGGGCCTCTAAAGAGCCAGTGGCGCCGCCTGGAAGATCGAATCGAAGAACAGGCCGAGGACGTGGCGCACATCGTCGTCCGACAGCGTCTTGGGATCGAGCAAGTGCTCCAGCAACAGCCCCTGCGAAAGGACGCCGAGGCACGCCGAAGCCGCTGGAAAAGCGATCGGAATTCCCCGGCCCAGGGCGCTCATGATCTCGGCGAAGAGCTCGCCGAACGACGCCCGGATGCGCCGATGCCTGCTCCTGAGCCGGGCGTGCGCCTCGGGGTGGCGAAGCGCGAACAGCTTGAATTCCATGGAGATCAGAACCAGGCGGCGATCCTTGGCCAGCCCGGCATAGTGCGTCCGCAGGGCCGCCAGCTTGGCTTGGGGGTCAGTGTGCCGCCGAAGGTCATCGGTAATGGACTCGATTCGCTCCTGGGCCCATTCCTCGAACAATGCAAAGAAGATATCTTCCTTGCTCTCGAAGTTCGCATAGAAAGCGCCGCGGGTGTAGCCGGCCCCGGCGGCGATGTCTTCCAGGCGCGCAGCTTCAAAACCGTCTTGTGCGAAAATGCGCTTGGCTGCATCTAATAATTTCCTGCGGGTGGCGCGAGTACGATCGATTTGGCGCTGGCTGTGTGCGATGGGCAGGGAAGCGCGCCTGCGGCTCCGTTTGCCGCGAACTGGCATGGAAACATTGCTCACGCTCGCGCGCCGCTTTGCTTGACAGTATACATACGTGTATGTATCTTACTTTGTGTGGCTTCGGCCATGCAAGCCCTAATTGCGGAATCGGACGGCCCGTCTGCCCTCCCCTTTGACAGCTGACCCCGAGTGCGGCAGGCCGGGCCGGCAACTCCTGAAGAATCGAGTGGCCTACATGAGATTTTTCCGGCATCGCCCGTTCGTGTTGTTCCTCGGCGTTCTCGCCTCGGCGTTCCCGGCCCTGGCGCAGACGGGGCCGTTCCAAGGCAGCGCGAGCGCCGGCCCGCCTTCGGCTCAACCGCTCTCGCTGTCTCTCGACGAGGCGCTCAAGATGGGCCTGCGCTACAACCTGGGTGCGATTGACGCTGCCGAAGCGTCGGACCGCGCGAATGGCGAACGAATCGTCACGCGCAGCGTGCTGTATCCCAACCTTTCCGGCACCCTGCGCGAAAACGTCCAGCAGATCGATCTCGCTTCTTACGGTTTCAAATTCCAATTTCCTCCGTCGCTGGGGATCCATCTTCCCAATATCGTGGGTCCGTTCAACTTCATCGATTTGCGGGCCTACCTGACGCAGCGCGTCGCGGACCTTCAGGCGATACGCACGTATCAGTCCTCGCGGGAATCGCGGCGCGCTGCTGAACTCTCGGCGGTGGACGCGCGGGAAATTGTTGTGTACGTGGTGACGTCGGCGTACCTGCAGGTGCTGGCTGAAGCCTCTCGCGTCGATTCGGCCAAGGTGCAGGTGGACAGCGCCCAGGCCATTTACCAGCAGGCGTCGGACCGCTTTGCGGCTGGGCTCAGCGCCAAAATTGACATGACGCGAAGCCAGGTCGAACTCGAAACGCAGCAGCAGCGCCTGACGGCGGAGCAGGCGGATTTCGCCAAGCAAAAAATCGGCCTCGCGCGACTGATTGGGCTGTCGCCGGCGCAAGAATATTCGCTCGCGGACAAAATGCCGTACGCGCCGCTCGACAATATCACTCTCGATCAGGCCCTTGCGCTCGCCGCGCAAAATCGCTCCGACCTGAAAGCCGCCGAAGCGCAACTTCGAGCCGCTGAACTCGCGCGGAAAGCGGCGTTCGCCGAGCACCTTCCGACGCTCAGCATCGTCGCGGATTACGGAGTGATCGGCATCAACCCGGCGAATTCCCATGGAACGTTTGACGTGAGCGGCCAGCTCAATTTTCCCATCTGGGCAGGAGGCCATACGCACGGAGACATCGTCGAGGCCGACGCGGACTTGAAACAGCGGCACGCAGAATACGAGAGTACGCGCTCCCGTGTCGAAGCCGACGTCAGAAACGCCTACCTCGATCTGAACGCGGCCGCCGAGCTCGTGCGCGTCGCCCAAAGCCGGCGCGATCTGGCCCGCGATGAGCTCACGCAATCCACTGACCGGTTTGCATCCGGCGTCGCGGACACAGTCGAGGTCACGCAGGCACAGGAAGTTGTCGCCAGCGCCGAGTCCGAATACATCTCCGATTTGAACGCTCACAACGTGGCAAAGGCCAGCGTGGCGCGGGCCATCGGCCAGGCCGAAAAAATCATGCGCGATCTTTTGAGGAGCCAATAACCATGCCAGTGGATGAATTGCAGGAACCGAAAGCGGCGCGGGCTGGCGGGGCGCCTGTCAAATCGAGTGAGCCGGGCGGCGCGGGTCCGAGCGAGGAAGGGAAGCGCAGGACGCTCCTGTTCGCTGCCATCGTAGGCGGCGTCATTTTGCTGGCGGCCCTTGGGTTCTGGCTCTATTCGCGCACGTACGAGTCCACGGATGACGCCCAGGTCGATGGGCACTTGAACGGCATCACGGCGCGGATCGACGGCGACGTGAAGGCGGTCCACGTCGAGGAGAATCAGTCCGTGCAAGCGGGCGATGTGCTCGTCGAGCTTGACCCGCGCGACTACGAAGTGGCTGTTGAGCAGGCGAAGGCGCAGATGCTGAAAGCCGAGGCGGGCGAGCGCGCGGAAAATCCGAACCTGCCCATCACGCAGAGCGCTTCGCAGACGAATCTCTCGACCTCCAAAGCCGAAGTGGCGAACGCCGAAGCCGGGCTCGCCGCGGCTGAGCGCGACCAACTCGCGGCGCAATCCCGCGTGCTCGAGGTGGAGGCGAACAACGCAAAGGCGCAGGCTGACATCGCGCGGTACAAGGCGCTCGTCGAGAAAAACGAAGTCTCGCGCTCCGATTACGACCAGGTTATGAGCACCGCGAAGGCGTTCGCTGCGTCCGTCGATTCCGCGCGGGCGTCCGCCGAGGCGGCGCAAAAGGTCGTCGAGCAGCGCCGCGCGCAACTCGACCAGGCGCGCAGCCTGATGAGCCAGGCGCAGGTGAGCGCGCCCAATCAGGTCGCCATCTCGCGCGCGAATCTGCAGTCCAGGCAAGCCGACGTGCAGGCGATGAAGGCGCAGCTCGATCGCGCC
>Ga0210394_10003790_pt1 | contig 18364 bp, 14 predicted proteins | sample IncBWC12MmetaG_FD_160121 | JGI IMG/M metagenome (GOLD analysis project Ga0210394, IMG submission 160121) | Forest soil microbial communities from Barre Woods Harvard Forest LTER site, Petersham, Massachusetts, United States - Inc-BW-C-12-M | ecosystem: Environmental > Terrestrial > Soil >... | reverse complement strand
AAAGCGAAGTGTTGGACGCTGGCTCGTTCACATATTGGGGCCGCATCAATTATCGCGGCCTCGGCAAAATTTCGGTCTCCACGCGCAGCGGAAATCGCAGCCATCCGGAGAGCAACTGGAGCCCTTGGACGCCGCTGCAGCCTGATGCTAACGCCAGGGTGTGCGATTCCTGTGGCGCCGGACGCACGGTTTCGCCCTCTGCCCGGTTCTTGCAATATAAAATCGAGCTCATGCCCGGCGGCGGCCAACCTGCGACCGAGGTTTCTTATGTCGAGGTTGCCTACCTTTCCAAGAACGTCGCGCCCGTCGTCGAGGCCGTTGAGGTCACACCCGCGAACTACCGCTTCCCTGCGCCGGTGCTCTCCCTTCCGCCATCCAACTCCATCACACTGCCACCGGTTGGCCAGCAAAAGTCCAATTCCACGCCGTCCGTCGAGATCGGCTCCTCACAGAGTATGAGCTATGCGAAAGGCTACGAAGGCGTGCGCTGGCTCGCGTCGGACGAGAACAACGACAACCTGATCTATCGCGTGGAAATCCGAGGCGTGAAAGAATCGGGTTGGAAGCTCCTGAAGGACAACGTCAAGGAGAAGTACCTGAGTTGGGATACAGGCGCGTTTCCCGACGGAGAATATATCCTCCGCGTTACCGCCTCCGATTCACCCAGCAACCCGCCCCCACAGGCGCTCGCAGCGTCGCTCGAGAGCGATCCGTTCCTAGTCGACAACACGCCGCCGCAAATCTCCAATCTCGCCGGCAGCGGGGCGTCCGGCAACAAACTGGACATCCGCTGGACCGCGCGCGATTCCCGCAGCACTATCGATCACGCGGAGTATTCGGTGAACGGCGGCGACTGGATCCTGATCAATCCCGTAAATCGTCTGTCGGACTCGTCCCAGGAGGAATATCATCTGGTGATCGACCGGCCGTCCCCGGACGAACAAGTGATCGCCGTGCGCGTCAGCGACGAATTCGACAACCAGGCCATCGACAAACTCGTCATCAAGTAGCCGGCCGTAATTCGGCAGCGAGTGCCAGGGCGGTCTGAATCTGCACCAGCTCGCCCTTACCGATTCCGGGGCAATATGCGGCTGTTTTCTTCCATTCGCGCTTGCTATCCACCAGTTCAGGCCAGAACGGAAAAATGCGGCACTGTACCGGCTTCACCGCATGAATAGAGCACCCCCCGTCGCGCAGGAAATGACACTGCTGGTGGCGGGGGACCCTCAGGCGCAGCAGGTGCTTGGTCCGATAAACATAGCGGCGCTCAAATTGGCGCGACGTTATTCCCACGTACTTGGCGATGCGCCCCAGATCGGCCTCGGTCAGATACACAAAGCCCTGCTGCTCGCAGCAATTGGTGCATCCGGGCTGGCATTCAAATCGCAAAGCATTCATCGCGGTGAGTTCTCACCATCATAAATCAGTTGATTTTCGGCAATCCGTACGGGTCCCGGCGCGATAAAATCGGGATGTGCGACTGATCCTTCTTTTCCCTCTTTGCGCGCTTGGCGCGCTGGCCCAAACACCTCCCGGATTCAGCACGGCCAACATGGACATGACGGCCAATCCTTGCGTCGATTTCTATCAATACGCCTGCGGAACTTGGATGGCCAATAATCCGATCCCCGCCGACCAATCCGCTTGGGATTTTTGGGCCGTGCGGGCAGATCGCAATCGCGCCGTTCTCCGAGCAATCCTCGACAAAGCCTCCGTCGAAGATCCCAAGCGTTCCGCCGTGGATCAAAAAATCGGCGACTTTTATGCCTCCTGCATGGACGAACCTGCCATCGATAAGCTGGGAACCAGGCCGCTCGATCCTGAGTTGAAGCGTATTGACGCCATCCAATCGAAAGACGACATTCTCGATGTCGTGATCCGGTTCCACCGCATCGGAGTCGGCGCGCTCTTCAACTTTTCCTCCGAGCCGGATGCCAAGAACTCCGCTCAGATGATCGCCGGCATCGATCAGGGCGGTCTGGGTCTTCCGGATCGTGATTATTACCTGAAGGACGATCCCAAATCGGTGAAGCTGCGCGAGGAGTATCTGGCGCATGTAAGAAGGATGCTGGGACTCGCGGGCGTTGCTCCCGCGCGCGCCGACGCTGACGCACGGAGCGTGTTGCGCATCGAGACGGAGCTGGCGAAAGGATCACTCGACCGTGTTTCTCGGCGCGATCCCAGCCAGACCTATCATAAGATGTCCATCCAAGAGCTTGCGGCGCTGTCTCGGAGCGTCGATTGGCCGAAATACTTCTCCGGTATGGGCACGCCTTCCTTCACCGATCTGGATGTGTCGGTTCCCAGCTTTTTCAAAGCGCTGGACGCGGTTCTCGCGGATAGCAGCGTCGCTGATCTCAAGACTTATCTTCGCTGGCACTTGCTCCACGCCCAAGCTCCTCTGCTGGCCAAGGCGTTTGTGGACGAAAACTTCCGTTACTTCGGCCAGACGCTGACAGGGTCCAAGGAGTTGCAGCCGCGTTGGAAGCGCTGCGTTCAAATCACCGACGGAGACCTGGGCTTCGCGCTGGGCCAGAAGTACGTAGAGCAAGTTTTCCCGCCGGACGCGAAGGCGCGAGTGCTCGGCATGGTGCAGGAGATCGAAAAGATGCTCGGCCAGGACATTCAGTCGCTCGATTGGATGACGCCAGCCACCAAGCAGCAGGCCATGATCAAGCTCCGCGCCGTCGCCAACAAGATTGGCTATCCCGACAAATGGCGCGATTATTCCAGCGTCAGTATTGTCCGGGGACAAGCACTGGGAAACGATGAACGCGCTTCCGAGTTTGAGGTCCACCGCACGCTGAACCAAATCGGCCATCCCGTGGATCGCGGCGAATGGGGCATGACGCCGCCCACCGTGAACGCCTACTACAGCCCGTTGCATAACGACATCAACTTCCCCGCCGGCATCCTGCAGCCGCCGTTCTTCGACAACCGCATGGACGCGGCGGTCAACTATGGCGCCATCGGTTCCATCATGGGGCATGAGCTGACACATGGGTTCGACGATCAGGGCCGCCAGTATGACGCCGAAGGTAACCTGCGTAATTGGTGGACCCCGGAGGACGCCGCGGAATTCCAAAAACGCGCCGAATGTCTCATCAAAGAATATTCCACCTTCAGTCCCGTAGACGGCGTTCACTTGAACGGCAAGCTGACACTAGGCGAAAACACGGCCGATAACGGCGGCGTGCACCTGGCGTTTATGGCGCTGATGAAGTCGCTGGACGGCAAGCCACAGCCCAAGATCGACGGGTTCACTCCCCAGCAACGCTTCTTCCTCGCCTGGGGGCAGGCTTGGTGCGAGAACATCCGCCCGGAGAGGTCTCGGATGCTGGCTCAAATCGATCCGCACTCCCCGGGCCGGGATCGTGTGAACGGCGTGCTTGGAAATATGCCGGAGTTTGGCGAAGCCTTCGCTTGCCATCAAGGACAGCCAATGGTTCACGCACCAGCCTGCCGCGTCTGGTAGCAGTAAAATGGTCGCGTGAACCGCCGCCACTTCCTTGCGTTGGCTGCGCCGCTTCCGTGCGTGGTTCAAGGTGTCGCACAAGATATCCTGACGCAAGCCCCGCCCAAGGCCAACGCGCGCTTACCGTACGGCAAGGACGCGCAGCAGTTTGGAGATCTGTACCTGCCGAGTGCGGCCAATCGTGCCTCGGCTCCGCATCCAACCGTTCTTTTTATTCACGGCGGCTACTGGAGAAATGCGTATAACCTCGATCACGTAGGTCATCTGTGCGCCGCACTGGCGCGCGCGGGCGCGGCGGTCTGGAGCCTCGAATACCGGCGGCTGGGGGACCCGGGCGGAAATTGGGCCGGCATGTCGGACGATATCATCCGCGGGGCCGAACATCTGGTCTCGATGGAGACCCGCTACAACCTGGACCTCACGCGCACCATCACGGCCGGACATTCGGCAGGAGGCCAATTAGCGCTGTGGCTGGCCGCGCAGCGCGTCATCGATCTACGCGGCGTGGTTCCGTTGGCTGCCATATCGGACTTGCGGCGCGCTTGGGCGCTGCAATTGGGTGGCGGCGTGGTGGGTGAGCTTCTCGGCGGATCGCCAGACCAGATCCCGCAACGTTATGCCGCGGCTTCTCCCGCGGAGCTGTTGCCCATCTCCGTGCCGCAGCGTTTGCTGCACGGAACCGCCGACAACGTGATCCCGTTTGAAATGAGCCAGCGCTTCGCCAAGGCTTCAGGAAACGCCAAGCTGATTCCGCTTGCGGGCGCCGGGCACTTCGATTTGATCGATCCTCGCGCTCGCGTTTGGTCTACCGTGCAGCACAGTATTCTCGAATGGGATTTTTGATGTCAAACATTTCTTCATTCTCATGTTCTAGAATAGGAATCAACCGTGGAATCGCTTTTTCGTTGGATTGCCACCGCATTGCTCTGTTCCAGCTTTGCGCTCGTCGCCGCGGTCGAATACTTCACGCCAAAACACCAGCTCTCAGGTGTTGGCGCCGGACGCTCGGCGATGACGGCTGACGTGCTGCGCGCCCGCACCGATCGCATGATTCAATCGCAAACCTTCACCATCATGCGAGAACCGAACTCGGCTCCGGGCGCTGAAAGAATCACCAGCGCGCGCCTGGCGCCCATCTTCCGCCGCGCCGCGGTTGAAAGCGGCTGGCCGGTCTCGCTGATTGAAGCGGTCGCGTATTTGGAAAGCTGGGGCGACACTCAAGCCGCCAGCCCCGCGGGTCCGCGAGGCATCATGCAATTCTCGGAAGCCACCGCCCGCGCCGCCGGACTGCGCGTCGTACGCGTGACGCGGTTCAAGATGGTGACTTCGCGCCAGCGTGTCCAAAGCAAGTCCGGCAGATCTGTTTATCGCACCGTACGGCGCAAGACGCCTTACACCGTCACCGTCCGCGACGACCGTTTGAATCCCGAGCGCGCCGTGCCCGCGGCCGCCCGTTATCTGGCCCGCCTGGAAACGAAGTTCGGTGGGCGCGATTGGGCCATTTTCGCGTACCATTGCGGCGAAGGCTGCGTCTCCGATTTGCTGCCACTCACCGAAGCCGCCGTCCGTCACCAGCAGCCCGACGTGGCCGAAATGTTCTTCGCCGCCAGCCCTGCCCGAAACACGGAGCTTTATCAAGTCCTGCAGCGTGAAATGCAGCGCGACTATTCGCCCACCTACTGGTTCCGTGTGAAGCGCGCCGAGCAATTGCTGGCGCTCTACAAGGAAGATCCCGCGGCCTTTCGCGAACTTGCCGAAGATTATCAGAACCCGATCCATCCGCAGCGGCGCGCAACCGATCGTTTGATGATCTGGCTCAAATCACTGGATATATTCTACAAGTCAGCCGACGATTTGCGGCTCGCCTCAGGTAAAGGTCTCGCCAGAGCTCTGGACGATCCGCGATTCTATGGCTTCTCGGTGCCGGAAACCGGCGGCGCGGATCGCGAGCTCTACTTGCAGGACTCACCCGCCGCGCTTGGCGCCCTGTTGTACATTGCCTTCGAAACACGACGACTCTTTGAGGAGTTGAAGCCTAAGGGCGAGCGCTTCGTGCCTTTGCAAGTGGCCGAGCTGGTGAGCACGGCGGACCGGCCCGCCGAAGCCGGCACGCTTCTGGTGGACCCGGAGTTCCCGGAACATTCCACCGGCCAGGTGTTCGATATCGATCGTTCCAACCTGCCGCGCGGCGAGCGAGAATGCCTGAACTTTACGTTGGACGACTTGGGGTGGGACGGCTATCTCGGTTTTATTCAGGTGACCGGCGATACCATGCACATCGGCTTCTCGCCCTCGTCCCGCGAGTTCTTCACGTCCGTGTTTGAGGAAGCCGCCGCGAGATAGTTCTAGAGATCGCCGTCGTCAGCGGCTGCGGCCAGTAACTTGCCGGCGGCCGGAACACTGTCGCCCCAGATGACCGCAAAACCCTGGGTCGTCGAATCGCCCCAGATGACTGCGTCACCCCAAATCACAGCGTCACCCCATATGACAGCGTCGCCCCAGATGACGGCGTCGCCCCAAATTACAGCATCGCCCCAGATGACCGCATCACCCCAAATGACGGCGCTGGCTTGCGGGTTGGTATCGCCCCAGATGACTGCGTTGGCCGAAACCAGTGTCACCGTTTGGTTTTGGGGATTGTAATGGGCCACCGGCGAAAGAGCCTGGAAATCAACCGGATCGGTGTTCCTCAACGCCCGCTCGATATCGAGGTAACCCGCGCCGACCGCGAAGATGTCCTGCTGAGTATTGAAGACCCCGGATTGATGCAAGTCCGTCGCGCTGGTGTAGCGCGCAAACTGTTTGGTGGCGGTCTTCATCAGCCGAGCCTTCACTTCATCGGGCGTCAGGCTGGGATTTTCCTGAAACATTAAGGCCGCTGCACCGCTCACGACTGGGGTGGCCATGCTGGTGCCACTCAGTTTGAAGTATGCGCTCGACAGGCCCTGTCCGGACTCCTCGTACGTTGCCGCAGCCACTCGCGTGTCAGGATATTCGGTAGCGAGCGTGCAATTGGGCGACGCCAGCAACGACACAACATTGTTACCCGGAGCCATGATGTCCGGCTTCACGACATGGTCCAACAGCGACGGACCTTTGGAACTATAGCTGGCGATCTTGTCGTCGCTCCGCCAGGGCGTGCCATTGGCGTTCATCGCGCCTACCGTGATCACGTAGGGATCGTTCCCCGGTGACGTAATCGTCGCGTAACCGTGCGTCCCCAGCGTGTTGTCGCGCCCCAGATTGCCGGCGGCCACCACCACCGTAATCCCCGCTTTCCACGCGGCCTCTACGGCCTGACAGAGCGGATCGAGCGTGAAGCTCTCATATACCGGATGTCCGAGAGAGAGATTGATCACCCGGATGTTGAAGTTGCTTTTGAGCGCGATCGCTTCATCAATGGCCGCGATCACTTCCGATTCCTGGCCGCTGCCGGTGGAATCCAGCACTCGCAGGTTGATGATGTTCGCATTGGGCGCGACACCTTTGAACGTGTGAGTGAAATTCGAACCGGTGGATTGGTATCCGTTGGCCGCCACAATGCCGGCGACATGCGTTCCGTGACCGTATTGATCGGAGGCATCCTGGCCCGGCACGAAGCTTTCGCTGAAGACAACGCGGGATCGCGTGCCGTCGGTTGTGGCGAGATCTTGCTTGAGTGCCACCCCGCTATCGATCACCGCAACGCCTACACCGGCGCCGTCCCAGCCGGAACTCCAGAGTTCGTTCGCCTTCACGGTTTGCGTGGTGATGTCCAGGAAGCTCGAGGTTTTTCTGTTGGGCGAAATATATGCGACGCGCGGATTGGATGCCAGTTTCTCGAGCGCCGAGAGCGTCACGGTCATGTGCAGGGCGGGAATGTTGCGGAAGCTGCGATGAACTTGGCCCAGGCCTGCCACATCGTCAGCAAACTTGTGTCCCGGCAAGGGGAGGTATTGAACGATGACTTCCACCGTGCCGTTGGGCGTGGACGCGGGCATGTCGGGTGCAATCTTCGGACCCGCGAACGCCACCGAACCAGCCAGTGCCAGGAGTGCAACTCGAACATTTTTCCGCATGGACGGACAAAGCCCCCGCCTAGTGAAAGGCAGGTCTCAGCCCAAACAAAGTCCTTTCAAAATGTTGGGGATACGGAAATATGAGACAACTTGCCTCCGACAACTTGTCAGGCGCTTGAGACAGTCTGTCCCAAAGGTTCTGGACTGGATAGCACTTCCGTACTATGGAGCGGACCCGCGATTATTTCGCGATGGTGAAGTGAAAGGTCGAGCCCTGGCCGAGTGCGGACTCGACCCAAATGCGGCCACCGCGTTGCTCGACAATACGCTTGCAAATCGCAAGTCCGATGCCGGTGCCGGGAAATTCGCGGCCATGCAGCCGTTTGAAGACCCCGAAGACGTGCTCGTGATGGCGCGAATCGATGCCAATGCCGTTGTCGCGAACCGAAAATTGAATGGAGTTGCCGTTATCGGTGGCCGAGATCTGGATCTGGAGCGGCTCCGGTCCCCGGAACGTGATCGCGTTGGCGATCAACTGGCGGAAGAGCTGATTGAGTTGTGCGAAATCGAAGGTCACGGCAGGTAGCGGACTGCTGGTGATCTCGGCGCCACTGGCGCGAATTTCCGCTTCCAGGGTCAACAGAGCGCCTTGTAGCGCGCCTTCCGGATCCACGGGACTCAGCGGCTGATTGGTGGCGCCAAACTGATGCGAGTATGTCGTAATATCGCCCAGCAAGCGGGCTATGCGCTCCGTCGCATCCAGGATATAGCTCATGAAATCGAGATCCTCGCCTTCCAGCTTTCCCTTATAATGCTGGTCGAGCAACTGAGCGTAGCTTACGATCATCCGAATGGGCTCGCGCAGATCGTGCGAAACGGTGTACGCGAATTGCCGCAGCTCTTCACTATGGCGCTTCTGTTCCGCGAGCAAACGCAACTCGAGCTCTTGGATCTGTTTGTTATCCTGATCGCTTGGCACGCATCTTCCCTTTCCAACCATACCGCTACAGCGCAAAGGCCGGCAGCGTGGAAAATCTCGTGACCCAGCCCTACGACAAGATTTCTCCCGAAATGCAGGCCCGCTACCTTTCGCTAAGCCCGTACAACCTGGTGCGCCTAATTTTGGGCGAGCGGTTCGCGACCGATACCGTCGAGAACAACGTCTACACGCGCGCGGCAGGCCTACTGCGGGATTGGATTGCAGCTGGCATCCTGGAACGCGACTCCGAACCCGGCCTCTACGCGTATTTTCAGAAGTTCACGGTTCCCGATACGGGTGAGGCGCGCGAACGCAAGGGCTTTATCGGCCTGGGCGCGGTGGAGGACTATTCGGATGGCGTGGTGCACCGGCATGAGCAGACGCTCTCCGGTCCGAAGAAAGACCGGCTGGAGCTGCTGCGGCACACGCGGGCGCACTTCGGCCAGATCTTCATGCTGTATCCGGATCCGGAACTGGCGATCGATCGAATGCTCGATGAAACGGCGGCGGCGAGGCCGCCCGCGATCATGGTGAAAGACGAGTACGACACTGTCCATCGCGTTTGGAAGATCACCGAACCGGCAACGATCGCGCGGATGCAGGGTTTGATGACGGAAAAGAAGCTGCTGATCGCCGATGGCCACCATCGTTACGAGACCGCGCTCGCCTTTCACCGGGAGGATCGAGGCTTCAAGGATGCGGAAAAGGTGATGATGACTTTCGTCAACACGCATGCGCCGGGACTGGAGATTCTGGCGACCCATCGCGTGTTGGGAGGCCTCGCGGACTTCAAGCCTTTTCGTTTCGCCAATGCGATTCAGGCGCGCCGCCTGGAGAACATCGAAGAGTTGAAGCGGATGTTTCAAATTGCCGCGCCGGAAAAGATCCGGATCGGTTTGGCCTTAGAGTCGGGCGAGACTTACCTGTATGAGCGCGATCGCAAGCCCGGCGAATTGGATGTTCGAGTCTTGCACGACGAGCTGCTCGGCAAAGTACTCGGTATCAGCGAAGAAGCCGTGCGGGAACAAAAGCACATCGATTACGTGCGTGGATTAGACGCCGCGTGCGCCAGGGTTCGGGCGGGTGGCGCTCAGATCGCATTTCTACTCGAACCCGCGACCATCCAGCAGGTGGCAGACCTGGCCTTCGCGGGCGGCGTGATGCCACAGAAATCCACCGACTTCTATCCGAAGCTGCTCAGCGGTCTGACGATTTACAAGCTGGAGAAGTAAGAGAGTCGACGGCCAGGACAAATTCTTCCACCGGCTTGCCGCCAATCAAATGCTCTTGAATAATGCGCTCCAGCACTTCGGGTGTCGCTGAGTGATACCAAACGCCATCGGGGTAAACGAGGGCAATTGGACCGCGCTCGCAAATACGGAGGCAGTTTGCCTTGGTGCGATAGAGGCAGCCGGGGCCCTGCATTAGCCCGCACTCGGTAAGGCGCTTCTTCAAATAGTCCCACGACGCGTTGGTGACTTCGCGTTCAGCGCACTTGGGCTTGGTTTGATCCGCGCAAAGAAAGATGTGGCGAGAGAGCGATCCGATACCGTGGTTGCGTGCGATGGTTGCGAGGGTTTGATTATCTTCCATCATTGATTAGCGTCCTGTACTCGATCTTTCCACACGCCACCGCGGCCAGTCCAATAAGCGATCGCCGAATCGATGGTGGCAGAGATGTAGAACAACGCGACGAGGGGAAGCAATGGCGCCAAAGCGATCGATCGGCCGTAGAATCGCAATGCGGGCGCATAGGCGATGGTCATCAAGATCCAGGCGGCCAATCCGAAGATTGACGCGAGGGGATTGCCCGTGAAGAGCAGCAAAGGAGGGGCGAGATAGATGATCGCCATTCCTAGTATCGTTCCAAGGAGTAACAGCGCCGAATGATGCAGTTGCGCGAAGGCGGTTCGCGAAATCATGCCGCGAATTTCAGCGAATGTCGTGTAGTCGCGAATACTGTGCGTCTCCTCGGTCACACCAAGCCAGATGCCGCCGCCGGTGCTTTTGACGGCCCGCGCCAACGCGCAATCGTCAATGATCTCGCCGCGAATGGCGGCAATGCCGCCTATGGCTTCCAGCGCAGAAGGGCGGATAAGGATGCAGCCGCCGGCCGCAGCCGCAGTCTTGCGATCGCGCCGGGCCACCCACGCGGGCGGATAAAGCATGAAAAAGAAGAAGACGAACGCGGGAATCAGCAGCCTTTCGGCCAGCGAACGGCAGCGCAGTTTGACCATCAACGAAACAAGATCAAGTCCGCCTGCTTCGGCGCGAGCTACCAATTCTGCGACATTGCCGGGCGCGTGAACGATGTCGGCGTCGGTCAAGAGAAGATAGTCCGTCGCGGCCGATTGGGCATGCTTCAAGCCTTCCGAGATGGCCCAAAGTTTTCCCGACCAACCGGGAGGAAGCGGGCCGGCCTGAATCACTTCAGCGCCCGCTTCCGCCGCTACGGCGGCCGTTCGATCCGAGCTGTGATCATCCACGACAATCACGCGCCAGGGGCGGAGCGATGTTATGGCCTCTCCGACAACGGGCTCCTCGTCGCGCGCCGGAATGATAACGCAAACGGATTTCGTAGCCGTAGGTCGCCCTGGATTGTGCGGAGCTTTAATTTGCCAGAAGCCTCCGCGAGCCTTGAAGAGATAGACCCAGGCACCCAGCGAGGCCAGGGCGGTAAGTTCCAGTATCAAACCGTAATAACGACCTTGCCGAGGAAATCGCCGGCCGCCTGGCAGCGGAACGCGTCACCCGCCTGGTCGAACGAAAATACCTTATCGACAACCGGTTTGATCTTGTTCACGTCGATGGCGCGGTTCATATCTTCAAACATCGATCGGCTGCCGACCCCGATGCCGATCATCGAGCCACTCTTCATCATGAGAATGGCGGGATTGATATCGCCTTTGACGCCGGCCAGGAAACCGATCAGCGCCACTTTTCCTCCGAAAGCCGCGGCTTCGAAGGATCTGTTCAAAGAGCCCGCGCCGCCGTTTTCAAGAATATGATCGGCGCCGCGACCGCCGGTGAGGCGAATCACTTCTTTTTCCCAGTCCGGGAAGCGCTTGTAGTTGACCCCGTCGGAAGCGCCCAGGATGCAGGCGCGTTTGATTTTTTCATCGCTCGATGAAGTGACGATCACGCGCGCGCCCGCAGCCCGGGCAAACAGCAAACCGGCCATGGAAACGCCGCCGGTACCGAGGCATAGCACGGTATCACCCGCTTTGACAGGCTTGCCCGACACCATGAGAGCGTTCCAGGCAGTGAGCCCGGCGCATGGCAAAGTGGCGGCTTCTTCAAACGAAATACTGGAGGGAGTGGCGACTACACCGTCCTGGTGCAGCACGATATGTTCGGCGAGCGTTCCATCCAAGGGGTTGCCGAGAGCTGGATGCCGCTCGGTCATCGGTCCAGAGATCCAGCCTTGAAAGAAGGTGCCTGCCACTCGATCGCCAATCTTGAATCGAGTAACACCGGAGCCGACGGCCGCCACTTCGCCCGCCCCATCCGACAGAGGGATCATGTCGCGACTCACTGGACCGCCGAAATAATTGCCGGTCACGATCATCTGATCGCGGTAGTTGAGGGACGTCGCGCGCACGCGAATGACGACCTCGCGCGGTCCTGGCTGCGGGTCGGGACGCGTGGCTGGGCGCAGACCATCGACACTGGTGGTGCCTTTTTGTATTTCGTAAACTTTCATTTGTACGATTGTACAGATCAGAACGGATACAACGAAATTCCGGGGGCCGGAGCAGCGGTTTGCTCTTCGGCCGGAGCGCCGACGGGCTGCTCTTGCAGTTCGCCGGTGAGCTCACCCGCGACGGGGCGGCAAAAGATGCCGGACTCGCCCAAGTAAACCTCCAGCTCCGACGGCCGCGGCAGCGTACCTTGGATCAGAGCTTCCGATAGCGGATCCTCGATGAACTTCTGAAGCGCCCGGCGCAAGGGACGCGCGCCATAACTTCGATCCACCAAGGTCTTTTCGAGAATGTATCGCGCGGCGTCTTCGTTGACGCGGATCTTGATCTGTTTGGCGACCAGATTAACGTTGATCTGCTCCACCAACAGATTGATGATCTTCAACAGGTCTTCATCGTTGAGCGAAGTGAACAGGATCACTTCATCCAGCCGGTTCAAGAACTCCGGATTGAAGGCCTTCTTCACTTCAGCCATCACCTGGTCTTCTACTTTGGTCGGCACTCCGCTGAGCGATGGCGCGGAGAATCCAATGGACGCCTTCTTATCGAGGAAACGCGCGCCCAGGTTGGAGGTCATGATGATGATGGTGTTCTTGAAGTCGACAGTGTTGCCGAGACCGTCGGTCAATTGCCCATCTTCGAAAACCTGGAGCAGGATGTTATAAACGTCCGGGTGCGCCTTTTCGATTTCGTCGAGCAGGATGATGGAATAGGGCGCGCGCTTGACGCGCTCGGTGAGCTGGCCGCCTTCCTCATATCCCACGTATCCGGGAGGCGAGCCGATCAGTTTGGAGACCGAGTGTTTTTCCATGAACTCGGACATATCGAAGCGGATGAGCGACTTTTCGCTGCCGAACAGGAATTCGGCGAGGGCGCGGGCGACCTCGGTTTTGCCGACGCCGGTGGGCCCGAGGAACAGGAACGAACCCGCGGGGCGTTTTGGAGACTTTAATCCGGCACGGGACCGGCGAATGGCGCGCGCCAGCGCCGAGATGGCTTTCTCCTGGCTGATGACTCGCTTGTGCAGCTCTTCCTCAATGCGAATGAGCTTGGAGATTTCTTCCTCACGAATGGCGGTCATCGGGACGCCAGTCCAACGCGCGACCACGTCTTCGATGTCATCCTTGGTTACGACGCCGGTGGAGGTGTCGTCCAGGTTGTATTTTTCGCGGAGCTGGCGCAGGTTCTCGCGTTCCTTGCGCTCCTCGTCGGAGTAGAAGCGGGCCTTCTCAAACTCGTGGTTAGCGATGGCGTTCTCCATGCGATGCACGATGAACTTGATGCGCTTCTGAATATCGGCCACTTCGCCCGGCAGCGTGGTCTGGCGCAGCTTCACACGAGCGCCGGCTTCATCGATCAAATCGATGGCCTTATCCGGCAAAAAGCGGTCGGGAATGAAGCGCGTGGAGGCATGCACGGCGGTTTCGATCGCTTCATCGGTATAAGCGACGGCGTGGAATTTCTCGTAGCGTTCCTTGATACCGAACAGAATACGAATCGCATCCGATTCGTTGGGAGGCGGAACCTTGACGGCCTGGAAGCGGCGCTCAAGCGAACGGTCCTTCTCGATGGACTTTCGATATTCGCCCGGCGTGGTGGCGCCGATGCACTGGATTTCGCCGCGCGAAAGGGCGGGCTTCAAAATGTTGGCGGCGTCTAGCGAACCTTCGGCCGACCCGGCGCCAACCAAAGTGTGCAATTCGTCGATGAAGATGATGGCGTTCTGATTCTCCATCAACTCCTTCATGATGGTCTTCAACCGCTCTTCAAACTGGCCGCGATACTTGGTACCGGCCACGATGAGCGAAAGATCCAGGGCGAGGATGCGCTTGTCGGCCAGGAACGAGGGGACATCGCCATCGGCAATTTTCTGTGCGAGGCCTTCCACGATGGCGGTCTTGCCGACGCCGGGCTCGCCGATCAGCACCGGGTTGTTCTTGGTGCGGCGGCATAGAATCTGAACCACGCGCTCCAGTTCATAATCGCGGCCAATCAATGGATCGAGCGAGCCGTCCATGGCGGCTTGGGTGAGATCGCGGCTGAACTCGGCCAGCAGGGAGCTTTCCTTGGGACGGTTGGAGGCAACTTTTTCGGACGAAGACCGCTGGATTTCTTCGCGCACTTGAGAAAGGCGCAAGCCGCGCTCGTGCAGGATTTCAGCGGCGAAACACTTTTCTTCTCGCAACAATCCCAATAGCAAATGCTCGGTGCCAATGTGCTTGTGATTCAATCGCTCGGCTTCTTCGGCGCCATAGGCCAGCACGCGCTTGCATTCATGGCTGAGCGGTAGATCCACCGAGGTGGACACCTTCTCGCGAATGGTGGTGTGCGCTTCAATCTGCTTGCGAATGGATTCGATGGCGGCGTGCGACCGCAAGAAACGATTCGCTAGAGCTTTGTCCTCACGAAGAAGACCGAGCAAAAGATGTTCGGTCTCGATGTAGGGACTTCCAAACTGGCTGGCCTCGTATCTTGCAAAGAAGATAACGCGCCGCGCCTTTTCGGTATAACGTTCAAACATAATTACCGCCGTCCTTCCACATTATCGGATGTTCCAGGCCCTGCCGACAGAGCAGAAACTCCATCTTGAGACCAATGGGTCAGATCCCCTTTGTCCAACTGCAGAATCCGGTCGCATCGGGTCGCGAATGAGAGGTTGTGCGTGACGTAGATGGAGGTAAGCTTATGAGAGCGGTGCAGGTCTTGAAGCAGGGAAATGATCATTTCGCCCGTCCGGAAGTCCAAGTTCCCGGTAGGCTCGTCGGCGAGCAGAACAGAGGGGTCGCCGGCCAAGGCTCTAGCAACTGCAACTCGCTGCTGTTCGCCTCCCGATAATTCTCCCGCGCGATGTGACGCACGGTTTCGTAACCCGACTTCATCCAACCTCGCCAGCGAAGCAGGCTCCGCATCCTGGGTGCGGGCGCCCCGTATCAGCAATGGCATCATCACGTTCTCGAGCGCCGTAAACTCCGGCAGCAGCGAATGATTCTGCCACACGAACCCAATCTCCCGGTTGCGAAACTCCGCGAGCTCGGTATCCGAGAAATTGGAAATGTCCTGGTGTCCGAAGTATATCGTACCGCCCGAAGGCCTGTCCAGGCCTCCCAGCAGATACATCAGCGTGCTTTTGCCGGCGCCGGATTCGCCAATCAATGCAAGGCGTTCGCCGGGTGCGATCGCGAAGTTCAGGTCCTGAAACACCACCAAGTCGGCTCCGCCGGAGCGAAACTTTTTGGCGAGATTGACGCCGCGGAAGCCGCCAGCGCCATCGGTGTCCATGTTTGCGCAGTCCCCTATCACTAGGCTAACACTGCGTTGGGGGATTGGTTGTTGGTGGCTGGTTGTTGGTAGGTAACATATACTGGCTCAGAAATGAAGATTCCAACCTTTGAAGAACTGCCGATCCGCAAGGACTTGCCCGCGGATTGCTCCTGGGGAGTGTTCGGCGACAATGACCCGCTGGGGTGCCTGAACTTTCTGACGCCCCAGGGAGTGGTGGAAGCGGCCAGCCTGGTGAAGTCGGGCAAAGTGTTTCGCCTGGACGCCAAGATGGGGTTCGCCACGCCGCCGCTGTTCGGACGCGCCGCCCCCGAGCAGACCATCGTTCCGCTGGGACCGATGGCCAATGACGATATCTTGCGTTTCAACACGCAAGAGAGTAGCCAGTGGGATGGCCTGGCGCACGTGGGACACATCCGGCATGAGCGGTTCTACGGCGGCGTGAAGATAACCGAAGTGCGGGACGGGGCGAACGCCAAGCTCGGCATTCATCATTGGAAAGACAAGTTCGTGGGGCGCGGACTGCTGATTGACGCCTTCGGATTTCGTAAAGCCAAGGGGGTTCCGGTGAATCCGCTGGATCGCGATGTGTTTACGCTCGCGGAGTTAAAGGCGGCGATCGAACACCAGGGCAGTGCGCTCAAGCCCGGCACAATCCTCCTGGTTCGCACGGGCTGGATGGAGTCGTACGAGAAGCTGACTGCCGAGCAGAAGCGCGCGATTGCACCCATGGAAAAGCTGCGCTGCCCGGGCATCGAGGCCAGCCGCGAGATGGTGGCGTGGCTGTGGAACAATCGCGTTGCCGCGATCGGAACGGATTGCCCATCAGTGGAAGCATTTCCCTCGGACTTCACGGATGAAGGCATACTGCACTATCGAGCGCTGCCATTGTTGGGCCTGCCGCTGGGTGAGCTGTTCGTGCTCGCGCCCCTCGCCGAAGAATGCGCGCGGGATCGGCGCTACGAGTTCATGGTGGTTTCCGCGCCGCTGTATGTGATGGGCGGAATCGCGTCGCCGCCGAATGCGGTGGCGATTAAGTAAAATAATCCGCGGTGAGATTCTTGTAAAATTGGGCTAGCTTACCTGGAATGATTCAACTAGCCCCTGCGCAAGAAGCCGCATATGGTGTCCTCAAGCACGCGCTGGGCGCCGGCAATCTAGTGCTTCTTAGCTCGGCTCCCGGGCGCGGGCGCACTACCGTGCTTCGAAAGCTGCACAGCGAGACGGGCGGTGGATTCGTTACCGGCAAGGACTTTATCGAAAGTTCCGGCTCACGGCATCCCTTGTCGCTCGAGGAGACTCTCTATTCGGCGGTTCTTGGTTCGCTCCAGCAGAACGAAATTGTCTACGTCGACGACATCGACCTGATTCACAAAGCGACATCGAATTGCCACTTCTACCCGCGTGGAAGCTATGTAGAAACGGCGCTTCTGGAACTGAGCGACGCGGCCGTGCGCGACGGAAAGAAACTCGTGGTTTCTACCGATGGTTCCATCGCCCAAGCGTTCTCCACGCGCAGTTTTGGCGCCTCCATCGGCCGATTTGCGGTGGAAGATTACGCGGCGTTGCTAGCGATCTTTACCGGATCAGGCAATCCGGATGGATTGGACGCGCACAAGATCTTTCGCTTCGCGCCTAAGCTGACCGCGCACCAGATCAGGGCTGGTTGTGATTGGTTGCGGGCGGAGGGACCGTTCACGACGGACCAATACATCGAATATTTGCGTGCCAAGCGGCTGGCGAGCAACGTGGATCTGGGCGAGGTCCAGGAAGTCACTCTCCAGGATCTGGAGGGCGTAGAAGATGTCATTCGAAGCCTCGAAATACACATCGTGCTGCCTCTGAGCAACGACGCGCTCACCTCCGAACTCGGCTTGAAGCCCAAGCGCGGCGTGTTGCTCTATGGGCCGCCCGGCTCCGGGAAAACCACCATTGGCCGCGCGCTCGCGCATCGCTTGCGCGGTAAGTTCTTCCTTATCGACGGCACGTTTATCGCGGGCACGGCGAATTTTTACGAACGCATTCATCGCGTGTTCGAGGCGGCCAAGGAGAATTCGCCTTCGGTCATCTTCATCGACGATGCGGACGCGATCTTTGAGGACGGCGAGGAGCGCGGTCTCTACCGCTACTTGCTCACGATGCTCGATGGGTTGGAGAGCGAAGGCACGGCTAGGGTGTGCGTGATGATGACTGCCATGAATCTGAGCCATCTGCCGCCCGCTCTGGTGAGAAGTGGAAGAGTCGAGCTGTGGTTGGAGATGAAGCTCCCCGATTCGGTCGCAAGAGCGAAGATTTTTGCGGCTCACGTGAAGGGCCTTCCGCGGGAACTTGCCAGCGTTGAGGTTGAGCGCATCATTGAGGCCACCGCAGGCTTCACCGGCGCCGACATGAAGCGTCTAGTTGACGACGCCAAAGGGCTGTATGCGTTCGACCGTGCGGGAGGAGTACCGATTCGCGAGGCTCACGAGTACTTCATCGAGGCCGCGGCTGGAGTGCGGGACAACAAGCGGCGTTACGAGCAGGCGGAATCGGCGGCACAGGCGCGGCCTCGCGCGGCGACACTTCCCGGCTTCTTCTTCGGTCATCCGCAGATCCCGGACGACAATTAGCGGACGCCGGACTAGATGGCTTCCAGCTCTTCTTCAAGCAACTGCTTCTGATACAAATCGGCGTAATAGCCGCCGTTCAAGATCAGTTCGGCGTGGGTACCTTGCTCGGCAACTTCACCGTGCTCGATGACAAAGATCTGACTGGCGTTCTGGACGGTTGAAACGCGATGCGAGATGAGAATGGTGGTGCGGCCGCGCATCACGCCGGCGAGACCAGTCAGGATACGCTCTTCGGTGAGCGTGTCGACGCTGGCGAGGGCGTCATCCAATATCAGAATTCGAGGATTGCGCAAAATCGCCCGCGCGATGGCGACGCGCTGCTT
>Ga0210394_10003789_pt1 | contig 18364 bp, 16 predicted proteins | sample IncBWC12MmetaG_FD_160121 | JGI IMG/M metagenome (GOLD analysis project Ga0210394, IMG submission 160121) | Forest soil microbial communities from Barre Woods Harvard Forest LTER site, Petersham, Massachusetts, United States - Inc-BW-C-12-M | ecosystem: Environmental > Terrestrial > Soil >... | reverse complement strand
ACAACCCCGCGCTCGCGAGCGCCAACGCTCGGATGCGGGTACCTAAATGCATACGCGTCTTACCTCTCAGTTCTGATCCTGCGGCCTTCTTCCCGGGGTCCGGGGCGAGAGTGCGCCGGCAGCAGGTCTTACTCACGGCCTCTTCGGGGCCACATAGATTCTCTTGCGCTCCCCTGCGCAGTGTCAAGCAGCATAGCTGGGCAAGATGCGAACGACTGTTCGATTGCACAACGCAGCACCTCTGGCGGGCCCTCCCTGATCTGACCACTCCCTCCCCCGCCGGCCGACCGCGCGAAGCGTGCGGCTGTCAGCCCAACCGGTGAAGGGGTCCTCAGTGCGGGGCGATCGAGATCAGAGCCGGGTTCAATGCGCCGGGCCACTCCTCCACCGGCGAGGTGATGACGCCTCTCACATAGGTCCGCACGAGGTCCCAGCTGACCGACTGCGCCAGGAAGGCCACGGGCGCGTCGCCCACGAGCATCTGCTGCGCCTGCTGGTACTCCTGGTCGCGGCGGTCGGACTGCAGGTCGGTCCGGGCGACTCGCACGAAGTTGTCGTACTGCTGGTTTTGATAAAACGCGGTGTTGTTCGAGCTGGTCGTCAGGAAGAAGTCGTACCAGTCCGCCGGGTCCGGATAGTCCGCGCTCCACCCCATCGGCCCGGCGATCTGGAAATTCCCGGTCGCGAGGTTGGATTGGTACGTGTTCGTGTCGAGACCCTGCAGCGTGATGTTGATCCCGAGGTTGGTCTTCAGCTGGTCGTGGACGAAGTTCGCGGTCGCTTTGCCGAAATCCGAGCTCTGGTCGTAGGAGAACGTCAGGCTCGACAGCTGGGCCGCGGAGAGGCCCGAGGCCGCCAGGGACGCGCGTGCCTGGGCCACGTCGAAGTTCTGCGCCGAGAGGCTCGACGAATATCCGTGCATCCCTTTCGGGATGAAGGACGTGGCAGGGGACCCCTGGCCCTGGAAGAGCTGCGCCACGAAGGCGTCCCGGTCGATCGCCTGGGCGATCGCCAGCCGCAGCTTCCCGTTGCTGGTCGGCGACGCGTTGACGCGAAAGGTGATCCAGAACACCGTGAGGTCGGGCGTCTTGACCAGGTCCTGTTTGAGGCTCGAGTCGCCACTGACACTCGTCGCCTGCGCAGGCTGGACCGACATCTCGTCGAGCTGGCCCGCTTTGTACTTCGTCAACGCGGCCGCCCCGTCGTTGACGACTTCGAAGTCGATCGCCGTCAGGGTCGGCTTGGCGCCCCAGTAGTGCGGGTTGGGGACCACGGTGATGTGGTCGTTCGCCACCATCTCGGACACCTTGAACGGCCCATTCGTGATCAACGTGTCCGGGCTGGTCGCCCACTTGTCGCCGCTCTTCTTGACCACGTCCGGCGGGATCGGCGCCGCGGCCGGCATCGCCGCCAGCCAGAGGAAGGCCGGGTCCGGTTGCGCCAGCGTCACCTGGAACGTGGTGTCGTCCAGCGCCTTCAGCCCGAGCGTATTGAGCGCGGCGTCGATGTTGGCGGCGTCGCGCTGCGGGTCGAGGTTCGAAACCTTGTCGCCGTTCAGGATTGCGTCGGAGAAGAAGACCGCTTCGGGTGAGGCAAGGCGTGGGTCGATCAACCGCTGCCACGCGTAGACGAAGTCCTGCGCCTTGACCGGCGTCCCATCCGAGTATTCGGCCGCCGGCCGGAGGTGGAAGACGTACACCGTGCCCCCCGCGACGACGTCATAGCTGGAGGCGGCGGCGGGCACGACACCGCTCAGGTCCGCGGTCGGCTTGACGAGGGACTCGGAGATCGCGCGCAGGACCGCGGTCTCGTATGGGTACTGTGTCTGCCCGGGATCGAGCGAGCCGGGCTGGTCCTCGAGCAGGACGTGCAGCGTCTGGTCCGTGGCAAGTTTCGGCCCCTGGGTGAGGGACGGGGAGTTGCACGCGGTCAGGGCTGCGAGGACCACCAGCAGGAGCGTCACGGCGCGAAGCAGCCTCGAGCTTGGGATCACTTTTCCCATCATCCCAGGTTCGCCTGAGAAAACCGAAAGGGCCACCCGTGGCGGGCGACCCTTTGTGCACGTACCGAAGAATGTAACGCAAAACCGGGCCACTTTGGCCCGGCTTCGCAAACCCCTAAACGGAAAGCGTTTCCAGGTCGATCGGTTCCTCTTCGAGGATCCTGGCCGCCTGCTCCCGCTGCTTCTTGTAGTAGTCGAGCCCCGTCCCGGCGGGGATGAGCTTGCCGATGATCACGTTCTCCTTCAGGCCGCGCAGCCGGTCTACCTTGCCCGAGATCGCTGCCTCGGTCAGGACGCGCGTCGTCTCCTGGAAGGATGCCGCCGAGAGCCACGAGGTCGTGTTCAGCGCGGCCTTGATCAGACCGAGCAGCACGGTCTGCGCCGTGGCGGGCTCGCCGCCCTCCGCCAGCGCCTTCGCGTTGCCTTCCTCGTACTCCCACTGCGAGACGATCTCGCCCGGCAGCAGGCCGGTGTCGCCCGCGGAGTCGACGCGGACCTTCCGCATCATCTGCCGCACGATCACCTCGATGTGCTTGTCGTTGATGTCCACGCCCTGGCTGCGATAAACCTTCTGGACCTCGTCGACCAGGAAGGTCTGGACCGCCTCCTTGCCCAGGATGTGGAGGAGCTCCTGCGGTGAGATCGACCCTTCGGTGATCTGCTGTCCAGCTTTGATGATCACCTTCTGACCGTCTCGTCGGTCGAGCTCCGGCCGGATGCGGACCTGGTGCGGGATCGCGTACTCCCGAACCTCTTCGTCGACAGTCCGCACGGTGATCTCCTTGGCTGACACGGTCGCCTTGCCGGCGTGCCGCGTCCGCACGACGTTGCCCTTGGCGTCGCGGGCCAGCTCCTGGCCCTCCATGACGTCGTCCTTGCTCTTGACGAGCACCTGGAGCTTGGGGTCGACCGGGTAGGAAACCTCGAACTCCTCCTTGGAGATCACGCGCACCTTGCGCGAGCCCTCCTGGCGGATGATCTCGAGCTCCCCGTCGATCTCGGAGATGATGGCCTTGCCCTTGGGGATGCGAGCCTCGAACAGCTCCTCCACGCGGGGCAGACCCTGGGTGATGTCCACTCCGGCGACGCCGCCGGTGTGGAACGTGCGCATGGTCAGCTGGGTGCCCGGCTCGCCGATGGACTGCGCGGCGATGACACCCACCGCCTCGCCGATCTCCACCACCTTGCCCGTGGCCAGATTGCGGCCGTAGCAGGTGCGGCACACGCCTTCGCGTGCCTCGCACACGAGGACCGAACGCATCTTGACCGGCACGCCGGCCGCGATGATCTTGCGAGCGTTGTCGTCCGTGATCGACGTGCCAGTCGGGACGAGGACTTTGCCGTCGACGGTGACGTCCTCGGCCGCGACGCGGCCCGCGATCTTCTCGTAGATGGGTTCGTTCTTGGCCCGCTCGGGGGTGATGTCCCGGACCCAGATCCCGTTCGTGGTGCCGCAGTCCTCCTCCCGGACGATCACGTCCTGAGCGACGTCGACGAGACGGCGCGTCAGGTAGCCGGAGTCGGCCGTGCGGAGCGCGGTGTCGGCCAGACCCTTGCGAGTTCCGTGTGTCGAGATGAAATACTCGAGCACGGTCAGGCCCTCGGTGAAGTTGGCCATGATCGGCAGGTCGATGATCCGGCCGGTCGGGTCGGCCATCAGGCCACGCATACCCGCCAGCTGGCGGATCTGCTGGATGTTTCCGCGGGCGCCCGAGCCCATCATCATCCAGATCGGGCTGAACTTGTCAAAAGCAACCTCGGTGGCATTGCCCACCTTTTCATAGGCGAGCTGCCAGAGCTCGATCACCTTGCGGTAGCGCTCGTCGTCGGTCATCACACCGCGGCGGTACATCTTCTCGACGTCGGCGACTTCCTTCTCGGTGGCGTGGATGATCTCCCACTTCTCCGGCGGGTGCGGGATGTCCATGGCCGAGACGGTGACCCCGGCCTGAGTGGCGTAACGGAACCCAAGCCGCTTGATGTCGTTGACCACGATCGCGGTGGTGTCGCTGCCGTACAGCCGGTACAGCTCTGCCACCAGCGTGCGCAGCAGCTTGCGGTCGTAGTGAGCGTTCTGGAACGGCAGCGGCTCCATGACAGATTCCATGGGCGCCTTGCCGACCGGGAGGGGCTGGTTGAAGACGACACGCCCTGGCGTTGTGACCAGTAGGGTGTCTCCGATCCGGACGCGGATCCATTCCTGAAGCTTGACGACCTTGCTCTCCAGCGCGAGCACGACCTCGTTTTGCGAGCTGAACGCATGCAGCTTGGAGATCGCTTCGCCCTTTGGCATGTCGCCCCGTGCGGCCGTCAGCCAGTAGCAGCCGAGGACCACGTCCTGCGTCGGCGCCACCACGGGGTGGCCGTCCGCCGCCGACAGGATGTTCTGCGACGACATCATCAGGTTCTTCGCCTCGGCGATGGCGCCGCTGAAGAGCGGTACGTGCACGGCCATCTGGTCGCCGTCGAAGTCGGCGTTGAAGGCGGCGCAGACCAGGGGGTGAATCTGGATCGCCGAGCCTTCGACCAGCACCGGCATGAACGCCTGGATGCCCAGGCGGTGCAGGGTCGGGGCGCGGTTGAGCAGCACCGGGTGGTCGCGGATGACCTCGTCCAGGACGTCCCAGACCTCCGTCCGGCTTCGCTCGACCATTCGCTTGGCCGACTTGATGTTGGTGGTGTATCCCTTGTTGACAAGCTCGCGCATGACGAACGGCTTGAACAGCTCGAGCGCCATCTTCTTGGGCAGGCCGCACTCGTGCAGCTTCAGCTCGGGGCCGACCACGATCACGGAGCGGCCCGAGTAGTCCACGCGCTTGCCGAGCAGGTTCTGGCGGAACCTACCTTGCTTGCCCTTGAGCATGTCCGAGAGTGACTTCAGCTTCCGGTTGCCGGTGCCGGTGATCGCGCGGCCGCGGCGGCCGTTGTCGATCAGCGCGTCGACCGCCTCCTGGAGCATCCGCTTCTCGTTGCGCACGATGATCTCGGGCGCGCCGAGCTCGAGCAGCCTCTTCAGGCGGTTGTTGCGGTTGATCACGCGGCGGTAGAGGTCGTTCAGGTCGGACGTGGCGAAGCGGCCACCGTCCAGCTGAACCATGGGTCGCAGCTCGGGTGGAATGACCGGCAGCACCTCGAGCACCATCCACGTCGGGCTGGCGTTCGACTTGCGGAAATCCTCGACGACCTTCAGGCGCTTGATCGCCTTCTGCTTGCGCTGGCCGCTGGACGACTTCGACTCCTCGCGCAGGCGGTACATCTCAGACGTCAGGTCGATGCGCGAGAGAAGCTCGCGTACGGCTTCGGCGCCGATGCCTGCCTTGAACGTGCGGCCGAACCGCTCCGAGTAGTCGCGGAACTGGGTGTCGGTCAGGATCTGCTTCGCGTGCATCGCCTCGAGATCCGTGCGCGTCGCCTCGATCTCCTGCTGCAGAGTCTCGAGCTCGCCCTGGATGCCTTCGCGCTGCGCCTTCGTGGCGCCTTCGATCTGCGCCTCGAGCGCCTTGCGGTCGGTGTCGAGCCTCTCCTTGGCGCGCTTCTGCGCAGCCTTGGTGTTGGCCTCGAGCTTCTCGATCTTCTCCTGGACCTTGCCGAGCACCGCGCGCGACGTCTCGCGCGACAGCAGCTCGCCCTTGTCGATGACGACCTCTTCGTCACCGTTCAGGCCGATGGTGAGCGCCTTGCGCGACTTCGTGCCGATGCCGGCCTTGATCGTCTCGGTCGCCTTCTTGCCCTGGGTGGTCAGCTCGTCGACGGCTTCCTGCAGCTCCTCCTCGAGCTTGGCGACCTCGGCGTCGACCTCGCCCTTGAGCTTCTTGGACTTGCCCTCGTGCTCCGCGCGGAGCTCCTTTGACTTCGCGTCGATGTCGCCGCGCAGGCGGATGGCGCGCTCGTCCTTATCCATGTTGAGGGTCGCCAGCATGTCCTTGCGAGCCTCTTCGTGGACGTCGGTGACGATGTAGTTGGCGAAGTAGAGGATCTTCTCGAGGTTGCGCGGGGACATGTCGAGCAGCAGGCCCATCCGGCTCGGGATGCCCTTGAAATACCAGACGTGGCTCACCGGCGAGGCCAGCTTGATGTGGCCCATGCGCTCGCGGCGCACCTTGGAGCGGGTCACCTCGACGCCGCACTTGTCGCAGATGATGCCCTTGTAGCGGTATCGCTTGTACTTTCCGCAGTGGCATTCCCAATCCCGCGTCGGACCGAAGATGCGCTCGCAGAAAAGACCGTCGCGCTCCGGGCGGAGCGTGCGGTAGTTGATGGTCTCGGGCTTCGTGACCTCGCCGTGCGACCACGACATGATCGTGTCCGGCGACGCCAGCGAAAGCTTTAGTGCATCGAAGTTCTCTAGCTTCAGCAAATTCTTCTCTCTTCCTCTATCTCTATTCGGCCGAGTCTTCCCCGAGCTCTTCGCGCTCGAGGCTGATGCCGAGGTCCAGCGGGATCTCGGGGATGTCCTCTTCTGACAGCACGATCTGGCGCTCGTCCTCGCTCAGGATCTCGACCCCGAGCGCGAGCCCCTCCAGCTCCTTGACCAGCACGCGGAACGACTCCGGGATGCCGGCTTCGAGCGTGTTGTCGCCCTTGACGATCGCCTCGTAGGCCTTGACGCGGCCGACGATGTCGTCCGACTTGACGGTCAGAATCTCCTGCAGGACGTGCGCGGCGCCGTAAGCCTCGAGCGCCCACACCTCCATCTCGCCGAAGCGCTGGCCGCCGAACTGCGCCTTGCCCCCCAGAGGCTGCTGGGTGACCAGGCTGTACGGGCCCGTCGACCGGGCGTGGATCTTGTCCTCGACCAGGTGGGCCAGCTTGAGCATGTAGATCATGCCGACGGTCACCGGCTCGTCGAATTCCTCGCCGGTGCGGCCGTCACGCAGCCGGACCTTGCCGTCTTCCGGCAGCCCAGCCCGCTTCAGCTCGGACACGATCATCTCCATGGGGGCGCCGTCGAAAACCGGTGTCGCGACCTTGATGCCAAGCGTGTGTGCGACCCACCCGAGGTGGGTTTCCAGGACCTGGCCCAGGTTCATGCGGCTCGGCACGCCGAGCGGGTTGAGCACGATGTCGACCGGGGTGCCGTCAGGCAGGTACGGCATGTCCTCGGAGGGCATGATCCGGCTGACCACACCCTTGTTTCCATGGCGGCCGGCCATCTTGTCGCCGGCCGAGATCTTTCGCTTCTGCGCGATGTAGACCCGGACCATCTCGTTGATGCCAGGGCCCAGCTCGTCTTTGTTGTCGCGGGAGAAGACCTTGACGTCGACCACGATTCCACGCTCGCCGTGCGGCACGCGCAGGCTCGAGTCGCGCACCTCGCGCGCCTTCTCACCGAAGATGGCGCGGAGCAACCGCTCCTCGGCCGACAGCTCGGTCTCGCCCTTGGGCGTGATCTTGCCCACCAGGATGTCGCCCTGCTGGACTTCGGCGCCTATGTAGACGATGCCGCGCTCGTCGAGGTTGCGCAGCGCGTCGTCGGCGACGTTCGGGATGTCGCGGGTGATCTCCTCGGGGCCCAGCTTTGTCTCCCGGGCCTCCGACTCGTATTCCTCGATGTGGATCGAGGTGTACATGTCTTCTTTGACGACGCGCTCCGAAAGGAGGATCGCGTCCTCGAAGTTGTAGCCCTCCCAGGGCATGAACGCGACCAGCACGTTGCGGCCGAGCGCCATCTCACCGTCTTCGATCGCGGGACCGTCGGCAAGGATGTCTCCCCTGTCGACGTGCTGTCCCGCCTTGACCTTGACTTTGTGGTTGAGGCACGTCCCCTGGTTGGAGCGCGCGAACTTCTGCAGTGGGTAGTGCCGGTCCGCGCCGCCGCCATCCGGCTTGACCACGATCTCGTAGACCGGGGTCGCGTGGACCTGCTTCAAGTCTTTGGGGTGGGCGACGTCGATGACCGTGCCTGGGACGTCGGCGACGATCATCTCGCCGGAGTCCTTCGCGGCGTAGTACTCAACGCCCGTGCCGACCAGCGGCGCGTCGGTGACCAGCAGTGGCACCGCCTGGCGCTGCATGTTGGCGCCCATCAGGGCGCGGCCGGCGTCGTCGTGCTCGAGGAACGGGATCATGGCCGTCGCCACCGAGACGATCTGCTTCGGCGAAACGTCCATGTACTGGATGTTCTGCACGTCTTCGATCTTGAAGTCGCCACGGGCGCGGGCCGGCACGCGGGCGTCCGCGAATCCGCCCTCAGGCGTGAGTGCCGCATTGGCCTGGGCGATGCCGAACATGTCCTCTTCGTCCGCCGACAGGTACTCGATCTCAGTCGAGACCCACGGGACGATGTCGACCCCGGCCACGTGGGCCTTGATCAGCTTCTGGACCTCCTTGGCGTCCAGGACCGTGTTGACGGGAGCCATCTCCTTGCCGTTCGGTCCCAGCGCTGGGCGGCGGAGGGTCCGGCCTTCCAGGCGGTCCGCCGCCTCTTCGTTGACCGACATCCGGTTGTAGACGCGCCGGAACGGCGTCTCCACAAAGCCGAACTCGTTGACCTTCGCGTAGGTCGCGAGGTTTCCGATCAGGCCGATGTTCGGGCCTTCAGGAGTCTCGATCGGGCAGATGCGCCCGTAGTGGCTGTGGTGAACGTCGCGCACGTCGAACCCGGCGCGCTCACGCGACAGCCCGCCTGGCCCAAGGGCCGACAGACGGCGCTTGTTCGTCAGCTCGGACAGCGGGTTGTGCTGGTCCATGAACTGGGACAGCTGGCTGGAGCCGAAGAATTCCTTGATCGCCGCGACCACCGGGCGCGCGTTGATCAGCGAGGCCGAGGTGACCGTGTGCGGGTCACTGATCGTCATGCGCTCTTTGATGATCCGCTCCATGCGGATCAGGCCCATGCGGAACTGGTTCTGCAGCAGCTCGCCCACGGCCCGCACGCGGCGGTTGCCGAGGTGGTCGATGTCGTCGGGGATCTGCTTCTCGCGCGGCGAGTTGTTGAGCTCGATCAGCTTGCGCAGGAAGGCGATGAAGTCGCCTTTCTCCAGGATCCGCAGCTCGCGCTGGCGGACGCGCGCGAGGATGTCCTGCTCGTCGCGGCCCAGGCGCTTGTCGACCTTGTAGCGGCCGACGCGGCCCAGGTCGAAGCGGCGGGGGTTGAAGAACAGGCTCTGCAGCAGGTTGCGCGCGTTGTCGACGGACGGGGGATCGCCCGGCCGGACGCGGCGGTACAGCTCGAGCAGCGCGTCCTCGGTCTTGTTCGTGGTGTCCTTGTCGAGCGTCGACTCCATGTAGCGGTGCTCGGGGTTGTTGTCGACGTCCCCGAACATCTCCATCAGAGCGCGCTTTTGGGCCTCGCGGTCGTTCTCGGTGCCCTTCAGCTGCGGCAGCTCCAGGGCCTTGAGCAGGACCGTCACGGGCACCTTGCGCTTGCGGTCGATCTTGACCGTCAGCAGGTCCTTCGCGGATGTCTCGATCTCCAGCCACGCGCCGCGGTTGGGGATGAGCTTGGCACCGAAGAGCTTGCGACCGGTGTTCGGGTCCTCGGCGGCCGTGAAGTACACGCCGGGCGACCGCACGAGCTGCGACACGACCACGCGCTCGGTGCCGTTGACGATGAACGTGCCCTCGTCGGTCATCATGGCGAAGTCGCCCATGTAGACCTCGGACTCCTTGATCTCCCCCGTCTCCTTGATGGTGAGGCGGGTCTTGATCCGGAGCGGCGCGGCATAGGTCATGTCCCGGTTGCGGCATTCTTCGACCGAGAACTTCGGCTGGCCGAACTCGTAGTCGAGGAACTTCAGCTCGAAGTTCTTGCCGGTGTAGTCGGTAATCGGGTTGATCTCGTCGAAGAGTTCCCGCAGTCCCTCCGTCTTGAACCACTTGAAGGATTCTGTCTGTGTCGCGATCAGGTCCTTCAGTTCGACGAGGTTCGGAATACGACCATAGCTAAGACGTGAGGGAGCTCTCATCTCTGAGATCATTCGGTTCTCCTTGGAAAAGGGCGCGCTCAGTTAATGGGCAGAGTGAGCGGCCGGGCGTGCACGAACGGCCAGTATACGACGAAACGGCCCCGCGTGGGGACGTTGCATCGAAACCAGGCGACCCGCTCGCCTGGCCGAGGTTTCGAGGCAATATAACACCGCCTGACCTTCACCGCTAGCCTGTTACAAATGCCGGACTGGAAGGCGCTCCGGGCCGAGTTTCCGCTCCTGGACCGGTACATCTACCTCAACGCCTGCTCCCTCGGGCCTCTACCACGCGCCGGCCGAGCCGCCCTCGACCGCTACGCCCGGGATTGGGACGAGAAAGGCACCCCGGTCTGGTATTCGGACTGGATTCCCTTGCTCGCCCGGTTCCGGGAGCGGATCGGCGAGCTCCTGCACGCGCCCGCCGGGACGACGGCCATCGCTCCCTCGGTCTCGGTGGCCCTGACGACCCTGGCGACGGGCCTGCCCCTGCCCGAGGGACGCAGGAAAGTCCTGATCGGCGAGCTGGATTTTCCGACCATCGGCCACCAGTGGCTGTCGCGCCCCGAGTTCGAGGTCGAGTTCGTCCCGAGCACGGACGGTGTGACCATCCCTCCCTCCGCCTTCGCCGAGCGGCTCGACGAGCAGACCGCCCTGGTGGTGACGACCCACCTCTTCTATACGACCGGCTATCTGCAGGACGTGCGCGCGATCTCGGATGCCGCCCACGCCGCCGGAGCGCTGTGCGTGATCGACGGCTACCAGACCTGCGGCTGCGTGCCCATCGACGTCGAGGCGATGGCCTGCGACGCCTTCGTCGGCGGGTGCCTGAAATGGCTCAGCGGCGGCCCTGGCAACGCCTTCATCTACGTCCCGGGCGAGCTAGTCCCTCGGGTTCGCCCGCAAGGCACCGGCTGGTTCGCCACCCGCGATCCGTTCTCGTTCACGCTTCAGGAGCTGAGCTTCGCCGACGACGCTCGCCGCCTGGAGACCGGGACGTGGGCGATGCCGGCGCACTACGCCGGGCTCGCTGGCCTGGAATTGATCCTCGAGGTCGGCGTCTCAAACATCCAGGAACGCTTGCGCGACCTGACCGACCGGATCATGGAACGTTGCGACGAGGCGGGAGTCAAAACCTTCACGCCTCGGGATCGAATGCAGCGCTGCGGAATCGTCACCCTGGAATCCACGCACCCGGAAGAGGTGGAAGCGCGCCTGCACGAGGCCGGAGTAATCGTGGACTCACGCCCAGGCCGAATCCGCCTGTCCCCCCACTGGTGCGTTACGCAAGAGGAGCTGGAACGAGGCTTAGACCTGGTCTTCGAGTACCTCTAATGCCAACGGCCGCCCAAAGCGCTTAGTTGGTCCAGCCCGGGGGCCTTGCGGCCTCCCGGTCTGACCCCGCAGACCCCTTTTCGCAGCCCGTTTGAAACACGCCAATCACTGCCGACGTCCATGCATGCAAGAGCCGGGCCCAAAGGCCCGGCTCCCCGCTCCCCCAACTTTGGGTTCTTTCCTTACTTCATGTCCGCGGTGGCGCCGGCTTCCTTAAGCCGCGCGACCGCCTTCTCGGCGTCGGCCTTGCTGACGTTCTCCAGCACCGGCTTCGGCGCCGCATCAACGAGGTCCTTGGCCTCCTTCAGACCGAGCTGGGTCAGCTCGCGGACGGCCTTGATCACGTTGATCTTGCTGTCCCCGACCGCGCTCAGGGTGACGGTGAACTCCGTCTGCTCCTCAGGCGCCTCGGCCGCCGCGCTGGACGCCGGGGCCGCGGCCACGGTCGCCACCGCTGCTGCGGCCTTGATGCCGAACTCGTCCTCGATGGCCTTCACAGCCTCGACGACATCGAGAATGCTCCAGTCCTTCAGGGCCTCAACGAAATCCTTCGGTGTGAGCTTGGTTGCCATGTCTACGCTGCCTCCAATTTTGTCTTGTACGCCTCGAGCGTTCCGAGCAGCTGCTGAAGCGGTGTCTGCATGATTCCGACGAGCTGGGCGACCGGCGACTGAAGCGTGCCCATGAGCTGGGCGATCAGCGTTTCGCGGGACGGCAGGTCAGCCAGCTGCTTGACCTGGTCCGGAGAGAAGACCCGACCTTCCACAAGGCCGCCGACGACATCGAGCTTCAACCTCGTGGCGCGGACCCACTCGTTGATCAACCGAGACGGTATGCCCAGATCGTCGTAGCCAAAGGCGATCGCAACGGGCCCCTTGAGCTCATCCTTGAGCGCCGGGAAGCCCGCCGCCTCCGCCGCGCGCCGGGCGAGAGTGTTCTTGACGACGCGGTATTCGACGTCGCCGCCTCGGAGCTTCCCGCGCAGGTCCTGGATCTGGCTGACCTTCAGCCCGCGGTAATCCGTGAGCACGGCGACCTTCGCCTTTTTCAGTTTCTCGGTCAGAACGTCGACCTGCTCGGCCTTCTGTTCCTTTCGCGCTTTCGGCAAATAAAAAATCCTCCCCGCCCAAAACACAAGGCAGGAAGGATCAAATGTCCTTCACCGGATGCCTCTGCAGGAAATTAAGCGGACCCGGCGCCCGCACCTACGGTCTAGGGCAGAAACGAGATTATACGGAGTTCCCTTTCAACCAATCTTCGCGCAGGACCTCGGTTATGACCTCATCGACCCACTGCCCATCCACGTAACGATCCGCCCGGTAGCGGCCCACTTCCCGATAGCCCGCGGCTGCCTGGGCGCGGCCGCTCGCGGTGTTGCCGTCGAAATACGACGACTTGAGCTTGCGCAGCGGCAGCTGCGTGAAGGCATAGCGGCTTCGCAGCTGCATCGTCTCGCGGCCGATGCCCCTTCCCCACAACGACCGGTCGCCGATCACCGTACCGGTGGTTCCGAACCCGTTCTTCCAGTCGATCTCGCGGATTACGGTCGTGCCTGCCGCCAGACCATCCACCTCCAGCACCCAGACCACAGAGTTGGGATCCTTGGCGGTGGTTTCGAGCCACGTTTTCTCCATCTCGATCGAAAGCGCGGTGCGCCGTCCACCAAAGTGCGTGACCTCGAGGTCCTCGAACCAGCTGACCATGGGCGAGGCGTCGTCTGGCTTGGGCGGGCGCAGTCGAACGACCTTGCCCTGGATCACGGGGCCGTACATTGCTTCTCCCAGTCCTCCCGCATGACCTCGGTCATCACGTGGTCCCGCCATTTCCCGTCGACGAACATGTCGGCGCGATGCCGCCCGATCTCGCGGTAGCCTGCGGCGGCCTGTGCCTTGGCGCTCGCCTCGTTCCCATCGATGTAACCCGACTTGAGCTTGCGCAGCGGCAACTGCATGAACGCGTATCGCGTACGCAACTCCATCACCTCGCGGCCGAGTCCCTTCCCCCAGAGTGAGCGGTCACCGATGATCGTTCCGGTGGTGCCAAACCCGTTCTTCCAGTCGATCAGATGGATATGCGTTGTCCCGATCGCCGCGCCGCTGTGTTCGACGACCCATAGCACCTCGTCCGGATTCCTCGCCGCGCGGTCGAGCCACTCCTTCTCCATCTCAATCGATGGCGGATTTCGCAGCATGAGGAGACGCGTGACCTCCATGTCCTCGAACCAGGCGATCATCACCCCGGCGTCCTCAGACGTGGGCGGCCGCAGCCGTACGAGATTGCCCTGAATCACTGGGCCGTACATGGCCCAGAAGCCTAGCTGGCGGTGTGGAGCTTTGCCGCCTCTTTGACGTCCACCGGCACCGACGGGCCCTGCGTCGCCGCCACATAAAAAGTCCGCAGATACTGACCCTTCGAGGTTGCCGGCTTGTTGCGGATCAGAGCGTCGACCAGCGCCGCCAGGTTCTGGTGCAGTTGCGTGGAGTCGAACGACACCTTGCCGATCGGCGCGTGGACGATCCCGAACTTGTCGGTCCGGAACTCGACCTTGCCGCCTTTCACCTCGCGCACCGCGCGACCCACGTCGAACGTCACCGTTCCCGACTTCGGGTTCGGCATCAGGCCGCGCGGCCCGAGAATCTTGCCAAGGGGACCGACCTTCGACATGATGTCTGGCGTCGCGACCGCGGCGTCGAAGTCGGTCCAGCCTTCGGACACCTTCTTCACCAGGTCATCGCCGCCGACAAAGTCGGCGCCCGCCTCCTGGGCCTCCTTCGCCTTGTCCGCGGTGGCGAACACGGCGACTCTCACCTTCTTGCCCGTCCCGTTCGGTAGCACGACCGATCCGCGCACCATCTGCTCGGCGTGACGGGGGTCGACCCCGAGCCGGATGTGCGCCTCGACAGTTGCGTCGAACTTGGAGATCGACGTGTCCTTGGCCAGCGCGACCGCGGTCGCCGGGTCCAGGCCGCCGTTGCCGTTGCTGGACATGGCCGCCTCGACCTTCTTGGCGGCCTCGATGTACTTCTTCCCGCGCTTTTTCGGCATTACTCGACGATCTCCAGGCCCATCGAGCGCGCCGTGCCCTCGATCATCTTCATCGCGTGCTCGGCGTCGTAGGCGTTGAGATCCTTGCGCTTGACCTCGACGATCTGACGCATCGCTTGTCGCGTGACTCGCCCGACCTTCTCGCGGTTGGGCTTGGCCGATCCCTTCTCGATCCCGGCCGCGCGCTTCAGCAGGTTGACCGCGGGCGGTGTCTTGAGCACGAACGAGAAGCTGCGGTCCTCGTAGATCGTGATCTCCGCGGGCACTACGTCGCCGGCCTGCGCCTGCGTTCGCTCGTTGTAGGCCTTGGTGAACTCCATGATGTTGATGCCATGCGGGCCCAGCGCGGTGCCCACCGGCGGCGCCGGGGTCGCCTTGCCGGCCTGCAATTCGAGCTTGAGGATCGCTCGGACCTTCTTCTTGCCCATCTGAGTTAGCTCTTCTTCCTTCTTATGTGTATCTGGTGATGCGCGCTCAGTGGACCTTCTCGACCTGGAGTAGGTCGAGCTCGACCGGCGTTTCGCGTCCGAACATGTTGACGAGCACCTTGAGCTTGCCCTTCTCCGGGTTGATCTCGTCGACTTTGCCGTGGAAGTCCGTGAACGGCCCATCGACCACGCGCACCGACTCGCCCACCTGGAACTCGACGCGGATCTTGGGCGCTTCCTGCTTCATCTGCTTCTGGATCGCCCGGACCTCTTTTTCCTGGAGGGGCACCGGGCTGTTCGCGGACCCGACGAAGCTCGTCACGCCCGGCGTGTTGCGGACCACGAACCACGACTCGTTCGACATGACCATCCGGACCAGGATGTAGCCCGGGAAGATCCGCTTCTGAACGTGCCGGCGCTTGCCGTCCTTGATCTCGATCTCGTCCTCCATCGGGACAAGCACCTGGAGAATCTTGTCCTGCATGTCCATGGACTCGATCCTCTTCTCGAGGTTCTTCTTGACCTTCTCCTCGTGGCCCGAGTAAGCGTGGACCACGTACCACTGGGCGTCCTGTTCGGGAGGCGCGGCGCTCTTTTCGACAGCCATTAGGGCCCTCCGCTGTAGATCACGCGTTTGGCGAACTCACCCAGGAGATAGTCGGTGCCGCCGATGAACGCCCCGAGCAGGATCACGGTGAAGATCACGACAAGGGTGTAGCGGTACAGCTCTGGCCCGGTCGGCCAGACGACCTTGCGCAGCTCTTCGTAGACCTCGCGCATGAATCGCGCCGGGGCGAAGTCCGACGACGGCTGCTCTGCTCGCTTGTCGGCTGTGACCGCCATTACTTGGTTTCCTTGTGCTCGGTGTGCTTGTGGCACCACTTGCAGTATTTGCTCAGCTCGATCCGGTCTGGATCGTTCTTCTTGTTCTTCACGGTGGTGTAGTTGCGCCGCTTACACACGCCACAAGCGAGGGTGATGATGTCTTCCATAGTTGGCTCTTTTGGTGGGGCTGAAAAGAAAAAAGCCTAGGTTAACTAGGCGCTGTCAATAGTAGCAGCCTCGCCCCTCACGGGAGCAGAGTGCGGGTCAGAGTCTCGTCCAGCCACGCGGCGTAGCGCTCGGACGACCATCCCCGGACGCCGCGGAGCAGGCTGTGGACCTCGGGGCTGGTCAACGTCCACACTATCGTGGCGGCGTCCTCCTGAGTGAGCCCTGCCCGGAGCGGACCGTTGGCCGCGACCCACGATACGAACTCGCGCATGCTCTCGTGCCGGCTCTCCTGCACCCTGGTCCTGAGGGCCGCGACGTCTGCGTCCACGGCGGCCGCCCCCCGGATGATGTCGTCGACGGGCCGCACCCGCTCGATGATCTGGCTTACGTCATGGGCGAACGCCGCGAGCTGGCGTGCCTGGTTCGGCTCGGCACGGACGGCTTGCGGTCCGGGCCGGTCGAGGAGCTCGATGGGCGCGTCATCCCCGCCGACCCTGACATCCAGCAGCGACCTCAGGACCTCGCGCTTGCTTCCGAAGATGGCGTAGACGGTATCCACCGCCACGCCCGCGCCAGACGCGATCGCCTCGACCGTGCTGGCGGCATAGCCCCGCTGGGCAAAGAGCTGCTGGGCTGCCTCCAGGATCTTCATCCGGGTCTGGCTCGCCTGCTGTCTGCGCAGGGCCGAGTCGTAAGAACGCTTCGGCTTGACTTTCGCCACGGTTTGATCCTACTATGCCAATAGTCATCCTAGTATTCCTCGGATGAATTGTAAGGAGAGGCACCCAATGGCTCTTTCGCATGAAGCGATTTACCGCCGGTTGATCGAAGAGGGGTTCAACCAGGGCAACCTGGCAGTGGTCGACGAGCTCGTGGCGCCTGGCTCTCGCGAGCACCAGCGCGGCTCCAAGGACGGAATTGAGGGAACGAAGGGCACGATCAACTACCTTCGGTCCGCCTTTCCCGACTTCAAGATCACAATCGACGAAGTCGTCGTGTCCGGCGACAAGGTGTGGGCGCGGCAGAAGGGCGGCGGCACCAACCTGGGCAGCTTCGCCGGTCACCCGCCGACCGGGATCAAAGCGTTCACCGACGTGATCGACCTGGTCCGGATCGAGGACGGCAAGATCGTCGAGCACTGGGGCGTCCCGGACCAGCTCGGCATGATGATGCAGCTGGGCCACATCCCTCAGCCAGTCAGGCGGTAAGCAAGTCCCACCTCCCCCGCGCCAGCGGGGAGGGTCGGTGATGGGGGTGCAAGCACCGGGCCATATGATTCGGTCAATGGCCGCGCCCACCATCGCCGTCCTGCACGGCGACCAGACCGGAGAAGAGCTGCTCCTCGAGGCGCTACGCCTGCTCGAGCCTGACGTGCTCGGGCTGAAGTTCGAAAGGCGCGACTTCGACCTCTCCCTCGACGAGCGCCGCAAGACCCGCAACGAGGTCGTTCTCGCGGCCGCCCAGGCGCTTGTTGAGCTCGGGTTCGGGATCAAGGCCGCCACCATCACCCCCGAACGAAGCGGCGACGTGGGCAGCCCGAACGCCATCCTGCGCAAAGACATCGACGGCCGCGTGATCGTCCGGACCGGCCGTCGCATCCCCGGCGTCAGACCGCTGGCGGGAGTCCACGCCCCCATTTCCGTGATCCGGATGGCGGTCGATGACGCCTACGGCGCCAAGGAGTGGCGCGAAGGCCACGACCTGGACGAGTGGGCGTACCGGACCGAGAAGATCAGCCGCCGGACCTGCCGCATCGTCGCCGAGTACGCCTTCAATCACGCCAAGCGCATCGAGGCAAAGGTCTTCGGCGGCCCCAAGTTCACCGTCAGCCCCGTGTACGAGGGGATGTTCAAGGAGGAGCTGGACGCCGCGGCCAAGCGCCATCCAGACGTCCGCTACGACCCGCAGCTCATCGACGCGACCTACGCGCTCCTGGTGGCTACCACCGGGGAATCACTTGTGATCCCCGCCCTCAACCGCGACGGCGACACCCTGTCCGACCTGGTGATCCAGATGTTCGGCACCATCGCCGGGGCGGAGTCGACGCTCCTCGCTTTCGACGACGAGGGCGCGGTCAAGGTCGCGATGACCGAAGCGCCCCACGGCACGGCGCCCTCACTGCAGGGCAAGAACGTGGCGAACCCGATGGCGATGATCCTCGCCGTCGCCTCGCTGCTCGGCTACATGAAGGACGAAAAGGCGCGCAACGCGTCGCGCACGATCTACGAGGCGGCCCTGGAAGCGGTCTCCGACGGAGTGCGCACCGCAGACCTGGGCGGAGACGCATCCACCACAGAGTTCACCGACGAGGTGATCCGAAGAGTCCGCACGAAAGTGGATGTGTGGAGCGCGCTGGCGGACGTAGAACGATAAGAAAAGTCGCTTCCCCACGCGCGGGGAAGGTGGCGCGCAGCGCCAGATGGGGATAAAAATCAAGTACCTAGCGCTCGGCGATTCCTACACCATCGGCACCGGCGCATCCACGCCGGCCCGCGCCTGGCCTTCGATCATCGCGGAGCGCTTGCGACACCAGACAGGCCAGGAGGTCGAGCTGACCAATCCGGCTGTGAACGGGTTCACCACCGTCGACCTGATCCGGAGGGAGCTCGCCGAGGTCCGGCGCTTGAAGCCCGACCTGGTCACGATCCTGATCGGAG
>Ga0210394_10003788_pt1 | contig 18387 bp, 14 predicted proteins | sample IncBWC12MmetaG_FD_160121 | JGI IMG/M metagenome (GOLD analysis project Ga0210394, IMG submission 160121) | Forest soil microbial communities from Barre Woods Harvard Forest LTER site, Petersham, Massachusetts, United States - Inc-BW-C-12-M | ecosystem: Environmental > Terrestrial > Soil >... | reverse complement strand
GCAACCGGTCGCCCATTTGACACCCCCGCCCATCCTCGGCGAAATCAGATGTAATAGTTGGACGCAATGCGGGGAGCCGAATCGGGAATTCACTGATGCTGTGCTGCGTCGCTTCCCACTTGGCACGAGCGAGTCCGATTTGAAAGACGCGCTTCTTCGGGAGGGATTTAGCCTCCCGGATAAACCCCCGGCGACTTGCCTTCCGCGTCGGCAAATTCCTGCTGTTGGAGAACGTTTCGTAAACTGCCCTGATTGGGATCCACATTGGAACCCGCGTAACAGCCTTGAGTACTGGTGGGCACGAAACGCGGCTTGTTCCGATGACATCCACGTTCTATGGTCGGCGGACAGTCGCGGTGCAATCACGCATATCGAAGGTCGCTTCGACGGCGGGTGCATATAGGTCATTCGAAGCCGTTGATGATCCGCTTCCCGCCGACCCTTTATGTCGCCTTCGGGTCGGCTTGACGAAAATGGGTCCGGTGTCGAGACGTCGCGACTAGGTCCGCACTGTGACGTCGACCGACCGTTGGCGGGCCCGATGGCCGGTGTGCATCGGTTCGCGACCAGTGACAGAGTGACCGCGGCCGTTCCTCAATCTGTCGGACCCGGCCACGAGCGGTCCTTCGCTCCCACTCTCCATGGCGGTCGTTCGAAGCGTAGGGACGCGACTGCCAGTAGCCCGACGATCGCAAACAACGAGCTGCCGCCGAGGGTAAGTTGCGAGGAATGTCCGTCCAGCGCATCCTTTGCCGTACCAGCGAACAAGGGGGCCGGGAAGGATGGGAGAGGAAGCCGCGGCCAGCGGCGGAACGGTCTCGAATGGCCCGCCCAAGGCGGTTTCAAACCCGACCGGCGGGACTGAGGCCGTTGCACGAGCCGCTTCTCCGCCGGTGGGACACGGGCACGGACATCATCCGCACATCGAGTTCAAATTCTTTGAGAAGCTGAAGCAACGCAATGTGGTGCGCGTTGCGTTGCTGTACTTGGTCGCCTGCTGGCTGATATTGGAGCCGACCCATGTTGTATTCCACATGCTGGAGGTTCCGGCCTGGGCGAACCGGCTGGTGCTGATCCTGATGGCGATTGGCCTTCCAGCCGTGATGCTCTTGGCATGGGCCTTCGAAATCACCCCCGAAGGGCTGAAACCCACGGTCGAGGTCGATCCGAAGAAATCCATCCGTTCGCTGACCGGCCGGCGCCTCGATCGCGCCACTATCGTGGTTCTGGTGCTCGCCCTGGGCTATTTTGTCGCCGACAAGTTTTGGCTGACCAAACGTGAGGCGGTGCCAGAAGACGTGACCGCGACGCCGACACCTGTGCCCTCGGCGCCGGCAGCCAATAAGGCACCCGAGAAGTCCATCGCCGTGCTGCCCTTCGTGGACATGAGCGAGAAGAAGGACCAAGAGTACTTCTCCGACGGCCTGGCCGAGGAACTGATCGACCAGCTGGCAAAGGTGCCGCAGCTTCATGTGATTGCCCGCACGTCGGCGTTTTCGTTCAAGGGCAAGTCGGACGACATTCCGACCATCGCCCGCAAGCTGAATGTCGCCAACATCCTGGAGGGCAGCGTGCGCAAATCGGGCGTCCGCCTGCGGGTCACGACCCAACTCGTCCAGGCCGATAGCGGCCAAGACATATGGTCGGAAACCTACGACCAGGAGTTGAAAGACGTCTTCAAGGTCCAGGACGAGATTGCCGGTGCCGTGGTCGCCGCATTGAAGGTTCACCTGCTGCCGTCGAAGCAGTCATCGGCTTCGCATCGCACGGACAACATCGAGGCTTTCAACCAGTACCTGCTCGGCCGCCAATTTGCCAATCGCAGAAACGTGGAAGACTGGCGCCGCGCGACCAAGGCCTACCGCAAGGCGATCGAGCTCGACCCGGGCTTCGCCGCGGCCTATGCGGGACTATCGGAGTCCGAATTCTTGGAAGGCGACCAGACGGAAGACACTGCAAGCTACGACACAGCCATGGCCTCGGCGGAGAAGGCGGTGAAGCTTGCGCCGGACCAGGCAGAGGGCTACGCGGCGCGCGCCTCCCTGCGCACCGTGATCGGCTGGGATTGGGTCGGCGCCGAAGCCGATCTGCAGAAAGCTCTGGCGCTCGATCCGGGAAGTGTTGAGGTTCAAGTGGGCTTGGCCGAGATTATGGCCGACATGGGGCGAATACCGGAAGCAATTGCTGTAGGCAAGCACGCAACGGAGCTTGATCCCTTGTCGAGCGAAGCATGGGGTGAACTTGCGTGGCATCTTTATTTGGGGGGGCAGTACGCCGCGGCAAGCGAGGCGAATGGACGGTCGCTGGAGATTGCGCCGGATCACTTCTTTGCACACGAGCTGCTCGGCTATATGCGGTTGCTCGAAAGCAAACCCACGGAGGCGGCGTCGACGTTCGCAGAAGTGAAAGAGGAGGGGTGGCGCCTGAATGGAATCGCGATGGCCGAACACTCGCTTGGCCATATCCAGAAATCGCAGGAGGCGCTGGACGGCCTGATCGCCAGGCACGCCAAAGGCTCCGCATTTCAGGTTGCCGAGGTCTACGCCTGGCGTCATGAGAAGGACAAGGCGTTCGAGTGGCTGGACCGCGCCTATCGTCAACGAGACGCCGGTCTTGTCTATATCAAGGGAGATCCGTTCTTGGCGAGCCTGCACGGCGATCCGCGTTTTGGGGCCTTCCTACGAAAGATGAAGCTGCCGGAGTAGCGGTCTCGCTTTCGAAGCTGTGAATACCCGCTCCTGACAACCGCAAATGTCGCTGATGGGTCGAGTCTGCAAGAATGCGTCAGCAATCGGGGTCTCAGTCGCGCGGTCAGCAAAGACTTGCTGAGCGGTCGGCGGCGAACTACGGTTGCCGCTTTCGCGGGTATCGCGGCCGTTTCACCGGGCGGCAGCAGTCGGCCGCAAAATGGCGCTACCGGCCACGAGCGGCCAAGCGCCACGTCAATCCTAGTTCCCGATAGCGGTCATCTTGAGCGATCGAGAGCGGCTTAAGCGTTAAAGCGGATAGCAGCCAGTGCAGTCATCCGCGACGTTGCGCCGGGCTATTTCTTGAAGATCGTAGTCATACGTTCGGCAGCGTCCTTTAGTTCCCCTCCGGCTTTATCCATGCGGGCCTTTAACTGCTCCCAGGCACTCTCGTTGGCAGCTTTCAGCTTGGAGAAGTTCTGCCACGCTCCCTCTTGCCTGGCGTGCAGCAACTCGAGATTTTTTTCATACCGGGCCTTGGCCTGCGCCCCCATCTGCTCGGCACCGGCTTTGAACCGCGCGGTTTGCGCCTTCCACTCGTTTAACTGCTTTTCCATGAGCGCCTGATACTCTTGCCGAATTCCCATGAGCTTTCACCTTCAGACGATTTAGCGTTCACCGCCGCCATCGCGGTCCTATCAGCGGGAACATGTCAGCTCGTTTCGTGGCTACTCAGCGCCCAGGCGCGTTCTGATGACGAACCAGCTGCACACTCGCCGCGCGCAACGTTGACCGCACCTGATCGTGATGGACACGGCTCGCAGTTTCTACGGGACATGCCACTGTGGGCCATTGCGAAACTGTTGTCGGTGCCCTGTCGCGCATACGATGTCTCTTCGGGAATCAACATCCATCTCTTGTCACGGGCGGTAGGGCCTTGGCAGCGAGGTAGAAGTCGGTTCGACCGGACCGAAGCGAGCGACATTTCACGTCAACGAGGTGCTCTTAGCTAGCCGAAGAAACGTGCCGTTCGCCGTTGTCACCCGGCGCACAAGGCCACAGCTTTTCGATATTCGGGGGAAGGTGGGCCTCGCAGGCGCGGGTCGCGTTCGCCTCAGCTGCTCGAGCGGTCCCTGACCGTTGGCCTGAACTCGGCGTTCCACATCGCCTCGTCCAGCAGTTTTTGGCGATACACCGGATCGCAGTCGATCAGGCGTGTCACCTGGGACCGCGGAATGTCCCTATAGCGTCGTCGATCCGGGCGATGGGTCATCACGCGCCAGCCCCGATCGAGCAGCCAGATCCACAGGTCATCGCCCAGGCCTGCCTGAACGACCAGCCGCACGCCACTTTCAACCTGGACGATGCGGGCTCCGATTGGCGGCTTGGCGCTGCGACGCGGCCATTGGCGCGGGCACTGCTCGCGCGCCAGCGAGCGCACCCGGTCGAAGATCGACTGCAAAGCATTCATGTAAATACTATGTCATTGCGGCCGTGGTTCCGCAGCCGCGCACATGTGGGCCACCTGTCCCACATGTGCGACAGCGCACAGACAGGCTGCGGGCCAACCAGCATAAAGGCGCACCGGTCAGGCCACGGCGGGCGGAGCTTGCTGCGCATCATTCTGCACCGAGGACCTCGATGAACCCCAGCCATGGCTTTGAACGACAAGGACCCCGCCACCTGCCAACTGCAACAAGACGCCCTGAGTGACAAGGAGGAACACGCCGAAGAGCTGAAGGAGTGGCTCGTTGGCTGAGGTCCCTTGCGATTGCTTACCATGAAGTCGTTATGCGCCATCGAGCCTGCACAAGATCGCGCGTTGATCTTCACCGCACGCGTGAACGACAAGTACCGCATCTAAGTCGCACTCGCTGATTTCCACCCGAACCATCGCAGGCGAGCGTCAAGAGCGCTGCGTCCGTGCGGTATTGCACATTTGGAGTAGCATCGGCCGCATGAAGTCGAAGAGGCTTCTGTCCAAAACCGCTGTTGCAGTGGCCTCGAGCCCGCGCCTGGCTAGGGGGGCTCTGGTGTCTGTGTTACCGGACCCTAGAAAGAACGACCTGCTTGCCGCGCTGCCCGATGGCGAGAGGTCGCGCTGGTTGCCGCAGCTGGAACCCATCGACTTGCCGCTCGGCAAAGCGCTCTACGAGTCCGGTAGCAAGTTGAGCCATGTGTACTTTCCGACCACGTCGATTGTCTCGCTGCTGTACGTGATGGAAGACGGGGCCTCGGCCGAGATCGCAGTGGTCGGCCGCGAGGGGATCGTCGGCGTTTCGCTCTTCATGGGAGGCCAATCGACGACGAGCCGCGCGGTGGTGCAAAGTGCGGGGCAGGGGTTTCGGCTGAAAGCGAATTTGATGATGCAGGAGTTCAACCGGGCCGGGCCAGTGCTGCACTTGCTGCTGCGCTACACACAGGCTCTCATCACCCAGATGGCGCAGACGGCTGTGTGCAATCGCCATCACTCGCTGGATCAGCAGCTGTGCCGCTGGCTGCTGTTGAGCCTGGACCGTCTACCGTCCGACGAACTGGTGATGACGCAGGAACTGATCGCCAACATGCTGGGGGTACGCCGCGAAGGCGTCACCGAGGCGGCCGGCCAACTCCAGGAGGCCGGCCTGATCCAATATCGGCGCGGCCACATCACGGTGCTGAACCGCAAGAGGCTCGAACAGCGCGCCTGCGAGTGCTATGCCGTGGTTAAGACGGAATACGACCGGCTGCTTCCCGAGCGATTGGCGACGTAATTTGCGATTCGGCAAAATCCACACCGGACGGCGCCCACGGCCTGCGCGGCCGCAACGCACCGGCGAGGATCAGCAGCGTGGCGACGCGGGCGGACCTAACCTTTGAGAGTCAGTACGTCCCATTTGGGCGCGCGGGAAACGCAGCTATTTCGATAAATCAAACGAACACATCGACGCCTTGACGTTTGTTGAACAGCTTGTTTCGACGCCGGGGCTAGATCTGGTGTTCATCGGCCCGGCCGACCTCGCAACGAGCATGGACCCCAGGGCGTACGGACGATCCGGAAGCCTCTGCCGCGATTCGCAAGTTCGAGTCCGCGGTTCAGCCTAGCCCCGCAATTCTCGGAGGCGTGGCGCATACGCCTGAACAGGCGAATGCAATGATTGCAAGAGGCTACGAAGCCCTGGTGGTCGGATTTGACTGGTCACTTGCTCCAGCGCGGTATTGCCGCCGCAATCTCGGATATCCGCGCCGCGGGCTGAATCATCTGCCAGAAAGCTGATTTTCGCGATAGGCCGCTACGGGTCGGATCTTCCGGAACGGGTCCGCTATCTGCGTCGTGGCGCGCGGTCCGCAGTTCGACCTATTGCGGTAACGCGAGGTCCGAGCTGGGCCGCCAGGGTCGCGCGGCCCAGAAGAGTCCCCGGGAATTCGAGGGCGATCTGAGCGCGCTTTGTCGCGCCAGAACAAGCGCCAGCCTGCGCGGTGCCAGCGAATAACGGTGTCTGGACGAACAATTGTCAGGCAGGCGCGCCAATCGCACAGGCGCGACAGCGAGGCCAGGCTGCTCCGGGTTGCCGCATCGATGCGCCTCGGTTTGAAACCGCGCCCCTTGTATAGGGCAAGCTGACGCCGAAGGACCAGAATTTCGGCTGCCGTTGCCGATCGCGGTCTGAAGGCGAGTGTGGCCAACGCGAGCAGGTCGGCAAGCAAACGCAGAACGATTTGGACAGCGGCGACCACCGATTTATGATGCCACACTGGCTTGCATGGGCATCAACCCGCGCGATCGAATAATTGCGGACCACAGGCCACTTACGCAACGCGTTCCCGCGCGCTCGCTCAATTTGGAAACTTGAGCTTGCGCTCGATCTCCTGAAAGCGCGCTTCCTTGCGCAGCGGATCGAGCAGGTAGTCGACCTTGAGCTCGGCCAAATCGTGATCCCTGAGCTCGTATGCTATTTCGATCCAATCGAGGGCATCGGAAGTATGTCCCCACTGCGCGTAGATCTCGGCGTATCGGTAGGCGGCTCTGTTGCCCCGGTCGGCCCTGATCGCCGCCAGTTCTGTTTGCGCCTCGACGAATTGGTGCAGTTTGTGGTATGCGATTGCAAGGCAAAAGTGACTGAGCCAGTCGACTGGCGGGTGTGAGCACGCCCGGCGAGCAAGCTCGGTTTCTCCTAGCGCCAGGAACTGGAGGCCGCTTCGTGGCGCAGCCCGATATTTTTGTGGATGGAGGCTCGCGGCCTGATCGTATTCCTTGATCGCTTCGCGATACCGGTGTGCAAGACTCAGTGCATTGCCAGCGTCGGCATGAGCGCCCGCATCAAAAGGATCGAGGGCGACACAGCGGCGCGCGTGCACAACAGCCTCGTCAGCGCGGCCCATCCTGGCAAAAAAGAGCGCTGCCAATGAATGTACGCGCGCGTCGCCCGGTGATAGCGCCAAGGCGCGATCGAATTCGGTGGCAGCCCCTGCGAAGTCGAGAAATCCAAACTCCAGTATCTCTGCGAGAGACGCGTGCGCTTCGCCAAACGCAGGCGCGAGCGCTACCGCCCGCTCCGCCGTTGCCCGCGCCTGCTCGTAGGTCTTGTGGACGACCGACTCCGGCAGGTATGAGGTCAAACTCAGGAGGAAGTACGCCTTGAGGGAGTAGGGCTTTGCAAAGCCGGGGTCGAGCCGGATCGCCTCGGACAACTCGGCGATGGCGGCGTCCAAATCCTCCTTTGTGCGCGCATTGCCTGTCCAACGCGCACCGCGCAGGTAGGCGTCCAGGGCCTGAGGGTTTTGCGTGCCGCCCACCTCGATTGTGGCGTCGGCATCGGCCAGCAGCGTGGCTTGTAACGCCTTGGTCACCGCCGTTGCGATCTCGGTCTGAACCTTGAGGATGTCCTTCAGGTCCCGATCATAGGTCTGCGACCACAAGTGAAATCCCGTCACCGCATCGATGAGCTCGGCCGTGATCCGGACGTGATTGCCGTCCTTGCGCACGCTGCCCTCCAGTACTGCGCCGACGTTGAGCTTGCGGCCAACATCGGCAATATCGATCCTTTCTCCCTTGAAGAAAAACGAGGACGTGCGCGCTGACACTTGCAGGTCGCGGATGGTTGCCAGGGAATTGAGCAGTTCCTCGGACAAGCCGTCGGAAAAATACTCCTGGTTCGGATCACCGCTCATATTGGCGAAGGGCAGCACGGCAATGGAGTGGGCGGGCGGGGAGAAGGCTTTCGGTGCCGATGCTGTATCCGCCGACGGCGCGGGCGCCTGGTGCCGCTGGTCGCCCAGTTGCTTGGGCAGCCAGAACTTATCGGCAACGAAGTAACTCAGGGCGAGCACGAGCACCGCGATGACGGCGCGAACGAGCTGGCGGCCCGTCAGCGACCGGAGCTGCCAGCGCCGGCGACCACGACCTGTCGTTTGCAGCGCCCCGCTCGCCAAGTCCACCCGGTACACCTCGACCGGCCGGGCGATGTTCTTGACTTCCTGTAGACCCAGCCCCTCGAAGGCAAAGCTCAACTTGTCGAGCACCTGATCGCGCACCACGCGGCTGACGCAGACCCCCCCAGGCTCAGCCAGCGTCTGCAGCCGCGCGGCGACATTGACGCCGTCGCCGTAGATGTCCTCTCCATCGATGATGATGTCACCGACATTGACACCGATGCGAAACTCGATCCGCTGTTCGGGAGGCACACCGGCATTGCGCTCGGCCATGCCACGCTGCACGTCGACCGCGCAGCGCACTGCATCGACCACACTGGGGAATTCCAGCAGCAGGCCATCACCCGTGGTCTTGACGATCCGGCCGCCGTCTCCGGATATCTTCGGGTCAATAAGCTCCCGCCGATGAGCCTTCAATCCCGCCAGGGTCGCGCTGTCGTCGCGGCCCATGAGCAGGGAGTAGCCCACCACATCGGCCGAGACGATTGCCGCCAGTCGCCGGTGGTCCCGCGCCAAGGCACCCTCCCATGACCGCTGTACTAGCGTGCATCATAGGCAACAAGGACAGAGCCCAGCGGGCGCCCTTGTCCGGCAACGGAGTCGAGGCTTGGCGACTGACGGTGACTAAGACCGCTCGTCACGGGATGGCGGTAGTCGTCAAATCAACATTCGGGAGGCGAGCAATCGACGGCTGCCGCAACGCCTGTGCGATCGCGCAGGCGTTCGCGTTCGAGGGAAGGCCGACCTGGCCTTCGAATGACTGCAGCGGGCGTACCGGAAGGCGACCTCGGCCCGACGATGCTCCAGGCCGGTTACCTGATCACTGCCTGCGTCGGCGCAGTCGCCGGTTCGTCGGCGACCGGTACATCGTCACCGTAACCCACGAAGGTGCGCGACGCCCACAGCCGGCACTCGAAACACACGAAGTCGACGATGTGAGGTCTTGCGCTAGCGTCGATTCGGCTATAACTGAATGGCTGATCATGTCCGCAATATGCGAGATTCGCGACCGCTCTGCGCAAGCCGGCAAGACAGGTATGGGTCGGCAGCGCCGAAATACGCCTGGTATCGAGAAGCCGGTGCCTGGACGGGTTCCGGATAACAAGCGGTCACTGAGGCCCACAATGACCGGTGTCCACCGCATCGCGACCAGTGGCAAAATCATTGCGACACTCGCGGCGATCACCACTGTCGGCCACGAGCGATACTTTCCATTCGCCCATAGATTTCTCCGAAGCGGTCATCGACTTGAGGCGTTGCTTTTGGGAAACGAGTAACTCCATGCATTCACTTGTTACCTTCCTTATATGAACAGCATCACAGCATCTCGGAAATCGCCGCCCAACTACGCGAACTCGACAATCAATCGGTGAAATCCGGCCAGGGTCGCCATTACATCGAGATTCTGTCGGGAAATGGCCAGGTGACAATTGGCGCGAATCGCGAGGGGCTAATTTGGCTTGCGCTTCAGTTTGCGGAACTCACGTGTAGAAACGAAGCTGGCGCGCACGTCCACCTTGACGAAGCATCGATGGCTGACCGGGCGGACCTCGCTCTCGTTCTGCGTCGATGCGAGGCGCCATGGGCAATTGACGGCCACTTGCGGACTTTCGCTGTGTAGTCAGAGAATCCAGGGACTCTTTGTACCTTGTCTCGCGCTATTACGGCCAAATGCTGCAAACACATTTGCTTCGAGCGAATATCGCCTTGACGAAAGTGGCGGCGGCGCAAATCAGCATTTTCATCGGGGCGCCCGGTGATTTGCCATGCCGCCGCTAACACGGTTCGGGCGCGGGGCGAGCAACTTTGTGCGGTCCCGCTCGACGGCCTCTGGTTCAACAATGCAGTAAAAATATTTGTGTAGCCGCGCTCCAGAAGCAGCCGGCCGGCGGGGCAACACCCCATAGACGCAGTCGCTTGGGGGCGGTGGGGTGAGACCCCATTGACGGGGTCGCTTGGAGCGACTAACAAGACCGACACACAACGTCCGAGAAGGAGACCCCCATGCGTCCAAAGCCCGCCCTTCTATCTCTGATCTTCGCGGCGTTTTTGCTCGGCGCCACCGCTGCTCGAGCCACACCTACGCTCACCGTGATCCATGCGTTCGGTGGTAATAATCCCGGGGACTTTCCGACCGGCCTGATCCAGGCATCCGATGGCAATTTCTACGGCGTCACGCATCTGTACCGCAGCATCGTCTTCAAGTTCACGCCCTCGGGGCAGTTCACGGTGCTCTTCACCGCTCCGTACGATGAGAAAACCAACAGTTATCCCGACGGCAATGGCTATCTGGACCTGGTCGAGGGCCCGGACGGCTTTCTGTACGTTGTAGACGGACTCATCCTCAGGATCAGCAAGTCGGGCACCGACGCCAAAGTGGTGCACTATGGGAGCTCGGTCGCGATGTCGCTGGCCTCGGACGGCAACTTCTATGGGGCGGACAGCAACGGGACGTTTCGGTTCACCACCGGCGGCACTTACACTCCGTTGTATCAAACGGGCAGCAACGGCTTCATCGTGCAAAGCTTCAGCAAGCAGGCAATGGACGGAAACTTCTACGGGTTCTGCTACCAATACGGCACCGGCTATCACGTGTGCCGGGCGACGACCTCCGGTCAGGTGACCTCGATCTACACCGGGCTATGGCCCGCGCGCTATTTTTTGACGCAAGGATCGGATGGCTTTTTGTACGGTTCTGCGCTGAGCGGCAGCTTTCAGGTAATTTTTCAGCTCAGCTTGTCGGGCAGCTACCGGCAGCTTTATCAGAGCAACACCTGCACTGCGAAGAGCGGGTGCAGCATGGTGCTGCAGGCATCCGATAGCAATCTGTGGATCACCAATCCGACTGGGGACTCCGTCTACTCGATCACGCCGACTGGCGGCGCGCTGCTGCAAACAGTCCCTTTCGGCAGCAACGGTCATCCTCAGATCCTGATTCAGGCATCCAGCGGCATCCTGTATGGAACGACGGGCGAACCAAATCCCGCCTATAACAACCCCGGGTCGGTTTTTTCGGTCGACGCGGGCCTGCCGCCGAAGTAGGCCGGGACACGAGTCGCCGCTCCGAACTCAAGAACCGATCCATCATCGGGAGGACGTATGGTTCGCTTCGCGCGATCGCTGTTCGGCGCCCTGATGCTCTGTTTCATCTCATCGGGTTTCGCGCAATCGTTGAGCCCGACGCTCAAGGTGCTCTTTAGCTTCCCCTGTACCGTCAATCCGCAGATCGATTGCCCGTATGGCCTCGCTCCGACGAGACTGATGGAGAGCGTCGATGGCAACTTCTACGGGACCACCGCCAATTACGGCACCGGGCTCAACGCTCAAGGCACCGTGTTCAAAATGTCCCGTTCGGGCACCGTCACCGTGCTCTATAACTTTGCCGAGCTTCCCGATGGCAGTCTGCCCTACGGATCCTCTCCCGAGCGGATCATTGAAGGGACGGATGGGCTTCTGTATGGCACAGCCGGATTCAATGGACCCTATGGGGTCGGCACGATCTTCACGTTGAACAAAACCACGGGCGCGATCAGCGACCTCCATAACTTCTGCATGAAAACCCTATGTACCGACGGCGCGTATCCCAGCGATCTGCTGCAGGCTCTGGACGGCAACTTCTACGGCAGTACGGGTCCCAGCGGCTATCCGGCCGACGTGCTCTATCGGGTTAGCCCCAGTGGCACCTTCGCAGTGCTGCACACCTATGATTCGAAATCGCAACCGGACGGTGGGGGCGCCTTCCAGCCCTTTCAGGCGGCGAACGGTGATCTGTACGGCGCCACGGTGGCGGGCGGACAAAATACGCCGTTCAACAGCGTCTTCCGCTTCAATCCGAGCTCGAAGGCCTACACAATCCTGCACCCGTTCGATTGGCCCAACATCGCCGAGAGCAATCTGATTCAGGCCAGCAGCGGCGAACTGTTTGGTCTGCAGACCAACAGTATTCTTTACCAGATCAGCAGCTCGGGCAGCGGCTATCGGCAGGTGGCCGCGCTGTCCGCAACACAGTTCAGCGATGGCGGCATTCTGCAGGCGTCGGACGGTAACCTTTGGGGCACGTTCTACGGTGGACAATGTGCCGGCCAAGGGATCGTGTTTGCCGCCACCACAGCCGGTCACGTCCTGCATACCATCGTCTTTGACTGCAACGTCGATGGCCAGCATCCCATCAGCATGTTTCAGGCCTCTGACGGTAAGTTCTACGGCGTGACCTTTGGCTACGGATCCGCGTCCACCAACAGTGTTTGGAATGGGACGATCTGGGAACTCGACGCCGGGCTGCCACCACCCAAGCCCAGCATCGTGGCGTTCTCGCCGACCGCAGGGGGCGCGGGGACCGTGGTGCTGCTGCAGGGTGCACACTTTATTGGCACGACCACGGTGAGCTTCAATGGCATCAACGCGAGCTACACGGTGCCGACCAGCGGCTTTATCAGGGCCACCGTACCGGCCGGTGCGAAGACCGGCAAAATCACCATCACGAACGCCGGCGGCGCAACGACGAGCACACAAAGTTTCACGGTCCCGTAGTCGAGGCGCGCACGAGTTATGGACTATTTAGGACTGTCGGCGGTTCTACTCTCGGAATTCCTGAAAACTTCCTACAAGCCTGCCGTGAGCCGCTCGTAAGCGGACGGCCGAACGCCCGCAGGTCGATCACGGCTGTTCGCGTGGCGTCGCTGCACGCTCGAAAGCGGTCAGCGGATCGTGTGATCGTGTGCGCCAGCCGGTCTGCCGTGCGCTGCGCCAACTGCGCGCCAACGCGATTGATGGCCAAGTTCTTCAAGGTCAGCGTGCCCTTGAACCGGTCGTTCATGCTGGATCCGCGGGGTCGATTCCTGGGTGTTCTTCCAAGATCCGCACCCATGCTCACTTTCCGGCACCCATGCGCACCGTTCCGCCGCACAATCCCCCGTCTGTTCCCCAAGGTCATCGTTCGCCACCCCCACCGCGCTCAACCGGACCACATCGACCACTACTTCAGCAGGCGGCGCCCGCAGCCGCGCCAGCCCGGCAGCCAGGGCAGCTTCGAGGCGCTTCTGATCCATGCTGGCAACCACCTTCGGCGGAGCCAGCCGGATCCATCAGGCTCAGCCGCTTTGGCGCATCGGCGCCTAATAGCGCACGCCTGGACTGCGCGACCGCCAGTAACAACGCTGCCTGGCCATCGCGCACAATGTCGTGAGCTACGACGCCGGCCTGGACCAGTGGATGGGCCGCATTCAGGACGCCGAGCAGCTTGGCTCGCAGTGATTCCAACTCGGCAAGTTCCTGTTCGCGCAGCGCGTCGGCCGGCATCTGCACGGTGCGGTGCGGGCGATCAACTCGCCCGCCCAATCGAGGGCGTTTTCACGTGGCAGTCGCCGCGGCTTCTGCGGCCTGTGCGGTGACGGGTGCGGCAGGCGCGATCCAAGTGGCGGCGGTATCACGCCGCGCGGCGGCGGCCTTCTGTTTCCCGCGGGTCAGTCGTTCAGGGTAGGCGATCGCTTTGCTTTCCATCGCGAGGATCGCTGCGAATTCTTCCAGACGCTCAGCCCGGAACCGAACGCACCGCGCTCCGATAACGACGGTGGCGTCAGGCGGAAACTTCGGATGCTTGCGCAGGTTGTGGGCCTGCGTCTCGGAAATCTGCCACTTCCGTGCCCAGTCGACGACACTCCACATCGCGCCCCAGGCATCTGATGCTCGCTGATTCATGCGCACTCCATCGGGTCCAACAAACCCGACCGCAGCCTACTTGAGATCCCTGTAGCGACTTGCAAGAGCTTTAGCGCGAGGTCGGCGATCACTATGGCGAGCAACAGCGCGAAGGCGCGCTTGAGCCACAGCGCCGGCCAGCGGTGCGCGGGCGTCGCTCCCAAGGGCGCCGCGGCCACCGCCGCGAGCGAGGTGACCAGCACGGCGGGCAGGAACACATAGCCCAGGCACGCGGACCCGCAGGCCTGCGGATGGCCCGCTGCCATGCTTCGAAGGTCCTGGTCCACGATGTCATTCACCTCTCACCAACCCGCAACGTTGTCCTTGATCTGACCGTGTCAGTGGTCGGAACGAGCGCTGTGCCTCAAGCACATCGCACAACCTCAGATACGCAAACCATGCAGTGCCACGGGTATCGGTGGCGTGCCGTCCCTCGGAAATCGAGACCTCCCAGACGGCGCGAGTATCTGATGGCCGCTTCCGCGTGGACAGCGTCCCTTTCGGACCGTTCGGAGCAGAAAATTCGCAACTCGTCAGCATTCCGTTGCCATTTCAGGGGCACCGCAGGACCGCCCCGCGAATACTCAAGCGCGGTTGATGCTTTGCCACTGGCTGCGCAACGGATGGTTGACTGACGTATAGCTGATGTTTACTCGCACGTAGCCTGATTCACTGATACTCCTCTGATACTCAACTGACAACTCTGATGTTCCTCTGATGTTCCTCTGATACTCAGCTGACAACTCGCTGATGCGACTCGTGTTTGCTGATGTTTCACTGATGTTTAGCTGATGTTTAGCTGATACTGAAGCGAATTGCGCGAAGGCAGGATAGGCGGCGCCGCCGACATTGCATTACATTTTCACACGTGAGTGCGCGCGCCAGCCAGTTGAGCGTTGATCTTAGTTCGCTGAAGGTGGACTTGTATGAAGCCGCGCATCGCGCCGCCGTATCTCCGTCGGTGCTTGCACGAAAGGCGATCGCAGCCTTGCTGGGCTCAACTACGAGCGAAAGCGGAAGAGAAGTTTCGCAGCCAAGGCCAAAAGTCGCGGTCGGGCGGGGAAACCGCGAGCGCAAGATTCTCGAGGTGCGTGTGAAGTTGCGCGAGGAGGATGCAAGGAAAGCATCCGGATGCGCGCGGGCCGAAGGGTTAAGTCGTTCCGAATATCTGGCTGTACTGCTGGGCGAGGCATTGCGGGGAGCAGGACAGCGCGCCGGCACGTCGGCGGATCGAGGCGGAGTGGGGTCGTCTGGGCAGGCCAAGGACCTGGCTGGCATGCGGGAGGCGCTGGTTGGATCGACATCTCAGATCGCGGCGTTCGGACGCAATGTGAATCAGATCGCCCGCTACCTGAACGCAAACACTGGCGCGATCAGTAAACAGCATCTGGAGACATTGGCGGCCGTTGCCGCCAGAGTGGACAGGCACGTCGACCTGGCTGGAGCTGTTTTGTTAGCGCTGCGGCCGGTGGTCGCAGCCCGGCGAGCGAGGACAGGAGCGAGCTATGACGCGCGAAGCTGACTCGGAACTGCAGAAGTGGGGGCGGATGCTGTTTGCGCGTGCCACGCCCGGCCCGCGGCATCCTGGCCGAGGAGTGCGTATTCCCACGTCGGATGTGGTGCGGCGCGAGGTGCGACTTGTGGTGAAGCGGGCGCCACAGGTCATGGTGAAGGTTACGGGCGGCGGGCGCGGTATGGCAGTGATCCAGGCGCACATGAATTACATTGATCGGGAGGGCGATGGGCTAATCGACCAGGATAGAGAACGCCACGAGGGGCGCGAAGCCCGGCGTGAAGTTGCCCGCCAGTGGGCCAGGGAAGGCACCCCGATCCCTGAGTGGAGTGATCGGCGTGAAGCGTTCAACATCATGTGGTCAATGCCGGCCGGCACGGATTCCAAGAAGCTGCTCGCGGCAGTTCAGGCACTGGCGGCGCGGCAATTTGCAGGTCACAAGTACGTGATGGCGCTGCATACACACCAGGCAAATCCTCACGTCCACCTACTTGTGCGGGCCGAGTCGGATCACGGTGTACGGCTGAATCCCCGCAAGGCGGACTTGCACGAGTGGAGGACGGAGTTTGCTGCCGAGCTGCGGGAGCGTGGCATTGCGGCGGCGGCAACGCGCCAGGCGGCACGCGGTGTTGTCAAGAACTACCTGAATATCTGGCAGGTCAAAGCACAAGGGGAAGGCCGGCTGAGAAATCAACGGCCTAGCCACAAGGACAGCCAAGTGGCGTGCGATACACGGGCGGACGCACTGGGAGCATGGAACGGGGTTGCCGCAGCTTTGGCTCAATCGGACAAATCGGAGGATCGAAATTTGGCGAGGCAGGTGTTGGAGTTCGTGAATACCATGCTCTTGGAGCGCGAGCGAGCAATTCTGCCACAGCGCAGCATGGCGCCGGTGGAGCGGGGGCTGGAGCGCTGAGTAGGATGCCGCAACCACGTTGCCTTGGGACTGACACAAATCTTCCCTCGATGTTTGGCGGAGACGGACTCCTGTCAAGCTCGCATCAGCACTCGTTCTTGAAGGCTTGTCGCACCTGTTCCGCCAGCTGCTCGTCCTATCCATAGGTGGTCGACGCAAGGCGTCGTTCGTACAACCGGAAGTTGCAAGCTTCCGATCTTCCCGCCAACTCGACGCTCCCGTCGGACCAGGCTGACGGTTTCAGATCCCGTTGCCGTCCAGCTTCACCCTGACGAGCAACGCCCGAAACCTCGGATCACCGTGCAGATTAGAGAGGAGGCGGTCGTGTTTGATATTCGCGAGGTCGAAATCGCGCTGCGCATAGGCTCGATCGAGCCATTGAAATGCCGCCTCCGTCTCGCCGCGATACGCGTGCGCTTCGGCGACGCTAATGGGATCGGTTTTCGCGAAGGACTGCTCGAAAGCTCGAAGGGCCGCATCCGAATCCGATCGGCGGCCAAGCGCCCAATAAGCGATGGGTAGGGCGCCCAGTCTTTCCAGGTCGTCGGTTTCCTTTTGTATCGCAGCCAATGCTTGGTCCCTCTGGCCGAGATACAACAAGGCGATTCCCATATTTGCCTGGATGCCCGCGTATTCTGGGCTAATCTGCAAGAGCTTGCGCGACGTTGCGACAGACTCCTCGAACCTGCCCGCCTCGAAAAGCCGGTCCGCCAGGTTCCTCAGGGTGTGCGTGGCAAGCGGATCGCGCTCCAACTGCCGGCGATGGAAATCGATCACCTCATCAGTGTTACCGGTGAGAAGCCATCTGTAGATTGCGGCGCAATACCGGGTCGAAGACTCGTCATTCGGATCGATCTGGCGCATTCCTTCGATATCTGCTCGTGCGGCTGGCCAATCCCATTCGATCCAGTGAAACATGAAGAGATAGACCCGAGCCGACATGAGGCGGGGGGCGATCCGCAGGGCCCGCCTCAGGGCGTCCTTGCCTTTTGCGGCTCCCTCGGGCTCTGGTACCCACAGGTGCACAGTCTGCGAGTGATAGCCGCGCCCAAGCCGCGCCCAAGCCAGTGCATAGCCTGGATCCAGAGAGGTCGCCTGCTGGTAGAACTTAATTGCTGTCTCGACGTCTGGCTTCGATCCACGCCTTAGGAAGAAGTCGCCCTGCAGCAGCAGGTTGTAGGCTTCTGTGTTCGATTCCTCGCCGGTCGCCGCTTTGCCGGCGCCACTCAATGCTGCCTGCAGCGCCTGCGCAACGGTCCCCGCGATATCGTCCTGGATCTTGAAGATGCCAGAGACGCTGCGGTCGTATGTCTGCGACCAGAGGTTCGAGCCGTCCGAGGCCCGGATCAGTTGGGCCGTGACGCGCAACTGGCCGCCTTCCTTGCGCACACTGCCTTCCAGCAGGTGCGCTACCCCAAGCTTGCTTGCAATGGAGCGAATGTCCTCGTTCTTGCCCTTGAACGCGAACGCCGAGGTTCGCGCGATCACCTTCAGATCGGGTGCGTGCGACAGCCGGTCGATCAGCTCCTCCGAGAGGCCGTCCGAGAAGTACTCCTGGTCGTGCTTCTCACTCATGTCCACGAACGGCAGCACAGCAATCGATTTGTCGTCGACATTCGCGGTAGCGGCAGTAGGTGCCGGAGCCTTGGACGCTTCCGGCGATGGTGCCGGCTGCGGCCGATGCGTAACGGCATAACTGGCGAGGGCGGCAATCACTACCCCTGCGGCAACCCTGGCACGGTGGCGCAGCAGGAGTTTGCCCAGTCGATACTCAAGGGCACCTCCGCGCGCCTGCACCGGCTCGCCTGCGAGGTAGCGCTGCACGTCATCGGCCAGCACCTCGGCACTGCCGTAGCGATCCTGCGGCCGCTTGGCCAGCGCCTTGAGCACCATCGCATCAAGATCCCCGCGCAGCTTGCGCGAGAGCTTGCCCTGCGTGGTGGAGCGCACGGCGGCCGCATCCTTCCCCAGCTGCGTACTGGGCGGTGGCACTTCGGCCGCTGCGATGGCTTGTTGCAGCTGGTCGATCGAGGACGATGTCTTCAGCTGGTACGGCCGGCTGCCCGCCAGCATCTCGTACAGCACCACCCCCAGCGCATAAATGTCGCTGGCCGCTTCTACCGCTTCGCCCCGCACCTGCTCAGGACTGGCGTACTCCGGCG
>Ga0210394_10003786_pt1 | contig 18391 bp, 18 predicted proteins | sample IncBWC12MmetaG_FD_160121 | JGI IMG/M metagenome (GOLD analysis project Ga0210394, IMG submission 160121) | Forest soil microbial communities from Barre Woods Harvard Forest LTER site, Petersham, Massachusetts, United States - Inc-BW-C-12-M | ecosystem: Environmental > Terrestrial > Soil >... | reverse complement strand
TGGCAGCGGCCGTTTCATTGAAACCGATGTTACTGGCACGCAAGGGTCGGGCATTTTCAAACGCCAGTCTTCCATTAGCCTGGGTGCCGGCACTTTCGGCGGAAACTATGCGTTTGGCTTCTCCGGACAGGATCTTGGCGGAAATCCAACCGCCTTTGCCGGAACGCTCACCGCGGATGGCTCTTCGAAACTGAGCGCAGGAACCGCGGACTTCAACGATGGCGGCGTTTTTGATGGCGGAGTCGCCGGCTCGCCGCTCACTCTAACCGGTATTTTTGCAGTTACCGGGACGTTCGATCGCGGCACGACGAATTTCGTGTTCCAGATTCCCGGCCAAAGCCAGGTCACGCTGCTGTACGCGTTCTATTTCGTCAGCCCTTCGGACATGTTCTACGTGTCGATCGATACCACGGATGCGACCCATCCGCGGCTCAGCGGCGAGATGATCTTTCAGCCGACGACAACAGTCTTTGACCGGACGGCTCTATCGGGCGCGGCCGTCGCGACGGGATCGGGCGTCGTCACGAACGCCAGCGTGTTTGCCGGACTCCTTGAAAGTGATGGCACCGGCGGCACCACGTTTACGTTCGACCAGAACGACGCCGGCGCTGTTTCGCTTCAACAGTCGTCCGGCAACGCCAGCTATTCGGTCCTCCCAAGCGGGCGCGTTACATTCACCGGACTGGGAACGCGCATGAGCGTCGCGTATTTGACCGACAAGAACCAAGGTTTTCTGATCGGGTCGGATGCCGCGGCGACGCTCGGACAGCTCGAGCAGCAATCGGGCGGCCCGTCGTTCTCTGCGATATCGATTGATGATGGATACACACTCAGTGCGCCGTCGCCGATGGACAATCAGGTGCTAAACGTATTGGGACAGGTGGTCAGTGACGGCGCGTCGAACCTGACGGGAGTGGTCGACGAAGCTGGGCAAGCGGGAGTAACGACAACCGACCAAGCGCTTACCGCAAAATACAGCGTCGAAAGCAACGGGCGCGGAGCGTTGACGGTAACGAGCTCGACCACGGGACTTCCGCCCAACCTGATTCTCTATATTGTTTCGCCCGGAAATTTCCGCGCGATATCCGTAACTCCGGGCGATGCGCATCCCGAGGTGTTCTTCTTCGATCACTAAGCTGGACGAAAATTCTAAGCCCGCAGAGATACGTTCCATGTACCGCGTGGGAGGATTTTGATGGTGCCGAATGTCACGCTACCGAGTTGGGCCAAATCGGAACGGATTAAGGCCGTTGCCGCAGCGGCTGCACTACTGTTCTCAGCCAACGTCCTGCTCAGCCAGATTCTGCTTACTTTAAAGATTCAAGCCACAGAGACATTCCTGGATGACTTTGCAATCGCCTTGATCGGAGGGCTAATGGTGTGGCTGCTGCTGGCCTGGCAGGCAGACCGCGAAGCGATGATCCAAGCACGTGAAAGGGCGCTGTTCACGATTAAACTCAACAATGAGATTCGAGCCGCTGTTTCGATGATGGCGAATGCAATGCTGTTTCAGGAGCGGGAAGACCGGCTAAGGGTTGTAGATGAGGCTATGCAGAAGATCGACCGCGTGCTCGTCGATCTGACGCTGACCTCAAGCGGCTGCTAGCGCAGTCTTTGCGCCTATTATTTCTTCTTGCTCTTCCTGTCTTTAGGGTCTTCTTCGTCCAATTGCAAAGCAGCTGAATTGATGCAAAAACGCAATCCCGTGGGTGCAGGTCCATCGTCGAAGACGTGTCCGAGGTGCGCATCGCAGCGGCTACAGAGAACTTCGGTGCGGGCCATCCCTAAGCTCGCGTCGCGCTCGAGTTCGACATTTTCCGCCGCAATCGGCTGGAAATAACTCGGCCACCCTGAGCCGGAGTGAAATTTTGCGTCCGAGCTGAAGAGCGGCTGTCCGCAACAAACGCATTTGTAAATTCCGTTCGTCTCGGCGTCGGCATATTCGCCGCTGAAAGGCGGCTCGGTTCCCTTCTGCCGCGTGACGTAATATTGCTCTTCTGTCAGCTTCGAACGCCATTCGGCGTCATTCTTTTTAATTTTCTCGCTCATGACCTTAGATTACACCACTCCCCGCCTGCACAACCATATGTGGAAACCAATCACGCCCGAAGGAACTCTAGCTTTTGACTCTCGCTTGCTCGCCTTGTAAGATTCGCGCCTACGTTGGAGGCTAAATTAAATGCGAAGAAGCTTGATAGGCGTTTGTGCAGTGCTTGTAATGGGATGCTCCACGATGGGGCAGCAGCCGTCGTCGAACGCGGGCCAGGATGCGGGAGCGAACCAGACGGCGCCACCTTCGACGCAAGCGAACAAGTCTGCCGCCAGCAAGCAACCGGGCGACGCCGACTCGGACAAGAAACTTGCCGACCTGCTCGAATCCAAGATCCGCGCCTCTTGGGAGGCATTCAAAAACAAAGACAAACGAGCTTACGCCGAATTTCTAACCGACGACTTCATGGCCGTGGAAGACGATGGGCAAGGCGAGCGCACGAAGGCGGTGGTGCTTCGCGAAGTGGGCGAAAGCGTGGTCCACAATTACCACGTGCAACTCTTTCGCGTCGATCCGATCAATGCCGACGCAAAGCTAGTGACGTACGAGAATGTGATTGAGTTTCCGCGTGGGTCGGTCTCGCGCTTTGAAAAGATTTTCATCAGCGAGATTTGGGTGAAGCGCAACGGCCATTGGAAATCGTGGCGTTACCAGGCCACTAAGGTGAAATAAGCGCGCGGGCGAGAAGCCCCGGCTACCGGTAAGTTACTCCGCAGAAACCAGCCGGCTCTTCGGCTGATTGTTCCGAACAAAAATAAAAGGAGCCCGAACCGGATGCACGGCCGGGCTCCTCGTTACTTGGATGTTCTCGCGCCCCGCCTAATCTCGCGCGAACACCCCGACGCAACCGTCCTGTTGCGCCGATTGGCAATTGGCGCTACCAGACGGCAGCGGCACAAAGATGTGGTTGTTCTTCGGGTCAGCGGCCACGCTGTGAGCGTTGCCGTTGGTGGGCACGTTTTGCAGCCACTGCCGAGTCCTAGCATCGATCACACCGAGCACCGGGCCGGTGGGCATGTCGCGCGCCGCTAGGTAGTAGCGATTGTCGCCGGGGTTGAACCACACCTCGTCGACGGCGCCGACGTTGTTGATGGTCGTTAGAATCGCCCCAGTTGTACCGTTGATTATCACCGACGACGGCGCGAACGCGCGTCCGTCGTGGTCGGCACAGCCTACCAGAACATCGGTGCCAGGACCCACAGCCACCCCAGTTGGCATGCAACTGGGTATCGGGAAACTGTTGACCACAACCGGACCCGTGGGGCCGAAGGGATCGATTTCATCAACGCTTCCGACAGTGATGGTAAAAGTCGAATTGCCGTTGGTCAGCAGGAAGTGGCCCGTGTTCGGATTGAATGCCAATCCACCCAATCCCGCTAAGGCCACTGCTCCTGTGCAGTCAGCAAAAGAATCTATTGCGGCGCAGAATTGACCGGTGGAGTTGCTAAGCATCGGGCCGTGATGGCAAGGAACGGTCGGGTTGGGACCGACGGCGTCACCGGACTGTCCCGTGGGAACGGCGTTCCGCGTGCCTCCAGGAGGAAACGGGAACTCGAGTGAGGGGAACGGGCATGGGTTCACCGCTTCGTCGACCACCACCGTGCTGTCTGTGGGTGATGTGTTGTCATAGTAGATCTGACCAAGAATGCACGACGAGTAGTTCTTGGTGAAGTTCGCGTTCGGGTTCGCCGGTGACCCATCACCAATAAGCGAGTTGTTCGCGCCGCCGGGGCTATACGGCGCCGTAGGATCGTAGGGCAAGCAGTGCTCCAATTGGAGTTGCGCCAGGCTGGGCTCCGATATTGGCGTGAGCGCGCCGTTAATGACGCCGCTGACGTCAATGATGCTGAAGAATGGCTGTCCCGGGTCGCCATTAATGATCCCGACCAGGAAATGCGAGCTTCCGTCGGGTGCGGTGACGAAGCCCCCGGTGGTCCCCAACTCATCGCCGCGTAGATCGCCACAAGTGGGATCGCCGAAAGCGCGCCCGTTAGCTGATTGCTCGCAATTGGTTATGCCGTTGGGAATCCCGTCATAGTCAGGCGATGTACCGGTGAGGATGTTGGCAATCACGGGTGGCGCGGTAGCGTTGTTCGCAAGCGTGGGACGCATATCGAAGATGGCCATGCTGGAGCTGCCGCTTCCCACAAACATGAAATTTCCATCGGCGCTGACTTCAACGCCGTTGGGACCAGTCAGCGGGTTCAGGTTATTGGCGCGGGAGGCGCAGCACTGGCCCCCCATCCACCCGCCGAAGTGACCGTTCGGGCCGAAGAAACCGGGGAGGCGGAAGGGTGGGTTCTTGCAGCCGAAACGGGTGAAATTACCCTGCGCCGTCGTAGTGGGAGGAATACTGGCATCGCACACGCTGGCGTTATTGCCCGCCTCAGCCACCGAGTTGTCGCCACCGACGGCAAACAATGCAATGTTCGTGACGGAGCTGAACACAGGAACGTCGAGCCCGATGCGATCGGTGACCATGAACAGGCGATTCACCGGATCCACCCAGCTAATGTCAAAGATGTTGAAAGGGCCGCCCGGCTCGCCGTTGGGGTTGTGTTCCGGCACAATCATCACGTCAATCAAATTAACCCCGCCGTTCTTGTTCGTGCCGCAGACCGGGCAGTTCACGTTGCCCGGACCATTCCCGCAACTCATCTCAAAGAAAACCGACGCCAGCAGAACGGCGAAAGCTAGAACCGGCAGCATTTTCGATTTCATTGCATTGCCTCCGCGATTTTTCTTCCCTTGATTAAATCGTTTCGTTTGTTGATCGGCGCGTTCGATACGCTCTCCCGCGCCGACAAGCCGGCCGCCTTAAACACTGCAGCGTCCTTAGAACCGGAACTGCACGCCTTGCAGCGCCACGAAGTAGTTCTGCCGCGCAATACCTTGCACGCTCGGATTTACCAGCCGATCCACGTTGAAGTCGAACTTGAGCAGGACCCAGTAGTTCAGATACCAGTTGAGGCCCGCACTGACTTGGTCGGTGTGATCGCTCTGGAGCGGAAAGATCACCGGCGTGATGGGACAGGTTGTCACCGGGCAAATAAATTCAGGCGCCCGCCCTTCGATCCACGAATAGCGGAACTTCACTTGGAACGCTCCCCATCCGGGACCGCCGCTTTCGCCGGGCGATGGCGGCCCAATCAGCGGATGCTTCACTCTGGGAATTGCGTTCTCGGGCTCTTCTTCGCCCGTCAGCAAATAACTCACCTGAGCGTAGGCGCCCTTTCCAGTAATCCCGGGAAGAGTCTGGAAACCAATTCCTCCAAGTTGCTCCGAGCCAATTCCCGTGCGCTTTTCGAGGATCTGCGTGTATTCACCGCGCACTCCCCATTGCTTGTACAGCCATTGGAAATGGCCGTTATAGCGGTCGATGCCGCCATTGATCCGGAACTGCGGGAAGAACGTAAACGCGGAATCATTGGTCACGCCGCTAAAGCTCAATTCGTTCGAGAGGCCCCGCGATCGCTGATGTTCGTAGGATCCGCCCACGGCAAAGTTTCTGAACATCGAATCCTTGTGCTTTTTCCACGGGAAGATGCGGACCCTGCCGACAAATTCCGGCTCGTTCGTCGTGTCGTTCGTAATAATTCCTTTGCCGTTGAAGACTCCGGCCCAGTACTGGACGATTCCCTCATCAAGGTTTCCGTGAATCGTGAAGCCCGGAGCGCGGAATGTCCCGGCGGCGTCCGGGTAGAGATTCGTCGTAATGGATCGCTCGATAAATTCGACGTTGGTATCGCCGGTGCCGACTTCCTGGGAGAAAGGCACTTTGAACTGGCCAGCCTGGATTTGGAACGCGGACCACGGCTTGAAGTCGGCATAAGCGTCCCGGACGGAGATGCCGTTGGTAGCGGCCGTATCGAATAGGAAAGCGTAATCCAATTGCTTGCCGTAGCTGCCTTGGACGCCGAAGCGCGCGCGCCGGATCGAAAACGTATCCGACGGGGCGCCGTCTCCCTTGTAAAAGGTGTATTGCGCGTTCAGGTAGCCCACTGGCATCAACGTGAACTGGCCGTCCGGGCTCTTCAGAAAGAAGTGTTCGCCAGTCCAGCCCGACGTAGCCGGAGGAGTATCGCTGGCCTTCTTTTGAAGGAGTTCGATTTCGTTCTGAAGCGCCTCAATGTCAGACGTCGTGGCCACCGCCGAGGGATTAGCGTCGTCGGGCTTCACTGCGGATGCTTCGACGGCGTTCGCCTGCACCAGGCGCGCGCCTCCAGCCACCTGCGGGGCGCTGGCTTGAACAAGCCGCTGGATTTGCGCCTTCAGTTCCGCCACTTCGCGGCGCAGTTGCTGGACCTCTTCCTCGCTAGCCGCCGCTCCTGCCGGCTTGGCTGAGTCGCCGGCTGGCTTGGTATCCTGGCCGTAAACGGGCAAAACCAGGGCGGCAAGCAGCAGTGCCAGAGGCACGAAGCACATTCTTAGCAAGCGCATTTTGTTCTCCCCCAACAGAATTTGACCGAACGTGCGGGGCCTTTAGCATGAATTTTATTGTGATGTCAAGAAATCTTGTGCTATAGGGTCGAAATTCTTGCGGACGGCAATGTTTTAGGTCCAAAGGTCTGTCGAATTGGTCAGACCATTAAACCACTGCGAAGTTCGGTGACACCATGACCGCAGCGAGAACTGAATTCGAAGCCGTCAAGCGCACCAAGCTCTACGAAAAGGTAGCGCAGCAGATCAAGGAAATGATGCGCGGCGGCCTGCTCAAGCCGGGAGACCGGCTTCCGCCCGAGCGCGAACTAGCCGAATCGTTCCGGGTGAGCCGGAGTTCCCTTCGCGACGCTATCCGCGTGCTCGAAGTGATGGGGCTGGTAGCTCCGCGGCAAGGTGAAGGCACGGTCGTATGCGATGTTTCCGCCGAATCGCTGATGAATCCTCTCTCCTCCATGCTCCTCCACAAACGAGAACTCGTCAGCGAGCTCCTCGACCTTCGCCGCATGATTGAACCCCCTCTGGCCGGACGCGCCGCTGCCCGCGCGACGCCCGGTGAACTTTCACGCTTGGAGGACATTCTCCGGCGGCAAAAGGAAAAGGTCGACGCCGGCGAGCTGGCGGTGGAAGAAGACTCCGAATTTCACTATGCGATTGCGGAGGCCGCGAAAAACACGGTCGTTCTGAAAGTTGTCGATGTCTTCATGGATCTTTTGCGCGAGAGCCGCGCGCGCTCACTCCAGGTGCAAGGGCGGCTGCAAAAATCGTTTGCAGGCCATCAGCGGATTTTCCGGGCCATCAAGCGCCATAAAGCGGCTGCGGCCGAAATCGCCATGCGGCGGCACATCCAAGAAATTGAGCGGATCGTCTTGAAGCGGATTTAGCGCAGGTCTAATTAACGCTGGATTCTGGTCTGTCCGGAGCGGCCGGCGGATTAATGAGGCCGAATAGCTGATCCTTGATGCTGCGATATTTTTCGTAAGCGACCGTTTCCGCGGTCCGCTGTTTAAGCAAGTTATGGTACAAACTCCAGCTCAGCGCATCTCTGCGTTCAGCCAATAAGACGCTAAGTTTTTCAGCTTCGGCGGAATAAATGTTGAAAGCGTCATCCATCCTGGTGAGTAGTATTTTGCGGTTTTCTTGGTCTTCCATTTGAAAAATCTCCGTAGAGGTTCCCGCAAAAGAGCGGTCCTCCCCAACAGCTGGAAGTTCTTTGGTGCACGAGGCCACGCCGCCGGGATGTTCTGCTCCGGCGGCGGCCACTTCCTCGTTTTCGTGTCGACAGCTCGCGTCACGCGAGCTGTCAACAGTCAGTCTTACCTGCGTGCGGATTCTTTCGATTCATTCCGCGGTGAGTGTTTCTGCAACACATTGACGAGATGGCGGCCAGACGCGGGAATCCCAATTCCTCCGCCCAACACGATTTCCTTTGCCGTGAGTTTCCGCCCGTAGACGTCCGCCGTCGCATCGTCATCGGGACGAAGTGTCGATCCTTCGAGGGAAATTCCCGCAAAAAGACCGCGTGTGCGCGAGTAACTGAGAATCTCTGCTCGCATGTACGCGTCTGTATCCGCCGTAGCGTCCCGCCCCACCGGGCCCGCTGCGATCGACGCGTCTCCGCCCAGCTTCACTTTGCTGTTGAGAATCGACTCCGCGCCCCTGCGATTCATGATTAGTAGAACGAGATCGGTTGCCTGTCCGCCGATTTGAAATCCCACGCTGCCGCCTTCCAGCGCATACATCGCTGGAGCTCCCCACGGCCCCCGGAATTCCTGTCCCGTTCGGCAAACCATCGCACCGCGCCCGTAGCTGGCGCCAACGACGAACGCCGCCTTCAGCACGGATGGGAACACGATGACGCATTCCGCTTTCTCCATTACTTCTTGAGGAATGTTTTCCGGAGTGTCCATGATCTCTTGCATCACGACCCCGGAATTTTCGAGGCGCTTTTGTTCTTTGTTTGCCGCGGAAAGTGCCGTTGTCGCAACCAGCACCAATCCCAGAGCGAGAATTATCTTACGTTTCATCGCTGACCTCCATGATCAGAATTGCAGCTGCAAACTTTCCATTTCCTGAATCCTTCACTAAGCACATTTGAATATCGGCCTGGATTTGCTGTCCTTTAGTTAGTTTGGCTTTCTAAGCTCGTTTACGAGCCTCCGGGCCTCTCTCATCCTTTCTTTGTAGTACGCGGGACTTATTAGAATTTCCTTATTCCCCACCGGCACGCGTTCTTTAATGCCCTCTTTGGACAAAAATAGGGCCAGCGCTATGTACGTCTTTATTTCCTTTTCCAAAAACTGAACTGCTTGCCGCTTGGACTCATCCACGTTTCACCTCGGACCACCCTGGACGACCTCGGTCACCAACCCCCAGATTCACGCTCTATATGCGGCCGAGAAGCAGGAGAACTAGGACGATCAGCAAGATCAATCCCACGCCCCCTGTAGGCGCATAGCCCCATTGACGGCTATGCGACCACCTCGGCAACACTCCAAGCAGCGCCATCACCAGGATCACGACCAATATCGTTCCGAGCATTTGTTTCCTCCTCTTTCACTATTCAGTCGCAGGGCGCTTGCTTCTCTATTTCCTCGACTAGAGCCGCCGGGGCGACCCGCGTACGTCCGAGCCGCCCCGTAGCCAGAATCGAGCGGGTGGTTAGATCACGACGCTAATGCTAACGCGCGTGCCCGGATAGTACGGGTTGAACAGAAAGTACTCGCCATCGATGTAGTCGACGTAAACGTCATCGGTGTAATACCAACCGTCCGGCCACGGCTGAATAAATCCGAACGAAAAGCCGCCGTATTGGAATCGAGAAAATCCCTCGACTATCACCGGCTCGCTGATCACGAAAACATGCTCTTGCCCAAAACTGGCGCGGAAACGGTCGTCAGGTATTCGCGCGCTGCTTCTGGCGCTTAGCCGCAGCGCTGGTACAGCGCGCTGCCTTTTCTCTTCGTCTGGTGTCCGCTGGGCATGCTGTTGTCCAGCGGCCTTTCCGTGCCCTTCCTGTTTCGCCTGCCCGGCCTGAGTTCCCCGCTTTGCCGGCTTTGCCGGCTTTGCCGCTTCCTGTTCCCTTGCTGGCTTCGCTGAGGCGTTTTCCTCCTGCCTTGCTGTCGTGGCCTTTTCTTCGTGCTGCGCCGGCTTCTGTTGCTCCTGCTTTGCTGACGTTGCCTTTTCTTCGTGTTGAGCCGGCTTCGCCTGTTGTTCCTGCCTTGCGGGCTTGGCTTCTTGTTGTTTGGCTGGATTCGCCTTCGGCTCTTCCTTCGCGGGCTTGGCTTCTTCTTTCGGCTTCGGCTCCTGCCACGCATACGCACGAGTCGTATTACCTAGGAGCAAAAACAAAACTGCTGCACTGATAATTCCAAATCGTTTCATGTGTCGTACCTCCCTTCCTTCGGACTAGTGCACTAATTCCCTGTAGCGTTTTGCCCCGTTTCGATTTCTGGTTTCCGGTTTCGGCTGACTGTTTCGGGTCAGCTGCGCTTGGCTTCCAGCGCGAAAATGGGAGGGTCCTCAGGTTCGCCCTATGCCTCAACATATTAGAAAGCCTTGCGGCACATATCTGTTCACTACTGCACACATTGGCCTTCTACTTGCGGATTGGGGGCCATGTGCTAAGATTGCGACGGTTTAGCTGTGCCATCCAAAGCCTCCAATCGTCCGAAAGCCAATCCCAAGGGAGCATTCAACGCTCAAAATTTTCTTGATTCCACCGGTGTGGCCAGGAAAGTTGTGGAGTTTAAGGCCAAGGAAACGATCTTCTCGCAGGGCGAAGCTGGCAACGACGTCATCTACATTCAAAAAGGCGCGGTTAGACTTTCCGTAGTCAATCAAAACGGCAAAGAGGCTGTCGTCGCGGTTCTCGGACCGGGCGATTTTTTTGGCGAGGGCTGCCTCGCCGCCCAGCCGATTCGCATGGGCACGGCCACGTCGATCGCGCCCACCACCGCACTCGTCATCGAAAAATCCGAGATGATCCGGGTCCTCCACCACGAACACGAGTTTTCAGACCGTTTCATCTCTTTCATGCTGGCGCGCAATATCCGCATCGAGGAAGATCTGGTCGATCAGCTCTTCAATTCCAGCGAGAAGCGCCTGGCTCGCACGTTGCTGCTCCTGGCGCGCTACGGCAAGGAAGACAAGCCCCAGCGAGTGCTCCCCAAAGTTTCGCAGGAGATGCTCGCCGAGATGGTCGGCACCACGCGCTCGCGCGTGAATTTTTTCATGAATAAATTCCGAAAACTCGGCTTCATCAAGTATAACGGCGGCCTCCAGATCAACACCTCGCTCCTCAGCGTCGTCCTCCACGACTGACCACCCTGGGAACGCCAATCTCCCGATTGGCGCCGTTCATGTATCGCTTCGAGACACATTAGAGAAATCGCAGCGGCCCCGATTTTTCCTCCCGCAACGTGCAATACCGCACAGTATTGCTAATCACGAACCTTGATACTCGGTCGTCAGGTACCTCAAGGAGACTCCCTGTGAAGATTTCCGCAGTAGTGTTGTTAGCATTCCTCGCGGCTCTGGGCGCATCAACCGCAGCCCAAGCCCAAACCGCGGTTTCATCCGAAAACAATCAAGTTCCTGTTTACAGAATAAACGTAGTCAGCCGCACCACCCGCGCGGTCAGCTACAAACATCGCAGCGGCTCTACAAAAATCAATTTTCAGGGCACCGATTTGATGCCTTCCGCCGCGGGCGAGGCGAAAGTTGAAAGCAAACGCGGCGCGCTCGCTATCGAAGTCGAATTATCCGGGCTCGACAGGCCCACCGCTTTCGGCAACGAGTATCTAACGTACGTGCTCTGGGCAATTTCGCCCGAAGGCCGCGCCGTAAACATCGGCGAAGTGCTGGTCGGCGATAACCGCCGCAGCAAGCTCGACGTGACCACCGACCTTCAGGCTTTCGCGCTGATCGTCACCGCCGAGCCTTACTACGCCGTGCGCCGTCCCAGCAACGTCGTGGTGCTCGAGAACGCGATTCGCTCCGACACTGTCGGCGCCACCGAAGCCGTTGAGGCGAAGTACGAACTCATCGACCGCGGCGGCTACATTCCCACCGGCTACGTATTCGATCCGGTCGTCTTGAACGCCAGACTCCCTCTCGAATTCTTCGAAGCGCGTAACGCGGTGCGCATCGCCAAATCCGACGGCGCCGCAACCTTCGCGAGCGACAGCTATGAAAACGCCGTCAGAAAAATGAAGCAGGCCGACGATCTGGCCATCATGCACCACGTCGACAGAAAAGCGTTGATCGCGGAATCGCGTGAAGTGGTCCAAACGGCGGACGACGCACGCGAAATCGCCGTAAAGCGCATGGACGCAGATCGCATCGGCGCCGATAGGGACGCGGCAGCCGCGCGAGTCGCCGACGCCAACGCCCGGTCCGATAACGACAAGCGCGCTCGCCGCAACGCCGAAGATGCCACCGCCGATGCCGATCGCCGCCGCGCAGACGCCGACCAGGCTGCCGCTACGGCATTTCGCCAGCAACAGGACGCCCAAGCGGATGCGGATCGCAATCGCGCCGCTGCCGCCGACGCCAACCAAGCCGCTGCGGATGCCAACCAGGCCGCTGCGAACGCCCAGCAGGGCCAACGGGACGCGGAAGCGGACTCGGATCGAAACCGCGACGCTGCAGCGTCTTCCGATTTACAGCTCCAGCAAGCGGTGCAGGATCGTGAAGAACTTCGCGCCAAATTGCTGCTGCAATTCAACGCCATTCTCGCCACTCGCGACACCGCTCGCGGCTTAGTCGTGAACCTTTCGGACGTGCTCTTCGACACCGCGAAGTTCACGCTTCGTCCCGAAGCGCGCGAGAAGCTAGCCAAAATTTCCGGAATCATTCTGGCCTACCCGGATCTGCGGCTAGCCATCGAGGGCAACACCGACAGCGTCGGCAGCGACGAAATGAATCAGGCCTTGTCGGAACGCCGCGCCGGCGCAGTGATGGACTACCTGGCAAGGCAAAACATCCCTGCGGCGTCGATGACCTCGCAAGGATTCGGCAAAACGCAACCGGTCGCGTCCAACGACACAGCAGAAGGACGCCAACAGAATCGCCGCGTCGAGATGGTCGTCTCGGGCGACGTAATCGGAACCACGGTCGGCGCCGTATCGCAAAACCTTCCGATGCGCGCCCGTCAGTAAGTTGTGTCGCTGAAGAAGTCGCTTGGTTGAAGCAGTCGTTTAACTGAAAACCTGCAGGCTCCGGCGGCGCTCGCCGCTGGAGCCTGTGACGTACAGAACTAATCGGCGGAGCCGCTGTCCGACGAGGCTTCCTGGACATCTTTCTCGGTCGCGTCGGCTGCTTCCTGCTGTTTTTTCAGATCGGATTCAACGGTTGGATCGGGATCTGCGTGGCCTTCAGGAACCGTGTGCACAGTCGTGGCTGGTCCCCGGGGAATGCCGCCCTTGCCCTGGTTTTCCGAAAGCGACTTCAGTCCATCGTCAACTTTCTCGCGGAGGCTGTCGTGCATTTCCTCAAGATCGTCCAGTTTCAATCTCGAGGCCGTTCCCACGGGGCAGTCCCCATTCTTGCTGCTAACCACTCCAACGGCTACCGTGTTGTTTCCGTCCGGAGTGTAATCCTTGCGGCGAATGATGTCCCCAAAGGTGATTGAGCAGGCCGCGGCTTCCGTATCGAGGCTCAGCTCCGAGGAAACAATGAACAGCGTGAATCGCGGATCAAGCGACGGCGGCACTGCCGGCGTGGCGACGGAACTCGCGGCACTCCGCTGTTTAGCTGCCGCGTCTTTCTCATCCGCGATAATTTGCCTCACTTGCTCCGCGATCTCGTCTTTAATCGCGGACGTTACCAGCGGGGAGCCGTTGCCCTGATTCTGCTGGCTCACGCGCGCCGACACGGCTACGAATCCCGGCGCGCTCTGCAAACTTCCGGAGTCCCCCTCTTCCGCCCCCGCCTGCACACTTGCCGCCACGGCGTAATCCGCCAACCAGAAAGCGGGCGCTGGATAGACCGGGTACGGCGCGAAGTAATATCCATAGGGCGCGTACCACGGCGCTCCATACCATCCCCACATATATGCCACCGGCGCGGGCCATGGGTTATACACCCAGCCGTAGAACGCCGGCTCATAGTAAAACGCAGGTACGTAGCCGTAAAAGGCGTAACCGCTGTAGTAGTAAGGTGCATACACGCGCGAGTAGTAGCGCCCGTTGTTGTAGTAGGAGCGGTGCGCGAATTCATGACCGCCGCGATTGATCCGCCGCTCCGAGTAGCCGCCTCGCTTACCGGTTGACACCAACTTGCTGTGATCCGCGCGCGTCGTTTCGATTCTCCGCTCGCCGTGCGGCCCGCGGCTGATCGTCGTTCCCTTGCCGTCGTGAATCGATGTCGCTTTGCCATGCACGTCCATCTTCGCCGTCGCGCCCTTCGACGTGGTCACCCCGGTCAGCTTGCCGCTTCTGCTCCGTTCCACCGAACTGCCGTCGGCGTGTGACGTCTTCGTTCCGCCGTTCGCGAGCCTCGATGTTCCCGGTTGATTGCCCGCGTTGGTGGCGCCGGATGTTCCGGATTTCGCGCCGCCCGCCGTCGTTGACGTATTTGTCCTCGTCGCTCCCGTCCCGGTGCTTTTGTTCCCAGCACCGGCGGTGTTGGCCGTCCTGAGGTTCAGCCCGCTTGGCGCCCTGGGGTCGGTCGCGGTTGTTTCAGTCGTTCGATTATCAGATCCCGTTCGATTTGGTCCACCTGTTGTTCGATTGGTTCCGCCGGTGCCATTTGTCGCCTTGTTTGTTCCAGCGGCGCCAGTTGCCGTGTTGTTCGGTCCCGCAGCCGCGTGGTTATTTGCTGTCCCAGCTGTGTTGGCCGGGTTCGCATTCGGCTTCGCAGCGTTTCCTCCCGGGTGAGCGGCCGGTGCGCCTCCCGTTCCACCAGGGTGCGCAGCGGGCGCGGGATGTGATGCAGGAGCCGGCGCGCTCTTCGGGGGCGGCGGGGGTGGGTCTTTGTGTTGGGCCGATGCCGACGGGGCCAGAAGAATGAGGAGAAGAATCAGGCTCAAAAGCTGAGCATACCGAATCGTTGATTCAGGGCGGGGTTTCATGCGTTTCTCCTCATTTTCGTTCGGCGCGAGGATTCGAGCCCGAGGGGCTCACTCCCGGTTGCCGTGACAGACGCGTGTTGGACCACCACTTGATTAGCATCATCTACCGACGCGTAGGTTTGCAATAAACAAAGCGATCCCCGTGGCGTAAATGCAAATAGAAATCCGCGCGCACCATTGGGCCTGTGCAGTTACGCGAGGAATGCCGCTGGGAGCGCGAAAGACGAAAGTCGTGCGAGTAGATCCGGTCCTTGGGCTCCCGTTTGTCGCTGAGGATCCCGAGTTTCGTCAGGTCGTCATTTGTTGCGATTAGAAGTGGATCGCGTGTTGATTCTGCGGCAGTTAAGTATGTCTCTAATCGCCGAATGTTGCGATTAGAAATGCGGTGTTTGGCTTTCAACCCGGAGGTTGCGCGGGTGTGGCAGCGCAAAGGGAACCATCCGGGGAGGCGTACGCGTCCCTGATCGTGTGGCTGATCTTCCATGTTCCCGCCAAGAAGCGTGATTCGGCGGGCAAGCCCCTTACCGGGGACTCGAGAGGCCCTGTCAGCTCTCATGTTCCTTCGTCCTTCTTTCTTTTTGCTCTTTTTTTACTACGGGTTGCGAGTCACTCGCTGGAAAAACTCTGCGGCGCTGAGAAACATGCGCCGGAATTAGATTAGCAGGCCGAGGAGAAATTGAAACTGGCCTGGGTGCCAAACAAAGTACAGCTGTACTCGCGTACCCAATCAGCCTCGGATTTGTGGCGCGGAGCGAATAAAATCCAACTAACGATTGCCCGGCGAGAATTTCTCGAGTTCGTCCTTTTTGTTTTTGCGGTTGCGGATGGCTTGCGCGTATTCGGGTAGAAGCAGCCAGAGTTCGGCCAAGTCTTTTTCAACGGTCATGCGGTCCAGCGCGACGGCGCCGGGATCATTTTGGAGTTTGTTTCCGGTCTCGACAAACGCCGCGCCTATACGCTTCAGTTCCGATTCAAGTCCCGCGACTTTTCTCTGAGACCCTTCGGTCTCGCGAACCAGACGACCATAGGCTTCATCCATTCGAGGTTCGGTCATAACGCCGCCACTGGATTGATTTTGAAACTAGCCTAGCATAGGACTCTTTTCCAGTTCCGGCAGCTAAATTTCAAACTGAGCCGCTGCCGAGCTCTGGTGCGAATGAAATGAGGGTGAGGCGAGCGGGGCCGAAAGGCAAGAAGAACCCGCACCCTTGCAAAAACCGCAAGGACGCGCCACCCAGCGTTGTTTGGTTGTGGCTGGAATTAGCTTCGTGTGCTGTGCGAATGCCACGCTGCGAAGAGTGAGCTGAGCCGCCCGCCAAGTGAAGACTCACGCAGAGCCCGACTCGCCCTTCTGCTCTGAGAGCCTGATCCAAGCGAAGAGTGCGAATGCGCCCATGGTGAAGAGGGTGACCAAAACACAGGCGCCGGTGATGTCACCTACGTCCCACTGTTTTCCCGCGGCATCCGAAACGACCGAGGGTCCAGGCCGCGGAATGATCAGCAGGAAATTTCCGGCCGCAGACACTCCGTAGAAAACCAGCGCCTGATACCAGTAGCCGATCGAGAGCGGCTCGCGGGTCGGCGAAAGCCCGCGCAAATAAAGCGCAAACAACTGGTAGATGATGTAGACCGTCAGGTACCATCCGAGAAAATTGCTCACAGGTACGCCGAAGTAAACACCTCCGTTTCGCCAAACCCAGCAGCGCGAGACGGTCGCCCAGACCGGATCTTGAGATAGATCCCAAGCGACCATGAGGAATCCCGCGATTAATGGAATCGTGATCACGCGGCTACCGACAACAGGGGCTTTCATGCATCGCAAGATCACACGCGCAAGCGTCCAGGAAAGGTAAGCCATACCGACGTACGCGAGCCCGAGCAGAATCGGAACGTTCCACAACTTTGGCCCCATGACGTCCGTGAAGTAATAATGTCCGTAAGGAAAACCTGTGCGAACGCCCAGATTTTCGAAAATGTTGCCGATCACCAAGGTGATGGAGACAAACCGCAGAATTCCGCCCCATCCGTAACACTTGGCGCCGTGAATCAAAGCAAAGATCGCCGGAGGAAAAACATGCAAGGCGACGACAGCCAACATCGGAATTCTGCCGGGATAGACCTGCAGGATTCTGGCAGCGACGTAGGACGCAACAACGGCCCAGAGCAGGATGTTCGTTCCCTTTCCCTCAATTCCGGTACTCTCGGTTTGGCCGTTAGCCATGACGGGGACGGAAGCTGGAGAAAGGGTGGTGAGCCGCCCAGGACTCGGACCTGGAACCCGCTGATTAAGAGTCAGCTGCTCTACCAATTGAGCTAGCGGCCCACAAACTTGTGATTCTAACACGGGAGATTCTGGTTCCAAACCGCGCGTCAATTAGGTAGTCAGCCGCGGCTAGTAGCTTGCACATTCCTCAGGGGCTGAAGCCCCTCTCTTTCGGCAGACGATGTCGGAGCTAAAGCTCCGACCCCCTAAAGATCAAAAGCGGCAATGAGCGCTTCAAGCCGCAATTTGCGTTTCGCCGCAGCGGGGCGTCCGCCGCCGCGGACTACGCCCCTAGGGAAATTCCAATTCGCCCAACCAAGATAGCGGGCCCCTTCGGCTGCACTCAGGATAAATTCCGCCACGCCGCTACGAATGCCATGACGACGACCTGTTTTGCACGTCGCCGCAATTTGCGTTTCGCCGCACCGGGCGCAGCATGCTGCGCCCCTACGGGCAGACGATTCTAGTGGCGCAACGTGGCGGCGATTTCTTTTGCTACTTGGCGGGCGCGGACCAGGTCGCCGGGGCCGAACGAAATTGCGGCTACGCGGGCGTGGCCGCCGCCGCCGTATTTCTCGCAGATCGATGCGAGATTCACGTTGGGCGGAATGTCTTTCCAGGGGCTGGTGCCGACGGAAACTTTCGCGCGCGTGGGCGAAGCGCTAAGGCCGACCGAATAGAGCGCGCCGGGATTCAGATAGTAAGGAATGAATTTGTTGTAGCCCTCGAGGTCGAGGTCGCTGACGTCGAAGTAGATGACGCCGTCGCGCGCGTCGATGCGTTCGCGCAGGACTTCGATGGAGCGGCGATGGCGTTCGAGGAGCGGGCCGAGGTGCTTCTTCACGATGGGCAGCTCAATCATTTCGCGGAGCGAGCGGTAGGCGAGTTCGGGAACGATTTTCGGGACCAGATCCGGCTCCGGCGCGGCTTCGATCACCAGCGCAAGCTGCGTGGCCGGCTCGGTGAGTCCGACGGCTTCTTCGGCCGATGCGAACTGGGCGCCGTCGATGATGTCGCCCCAGTGAATCAATTCGGCGATGGGCTTCGAGTCGAAACCGAATTTTTCGGAGGCGATGGTGGCCAGGAATTTCGTGCAGGACTTGTAAGTGGGATCGTAGAATTTTTTGCCGGAATGGTCCTGGCGGAAATTTTCGGCGTCTTCGGGCTTGAGGAAGGCGCTTTGGTGGTGGTCGAACCACCAGGTGAGCTTGGGCGAGGTGGAATATTTGAAATCGACGATGGCGTTTTCGTCGCCGTCGAAGGTGCCGTCTTCGAAGGGCTGCGTGGCCTTGTGCGTCATGCCGGTGTAGAGGAATTCGGCGGCGGGATTGATGCGTTCGCGATAGAAGCGCGTGAAAATCGCGGCGGAAGATGCTCCGTCGAAGCACTTGTCGTGGAAGCAAACCCTGACTCTCAATTCCCACTCCCGGCGGCGAAACCTTCGCCCGGCTGGAAATCCCGAGTGAAGGAAAGTCAATAAAGATGGACGCACGGCGCGAGGTTGTCAAGAGGCAAGGGGACGCGGAAGCGCGCGGCGAAACGGATGGCGAAACCTTGAATCGAG
>Ga0210394_10003785_pt1 | contig 18392 bp, 12 predicted proteins | sample IncBWC12MmetaG_FD_160121 | JGI IMG/M metagenome (GOLD analysis project Ga0210394, IMG submission 160121) | Forest soil microbial communities from Barre Woods Harvard Forest LTER site, Petersham, Massachusetts, United States - Inc-BW-C-12-M | ecosystem: Environmental > Terrestrial > Soil >... | reverse complement strand
CAGTGCGCCCGCTTCCAGGGCCGAAAGGGCCATAGAGACACCGCGCGCGCCGGTTTTCGAGTACCTTGGCAGGCTGAGCGCCGAAATTGGCACGCGCACAATCGTGCAGATCGTCGGCGGCCGCTTCGAAGGTCCGCGCGTCAAGGCGTCGGTACAAACGCCAGCCGGGGACTGGATCACCAACCGGGCCGACGGCAGCTACCGGCTCGATGTTCGCCTCACGCTGAAAACGGACGACGGAGCGATCATTCTGGTGACGTACAACGGCATCGGGCAGACGACAGAAACGGGCGCGTCGCTGCGCGCCGCTCCCCTCTTTGAGACTGGCGATTCGCGCTACGCGTGGCTCACCCGGCTGCAGGCGGTCGCTGTGGGCGAACGTGCCGGCGCCACGGTTTCATACGACATCTACGCGCTAAAGTAGTGCCCGGCGCAGGTTCAGCGCTCCGAATTTCAATATACCGCGGAATACCTATCCCACATGCGGTACAGGGAGAAAACAGGCCAAGCGGTAGCGCCAACAGAAATAGTCTCGTCTTGATGCGGTTTTCTTGCTGCGATACTTGGCGTCTAATTCAAACCGGATTGCGTCGCCTTCACGGCGCATCCCACGCCGGCGGGGGCTGTGCCGCAGGCTATAGCAGCGATCGAGTTGCTCAAATAGGTGTAGTACAGACTAGATTCCTGTGCGCCTGCCCCGACGTTATCAACCACGATCCCACTCGAGCCGCCGCTGGCGGGGATTCCGGCGGTAGTTGTCGCAGGGGGCCACGAGCCCAATGCAATCGACATAACACAGCCATTGGGGGTGGAGAGGGGTCCGAGGCATCCGGTAGCATTTCCTCCGAAGTTAAATGGGCCCACGATGATCGGTGCCCACGCGGAATTGGTCACACTAAAGAAAATCCGATCGGTGCTGCCATTCAGGAGTTCGGTAACCGGAGAGCACGCAACGCCGTCGGCGTTAACCAAATTTACGAGCGCGCCGTTAGAAGCGTTCAGCACTCCGGAGCTATTGAAGGTAAGCTGGTAAATTGCGGGCCGGTCGGTATTTGCGTGATCTTTCCCGCAAGTGTAGAGATGGCCGGAAGTGGGTCCTGCAGAAAAATAGGCATCATCAAACGCTCCCGAGTAAAGATTGGAACCCGCACCACTCCCACCGATGTTGACGGTCACCTTGGATCCAGCGGTCAACGCAGTGTCGAACTGGTATGCCGATCCGTTGTTCACATCGGTGCCATCGACGACGAGCACCCTGCCGAAAGACGAATCAACAATGGGAGAGTCGACGAGGGAACCGCCCAGCGCCGCGTTGGCCGAACCCAGGCACGGGGGGCTGCCTAAAGCACAGGTTCCGACTGTACTGCCCGCCTCCCTGACGAAGCTAAGCTGTCCGTTCGAATCGCCCACGAAGATGTTTCGGGAGATTGCCTCAAAGACAGGACCCGTAAGAACAAATCCGGCATGGACTGTAACCGGCCAACCGCCTGTGAGGACTTCGGCGGGTGCTCCGAGGAAGACCCCGGTGATTTTGTGCAAGACCCCATTGTCGTCGCCGACATAGATCACGTCAGCCGCGTAATCGACGAAGGGCGGTGAATTGGTATCCGGTTGGGCCCCATTCAAAATGATATTTGAAATGCAGGAGTTGGCAGCAGGGCAACTCGTGGTCCAGTTTTGGCCCGCCGTAAGGGTCGTCTGGGGAACCGCGGGGGCCGTGATCGTTCCATCCACCGTAGCCCCGGCTCCAGGTTTCCAGTTCAAAATGTGGAGGATCGCGCCACCGTTGCCAACGGTCCTTGATTCGACGAACGCGACCTTTGTCCCGTCCAGAGAGACAGCGGCAGACGTCAGCGTTGCACCCGTCGTGTCACCCATGGGATTCGTGTTATAAGCCCATTTGACCGAGGGGCCAGCCGCGCCGCAAAGACCGGCCGCGCCGCCCTGCGTAGAATAGAGTTCATCGAAACCGACTATGCTTGGCGCAGTGGAAGAACCGACCAGACTCGTTGTAAAGGCCACATAATCGGCTGTGCAGCTGGCAGTGGTCACGTCAAACCCAAATTTCGCGGGTGCCTGCCCTGCGCCAAGCGTCCCGAGGGTGCCCAACGACATACCCCAATCCCTGTGCAGCGGATTCTGAGCTTGACCTCGCCTATGACCTTCGCCGCCATCGTCCCGATCGTTGTCACGATCGCGGTCCCGGTCATCGTCCCGATGATCGTGATCGCTCTCGGTGCGTGGATTTGCTGAGCGCAGGGCCCATTCGTGCTGCCGGGACCACTGGTGCCAATACCGAGGTTCCCCTTGTAGTCGCCACGCATGCCAGATCGATTGAGGAGCGGAAAAGACCAGATGCTGATGGCTCCAGTCGGAAACGATCGGCATCCTTGCGCCCGTGCCCTGGGCGGTAGTTCTCCTAACCATTAAGAACAAAACAAGTGCAATTCCCGAAACCGTAAGCGCTACCTTGCACATCCACGATGGTGTTAAGTTCATGGCCCCCCCGGTTCGATCCCTGACTCGACTTCGAATGCAAACCGCGTAGAATTAGAGCGGATTTTGAATGTGTCGTGTTCTTCTCTCGTCACGGAAGCTGCCAGATCCAGATACGCTCGTCCGTAAGACCCGGTTTCTATATATACCTTGATACGGCTACCTGTAAACATTATTCCATTTGCCCCGACTAAACTGCTTTATTGCAGAGTCGTCTCTATAATGTCTGCGCGGCAAGACAGCGACGCCAGGCGCAGAGACAAGCATCCGTCGCTGTCCCTAACCGGGAACGCCGCCTGCTTTGAATCCGAGTGCATAGATCCTCTATAGGAATGTGGTCGTCATAGTTGACTCGCGCGGCGAATTGGCATTTTCCGAGAAGAGCGTCTATTGAGCTCAATCGGGTGGAAAGTTCCCCCTGTCTCCGAACTGTCCCCTGGACCAGTAGATTTGCCGGAAGCGATTGCATAAATTAAGGTCAACCACAGGGTATAGTCGTCTTCGGTTTGTGACACGCCGAAGAAAGGACAGAAGACGGAAAATGGCAGAAGATTCTGCTCTCGCCGAATTCAAGCAAGGAATCGGGCTCTTGCGAAAGGGCCACTCGGTCGAAGCCCTTCAGTACCTGCGGCACGCTTCCGAATTGCAGCAACAAAACCCATACTACCTTTCCTTTCTCGGAGTGGCCGTCGCCCGAGCGCAACGGAAGTGGTCCGAGGCAGTGAAATTTTGCGAGACGGCTTTAAGCTTGAAACGCAATGAAGCGCAGCTCTACTTGAATTTGGCGGAGGTCTACCTGTCTGCTGGGCGACGGGACGACGCGGTTGAGGTGCTCGATAGGGGTTTGATTTACTTCAAAGCTGACGCTCGAATCAGGCGGGCGCGCGCCAATCTAGGGAGCCGGTGCCGTCCAGTCTTACCGTTTCTTGAGCGCGAACATTTCTTGAACCGCAGTCTTGGGAAGTTACGACACGGCGTGTTGGGACGCTTAGGGAAGCCATAAAACTGGAATAGAGTCTCCGGGCCAGGGCCGAGCTCGGGTGGCAGACCTCGTCGAATCGGAATGTGAGAAGGACTCAGTGATCCGAAGAAACCAGCCCTCGCTACCACCTAAGCAGCGTTCTGTTCGGCGCTGCCCACTGGTCGCTTCCGCCGAGGTGACCGAGCCGCATTCTCGGGCGTTGCTCTCCGGGCGCACCTCGGAAATTGGGCTTGGGGGCTGCTACGTTGACACACTAAATTCGTTCCCCGAGGGTACGCTGGTCGGGTTGCGGATTCTTAGGGATCACGGGGTTTTCGAGACCAAGGCCAAAGTGGTCTATTCTGATACGGGATTCGGGATGGGCCTAGCCTTCACAGAGATGACGCCCGACCAGCGGTCACTACTGGAGGCCTGGTTGGCTGAGATCGTTAGCCAACTGAGGTTGGTTGGTTCACCTCATTAGCATTCCGTGCGCCGTTCCAGTTAGATTTCCTCCGATTCCTACGACCTGCGGAATCCACCAGACTCTCCGGAAAAAAGGGTTTCGGCTGCGCTTCATCTCGGTGCCTAGCCAGATTCCAACAACCTCTTGAACCGCTCCCAGAGGCGCCATTCGGCTCCAAGTCGGGTGAGGCCCTGTAAGAAACCTGACGGCCGGATCGGCTTCCACGCAAATGCCGCGTCGCACACAATCGCGAGTAACGATCCCGTCGGAAACCAGGAAGAATCCCTGCGTTACCGCGAGAATGGATTCAGCCTTGTCCTTGAACAGGAAGGCATCTCGTGTGTCCAGGAATGGCTGCGCGAAAACATTTTTGTCTCGAGCCGGCTGGATGCGATCCGGTAAAATATACGCCCCGGCTATGCCTGGTGACGTTTGTGCCCGCGATGAAACGGCGAACAGCAACACCAATAGCGACAACTTTGCGGCTCGATTCATAGTCGTCCACCTGTCTGAGCTACTTTGGGTGCCGCATCCTGAACAGGGGCACTCCTGCAGCGACAGATCGCCTGGAACGTAGGCGGGGGTTAGTGGCGGAGATACTCGTATTAGTTTATATATACGTCAAGTAACAATTCTTCTGTAGCCCTTCCGACGTAGCACTCACAGGACGTATAGCACACACCAGGTGGGGTTAACCTCGGGGCTCAGCCCCGAATTTCGTCCCAACACTGAATCGCATTGATTGAGCCCCACACTAGCTCGAGGAACGTTCGCCAGATCGTTTTCTTGAGCGCGCGTTCAGCAACAACGGCAACGAGGTGTGTTGGAACGGCGGAGACGGGAGCGGGCAGATCGGGATGGGCAGCTAAGTAAGTAGGACAGCGGGCGGGCGCGGCGCGGAAATTTCACGTCAGACGACGAGGCGCGCTATACTTTTGACGTTTTCTGATTTTCGAGTAACGCTTCGGCCGCTTCCCTGCTCATCGGCTTGTAGTAGAAATATCCTTGGGCGAATTCGCACCCGAATTGCTTCAGCATCGCCGCGTGTTCGGCGGTTTCCACTCCCTCGGCAACGACGTCGAGGCCCAGATTGTGGGAGAGCGTCACAATGGTGCGGACGATTTCCGCGCTTTCCGTATCGTTCCCGATGCCGGAGATGAATGAGCGGTCGATCTTGAGCGTGTTCACGGGAAAGCGGCGCAGGTAGCTGAGCGAGGAATATCCGGTACCGAAGTCGTCGATGCTCAGCCCGATTCCCAACCCCTTCAACAGCCAGAGAATTGTTTCCGATCGCTCCGCGTCGGACATGGCCAGGCTTTCCGTGATTTCCAGCTTCAGAAGCGCGGGATCGAGGCCCGATTGCTGCAATGCCTGGCGGATCTGGATAATCAGGTCGGGCTGAGCAAACTGCTTGAAGGAAATGTTTACGCTCATCGTGACGGGCGTGTTGTTGGGATGCGCGGCATTCCATTCGCGCGCCCGCCCGCAGGCTTCGCGCAGGACCCACTGGCCGATGGGAATGATCATTCCGGTCTCTTCGGCGGTGGTGATGAATTCCGCCGGAGGAATCATGCCGACCTGAGGGCGGTCCCAGCGAATCAGCGCCTCGAAACCCACGATCCGGTTTGTGGAGAGCGAGACGATCGGCTGGTAGTTGAGACTGAATTCGCTCCGCTCGACGGCCCTTCGCAGATCGCTCTCGAGCTTCAGGCGATTGACCGCAAGAGAGTGCATCTCGGTATTGAAAACCTCGCAGCGTCCTTTTCCTGACGTCTTGGCGCGATACATCGCGGTGTCCGCCGCGCGGAGGAGATCTTCCGGCTGGCTTCCCGGCGTGTCATTCGTAGCGATTCCGATGCTCGCAGTGGCGTAAATTTCCTGCCCGCCGAGGATAAAAGGCGCGGCCATGAACTCGTGAATACGCGTTCCGACGCGCAGCGCGTTTCTCGGGTGCTCGATGTCAACGAGCAAGACCGTAAACTCGTCGCCGCCAAAGCGCGCGAGTGTGTCATCGCCGGGCGGGCGGTCCGGCCCGATGCGGATCGGGCTTCGCGAGACGCCTTCCTCATGCCTCAGCGCGTGAACCAAACGGTCCGCGACGGCGCTGATGAGCTGATCTCCGCACGTATGCCCCAGGCTGTCATTCACGATCTTAAAATTATCCAGGTCGATGAACAGGACAGCGAACTTGTAGTCCGGATGGCGCTTGGCGTGGTAAAACGCGCGGCGCAGCCGGTCCAAAAACAAGGCGCGATTCGGTAAATTCGTCAGGACGTCATGGAACGCGTTGTGGGTCAGGCGCTCCTCGGCGCTTTTTCGCGCGGAGATGTCGCGGCAATTGACGACCAGACCCTGAATGTTGGGATCTTCGAGCAGGTTACGGGCAACCGCCTCCGCCTGGATCCAGCCGTCTTTTGCATGCTGCAGCCGCAGTTCCACCGGCACCGGCTTGCCGCTCGATTGCACCACGTCCGCAACCCAGCTTTGCGCCAGAGTGCGGTCTTCCGGATGCACAAAAGTCAAAAAGTCCTTGTTCTTTGCGGCGGAGGGAGGGAATCCCAGGATACTCTCGACGGAACTGCTGAGGTACTTGAGCCTCCCTGCGCGATCGATGATCGCCACGATGTCAAACGCGTTTTCCGAGAGCGAGCGAAACCGCTCCTCGTTCTTCAGCAGGACCCGCTGCAACCGCCATAACAAAATGAAGACGACGAGCGCGGGGATCGTGATTTCCAGTACGGATTGAAGCTCGGCCTTGCGCTGCGAGTCGCGGGCGCGGGCGCTGTAAACCGCGCCTGCGGCTTCGATGGCCTCCGTGAGGGCGTTGTACTGCGGGCCGCCGACTTCGTCATCGAGTTTGAGGGCTTCGGGGCTATGGCCGACCGCGATGAGGAGCAGTTCCTGATCGACAGTCGCGACGTAGTCCGCGTAGGCTTTGTAAAACGGCCCCAGAATTTCCTCACTGGGATCGTGCGCCTTCAACTCCTTCGCGGTTTGGAGCATGTCCAGCCGGGCGCTCCTCAGTTGGCCGAGGAACTCCGAACTGACTTGGCGATTTGCCGCCGCATGCCACTGAAGGCCCTGCAACCGGATGGTCTGCGATTCGATCCGCCCCAGCAGGATTTGCATGGCCTTACTTTCGTCGGCCTGCCCGCGCAAGCGGTAAACGCCAAACGCCACCGTCATCGTCAGGATGACGGCGCCGGCGACCAGGAACTGTTCCGAAGCACGAGTACTAAGTCTCATACGAATGTCGATAGCGGAACGGGCGCGGAGATTTCGTCACCGCAAAGGGTACCCCGGCTCGCTGGGCTTGTGCCCGTCGATTCGCAGAACTTTCGCGCCACGGGGCACATCCTTGAGGCTCTCGCAGGTAATCGAGCCGGGAATCGCGGAAACCGCGTCATTGGCGAACGAATTCGTGAACGCAACCGCTGGTTCGTTGGTCGCCTCCGCGCGAAACACTTTGGTGATCCAATATTTCTTGTATTCCGTTTCCGACATCCTGTAAACAACGCGCAGCATCACTTCGCGCTCCGGCGTGCCTTGCGGGCGGATCAAAGGAACGACCGGCATGTTGCTGCTCCAGAATTGCCGCTCGCCGAGGAAAATCTTGCGAAGGTCTTCGAGGCTGATGTCGTCCACGGGGACGCGGGGATTGACGACGACGGCGAAAGAGACGTGAGAATCGGATTGAGCCAGAACTCCGGACAGACCGATCGCAACGGTCGCGCCCAGGAGAGCGAGAACCTGAAAGTATTTTCGCGCAGAAATCGTTTTCAGCATGTCTCCTGCATGTGGAAAGAGATAGTCTGCAAGAGGCGGGAGCTTCGATCCGAAAACCGCGCTGCACCGTGATTTTTCTGGATCATTGCCGCGCTACACCCACATCCGCACGATCAGAATGTGAAATCCACTTGCGTCGTGATTCCGTTCACGGGCTTCGTCTGACGCAAGTCCGTCCGGTTGATCTCGGTTTTGAAACTCGCAAATTCGCCGATATCGTACCGGATGCCGAAGGAAGGCCCGTTCCGCCGGCTTACATCCCCGAAAATCGGCTCCGCATTTGACGCATTTAGGTATTGGTAACGAAAATAAGGCCGGAACAAGCCGATCCCTTCCGAAATCTGCGTGTAAAAGGCGGGGGTATTGAACGCGGCGGGGACGGCGTTCCATTGATGACGGATTAAAATTGCTTCGTTTAGAAACTCAAAATGAGTTCCCTGGTAGACAGCATGCGCCGAGAAGATCTGTTCATGGACGGTCGGCAATCCCTGGGGGACGAGATTGTCGTGATAATACGAAGCGCCGAATTGGAAGCCCGGCACCATCTCCGGACGCGCGAATAAGGCTATGTTGAAAGCCTTACCGTTATGATCGGACACTCTGTTTTGAACGGCTTCCTCAAGGGGAGTCCGAGAGGCGCGCCCATTCCCAATTTCCGCGACGTAATGCAGCCCAAAGTGTCCTGACGGAATAATTCCAGTCGCTGACAGTCCAATGTTATGGATCGGGAGGATGCCGCCATCGTCCTCGAACTGAAAGATAAACGGCCGGTCAACGGCCGTTTGCATCCAGGTGCTGTGATGGTAGGCGGTGTTGTAGAAACCGATCGCGGTGTGATAACGGCCGGCGCTGACTTTGAAATAGTCGTTGAAGGAGTAACGAAGAAGCATTCTCTCCAAGTCCACGCCCATATTGTTCTTTGTGTCCGCCTCGAAGACGACCTCGGAAAGCATGTCGATTCTGCGGGACAAAACCGAGGTGATGAACAAGTCGGTTTGGCCGAGAGCAAAGGAATTCGTCGTACCTTTCTGGTCGCTGCCGTACCAGAGGACGTTTGAGAACCCGCGAATCTTGAGCGAAGGCACGCCGACCGGAATGTTTTCCGGAGCGGGTGGCGGCCCCATCGGCATTTCCTGAGCTTCCTGTGTTGGTTTTGGTGCAGGTTGCGGTGCGGGCTGGGCTGCTGGCGTTGCTGTAATGCCTTCTTTCGCTTCCAGCTCTTTGACGCGCGCTTCGAGCTGATCAATCCGTTGCAACAGATTGTTGATCAGGGTGGTTTGCTGCGAATCGGTCGAGGGAACCTGGGCGTCCTGCGCGGCAACAATCTGACTACCGAAGAGCAGTAGCCCCAGAGCGATTACAATTTCGAAAAATCGAGCCTGCACAACTAACCTGACAAAATGACCAGTTCGTATTCGCAATGCAATACTCCCAAATACCATCTCCGACAGGTCATTCCGCTTGGTTTTTATCGCCCAGGCGAACCGTGGCCTAGTGAACATTCGTTGTTTGACAGGCTAACAGAGAGAAAGGGGAGGCGAATCGGGAAAACATGTCGAGGCATGTCAATGAATTACTAGTGAAAACGAGACACCGGCAGTCGAGAGCCGGCCCGCTTCGGCGAGAACCAGCGAGCTAGAGCGGGATCGCCAACTCGGATCCCTTGCAGAAGCGCCAGCTAACTGACTCGACTCGGGCGTAAAATGGAAACCTCGTCGTCTAACGGAGATAATCTGCTTTAGTTTCTGCTAGTTGGGACTGTTGCGCGGCAGCACCAAACTCTCAACCGACCACGATTCCGGGGAGTCAGCGAACCCTCGCGCATTCAACTACGAGCGTCCCCAAGAGCATCTCGGGGTCCATCGAGAAAACTCAGGCACGGTCTAGACGGCTCGCGCGGCACGGATGTTATCGATTGGGAGTGGCTCGGTTTCCATAACTACGCCGTCGCGCAACGCGAAGGTTCGGCCTGAGTTGGCAGGGATGCGTTCGCCGGGAAGAATGATTCCAACGAGGTTCAACGGATCCGCAGCGCCGATACGGATCGTCTGATGCGTGGGCGCCTGCGATCGCGAAGCGCGCAACGAGTCCGCTGCAACGGGCAGCGCGAATTGCTCGCCCAGAAAGCCGTTTACAAATCTGCCTCCGCGAATTTCTCCGCGATCTTCGAGGCGGCGCAGCGCGATGAGGACTTCGCGCCAGGGAAGCTCGATCGATTCGCGCGTGAGGAGCTCGCGGAACACGATTCCGTAGCGGCGCAGAAGAATCCGGCAGGTCGATTCGATGGCCGGCGCGCGGTCGTCCATTTTTTCGGTGAAGAGCAGAGACCAGCGGCCGCCGCTGTCGCGCGGGCGGGCCGCGCGTCCCCTGCCCTGCCCCGCTCGGCGCTTGGGATCGATTAGCGCGCGCAAATTGTCGAAGCCGTCCGCGGTGATCGTGCCGGCGGCGACGAGTTCCCAGAGAGCGGCTTCGACTTCGGATTTAAGTTTGCGCGTCCCGCGCACGATGTCCGCAAAAAACAGCGCCCCTCGCGCCCGCAGTAGTTCGAGAACTTCACGCGCGCCGCGGCTTAGTCCGTTCTGATCGTTTGCGTCCGCGCCACGGTGGCGGCAGGCCATCCAGTCGGAATCGTCACGCACAAAAAATGTAATCGGGGCGACGCTGCTCGGGACGATGCGACGGCCACGATCTCCGCTCTCGCGCAGCATCGCGGGATGCGGCGAGAGGCGTCCCCAACCCACGGCGCCGCGCAGGCAAAGATTGTCGAGGACGGCCGGGTCGTAATCGGCTACGCGCCGCTTAAGGATTTCATTTTCCCAGGAATTGGCCGGGGCTTCGTAGCCCTGTAGTTGGCCGAGAACTTCGAGCAGGCCGCGTTCCCCGAAGGCGAGCGTGTCCGGGGCGACGTGCTGCCAGCGAGCAAGCCAGCTCATGAATTGCGCGGCGGTTACCGGCTCGATCTCCTTGCGAAGCTTTCCGAGCGTGAGGCGGTGAATTCGCGCGAGCAATCTTCGTTCGCACCACTCGATTTCTTCGGCACGCGTTTCGGTGAAATGGCCGCGCAGGATCGTTCCGGTTGCCTCGACCCGCAGCAGCGAATTGGAAACGTCGGAGTCTGGCAATCCAAGCAGATGCGCCAGTACCCGCGCTTGAACGGGGCCGGAATGCTGGAGCCAGCCGGCCAGAAGCGCGGACATGGCCTCTTCTGCGGAAGGGTCCCGCTGGTCAATTTCGGCGATCGACGAATCGAAATGGATTCCCGGGAATACCGAAGCCGCGAGGTTGGTTCTTTCGGCTGCGACCCAGTAATTGCGGCCGGAGAATTGAGCCCGTCCGGCTCGGCCCTGCGCGGCGAGTTGTTCAAGCAATTCCCGCCACCGAGAAATCGAGCCGGTCACGAAGCGTTCGAGAGGGTTAACGTCCGAGACCTGCTCGGCGATCTCGGGCAGAACGATCAGCGTTTCGAGCGCGTCGTGCAGCTCGTCGGCGTCGCGCACATCGGGCCAGGCGTCCGCACGGACTTCCTCGATCGCCGCAGGATCGAGACGCCCTATATCGGAGGCAACCGTTTCCGGGAGCACGCGGCGCATTTCGACGGCGCGGGCGCGGCGCTCCTCGAGCGGAGCGTCATCCAGATACGCAAACGGATTTGCGTTGAGAATTTCGTGAGAGAACTGCGAAGGGATCGGCGTGTCGACGGCCAGGCAACGAATTCGGCCATCCAGAATTTGCGGTAAAAGTTCCCGGAGGCCGTCGAGGTCCATCGCTTCGGTCAGCGCGTCCTTCATCACCTCGCGAATCAGCGGGTGATCCGGGATGCGCATTTCGCCCTCGATATTTTCCTGGCAAGCCGCGGCGTCTGGAAATACGGCGGCCAGAAGGTCGTCGGCGCGCATGCGCTGAATTTGCGGCGGAACTTTTCGCCCACCCTGAAAACGAAGCAGAGCAAGCGCGCGCGAAGCATCCCACCGCCAGCGCGTTGTGAAAAGCGGCGAAGCGAGAACGGCCTGCTCGAGCACTTTTTCAACCGAATTCGGATGCAGGAAGCGAAAGACGTCGGCGAGCGGGAAGCTGTGCTGATCCGAGAGCGCGATGTTGATGCCCTCATCGGTGGCCGCCGCTTGCAACTCGAGATTGAACGACCGGCAAAACCGCTTCCGCAGCGCCAGCCCCCACGCCCGGTTCAGCCGGCCGCCGAACGGCGCGTGAATCACGAGCTGCATCCCGCCGCTCTCATCGAAAAATCGCTCGGCGATGATGGTGGATTGCGTGGGAACGGCTCCGAGCACGGAGCGCCCGGCGACGACGTACTCCACGGCCTGCTCGGCGCCGGCGCGATCGAGTCCACATTCGTCTTGCAAAAAACGAATCGCGTCAGCGGCTGCGGCGGATTCTCGCACCGGCGGGTGGTAAGCGACGCATTGCGTCAGGTCGGAGATTTTTTGGCGCAGCTCGGCAACTTGCTCGGAAAGCTCGCGCGTGCGGGACGGCGCCTCGCCCCGCCAGAACGGCACGTTCGGAGCCGCGCCTTTCGCGTCTTCGACGATTACTCGGCCCGCTTCGACGCGGCGTATGCGCCAGGAAGTGTTTCCGAGTAGCATGATGTCACCGCGAAGGCTTTCCACCGCGAAATCCTCGTCGACGGTGCCGACATGGGCGCCATCCGGTTCGGCGACCACGCTGTAGAGCGCGTTGTCGGGAATCGCTCCGCCGCTCGTGATGGCCGCGAGGCGGCTCCCTCGCCGCGCCCGCACACGGCCATTGACGCGGTCGCGATGCAAGTACGCGCCGAAGCGCCCGCGGCTCGCGCTGATGCCTTCGGAAAGCATGGCGATGACTTCATCGAATTCGGCGCGATCGAGATTGCGATACGGGTAGGCGCACCGGACGAGCGCGAAGAGATCGTCTTCGCTCCAATCGCCGGACGCGCATGTGGCCACGATTTGCTGGGCCAAAATGTCGAGCGAATTTTCCGGGATGCTGACGCGGTCGAGTTCGCCGCGGCGCATCGCGCGCACCAGCGCTGCGCACTCGATCAGTTCGTTGCGCGTCGTGGCGAAGATGCGCCCTTTTGGGATGGCGCCGCGCCAGTGGCCGGAGCGGCCGATGCGCTGCCAGGCGACTGCGATCGACCTGGGCGAGCCGATCTGGCAGACGAGTTCGACCGTGCCGATGTCGATTCCTAGTTCGAGAGACGCTGTAGCGACGAGCGCCTTCACTTCCCCGGCCTTCAGTTTTCGCTCCGCTTCGAGGCGCAGCTTGCGCGACAAGCTCCCGTGATGCGTCGCGACCGCCTCAATGCCCAAGCGTTCGGTGAGGTGATGCGCGACGCGCTCGGCTAGGCGCCGAGTATTTACGAACAGCAGCGTCGAGCGATGTTCCTGAATCAGCTGCGTGAGCCGGTTGTAGATCTCATCCCACATTTCATGCGTGGCGACGGGGCCGAGTTCGCTGCGCGGCACTTCGACCGCGATGTCGATCGTTCGTTGGTGGCCGATTTGCACGACCACCGGATTGGGACGGCCGCTTCCCGCGAGAAAATGGGCGACGAGTTCGATCGGTTTTTGCGTGGCTGAGAGGCCAACGCGCACCGGAGGGCGATCGGTCAACGCTTCCAATCGCTCGAGGGAGAGCGCGAGATGCGCTCCCCGCTTGTCATCCGCGATGGCGTGGATTTCGTCCACAATGACCGTCTCAACGGTCTTGAGAATTTCGCGGCTCTTTTCCGCGGTGAGAAGGATGTAGAGCGACTCCGGCGTCGTGACCAGGATGTGCGGCGGGCGCTTCAGCATCGAACGCCGGTCTTTCATCAGAGTATCGCCAGTGCGGACGGCGGCCCGAATCTCCGGCATGAGCAGACCGCGCGCGCCGGCAAGTTCGAGAATTTCGGCGAGCGGCTGCTCCAGGTTTTTCTGGATGTCGTTACCGAGGGCCTTCAGCGGAGAGACATAGAGCACTTGCGTGGCGTCGATCAGATCGCCTGCGATGGCCTTTCGGACCAGGCGATCGATGCAGGTCAGAAACGCCGCCAGCGTTTTGCCGGAACCCGTTGGCGCGGAGATCAGAGTCGTTCGGTTCGCCAGGATGTGCGGCCAGCCCTGTTCTTGAGGCTCGGTGGCGGCGCCAAAGCGCGTCGTAAACCACTCTTGGACAATTGGGTGCGCCCAGAGGAGAGTCTCGGGGTTCACGGATGCACTTTGGCCTTGGATTGACATGGCGCTCTGGGAGGCAAACGGCGAACGCCTTATTATACACTGGGAGACTGAGGCACCGGCCCGCTTGGAAACCACGACGACCTATCCCGCCTGCAAAATCGAATCGAATATTGCCCAGAACGCGACATCGAGATCAGGCAGCAAAATCGTCTCGCGGACGATGATAACATCGATAGTGTCTTCTTCTATTTTCGCGCGCGACGCATTTATCCAATCGGCGGAAGTTTCACAAGGGATGAAATATGGCTTTGGCGGTTCTAGACCAGGAAATGAAGTCTTCCGGCCCGACGAAGTGGCCCGCGCCGTCCGACCCGGTCTCCTGGAAGCGCTCGACCGTTCTCTACCCAGTGCTCGCGGCGTTCGTTTTGCGTCTTACGTTCCTGCTGATCCTGCGAACCTACAACGCTGATCGCGTCGACGATTTCTGCATTGCCGGCGAAACCACAAACATCGCGGCATCGGTTGCGTCGGGGCACGGATTCAGTTCGGCCTTCAACGGGTATCGCTCAGGCCCGACCGCGTGGCTCGCGCCCGGCTATCCCTATTTTGTGGCGCTCGTGTTTCGATTTCTGGGACTCATGACGCGATCGTCGATCATTTTTATTTTTGGAGTGCAGAGTCTGTTCTCCGCGCTGACTGTGATTCCAATTCTCGGCATCGCCAGTCATTCCGTCGGCAGGCGCGCGGGGTTCTGGGGCGCGTGGATTTGGGCGCTGTTCCCCTGGTTCAGCAAATGGAGCGTGACGTGGCTTTGGGACACGAGCCTGAGCACACTTCTGCTCGCGCTTCTCTTTTGGTGGGCGCTGAAATTGCCGGAAGCGCCGAGTCGCAAGGCGTGGATTGTGTTCGGCGCTCTGTGGGGCGCGGCGCTCCTGGTCAACCCGTCACTCGGCGCATTTCTTCCCGTTTCGCTCGCCTGGTGCAGCTTCGAGCTTCATCGGCGCCATCGCGAATGGCTGAAACCATCTGCGCTTTCCCTGGCGATGTGCCTGATCGTGATTTCTCCTTGGGTCGCGCGCAATCGGGCCGTGTTTGGACGGTGGGTATTCCTGCGCAGCAATTTCGGGTTTGAATTTGCACTCGGGAACTATCACTCGAGCCTGGGGCGCGGCTGGGGAGGTCCGCATCCGAGCGGCAACATGAAGGAATTTCAGGAGTACTGGCGCATGGGAGAGATCGCGTATATCCGGTCGCGGGGAGAGCGGGCCTTTCAGTTCGTGAGGGAATATCCGCGTGAATTCGCCACGCTGACCGCCAAACGCGTCTCTTACTTTTGGGACGGAAGCTCGATGGATTATCTTAAGCCGATCCCGTGGTATTGGATGCCCTCGAGCTATGCCGTCGTGTCGTTCCTCGTGCTTCCCGCCCTGCTGATCGCGCACCGCCGGCGTTTGCAGGCGTGGCCGATGTTTTTTGGCTTGCTGCTGCTTTATCCAGTGCCGTATTACTTGACGTTTACTCAGGTCCGCTACCGCCATCCGATCGAACCTATCATGGTTTTGCTGATCGCGTTTGCCGGGGCTGAGGCCGCCCGCAACCTCCGGCTGGCGCTCGGACGCTGATTACTCTTCGGACATCCAAACCGACGTACCATCGCCTCCGGCGGTTCTTCCCGCGATTCTGAACACAGATGGAGGCGTAGCGTCTATGTTCAGAACCTTGAGACTCGGCCCGTTGGGCGCAATCTTTTGCGCGCTCCTGGTCCTCCCGGCTGGAGCCTTTGCCAGCCACAGCCACCCGGGCTACGTCCGCGCAGCGGATGACCTGCGCCTTGCTCGAGCCCTGCTACAGCGGCCGGACGCTGTTCAGTCAGCGAATGGATCGCAGGACGAAGTCAGCCTCACGGTCGGCCACCTTGATTCCGCGGTGAAGGAAATCGAGGAAGGGATCGGCGCCAACCGCGCCAAGCCCCACGATATTCCTCGCGTTGACCCGCACATGCCGTGGGCGGAACGGCTCAATCAAAGCCTCAGACTACTCGAACGAGCGGAGTGGGACTGCAGCAAAGAAAAGGATGATGCCGCCAACGCGGGATTAAAGGGGCGGGTTTTTGATCTGCTGGATCAGGCGCACACACGCCTCTCGGTGGCAATTCAGACCGTAAATTTCGACTATAGCGCCAGAAATATTCCGACCCGAAACGACTAGGCCGCAGGCAAGAAGTAGCCGAAGCGCACCATCTCATCAGCAATTGCAGGGAGATCCCCTTGGCGTTCGTGTTCTGCGGGTTGGGCTCCATCGGTCTTGCTGTATTGTCACAATTTACCGGCATAACGGCGGACCCCCTGCGCCGTGCGCAGAGGCGCATCTATCGTGAACAAGAGCCGGATGCGTTTCGGAAAGCGGTCGCCGTTCACATCGTCTGGGGTCTGCTGCTCATAGCTGGGTGGTTCGTTCATCATCATTGGCATGTTTTCTAATGAACCGCGCCGCCGAAGTCGGCCCCTACCCGGCAGAGTCTGGCTAACCATTCCTCGTTCTCGAAAATCCGTCTCATCGGGCGGTCTCCGCGTCACTCTGTGGTCCTCCGTGCACTCTGCGTTGCGCCTTTCAGATTTCACCACAGAGGACACCGAGAGCACAGAGCCGGACCGCAACCCGGCGCGCCCGACCGCATCGAATCGGGCATGAACAAGAGCGACTCCCCCCCGATCCGCGTCGTCCATCCCGATCAATTCAGCGCAGGAACTTCGCAGACGCCGGGCTCACTGCGGCTTGCAGCCGTGTCTTCGGAACTGGGAATTCACTCGGCGCTCTGGGGCGGAACGTTCCTCGTCGAGCCCGGAGCGCAGACGGGGATTCATCATCACGGTGCGCAGGAAACCGTCGCGTACGTTTTGGACGGGGAGTCGTTCATCCAGTGGGGCGCGAAGGGAGAGCATTCCCTCACCGCGCGAGCAGGAGATTTTCTGCACGTGCCCGCCTGGCTCGTGCACCGGGAAATAAACCGGTCGAAGGAGATGGCCTTCCGCTGGGTTGTGATCCGGAGCACATCCGAGCCAATCGTCGTCAATCTTCCGGGGGATACCTGGAAGTAAGCCCGCCAGCGCCCAATCATTTGGATTGGGCGCGAGCGCGACGTTCGAGCTTTTATGGCCAGGGCGCTTACGCGCTCAGAGGCCACGGCGACTGAAACTCCTCACCACGTTAATCGCAATGCGAGTTGCGCCTCTCGTGGATCGCCTACGCCTTCTCGCAAGAAGCCATTAAAGTCGAAGAGCAAAGGGGAAGTAAGAGTGTTTATGTTGTTTTTGTTGTTGAATGTGTTGAACATCTCGACCGTCGGTATCAGGGTGAAGCGTTCGCCGATCCTGAAGTCGCGTTCAAGCCGCCAATCAAAAGTGAAGAACGCGTTGTCCTTGCGAAGATGGTTGCGTCCGCAATCGACGGTAACGCCGGGGGAAACCAACACAAAGCGGGTTGCCGAGTTATCGATGGTGCATGGTGCCCCCGAGGACGCGCCGCCGGGCGGTGGATTATCGGTTAGCGGTTGAGCGGAGTGCGCCTGCATGCGCACGTCGCCGACAATCTTCCAGGGAAGATTCGCGTAGGTGTAGAAATTGAATTTGTGCTTCTCATCGCGGTCGGAATACGAATACTCTTTCGCGAGATCGAAAAAGTTGGCGTAGCGGAAGGTGAACGGATCACGCTCGTTCGAGTCGTCATCCAGGTCTTCCGACCACGTATAGTTGGCTTCGAGTTGGAAGCGGCTGCTCATCCGCTTGCGAACGCCGATGGTGGCGCCACGGTAAAGGGACCGGGCATCGCTGGTCGTATTCGTGATGCTGCCCAAGTTGGGAAAGATTGTGAGCGGATTGAGATACGTGACTGTGTCCGAACCAGAGGTGGGCAGAGCGAAACCAGTACCTGCCGAATTCGGATCCTCGAAGCGAGTCAGATGGACGCCCTTGGACCAGGTGAGGTCAATGTAACCGGACCAGTTCGCGGCGAACTGTTGTTCGAATTGCCCGTTGACCGTATAGATTCTCGGGTTCGCGTAATCCTTGCTGAAGACCGTGACTCCGGGTTGGAACGGAAAAGTTCCCGGGGCCAGGTTTGGAATGGGGACTGTATTAGGGTACGTCGGCGCTGATGCGAAGCCGCTCGCCTCAAAGATGGATTGCTGCTGCACGCCATTGGTTGTGATCGCTCCAACCTGCGTTAGCATATTCTGCCGCGCGTTGTAGATTCCCCAGCTTCCACGCAGCACGGACTTCTTGTTTTTGAAAATGTCCCAGGCGAATCCGATTCTCGGCTGAAACATCTTCTTCTGATTCGGCAGGAAACCCGTCGATGGAAACCGTGGGTCGGAAAGGTATTGGCCATACGCAGTCTGCGAAGGAGGGATCGTGGGGCTAGGAAAAATCTGCGCCTCCCAGCGCAAGCCATAATTGAGGGTCAGGCTTGGCAGCGCTTGCCATTGATCCTGAACAAACAAAGCATATTCGTTGTTGTTGATGCTGGAAAA